>SXGR01295037.1_pt1 | contig 17912 bp, 22 predicted proteins | sample 3174711 | NCBI WGS metagenome assembly SXGR01 (sample SAMN11356860, study PRJNA531348) | freshwater metagenome | isolation source: freshwater sample F1-60 | place: China: Fuxian Lake, Yuxi | collected 2017-12-25
AAATTTCAGTTATGAGGTCGGAGGGATTAAAAAATAATCCCTCCGATCCCTTAATTCTGACCCCTTAATTCGCAGAGTGGTTTCTGCATTCACTCTCCGGCTATGCATCCTCCTCGATGCCGGTTTTCTTGCCGTCCATGCTGACCCGATTTTTTTCCAGCCAGTAATCCTTGATTCCTGATGCGCCCTTCTTGTCTGCCCAATTGACCAGCGTGTCTCTCTCACCATTAAAGTCGAAATACGGTACTGCGAATCCGCAAGAAGTCTGGACCAGACTTATGTTGAGGTCAAAGATCTGGCGTGCGCCAGTGTAATGCGGGAAGCGGCTCAACAATTCAGGCCAACGCGCATCTCTCGGATAGATAACTTCGGCTGCGCCATAGATTCTCAATATCAGTGGCTGCTTGTCAAAAGAGCAAAACATCAGAGTCACGCGGGAGTTTTCCAGAACATGAGCTGCTGTTTCGTTGCCACTGCCGGTCAAGTTGAGCCAGACCAGTCGTTGTGGACCCAGAATTCGCAAACAGTCCAAGCCTTTGGGCGAGACATTTACCAGGCCATCCGTTGCAGCCGACCCCACAAAGAACAGTTTCTGTTTTTCGATGAATTCGATTTGCTGGGGCTGCAATTCTTTGAATTTCACTGCCAAATTGCATTCTCCTGTACGTAGCGCCGTTGCTAAACCTGCTGGTTGAGCAATCGTCGAACGCTTTCTGCAGAGCCTCGCTCACGATCCGGCGGACTGCAATTTAGCGCGGCGGATCGATTACGCCAATGAAGTTTTGAACGATGGTGACTCGGGCAATGCCAGAACTGCAAGTATACACCTACCCGAATTCTAAAACCCGAGGCGGTGACTATTTCGCATTCGCATCAGGCTGGCTAACACCGAAGATATTGCCTTCGGTGTCCTTATAAAAGCCCTGCCAGGCCATGCCGGGAATTGCAAACTTGGGTAAAGCGATCAAACCTCCAGCCTTAACTATTTTGTGGTGAATTGAATCATACGAGTCGACCTGGACTGTGCAGACGAAGGCATTAACGGCGGCACCTTCTGTTGGAGCGGCACCATGGCGAAGCATCAATCCGCCATTGATCCCCGCTTCCGTGCTTCCTTCGGTGGCGGTCATCACACCCCAGTAGGGTGGATTATCCATCCATTGCGGAAACTCCCATCCGAAAACTTGCTGGTAAAAGTTGATTGCACGATGGGGATCCGCAGCGTGAATCTCAAAATGGACTACTCGATTAGCCATGGCATCTTCTCCTTTTTTGTCCAACAGTCAGTATTAACGATTGATGTAGGATGTTTTTTCCCAGATCGAATTTCGCCACTGCAGCAATTTACGATTCTACAAAATCACGTATTGGCTAACCGAGATCATCGCGGACATCCGGCTGCACTCTGCTGCAAAAAATTGGTCTGCAAAAATTGCTCGATCTCTTCAAAGTGATTCAATACAGAACCATGATCCCCTTCGACTGCCAGATGTTCAACCGTGTGTGGAAAATTGTTTTGTGCCAGTCGTTGCTCCATGGTTCTGGACATTTCCGCTGATGGCCAATATTCGTCCTGGGTTGCCGACACGAAGAATATCGGCCCGTTGATCGCTTCGATCGGAATCGCGGCTTTCACCATCTGTGTCTCATTTTTCAACATCTCTTCCCAAACGGCTCTCAGGTCTCCCTGAATCAAGGCTGGTGTAGCACTCCATGGCACAGGAACAAACTCCAATGGCTGGCCATTCAGAGAAAAAGACGGTGTGTTCATGGCAATAGTGAGTGCCGCAAACACTGCGCTGCCCGGCGCCAGGGCGACAACTGCTTTGATTTCCGGGTATTCGCTTGCCAGAAGCAGAGCCAGTTCAGCACCTTTCGAGCCACCAATCAAAGCGATGCAATTCTGATTGACGCGGGGATCGCTTGCAGCAGCTATAATTGCCTGATGCACGCCCTCAAGGGCAACCCGGTCAAGCTCACGCGGTATACCTTCCATGCCGAAGTAGCCGAGTGCCAGAAAGGCGTAGCCCTGAGCGATGAACTCATTGCGCTGAGTTGCCCAGACATCTCTCGCCCAGGAATTGCCGCCTTCAGCTCCACCAAGCCCCACAATCAATGGCTGGTTGCTGCCTTCCCCGACATAAAACTCCGTTTTCACCTTGCCGTGGTTTTCAGGAAAGTTTTCAGTATCAAAACTGACTATCAGGTAAACATAAAACAGAACGGGCAGCGCGAGCAGGACAACTGCCGCTAGTCCCAACCATTTAAGGAATGTAATTTTCCTGACCATTGGTACTCCCCCTGATGCCTTAATTAGGCGCTTCACTTTGGCTACTTCTGACGTAGAGGCCGCAAAATAGTTACTGAGGATTATTTGGAGGATGCGGTGCTTGCTTGTTTGCAGACACCATTCCTGAATGAAGTTCAATACTCCTCCCATTGGCCTGTGTCATTCGTATAGAAGGCGTATTAGATGTGCTGGCACCGGGATAGCTCAAGAAGTCGTAGCGTCGGACGCGACCACTACGGCCCCGCTATCGTATTCCTGAATATTGCGCTGGAACACACGCCAATAGTGCCACTCCTCTGTAATGCGTTCGTTGCCTTCAGCATCCGTTTCTCTCACGATGGGGTGTATCCCATTGCGCAATCGGGCAACCTCGGCTTGGTCCTGCACCAGTACCACGGTCATTTCGTAAAGCTTGCCGCCAATTTTCAATCTCACCCGTGGATCACGCTCGACGTTTCTCCACCACGCCTTGGATTCGGGAAAACCCCTGCCCAATCTGAATGTCTGTGCGCTGGACTGTAAGTAGAGTTCGGTGCCACGGGGAACCAATTGCACGGTGACGGAGTGGGGGATGCCGTACCAGGTACGAGTCTCCAGCTCGGATCCGTTCTCACTGAAGGCGTCACCGAACTCATTCACCCAGTCCCAGTTGGTCACCGCCTCCTTGACCACCTCACCCTTCAACCACAATCCTGGTCGTGCCGAGCGGCTGGCAGACACATATTCCTGGGCACTGGGATGTCCAGGCGGCAATCCGGTGACGCGCAGTGTCAGGAGCGTTCCCACCAGCAGAACGCCGACCACCATCAAGCCAATCTTCAACACCTTTATCATTTTTGTTCTCCTTGCTGATTGCTTGAGCGTGCATTGCGTGCGCCGAACGCCATCTATAATAGCCCAATCCGCACGGCGGGTTTTCCTTGTTGATTGTATTGCTATGCAGCCCTGTCTACTGCGTACTCAAGTGAGACAGTTCCGGTTTTTTCGTACACTCTGCTCTTGAGCAGGCGCAGTCTGGCACGCTTGCTGCCTGGTTGAAGGAAAGGCACTCCGGAGCCAAGTAATATTGGAATGATGCTTACATCGACCACGTCAACCAGTCCAAGGTCGAGCAAACTACCAAAAAGTTTGCCGCCGCCGAAAAGCCAGATGTTTTTGCCGGGCTGCTTACACAACTCCTTGATTGCATTTTCCAGGTCATCCCGAATAACCTCGATATCAGGATACTCCCCGTTTTTCAAAGTTCTTGAAACAACAATGGTCTTGCTTCCAGATGAAGATCCACTGCCCGCAATTTCAAATGTTTTACGTCCCATAACATACGTGTCAAAGCGACCCATGTAGGATTCGAAATCAATATCGGGATCCATGAGTATCCAATCATACTCGTCATTGGGGCCGGCGATGAAGCCATCGAGGCTCATCGCAACGCAGTAGTGAATCTGTCTCATATGATTCCCTCAGTCGGCACTATTGGCACTTGCACAGCATAGCATCCGCGCTCAGCCGCGAGGCGGCGAATCAGGGTCATCGATCGGAATGCTTTGCTGAACGAGATCAGCACCCGCGTTGCTTTTTGCACGCAGTGACAGGTCGCGCCACAGCCAGATGCACACGCCGGAAAATGCAGTGCCAACCGGAAAGACAAAAAAATGTCCGACGACAGCCAGCCAGAAAACGATCTTGCCAAACACATTGGGACTGGTGAGACCTTTGTACGCTAGGTAGCAGAACAAAAGCCACACTGCTGAAACCGACAAGAACGCCGGAAAGAATGCCTCCGCGAAACTGCCTGACGAGTAGGCCGTGCCAAAAAAGGCAGCGCTGGCAATAACCAGAACGACACCAATAGCATCAAGCAAGAACAGATATTTGGCGAGTCTGGCACGATCACTCAAGAATCTGGCGACTATCTGCATCATTTGTGCGCCTTCAGGAATATCCATGGCAGTGGTTAGTTTGCCGCCACTTTGCAACTTGGAAGATTTCAGTTCAGACAAAGCATCCTACTATTCAGTAAGCTTGTATAGGCAGAACACCTGGCGGGTTGGTGTGAATACTCTACTATTCAGCACTGGTTGCTCAAGGGCAGCCTGCTTTGGATATACCTGCAAATATCCTTAATCCCGTCCAGAGTCTCAATTCCGTAGAATTGCTATGGGTGCCGACTGACTAATGCGCAATTTGTCAGGGTATTGTGTTAACCAAACTGAGAGAGGTGCAATCTAACCGGGTAACCGCTTACCAATTATCAGGACAGATCACCGTGCTAGAATTGCCAAGCCCCCGTTTCCAGTCTGATGTGTTGTATCGAAAAGAAGGTGTCAGAATTATCACTGCGGTGAGTTTTACCTGTGTGTTTCTCATCTTGTTCCTGTTTGAGCCCTTCGGTGAGGTGCGGCACGATTTCGAATTGACCGGAGTAATACGAATTCTGAGCTATGCGCTGGTTTCAAGCGGAGTTTTTCTGTGCTGCCAGGGGTATCTGCTGGGTGTGCTTCAGCATGCCCTCCGCCCAGCCCACAAAGACTCTGTCAAAAAAGACTCAGCCAACAACGACCCAACCAACAAATTCTCAGCCGGTATTGTCTTCTGGTTGGTCTGGTATGGCTTCCTTTTCCTCGCCATTGCCAGCAGCATGTTTCTGATGAAAAACCTGTGGATGGACTTCACTGTATTCTCCTGGAGTGAATGGGGAGTAGTGGCCTACCGGGTACTATCTATCTCACTGCTACCGTTACTGGTTCTGGTTGCACTGAGTTACCGAAAATCCTCGACTAGCGCGACCTCACAAGAATTGACGATCAAATCGCTGGACAAAAATCCGGAATATCTGCGCCTGAACTTGCGCGATCTGGTCAGTATCAAGAGCGATGACAATTACATTGCCGTCGCTTACTTTGACAACGGCGCCGTTCGCACCAGGCTGCTCAGGAACAAGCTCACCAACCTCGAATTGCAATTGCCCCCACCGCTTTTGCGCGTTCACCGGTCATGCATGATCAATCTGGCAAACGTGGAATCGGTGCAACTGAATAGCCAGGGCGGCACAGTACACATGAAAGCAGCCCGTGAAGCCATTCGCGTCTCCCGCCGGTCCCTCGATCGATTCACCCGGGAATGGGAGAATTACTGCCAGCGCACAAACTAGGCCCCGCCACTCACCACTGTATTCAGTTATTTAACCCATGGAACGAGAGTTTTCTCATTCCTGCTTGTGTCGGCTGCGTGACCTTCCAATAATTCTGATAGAGCGAAGGAGAACGCAATGAAATCGATATTTGCATCAATCAAATTTCTCTGGCTAACCGACAAGCTGCATTTCTTTGTGATTGCCTGGTTCGTGCTGTTGTACTCATGGATGTATCGGGTGGCATTGCGCGCCATCATGGATGGTAGTGAGTTTCGCTGGGTAAATCTGCTGAACACCCGAATGCTGGGAGAAGAACGGCGGGCGCTCATTGGCGGTAATGGGATGGATGGTCATTTCATCATCATCGCCGTGCTGGCACTGTTTGCCTCAGCGTTGATGTTTCTCATTATCAGGCGGCCAGACACGTTTACCAAAGCCGTGTTTACAGGCTGGATTCTGGTGTTTCTCACTCATCAAATAACCGTGGCCACTCAACTTGGAACAGATTATGTAGTGCGTGGCGACACCATCGGTATGGAATTACCTTTTTATATTATTGGTCCTGCCCAACATCTGCTCATGCTAGTGTGCGCGCTCTTCTGGATACGCAAAGACAGCATGGCAGCCCTGTACATTCCGCCGCTTGATGCAGAACGCAGGAAATTCCTGTGGCGATTGCTGGCCTGTTATCCAGTGATTTTCCTGCTGTTCCGCATGGGTGTGCAGAATGGATTGACCGACGTGGTTGGGATCATCCTGCTCTATTGCCAGACATTTCTGCTCGTTTTCGGATTATTCAGTTTCACCAGGAATTCTTAAAAGGGCTGTTAGGTGACGTCAGATCAAAGCTTTGAGAAATCCGCGCGCATTCCAGTAATCAGAAAGGTTTGCCAGATGCTGATTGGTATCACTGTTAGCGCAATATTCTGCGCGTTCACGGTATTCACCGCCGTTAAGTCCAGCGCTCAGGTTGATGACGCCTCGTTGCAGGAAATTCGAGACCTGCTGGATCGATCTGAATTAGAGACAGCAGAATCCATGCTCGAGAATCTACTGCAGGACAACGCAGACTCTGCTGAATTGCTGCTCTTACAAGGAATGGTTTTTCTGCAGCGGGTCGACGAAGTGTCCCTGATACGCAAACTGGGATATTCCAGAAGAGGGCGGCAGGCGCTGGAACAGGCTTTGTTACTCGATCCGAATCTGGTAGAGGCCAAAAAAGAACTCTCCGACTATTACTATTATGCGCCAGCAATTGCAGGTGGCGACCAGGCATTCGCCGCGCAGCTGATTGCAGAAATCGAACCTTTGGATGAAGTGTACTATCTGCTCGCGCGCGGCGGACGGGAAATGGAGTCCGGAAAATTAAGCGCTGCCCGCGAAACATTTCTGGAGGCCCTGCGTCTGGATCCAATGTCATTCGACGTGTTGGTGGAATTGGGCGTCACACATCGCCGCTTGCAGGAATACACCGAGTCGCGCGCTGTTTTGAGCCGCGCAATGGTTATCCAGCCTGATTTCGTCCTCGGCTACTTCCACCTGGGACTTATTGGAGTTGCAAGCAGAGAGGCACCGCTGCAAGCAATCGAGCAATTCCGCAAATATATCGAGCTCGGTGGCCTGCAAGCGCCGCTGCGAGATCAAGCTTGGTATCGCATCGGTATGCTGTACGAAATGGCGAATGACAAGGAGAGCGCAAGATTTAGCTACAACAGCAGCCTGCAGGTGAATCCAGAATTTGAGCCGGCGCAGTCAGCGTTGCGTGAATTGGAGAGAGGACTGTGATGTTGGGTGGATCAAAAAGAAATTCCTCCGACCCCTTAATTGGGTCCGCTACCTCAAAGCAAAGGCAAGTACACATCTGTAATTGCATCCACATCTTTGACATTGGGTCCGACATTGACATAGTGAAAGATGATGGGGAGTCCTGATAAAGCCTCGCCGCTGGTGGGAAGCCAATTGTGTACCAGGTGCTTGACGGCCTGGTTATCCATTCTGGAACCGATGTCTCTGGCCAAAGCACAACGGCACTCCGGGATCTTGCTTTCGGTAATGCCAAATTCATTGGGCTCTACACTTTCTTCAATAGACAAACAGAAATCAACTCGATAAGGAATTGAATTCGCATTTTGCTTAGGAAGGTGGTGTAAGCCATAACTCCTGAACCGGGATTGATCCAGGAGTTTGTTTTGGATTTTCCAATGTACTAACTTCATTACCGTGTCGTGCTCATTCGCAGGATGCCCTTCGAATGCAATCATGGCTACTTTGGTTTGCGGGAAATTAACCAGCTTTACATCCATCGACTAATGCTCTGCTATTACAACTATTGGCAGATTACTCGACACGAAAATAAAAATGGGTCACCCACTTTCCAAGCAAGCAATCAGGGTATTTGGTAAATCATGTTACCTACAAAGTAACCGGTAGTAAGAATGACAACGTAAAGGACAAAAATTGTACCTACTACCCGCAACAAGTGGCTATTCCCATTGTGACCTTCCACATTATGTACAGCGTTCATCGTGATGCTCCTTTGATTATTTGTGTCCAGATAAGAATAAACTCGGGAGGAAAAGAGGAATTGATGCAAATCAGTAAATTGCAGCGATGGCGTTAATGGTGGTTCATCTGAGGATCTCAGGGGACTCCAAAAACTAGGTTCAAAATTAATATCTCAACGCCTGAAAACCGCTACTTGAACGCAATCCACAGAAAAAAACAGTTGGCGCTTCTGCAGTGGGCTGCGAAGATGGCGACAGCAGCTCCTGATCCAGATGAACTGAGCAATAAGGGCGGAATTTTGCAGCGTATACCCGCTTTCCCTATACCGACCAACCATCGGGGTTCCAGCTCACCTTCCGGTGTACCCCGGGATTTCACCCGGCGTGATTTCATGCGCCTCGGCAGCACCACCATGGCAGCGGCGGCGATGGGCATCCTGCTGCCGAACCCCCAGAGGGTCGCCGCGCAATCCCTGACTTCTACCGAACGCGAGCTTTTACAGCTGGCCCTTGATGCCGCCCGCAGTGCCGGCGCTGATTACGCAGATGCCCGGATCATTCGCACGCAATTTGAAGCCATCGGTGCCCGGGAACAGATGATTTCGCAGGTGCAGAGCACCGATTCGTTCGGGATTAATCTGCGCGCACTCGTCGGCGGGTCCTGGGGTTTTTCAGCGACGCAGAATCTCAACCGGGATGCCGTTGCCACCATGGCGCGGGATGCGGTGTCCATCGCGGCGGCAAATAATCGGGTAGCTCCCTCTACCACCGTACTGGCACCGGTTGCTGTATTTCCTGACAGTGATTGGGTGACACCTCACAGCATCGACCCGTTTTCAGTCTCGCTTGAGGACAAGGCAGCATTGTTGCTGCGCATCAATGCGGAGGCGCTGAGAGTGACGAATATCCGCTTCGCCTCCAGCAGCATCCTCTCGGTCAAAGAAGAACGGTTCCTCGCCACAACCGAAGGCTCTTTTATCCGGCAGACACTGCTGCGGATCAGTCCGGACATCAATATCACCGCCATTTCTGCTGATGGCAGCGACTTCCAGACCCGTGGCGCGGTGGTGGAACCGGCCGGGCGCGGCTACGAATACGTGCGCGGTCTGGAACTCGCTGCCAGTGCCGGAGCCTGGGCTGAAGAGGCCGCCATGAAGCTCGAGGCTGCACCGGTCGAACCCGGCAAGTGGGATCTGGTGCTGCATCCTTCCAATCTCTGGCTCACGATTCACGAATCCATCGGTCACCCGACCGAGCTCGATCGGGCCCTGGGATTCGAAGCAAACTACGCAGGCACTTCGTTTATCTATCCACCGGAAACGGTCATTAACAAGCTCCGACTCGGACCGGATTTTATGCAGTTCGTCGGCAATCGCACGGAGTTCGGTGGCTGCGCCACTACCGGCTGGGATGATGAAGGAGTGCCTGCTGAATCCTGGCCCATCATCAAGGACGGCATCTTCGTGGATTACCAAACCACACGGGAACAGGCCGATTGGATTGCGCCCCTTACAGGCATCACCCGCAGCCACGGCTGTGCCTATGGTGAGAACTGGCAGTCGATGCCATTCCAGCGCATGCCGAATGTGAGCATGTTACCTGGCGAGGAAGATCTCAGCGCAGACGATGTCATCGGCAATACCGATCGCGGAATTCTGGTGGAGGGGCGTGGATCCTACTCCATCGATCAGCAGCGTTATAACATTCAGTTTGGGGGGCAGGTGTTCTGGGAAATTCGCGACGGGCGCAAGTTCCGCATGCTGCGTGATGTGGCCTATGTGGGAAGAACGCCGGAATTCTGGAATGCGCTGGACACCATTGGCGGGGCAAGCACCTATTACCTCGGCGCTTCCTTCGGTGATGCCAAGGGTCAACCCATCCAGGTAAATGCAGTCTCCCACGGTTGCCCGATTTCCCTGTTCCGTAACATCGACATCATCAACACTGCCTGAGCGGAATCAAAATGGCAGATGCACCAAATAACAATATCAAAGGCCTGAGCGCAGATGCATTGAAGGCAATCAGCGATCGCATTCTGCAGCTATCGCAGGCCGATCAGTGCCGGGTCAACATCGAATCCGGCTGGCGCGGCTACACGCGAGTAGCGACCAATCGCATTACCAGTGCCGGTGGTGCGGACAGCACCTCGATAAACATAACCAGCGTGTTCGGGAAGCGGGTCGCTTCGGTTGACACCAACAGTCTCGATGACGCGGATCTGCTCACCGCAGTCAGACGCTCTGAAGCGATGGCGCGACTTGCACCAGAGAGTCCGGAATACATGCCGGAACTGGGGCCACAGAATTTTCAGAACAACGCGGCCTATTTCGCCGCGACCGGCGAGCTCGATGCGCTCACCCGTGCCGAGGCTGCCGCAATCGCTATTCGTCAGGCAGAAGCGGCAGGGCAGATTGCCGCTTCCTATATGGATGTGCGTGCGGGCACCTCAACAGTGGCCACATCTGCCGGACTCTATGGCGCTCAAGCGAGTACCGGTGTTGCCTACACGCTTACCTCTCGCACACCGGATGGATTGCAGTCCGGATGGGCCGGCGACGAGGCGAATGACTGGAATAACATCGAGAGCCAGCGTGTAGCTGATGCGGCAGTGAGCAAATGCCGTGACTGGCGCAAGACGGCACTGGAGCCGGGGCAATATACGGCGATTCTGGAACCTACCGCCGTCGGCATGCTGATGCTGCGCATGATGAGTGATTTCAACCAGCGCACAGCGGATGAGGGCCGATCCTATTTTTCCCGCAGTGGAGGCGGCAATCGCCTCGGTGAGAAATTGTTTGACGAGCGGGTGAGTATTTTCAGTGATCCAGCGTATCCCGATGCCGAAACGAATCCTTTCACCGATTCCGGTCAGCCATTGCAAAGGCAGAGCTGGGTAAACGCAGGCACACTGGAAAACCTGGCGCGTTCCCGCTTCTGGGCTGAGCAACTTGGTGAAGAGCCCCTGCCGGGTATGTCCAACCTCATCATGCAGGGCGGTGATGATTCGCTGGAGGACATGATCGCGTCAACTGAGCGCGGAGTGTTGCTCACGCGTTTCTGGTACATCCGCGGACTCAACCCGCGCATTATTTCCTATACCGGCCTCACGCGTGATGGCACCTTCCTGATCGAGAACGGCAGGATCACGCGACCAGTAACGAATTTCCGCTTCAATCAATCGCTGGTGGAGATGTTGCAGAATGTGCAGATGCTCGGGCCATCCGTGCGCGTCGCCGCCTCGGAGAACAGTTCGGTGAGCACGCCGATCGTAGTGCCTACCATAAAGGTTGCGAACTTCAATCTTTCCAGTGTCAGTGATGCGATTTGATCGAAGCACGCGAGATGCAATGGCCAGAATAGAATTGGTATCAATTGGAATCTTCTTTACCGCCTTCTGCATTTTTTGTCGTTGGAACTGGCACACGAAACTTTGAAAGGCTAACACCGATTATAGGGGGTGAAAGTAAACCGGCCAGTCCTTTTACAGTTTTTGTAAATGTTCTGAGGACATTTCATTGCCACACCCTTCTGGTTGCTTACCAAGGGCGCGGATCAAGGCGAATCCCGGGAACCTTGTATTTTCTGGGATACCTTAGCCTCCGACCCTAAATTCGCCTTAATTGGTATTTGATGCAAATCAGTTAATTGCATTGATGGTGATGGGGCTAAGAGTAGCTAGCGTGAGAAACCTTGGGGCCACTAACATATTTCGCTAACTCATTGAATTCCTGACTTCAATAAGTGGCTGTCCGGAGTGTGCCCTCCACGAGTGCACTGTTTCGCCTTTTGTCGCTCAGGATCGGTTTTTACGTTTTGGTTGATTCGAGAATCAATTTGATCAGCCTAACCATGGCCAGACTTGATCTACCAACCAAAGCATTCACATCATCTTCGCAAAGCTCATTTGGAATATCGACCCTACCTTCTTTGTAACGAATTGCAAGAATTTTGCAATTTGTATTGTCTCCTGAAGCGTCAGCTACGACTGGGTTATGAGCAACAATATTCCTTTTAAGTCTTAATTCATCAAGCTCCTTGCATAGCGAATCAATTTCATTATTGTCGATCTTGGATCTTGCTTTTAACAGCTTGCGTAATAGTTGTATTCTCATCGCAAAAGGCTGGCTTATCGCGTCTATTGCAAGCATCTTATCAGTGGAGAATACCTTTATCGAATTATTAACAAAGAACTCTAAGGCCCCACACTGGTGTATGAATTTACCGACCTAAAGATGAAATTCTTCCGACATAGCAAGTGACCTCACGTTTAACCTGTGTCGCGTATATGAAGCGCAGCGTAGTTTGTGTCCGAACGAGCGCCTTGGTACTCATTGAGCCTGCCCTAATCCAGCCAATGCGCCCAGACCGAAAGACAACGAAACCAACAGGGAAAAGCCCCGATGAATTTCTACAATAATACTCGTCAACACTATTGTGGAATCACTCTTCATGCTCGCACTCTATATGTCTGCATCGTTGACAGGCAAAGCGAGACACTGCTGCACAAAGAGATCCCTACCAACCCCCAGGTACTGCGAAATCTGATTGAACCCTATCTCGACGATCTGGTGATCGACGTCGAGTACGAGCTCAATTCAAAAGCCACCCACACCCACAAGCATGCTAACGCCACTGTAAGTTGTGGCGGCGATACTAACTGGGCAACGCCAACAATCGCCAAGGTAATCCATAATCGGTTTTTCTGAAAAAACCTCGTTTCAGGACTTTGCGGCGGCCGCGGTGATTCAACCATGAAGTCAGCGACTGTCATTTCAAACACTGTTGCAAGAGATGCTATGGATTCATTAGAAGCCGTTCCGGCAGACTCAATTCGCTGAACGGTCCGCAACCCTAGTCCACTGACTTGGGCTAGATGTTCCTGGCTCCAGGCTCGCTTACTTCTTTCCTGCTTTAAAAGGGTTGCATTAACTTGCATTTCCATCTCCAGACGCCTCTCAATTTGATTGGGGAGGACAATATGAGGAAGCTTTAAGCTTATGTCTGCGGTTTTACCACGCCAATAATACGCCATCGCGCCGCCAAATGGCTGAATTGGGCGACTGACGGCTGCGCTCACGCGGGAGCCTTCAAGGGAGTCGCGCGCTCAGCATTACCAAGTGGCACTGGTGGCGACAATCACCAGTTCAGGGCGGTGACAGTTGAAAAGTAAAGCAGAGTCATGGGTATCCGCGCGTGAAACACATTATCGCTGCACTGTAGATACCTAAAATGTTGAACTGAGGGTATTGTCTGTACGTTAAGGGGGTTGTGACTTCCATTTTGAGTAATCTGAAGAGCAGTATGATTTTGTTCGGCAGTATACAGGCTGCCTTACATTTACGCGCCGTGGAATACCGCCTCTATCTTGTTGCCTTCTGGATCCAGCAGGAACGCAGCGTAGTATTTGTTATGGTAGTTGCGAATTCCAGGTGCGCCACCATCACTCCCGCCAGTTGCCAACCCGGCGGCATGAAAGGCATTCACTTCAGCGATCGAGCTCGCCTTGAAGCAACAGTGACGACTGTCATCAGAACTGGATGCTTTTGATTCAAAGATGCTGAGATAAGTATGCGAGTCATCGCCTGCACCATTGCGTTCTCCAAATCCGATTGCATCCGATTTCTCGTAAGCGATCCTTGCCCCAAGGGCAGAGAACACAGCCTTGTAAAATGGCTTGGCATTTTCAAGATTTCGAACTGTGATCGAAATATGGTCAAGTAACTTCATAAGATTTCCAGGGGAGCTAACAATTCTATTGTGTTCGTTCGAGTACTGCGGAATTGCTGAACTCGCAGTCTGGCAAGCAACGTGACTTCGGTTCAGCTCTGGTTCTGGCTGACTTTAGCAGCAGGTGCTGGTGGAACCCAAAAGCTCGCGCTGACCAGTTTTCTGCCACCCTTGATTGCTGCCCACAAAAACAGCAACGGAAAAATAAAGGTTTGGAGAGTGTAGATCGCGATAATTCGAATTATGTGATCAACGCCAGCTTCGATATTTTCCGAAAATTCCCGATATCGAGCCGCGATATTCATGCTTTGAGTGGTGCGTTCATACAGCCTGCTGATGGAGTTCAGCAAACCTTCGTCGGCATCTTCAGGCAAGGCCGCGCCCTCCTGATTCTGAAATTCATCGACATCTGCTTTCACGACTTCCAGTGCATTGTACGACTCCGAGTAGGGGTTCTCTAAAAAGAAACTATAGAGAGTCTCATTGGCCAGCACGACAACAGGAATCAGAAATCTCAGAAACAGAATCAGCACGGATGCTTTGACGAGTATGTGTCGCCAACCAGGTCTTTCTATCAATGTGGTCCAGAAACTGATGAGCAAGATGCTTCCCGCCAACAGCAACATGATTTTGGTCAGCAATGAGGAACCGAACTCCAGCAGCAAAATCTGGGCACCGAGTGATGTTCCAGCGGCCAAAACGACCCATGAGAAGCGCTCAATCAGGTCATTGATGGGATCGAGAATTTGGCCGGGTGTGAGGATGATGCCCACGCCGCCAGGCTCTATCGCAACTTCTGTCCCTTGAAATACCGAAATGGTTGCGTTCATGCCGCGGGCGACGACAAACGTACTCATTGCGCTTCTAAAGGAGGAGTCGAGTTGATCTCTTGCAGCGGAGTCGATGTTATCCGTCAGTCCCACTACCAACAGACCCAGAATGATGAGGCTCAGCAACAGCTTCTTTAGAGAGTTTTCCTTTATATGCATTTAGTGAGAGCTCTGATTCAGTGGGTCTTTGATACATTCTCGATGTCGAAATGGTTTGATTCGCCTGACGCTGGGGCAACGACGACCTGTGAAGTCCAGATGTCGGATTCACCTGATTGTGTTGTTTGCGAAAAATCGCTCATTGCGGCGCAAACTGCTCGAACACTTGTTGCCCCGTCAATTTGCGTGTCTCGTTCCTGAGCTCGTAAAATCCAGGCTTCTCGTCAATGAATATCTCATTCGTCAGCTTGAAGTTCTGCTCTTGAAACAAGCCCGCAGGCAGAATGTATTCGTTACTTTGGAGCAGGTGATAGAACAAATGCGTGCCACATCCTGAACAGAAGCCGCGCTCGGCCCACTCTGATGATCTGAATGTCGATGGCTTGCCGCCATTGAATTGAACATCGGTTCCGCAATGGACCGCGAACATTGGTCCTCCAGACCATCGTCTGCACATTGAGCAATGGCAGAGGCCGACCTGTGCGTGGTCCGGAGCAGTTACTTCGATTGACTTGCAAAGACACTTGCCCTTCATGCCGATCTCCTTCGATGTGCAGGCGTGCTCACTGACGCCTCGCATCAGCAGCCAAAAGATGAGCGTAGCGAGTGTCGTGGTCCGACTGCATGCGATTGTTTGGCGATATTCTGCAATTTATGGCACTAGACCGCAATCTGCTGAGGGTGGACTTACTTTTCATAAGATTGGACGTCGAAACTCAGTAAGAAGCAAACCTTCAAGTGCAAAGCGTTGCCAGGTGATCTATTCACGAAAACTTCTCGTATTCGCTTCTAGATTGTTCTTGGCGAATACTTAATGGAGCGGGTTTAAGTGAAAAAGTTTACCGGTTTAATGTTGGCAGTCATCACACAGGCGCTCTTTTTTCAAACCGCGTTAGCGCAGGACGAAAAAACAGCTTTGGTGCCCTTACCTTCCGTCGACGACTTCACCAAGGGTAATGATGGATTTAGCTTCGGGCTGGGGCTGGGTGTTGAATACGAATCAGCCTATGAAGGGTCGGATGAATTCGGGTTCGAAGCCAGTCCCGCTGGTGCGGTGCAATGGCGCAGAGGTGATGATATTTTCTACTGGGCCGGTGAGGCGCTGGGGTGGCGTGGCCTGCGTGCTGATACGTGGCTATTCGAGGCCACGGTAGGCTTCGATGAAGGCCGAGAAGAAGGTGATTCCGATGAGGGTCGATTGGATGGACTCGGTGATTCAGGAGAAAGTACAGAACTCGTGCTGCAAGCGCGTCGCGCTTTCGATGCCGATTGGCGCTACTGGCTGGATGGTCGAGTCGTAACTGGTAATAACGGCAGTCTTGGTCTGTTTGGAGTGGGGCGCCGCTTCGGCGACCAGATCGACGGAACCGGCTCTGATTTTTCTGTCGTTGCGGTTTTTCACGATAGCGATCGTGCCATTGATAATTTTGGCATCAATGCAGAGCAGTCAGCTGCATCGGGACTGAATGAGACCGACCTCAGTGGAGGGTTTCGCTCGATTGGGTTCAACTACACGTATCGCAATTACATCAATGAAAATTGGCAGATTTTTGGCGAGGTGCTCTACGAGCGTTATACCAGTGACATTGCGGATAGCCCAATCGCACGCAGTAAATATGAAGCCGAAGTAGGCCTCGGGTTCATTTACCTGTTCTAGAAGGCATAACAATTGATTAGTAGGTCAGCGCACATCGGAGAATTTGTGTGTCCTCCTGTCTGATGAAATCCATGTCCTGCCAACCATGGCAATTAAGGCTCAATAGTTTGAGTTTCTGACAATTGGGTTTTTCAATGACGGGATAGCAGCTTATTGATAGCGTGCCCCGAAATTCAGTCGATGCTTTTGCGTATGGCTGCGAAAAATGCGCAGACGATTACAGAACTGGCAGGCAAAAATTCAAGTCGCCCTTTGTTTCAGATCTCGTCTCTAAACATACCGAATAAATTCCAGCAAATTATGGTCAGGGTCCCGAATATAGATGCTCTGGCCAACGGCGTTCCCACCGTCCCTGCCGCCTTCGCGCTGTCCTTCCACCTCGATTTGCACGCCTATGCGCACGATCACTTCGCGCAGCGACGCTTCCGATCCTTCCCACACCCAGCAGAAGTCGCCACATGGCACCGAAGCGGCAGCCGCCCGCAAGGTGAATGTCCCGCTTTGCCAGAGTTCAGGGCGGTGGAAGTTGATCTTCTGATTGGCAAAGTGAATGGACACGATGTTTGCGCCTTCGCGCACCACGAAGCCCAGTGCGCGATAGAAGGCGATCATGGCGTCGACGTTCTGCATGGGAATCGCGACGTGGTCGAGTGCCCCTATGCCCGAGGACTGGTTGTTGTTCGCTTCGGCTGCGCTAGTCATAGAGGGCGCCGATATCACCGCGCCAGCGGTGAGGGCTTGCTTGAGAAACGCGCGGCGTGATTTTGATTTGGACATGGCGCTGAATCGCCTCCTGTGTGTGAACCTGCTTCAGAATGATGCAAAAGCAAAAGGGGATAGATTTATTATTCGACAATAAATCTTCCCCCTGTTTCAGCTGCGATCTAAGCCGCTTCGGTGCCCGCCGCCACTTGATGATCAAGATGGGCCACCAGATTTGTTGGCAGGTTGAGCTTGTGGGCGAGGGCATCAAGATAGACGCGCTCGGCGGGATGATCCGGATCGATAGCCAGCCGTGACACCAGATAGATCTCTGAAGCCTGCTCGATGCCATTGGCACAGGCGGCTATGGCGTTGATATCCGCGGGTTGGGTGAGGGCATCGAATACAAAACCTTTGCTCTGGGCGTCCAATCCCAGTTTTTCTACCTGTTCGAAAACCCTGCGCTGTTCATCCGCATCCAGATGGCCGTCTGCCTTGGCGGCACCGATCATGGCCTTGATCAGAGCCAGCTCAAAGGGCTGGCCATCACTTGCCGGGGCTGAAGCAGGCAGGAATTTGGAGTCGACGGCAGGTTGACTGGTAGCGGGCGGGATAGGCGCAGTCGCTACCGACTGGCCTTGTTGCCAGTTCTGGTAAGCCTGAAACGCCAAAGCGCCAGCGCCGGCCGCTGCCCCATAACCGAGCAGTCCGCCGGTCATCTTGCGCACTTTTTTGCTGCCAAGCAGCAGGCCCAGCACGCCACCGGCTACCGCTCCACTGGTAAACCCGCCGCCACCCATGCCATCCAGTTTCTGTTTGGCATTACCTCCTGCCTGTTGCAGGTTTTGAGCCGCATTGGCACCCAAGAATTGTTCCAGCAGTTTATTTGCGTTCATCCTTTATAACTCCT
>SXGR01241369.1_pt1 | contig 17882 bp, 15 predicted proteins | sample 3174711 | NCBI WGS metagenome assembly SXGR01 (sample SAMN11356860, study PRJNA531348) | freshwater metagenome | isolation source: freshwater sample F1-60 | place: China: Fuxian Lake, Yuxi | collected 2017-12-25
TCCACCGAAATTGGATGACGCTTCCCTTGCCATCGACGCACTCGCCGCCCTGGTGGACAAACTCGGTGATCGTCTCGGCGACGACATCACCACGATGCGCGATGCTCTGTCCAACATTCAGATGGTGTACGTGCAGATGAAGTCGAAGGTCTAGTCCTCGTCGTCGTCGTCGGGCTCAGGTGGGCTTGTATCGATCTAGAAACTCGCTGAATGACGCATTGTGGTCACTACACATATGCCAGCGCTCACCTAGCCAGCTCTTTGCCTCGGCATGAGAACCACCTGTGGTCTTCATCCACCAGGCTTTCAGCGCGAGACACGTTCGGCTTCGTCCTCCTTCGCAGTGCACGACGACGTTTCGACCCTCTGCGAGCAGCACGTCTATCGTGTCCACCACGTCGGCCACCGCCTGGCCGAGTTGCGGGTTAGCCAGCGAGTTATCAAGAAGGTACGACTGTCGCCGAACGCCGTGCCCGACGAAGAAGCCTTCCGTTCGGCAAAGCGAGATGACCGCCCAGTCAGATGGCACGGTTTCTGCACCTGCACGATTCGCGGCATGCAGTCCGGGAAAGACTTCAATCGGTCCAACGACGCTCTCCTTTTCTGGCGGTGGTGGTGACATGCCAGCGAGCGACTGCGCGACGATCTCCAAATCTTCGAGACGATAGGTCTTGCCCAACGCCGTGCCATGCACATAAGCAAGCCAGCGACTTGGTATCGCCTGCTCGGTGAACATCGCACCCGCGATCGCCCCGGCTACGCACGCCACCGTGTCGGCATCGTCACCGAGGTTGACGGCACGAACCACTGCATCCTCGTAGGTCGTAGCACCACGAACGGCCCATACCGCTCCAGCCAAGCAGCCCCACACCGAACCGTTGCCGATTGTCTCGGTGGAGGGTGACCATGCCTTGGACAGCAGCGGTGAGAACTTCTCGCGAGACTCTTTCGGCAACTGTTCGAGCTCGGCAGCGAGTGCATCAAACGGATCATTCCCCTCGATCGCCGCTCTCATCATCGCCACACCGAGCCACGCACCGAACCCGGCATCAGGGTGTGCGTGGGTCAGCGAAGCCTGTTGCAGAGTCCACTCACGCCGTAGACCCTCATCAATGTCGAGCAGCGCAAGCGGGAACACACGCATCAACGCACCGTTGGCCGCCGTCATCGCGGGGTTCGGATGGGTGACGTCTTGCCATCGCCCAAAGCTCAGCGCGTGACGGGTGGTGGATCCGACATCAACGGCATCTGCAGACCACAAGCGCCAAGAAGAAAACAGGTGATCTGGGTCGAGTTGTAGTCCATTGGCCAAGAGGCTCTCTGCGAGCACCATCGCCATCTGGGTGTCGTCAGTGAATTCCCCTGGAGCCCAATTGAAACCGCCACCACCGGTCAACTCTCCAGAGCCGCCAAGCACTGGTGAAGGAAAGCGTTGCTTGTAGGTTCCCGCTGGCCGAAACTCAAAGGGCGCACCCAACGCGTCGCCCACTGCTGCCCCTACAAGCAGACCTGAGATTCGTGATTCAAGACCCATTTGTGTCTGAGATTAGTCGGTGAGCAACGAGACAAACGCTTCACCGTGTTCTCGCGAGATGTGGCGCTGCACCAACTTGACATACCGTCGCTGGAAACTTGGGCCGTGCCCCATATGGCCGATGCAGTGTGTCAGTTCGTGCAGCAATGTCAGCTGTGATGGTCTGGCATGCCTCACGACGATGACGTGATCATCAAGTACGGCCACCCCCAACAAGCGACGAGGCAATTGGTGCCGCACGACGAGCGGCGGGTCGATGTCTTCGCTGTGCGCAACCCGGTCGATCCACGACTGCGCTTCAGCAATTGACATTCGAACAGTCGGATACTTCGTCTCAAGTTGGCTCTCTGCCTTGGCGACTCGATCAACGTCGCTCGAAGCTACGTTACGCTTGCCCATGCCTTGACCGTACCCACATGCATGTTCACGATTTCGTTCAGCTTGAAGCCCGTTGTGTAGCCACCGGCCAGCGTGAAAATTGCTGGTCGCTGCCCCACCCACTCGGCAACCATTTTGTCGCGATCCAGCATGGTGCCGGCCGGGTCATCGAAATGCGCTCCGTTGACCGGGTCGACACCCGCGTTGTAGATGACGATTGCATCGTCCAGGTTGAGAGAGTCTCCGTAGGACAGAGCTTTTTCAATTGCGGCAAGGTACGGCCTGTCCGGTGCATCACCGCAAGCAACAAACGCACGGTAGTGGGGCGCGTACGACGTGTAATCATCAAACTTTGAGACACTCACATCGATCTGGATTACATGAGGCTTACCATCCTTGTTGAGGTTCGCAAGATGCGCGAAGGTGCCACCACCGAAATGCGCATCAAAGTCAAGAATCACCACCCGGTGGCCCAACGCGAGTGCATGGGCTGCACCAATAGCAATGCCGTTAAGCGTGCAGAAGCCAAGACCCGTATCAGGTCGGGCATGGTGCAACCCAGACGACAGGGTGCCCGCTCGATTGTCGCCACCCAACGCAGAAACCACCGCGGCAAGAACTCCGTGAGAGTGTGCAAGCGCGAACCTATAGGTGGTAAGCCCCCATTCAAAACTGCTTGAGGTAGCGAGCGATTTTGGCTCGCCGGATTGGAGCGCCCCTATGTATTCACGCGTATGAGTGCTCGACACCACCTCCTCAAGCAATTCAAGTGCTACCGACTGGTTCGGATCAACGAGCTGTACGGATTGCTCAGACCGCAGAGCTTCGGCCACCTTTGCCGACTTCCTAGTAGTGGTGGACTCGTGTGGTGATGCCACATAGTCATCGTTGAAATACACCTTCATATCTTTCATTACGCACCAGGAGGCAGGGCCAGTGAGGTTGAACCAATGTGCCGTTGGCCACTGGAGAAGCGAGACCCTGCGCGACGGCCAGCGGCGAAGGCATCAGCCGAACTTGACGAACCGTAACGCCGCCAGACGAGATCGGGTTCAAACTTCAACATCTCTTCACGGGCCCGTTCCTCGCGTTCGCGCAGCACCACTTCGGCACCATGTCGGGAGTGTTCGATCTTGCGACGCTCTTTACGAAGTTTCTCGCAGAGGCCTGTGGTAAAGCCCTGCCACCACGCGGTGCGGTAGCCGCGATCACCCCACGGGATCGTTCGCAGGGCAAGCATCTCTGCAGCTGCGTAGAGAGTTTCGGCGGCGTCGAGGTCGTTCGCCGCACCGAACGTGTAGCACACCACCGTGTCGGTAGTTTCTTCTTTGGTGGCACGAAACATCGAGCACGACAAGGCATCGGTGATGTCATAGCGAAGGATGTAGCGACGCACGCGATACGGCCCAGTAGTTTCGTAGCGGCGTCGCTCAACGGCAGTACTGCCACTAGGGGTTGAGAGGGAGGTTGCAGCGTCCGACTCCCCCAAGGATCGGATGTCGAGGTCGTACTTCATCATCAGGCGATACGCCATTGCCAAAGCCGCCTCAGCTTCAGCAGGCGGAGTTCCTGGATGATTTGCCCGTTCGAGTATCGCTCGAACTTTTCGCTCAATGTCGCCGCTGCTCATTGTCCGCAACAGTATGTCGGAGCGCTGTGACAACCTTTGTTGGCTGGGCTGGTCGCGCAAACCACTGGCCGAGTCGTCCTACCGCTTCTTCCGCTTCTTGGCGGCTCGTAAAAAGATGCTGCCACGGCCTCTTTGATTTGGCCGAGGTGGACGCTTCTTTGACGACTTCTTGGCGACCAACTTCTTTCTCTTCTCCATCTTCGCCCCGTCTTTCCCCTTGACGACTGGCTTTCCCGTTAGGCCCTCGGGAAGTTTGTCCGAGTGGACGATTGCGAGACGACCCATGGCCCTTGTCAGTGCGACGTACACGATGTGTGGCAAGACGGTGGCTTCCGCCTGCCAGTGTCCCGGCTCAACGACGACCACGAATCCCGCTTCCAACCCGTTCGCTTCACGGGGGTCGATGATTGAGACTCGCTCATCTTCTGTGAACAGTCGCTTTCGCGTATGCGCGTCGGCAATTACGAGAACCTGTCCCTCTCGCGACTTTTTGATCAGCCGAACAACTGCCTCTGGAATCTTCCCCGACTCAACTTTGACTATTTCGGGCGCAGAGCCAGATCGAACACCTTCCGGTGTGCGTTTCCGGTCATCGGACGACAGCACACGTGCCGAGAATTCCAGTATCTGCTTCGGCACACGATAACTCTTGTTCAAACCTGCGACGGTCAGTGCGCCCAAGTTCAGCAATTGCTTGATTTCGACCCATGAGGTTGCCGCTTCGGACCGAGTCCGCTGATTGAAGTCGCCAAGCAGCGTGACACTCTCGCCACTGAAGTATCGCCGTGCGACGTGAAGCATGGCAGGCGTGAAATCCTGCGCTTCGTCGATCATCACGTGATCGAAAGGCTGGGGAGAGTTGCCTGTTATAGCCAAAGTCAATTCATGGAGAATCGGCAGGTCACTTGGACTTAGGGCGCCCGCTCTTCGCCGTTTGACTTGTTCCGCCGTTACGCCCAACAGGATCAAACGGCGAACCAATTGATCCAACGTCGTCGGCGCGAAATCCTCGTCGCTCGTCTGGAAAACATCGGATCCAGCATCGTGGAACTGCGCCAGCAGCAACATTGGGGCGTCGTCTGGAACAAGCCTCAAAGCGGCCTCTTTGGCTGCCCGCTCTACAGCACCTTCATCAAACGACCGTTCGCGGATCAAGACGATGTCAAAGGGCTTACCAGCACGTTCAGCCGCCTGCTCCTCTTCCAGCACACGGCGAGTTATCGCATCGCGTGCATTGCGATCTTCGAAATTCGCTGTCGTGCCTGCGTAATATCGCACCCAACCAGCGAGCTCTTCACGAATGCTGGCCATCGACGCAGCACCAGAGGCGATGCGCACTGCCGCTTCCTTGAGACGTTCGCGAATCGTTGCTGCCTCTATCGAGACGTCATAGGTGCCCAATCGCAGACGAACTGTCCGCGACCGCAATCTGCCCACCAATACACGTCGCATAACGCCAAAGATGATCGGACTCGATTTCAACAGGGCGGACTCGGCTGTCTCGACAACATCGATGGTTGTCGCGCTCCTTTTGATAGCCGACGCGCCAAGACACAGTTCGCTGAAAGACATCTGCTCCACTCGACGCTCACCAAGACTGGGCAAGACGTGCTTCACATACAGAACGAATCTGTCTGACGGACCGAGCATCAGCAATCTTCCGCTCGTTCCCTGAATTCTGGCATCGTAGGCGGCAAAAGCGAGGCGATGCAGCCCAACGACGGTTTTGCCAGTGCCCGGACCGCCCTCTATCGCCGTCGCGACATCCTTGGGCAGTCGCATCAATGCGTCCTGATCACCCTGAATGGTGCCAACGATGTCAGCCATCTTTGATCCGCGAGTTTCAAGCATCGACTGCAGCGCGGCATCAATGAACGTCGAATACGTTCTCTCCACCTTCGGGACAGTTGCAGATAGCTGTTGGATTCGCATAACCCGATTCGCATCGATCGCCACGGAGTGGTCGGCAAATACCGGTGCTGAGATCTCAAAACGCGACTTCGAAATTGCGGGTTGCGGCGCCCTTCCACCCGCGTCAAGAAGGCTTCGAAGGCCAGGCCCGCGTCGCACCCCTTCCACCAACACGTCGTCAATCTCGTCATCCTTGTACCGAATGACGCGTCGCTCGGTTACTTCGTTGGAGAACCGGGCGGCCGCCAGCGGCGCCCGAAAGTCAAGTACCAAGTCTTCGCCAACATTGATGTGTTGCTTGCCGAAATGAAGAATGATGTACTCGCCGTCAACGAACCACTCAAATGCGCCGTCAAATGGCTTCTCCCTGACGGAGCTAAAGGCGTCCAACCGATCCTCAAGGATCTTCCTCAGCATCCGCCTCGAGTGGTCATCCGAACCCCCCGAGGCATCGCTTCCACGGCGTATCTCATCGTCAATCGCCTCTCTCGTCGGCCCGAGAAAGGCCCTCTCCTCGTCCGCTGGTTTCAAACGTTTGGCCATATGCCAGTGAAGGTATCAGATGGCTGTAGGGGCCCACCCCAGGGTCGACTACCATTCGAACATGACCAAGCTGAATTCCAAATTCACAGTAACCGCGTCAAGTCAGTACGGTGCCGACTCGTTGATTGTCCTTGATTCACGAGGCGGCAGGAAGACTGGCCCCAGTGCACGCAACCCCGACTACTCCAAACAGCTCAGTCGAATTCTCAGGACACTTAAGACACATGATTGCGTGATCGTTCGAATCGAGATCGCGTCCACAGTGGCTCTCCAGCGGGGCGCCAACCGGAAACTTGCACTCAAGTACCCAATTCGGATGACCAATGTCGCATCGATCGACAAACTTCGGAACCAGATTCAGGCCGCTCAGCGAAACCTCGTTCAGCGACCCGGAGCCAGCGGTGGCAACACCACCAAACGTATTGGCATCTGGGTGGAGGTCGGTCGACATGTTCCGACCATCGGACTCATGTCATTGTTGGGCAAGAATTGACACTCTGAGATCATGAAGACACCACGTCACGAATGGACAGAACGTGAAATCTCAATCTCAGTTGAGGCGTATCTACTTATGCTTCGGATTCAGCAGTCAGGCACCAAGCCAAACAAGGGTGTCATTCGTGCGGTTTATCTCCCCCAGTTGCGTGATACTCGCACACATGGATCATGGGATCGGCGAATGTGCAACATATCTGCTGTTTTTGTCGAGTTCGGTCTCCCGTATGTCAAGGGATTCAAACCACTCAAGAATGTTGGCAAAAATGTGCGGTCCGACATTATCAAGTCGACGCTTCGCCATTTGGTCTAGCTCCAGCTCCGCACTTTCTATCACTGGTAGGCACCAAGAAACGGTTATGCGTCGCAGTGCAAGTCCATCTATCTCATCTGCCCGTCCAGGCTGAAGTCTGTCGAATCTAGAGACTGCCAATGAGAGCCTGTTTCTCAGGCAATGAGAGCGTCTCGATGGCAACCGATCCGAGAGCCAAGTTCAAATTCTTGAGAAACCGTCGCCGAGAGTTCGCATCGTCTTGACCAAGTTTCACGCCCGCCATTCTCCTCTTCGAAAGATGCCGCGCTACGAGAACAACTAGCTCGGCGTCGAGCCCGATTAGTCGCTCGAAAACCTCTTGATGTGTTCGGGAAACAAGAAGTGTCGAACCAAGGCCAACTACATCTTTCTCGGAAGTGATGCCGACAGCATCGATTGCTTGGAAAACGATGTAAAGTCTTGCGATTGAGTTTCTAGTGAACGACTTGAGATTTGAAGAACTTCCAAACTTTAGGTGGCTCAACATCTCGGACGACGGTAGTGGTGCAGATTCAGCGAGGATGAAACTGCCACACCATCGGTGGAGGGAATAGTCTCGAAAAACCCTCACTGACAACCATGTCCAAAAGCCTGGATCTCTTGCTAGCTCTGGATGAGAAGCGAAGACTGGTTTGAGTACGCCGTAAATTGCACTGCCAAATTTCACGTCAGCTGCAACAACTTTAAGATCGGTCTCGAAGTCAGACGCACGTACGACCGGGGTCTTCCCAATAGACATCTCGCCGTCGATGAACTCAAAGACTTCATCGGAGGAACTGGATAGTGCGACAAGCAATTGCTCGTCACTTGGGCTCAGGACCCGTGTTGTAGCCAGACGTAGTGAGGTCATGTGCGCTTCTCCGGTTCGTCCTGATGTAAGAATCGGCGTGTTGACGACAGTGAATCAATTTCGTGCTGTATGCGTGATGGAAGGTCCTGACTCATAAACTCCGAGAAGCTCTGATCGCTTAGATTGGCGAGTCCGATGACCATCTCGCGAAATGCTTGTTCGATCGAGCGCCTTCTCGCCGACGGAACGTCAGGCGCGAGTACATGCAACCACCCTTCGGCAAGCGAGCGCTCAGGCGCGGTGAGGCAATAGCCAATCGAGGCCGGATCTTCAAGGAACTCACTTCTTAACTTTCGCGCGAGACCAGTAAGCTCGACACCCAAAACTTGCTCAGCGATTCTGCAGTTCAAATTGTCTCGCTTAATGACGTCAAGGGCTTCGCTATTTGACCCCTCATTTTGTAGAATGCGCTTGATACCTTCAAGATCGGTATTGATATAGAGAACTGCTTCTTCGTTAAGTTTGTGACGGTGAATTGCCGCCACGTGGTTTGGAAACTCTTCTGAAAAGTTGACATACCTGTACTCGAAAACACTCGAAAGCCCACCTTCGTGCTGTTCGAGCGTCACCCGAAACGGCTCAAACTCCTCGAGGATCGTTCCCTTGTCCACTGTCAATCCAGACGTCGAGTCAAGTGCGCGTTCCGCGGACAACACGAGTAGCGGTCGAACTGTAACGATTTGGCCCATGTCGGATAGATCCAGTTCAAAGTCAAGACTCGCCGAGTACTCTTGCGCCTCAATCGAAATTGGATTGAAGTCTGTTGAGACGCTCATGCGCTTTCTCTTCGCCACGTCTGTTACCGCAAACACGAGTCGCAAGGCTCGATTTGGCTTATGCGAACTGTATCCCTTGGCGTTTTTGCCAGAGACACCGAAACTCGATTGCTTAACGACTGTGGAGAATCCAATTCTGAGATGACTTAGTGAATCTGCGAGACCGCCCACACGCAATCGCCGCTTGTTCCAAACGAGTTCCTCATTGACGAAATTCGCCAACGGCTCCCAAACTGAAGTTGCTCGGCTACGACCGAACAACGCGATTTTTGGATCCGATGACTTCACTGTGTGGTAGCGAGGTACTCCATTCAGCATGACTTACAGCGACCTATCTTGGGCGTCGTCAGTCAAGACGCTAGAAGTAGCGCGCAAATCGAGGGTTGCTCGAATTCTGGACCTTAGTTTTGCATCAAAGTTGGACACATCTGCGCGAATTACCAGTCGCGTCTTCTGTGTTGACGCGGGAAGGTCGACAATCCAACCCTTTCCATCCTTGTTTCGAGTTGCGTTAACCATTGGAGGCTTCTCAATCTCGTACGGAAGATGATTGAGTGGTTCGGTACCGTTCTCCCCCACAGCCACAATCCCGATCGCTATTGAAATCGCCCTATCGCCAGCCAAACGGCCACGACGTAGCTCAACCTCCACTTTCGCCGTCTCACCCTCCCATGTCAGAGAGATATTGCTGGATGACCAGGGCCCGGATGGGGAGTCGCGGTCGTCCCCATCCTTCTCTTTGCCAGGCTTCGGTGGCCTTCCTGCGAGCATTTCATCCAGCTTCTTTGGGGGCTTATCGGAGCCGTCATCGGCACGCCCAAGCAACTTCCGGCCCAGATTTCTCACCTGTCCGTACAAGGAATCGATCGCCTTCCGATACCCGACTTCATAGTTGTCTCTCAACTTGCGTGAGCTAGCGATGTTGTTATGGCTCGGTGGCTCGGAATCGGCGATGAATTGTTCTTGAATTGGAGACTTTTCCGACGAGTAGAGCCCCAGCCGGACTACTCCCACATGGTGAGGCACTGAGCCCTTTTGCCCTATCGCTTGTTCGTACTTGATGACCATCTGTGGGCCACGGATATAAGCCACTTTGTTTAGTAGGCCGGCCGCCTCCACCATGGGACTTTCCGAATCTGACAACTTCGCGACGCACAAATCCGCATTGGTGGCACTGGCCCCGTGTTCTCCGTCCCTTCGGCTCGGGACCTGAATCACAATCGGGGCACTTCCAACTCCCGCAACCTCGGTAATGACGTCAGCCGACGGAGCCTGCAAAGCCCGCAAGAACGGTTCACTCCACCGCGGAAGAGGAACTGTAGTAGTGGACTCTCGCCCTCTGAGATCGCGTGTGACAACAACTGCCTCAAGTCCTTGCAAGGAGATCATCGGCCAAAAGTTCCGCCCAATGGATTCAATGGTTTTGGCTGCTAACTCTTCGATCGACGGCCGGGATTCGGCTGAGGGATCCTCAAACAACGGGATGTACCCCGTTGTCCCAGTTTGCGATGCAACACGCTCAAGTGGTGTGCCATTTGTGAACTGCAAAACCGCATCACCCTCGAGCGGCATAGTTACGGACTCCCCATCGAAAATACTCTCGATTCCGAAGTACGCGTCACCCGACCAGGGCTTCGGCGGACTCCCCTTGTCGTAATGATCCGCGAGATAGGTGCGACCCATCATTCGTCGACGAATCTCTGCACCCTCTCGGTACGCAGTTGAGAACCAGACTTGACGCGTCTCGCTCGAGGCCCACCAAACGCTCTTCCCAATACCAAATGTTCCGCCTCCGCCCTTGCGGTCGCCCGGCTCCTTTGTCACAAGCTTGTTTCGCAACAAGTTACAGAAGTTTCCCTTAATCCCGAGCAATGGTCCATCCAGCCCGGCAGTGTTCGAGTCGCTTACTACCAGCGAAATCACTGTCGTTCTGGGCCCATTGTCGGTCGCGCCAACTCTTGAAAGGAGATTCCTAAAGTGCGCCGTGTTGTGACCCTGTCCCTGCGCTAGGTGCTTGAAGTGAGCCTCGATCGTCTTCCAGCCAATGAACTCCTGTTTGAGAAGAGTCTTGAGGTCCTGCTCAAAGAACCGAAACTCAACTCGTACGGGTCGTGACGCATCTACCCTCTGGTCAGTGGAGTTCTGAACAACCTCCCTAACGAAAGCGTCTATCGAGTAGTCGAATGCAAAGGGCTCAACATCTCCCTCGAATGGTTCATCCGGCCGCATCCGCCGAAAGTGCCAGCTTGGCGCTGCAATTGGAGACCCAGACATGAGACACTTCGATGGTACCTAGTCTTGGCAAACTAGATCAAGCGAATTGATCCACGAAGTCTTCATACGAACCCAACGGAGCAAATGTGGCCCTAAAGTGGGTCGTCCGCCCAACAACGGTCTTCTCGATTCGAATCGCGTCTTTACCGATTCTTTCGAGGTCAGCATATTGGAACGGTGCTCGACGCGGCGCCGGCCGGCTAAAGGCGGTTTTTGATATCGAGGGATCCAACACCCCGATCAGCCACTCTCCAAGCAAATGATTGGGATCTGACATCAGGGCTTTGCCACCGTCTTGGCAGATCTTCGCACTAACTTCCCCGGTAGGAAGACTTAATCTGAACTTGATGTCCTGCGCAGGGAAAAAACGCGGGAAGTGCGAGTGAATCGACGCCGGAATTGGAATATACGCCTCTCCGAACTTCCTCGTCCTTCCGCTGGCTGCCCACTGATTGATGCCCGACCTTGGATGCACTTCGCGAGACCTAGCCGAGTACAGAGGAAGAATGACGTAGTCGACGCCTGGCGAACTGTTCATAATGCCATCCTTTGTTAATGCCGGGATTAGACGGGAAGACGACAACGAACGACCGCCTCTACGCACCAAGCCAACCGAGTATCCCAGCTCCCTGCTTATCCAATGCGTGATCCCAGGAAGGGGATCGTCAATCACTTCGATTCGGTACTTCTTGGGCTTGCTCGCGAACGTGAACCGCTTGTACAACACACTCTTTGAGCGGTTGAACGAGTACTCCGACTGGCCATCAGTGAAGTGAATGCTCGGGCTCGATGCATCCCATCTAGCTCCGCGTCCTCCGGCGCCTCCCAGCGGACGGATCTGATCAAGCTTGATCAAGTTCATGGATTCGTGGTGGATGAATGCTTGGCGCGTTCCGCGCACCAAGCAATGATAAAGGCAGTCATCAATCTCAATACCAAGTTCACTTAGGTCGGACTTCAGCCTGTCATTTCGTCGCGCGCTAACTGCGATTGCGACCTGTTCGGGACCTCTACCAGTAAAGGCCCCTTCGCCAGAGGCACGATTGAACTCTGCAATCTTCTCGACCTTGGATCTCCCTTTGCCGATGAACGTCTTAACCCCGACTCCCCACTTTCCGCCAACGAGAACGTCGAATGATTTGTCTTCACGAGATAGGTCTCGACTCGCTGTCGAGCCGATGAACAATCTCTCAACAACTCGCGAGTCGAGATACGGTACGTCATTGTCGCTGAAGAGCCGCGACAGCGAACCAACAGCTCGAATACCATCTAAGTACTTCTCTTCGTCGAACTCAAATGGCGGCTTCACAGGCTGTCAACTACGCGTCTCGCAAGTCGAGCCACGAGGCTGACGGTTACAGAGTTCCCAAACTGGTGGTACAGATGGCTGTCCGCCATACCTTCTGGAAGTTTGAACTTTTCTGGGAAACCCTGCAATCTTGCGCATTCGCGCGGTGTCAGCTTCCGAATTCCGAAACGATCCTTCACTATTGGCACATTGTGCCCACCTGAGCCCATGTTGGCGGTCAGGGCAGGGACAACCCCGCTCTTGTTCTCGCGCACGTAGACACGACGCCACTGATAGGCCGTGTTTCTCTTGGTAACCGCCTCGCGAAGTTTGCTGTAGCAGTCAAAACGTCCGTCATAGTAGTAGCGATCATCAACCCGGCGAGATTCCATCACATCCGCTAGAGACTTACGAAGCTCGATTCGCGATGGGAATTCAAATGCATCAGCTTTCTTAACGTCTCGAAATCCAACAATGAAGACTCTCTCTCGGTTTTGTGGCACACCGCCGTGCGTCATTGAGTTCAGAACTGAAAACTTCAGCCCTGGGAATCCGCATCTTCCCAACTCTTGAAGCATGTACGCGAACGTTGAGCCGCGATCGTGGGACATTATTCCACGGACATTCTCGAGAACAAAGGCTTGAACCGTTTCCTGCGAGATTACATCCAGGATTGACGTGAAGATCTTTCCTCGCTCGTCACTGAGGCCCTTTCGTAATCCAGCAATGCTGAATGGTTGACACGGGAATCCAGCTAGGACCAGTGTCACATCGGGAGCGAGTTCACCGAGATTTGCAAACCGAGCGACTTCGCGAACGTCGGATATGAATTGATGCGACGGGGACTCAACGAAATTTCTCCGATACGTCTTCATTGCATTCTCATCAATCTCGGACGTCAATCGACATTCGGCTCCAGATCTTTCGAATGCAATGCGCATTCCGCCAATTCCCGCAAAGAGGTCAGCAAACTTCAGATTAGGCACCGCATTACCTTACAAGTTCCCTGTTTCACGACTCGAAAATGCTGAGAGGGAAAGCCTCCTCAGTAAGTCGAATCAAGCAGTCAAGACTCAAGGAAGAACTCCCTCCACTGTTCGAGGGTCGTCTGATCCCCCGTCAGCACACTCTTGAGCTTGTCCTGGGTGTCTTGCAGGCTCTTTTCGGTCAAGGCGATGGTTTCGCGAATGGTCTCGACCGAATCAATCGTTGCCTTCGCCGAGCCCTCGATGTCGTCGAGCGTCGCCGAGATTGAGGCCAGAACGTTCAGGTCGCGAACCATTCGCTTGATCGCGAGGTTCACGTGGTCCCCGGACACCTTGTCTCCCCCAAGCAGCGCCATCTCGCGAGCGATCGAGTACGCCAAGCAAGCGTTCGCGAAGTCTCCTTGCGCCCGCTTCACCTTGACGATGAACCCGGGCAGCTCGGGCACGAACGTAACGTCACTCAATTCAGAAACTGATTTGTGGCAGTTGTCGGCGTCAAAGACGATGATCGCGATCTGGGCAGCGCGATTGACCAGTGCCGTGAGCAACTGGCCGTGGGCCGTCTTTTCGCCGTCGGCGCTCTTCTTGCCGCGCGTGTCGAGATCGATGGTGTCGCCGACAGCCATTGACTTGTCGAATTTTGACTCGATCGTGAGCGTGGCGGCGCCACCGGCGATATCCACCGTGAGGTCGCCGACCTTGCGTCGCGGCAGGGCACCGATCTTCGAACCGGTGTCGGTGATGCTGTCGTTCCAGCCCGCATCGTCGATGTATTTTTGAAGCACGTCCGCGAGTTCCACTTCGGCGATCGCCCCTTTAGCGGCACCCCTTTCGCGAAGGTTCTGCATTTTGTACAACAGCTTCAACTTCTCCAGGGATGCATCGAGCTCGTTTTCTGCCCGGCCGAGAAACGCCGCAATAGTCTCTTGCTCAAGCCCGTACACCCCGAGGCGAAGTGCTTTTTCGAAGTACTCGTCGTACTTCGACGCCGCTTGGTTCTCGAAGGCTTGGTAGAGCGCCTCGTCGACGATCTCGAACGAGCCGCCGAACACCACGCGATTGGGCTCGGTCTTCAGGGTGATGAACTTTGACATGAATGGGTCTCCTCCCCTTTGGCTACGTACGTAATGGATCGAATTGTGTCGCGTGCAGTGATCAGGGAGTACCCGCCTCGAGCAACCGGTTCAAGAGACTGATATACGCCTTGCCCCGCGCATCTACGGCCTTGTCATCCCTCGTCCAGCGCGTGAGCGCAACTGGTGCATCTTTCTGGATGTCGCCGATGACTCGCTTGGCATGCTTGCCCTCGTTCGAGCGCAACGGTGCGAGGCTACGAGTGAGCACCAGCTCCGACGATTGGTAGATCGCTTCCTTGTTCTTGGGCTCAATATTCCCGGCGCCACGCTGCCGCTTGGCATTGGCGAGGACGAGATTGCCGAGCTTGTGGGTGGCGGCTCTGTCCTCGTACTTCGACGTGGGTCGCACATGCTCAACGTCAAAACCGACCGGCTTCTTCCCGGGTGCCCCTTTGCGCTGCTTGCGCAACAGTTCACGCAGCGTCGGGGGCTTGGCCTGTTCGGCCTCGACTTGCACGTGGTGGCTCAGGTACGCAAGCACGAAACGCAAGCGACTGCGTCCCTTTGAGGTGCGATAATCGAGCTTGCCGACGTTCGTTAATGCACTTGCTAACAGGATTTTGAAGTCCTTGAACGCCGACCTTGAGGCCGAGTCGACGTCCTTAGCCGCTGCCGATGAGTTCAGCTTGGCGATCGCGTGCGACCACGTCGGCACGAAGCGCTCAAACTCTTGCGGTCGCTCGGCTGCCAAAACCGAAACAATGACTCGTACCTCGGTGAGTTCGATGAGCCGGTGATAGGCGTGCAGATTAAGGTGCGCACCAGCAAGCAGAACCGGGTAGTGCTGTACGAACTTGAAGTGACGTGCCGCTGCGCCGAGATCCTTGTTCTTCTTTCCGCCCGGGAACTCGAGATAGTTGATGCGTCGTAGCTGCTCGGCGCGCTTGGGCAGCTCCTTGAATAGATCCACGGCGTTCTGCTTTGACTTCAGTTGCTTTTGCCAAGCCTTTCGCAAGTGAGAACTACCGACCAATTCGCCAGTGCGAGCGAAAATCATTGCACGCAAAAGGAACTGCATTCGCTTGGGTCGAGCCAGCGTGCATTCACGCAACGTTTTGGACGCCTCGGCCCATTGGCTTGACGCGTCTTCGTAGTGGTTGCGGTCGAGTCGTGCGAATGCCGTGTTCTTGATGAGGTCGGCATTGTCGAGCTCGAGACCACGGTCGTTGATTCGTTCGTAGACACCGATCGCAGCCTCCTCTTCATGAATCTCGAGACGAACGAGAATTACGCCTTCAGAGATACGCCGAAAATATTGCTCAATCTCATGTGGAGTCGTAAGGTCACTTGCCAGTCGCTCCAGGAGCTGCTCATACGCGGAAAGCAAGTTTTCGCACGTGTTTGAGTAGTCATCGCGAATACCTGGTCGGTCGGAGTCTTCAATCAGCGAAATCATCATCGGGTTTCCGTCGTCGGCTGGCCGCACACGCGGGATGAGCCCGTCTTCTTCAGCAAACTGCAACATCGGCACTAATTCACCTTCGACGAGATACTTCAGGTTGCGATTGCCAGTGCAGAATTGTCGGGCGTGATTTCGGAGCGCCGCCAGCAAGACGAGGAGAGCAGTCGCACGCTGTTGTCCGTCGACGATGGAATAGCGTTCGGGACCCGAATCGTTATCCGAGACGATCGTCTGCCCGAGAAAGTAATAGGGCTCGTCCGTCACGTAGAAGTTGGCGAAGTCACCGTACAAGTCGTCAACCTGCGACTCCGTCCAGCTGAATTCGCGCTGGTACGGCGGCACGGCGTACGACTCCGAGAAGAACTCTTTGAGGTTGAGCGTCGGGGCGCTTGGTTTGGCTACTCGGATCACTTTTGTTTTCATGTGGGAGCTCCCTTGTGTGTGGTTGGTTACAACTTGAATTTCTCGGATACGCCCTTGCGGGCACCGGCGTCGAACTTGCTCTCTGCGTTATCGAGCTGCGCTCGTATCGCCGAAAAAATCTTGCGAACTTGTTCGGGCGTGTAGCTGTAGTTCGATGTGTTACTGAGATTGCCGAGAATGCGGATAGCTCTCAAGACATTGGAGGTGCGGGCCTGTGCCAGCCGGGTGAACCGATCAGCCTTGGATTCACCGGATCGTTCTTCGTCGTCGCTTCTTGCCATCGCCATACCTACCTTTACCTAGGAGTGTTACTTCTAACTTAGGGAGTCGACTTCTATCAGTCGTCGTTTTCTTCAACGTATTTCGCCCTAACTTTATTCTTCAAGGGCAGTAGCCGCGCCACGAGGAACGTAATCGCAGGAACGTGGATCTCCTGCCGCTTGAAGCGAACGCACAGGTCGCCGCGTAACTTCGATGTGTCACCGAGCACTGTTTCCCGAGTTCCGAACGCCGTCGCACCGAACTCCCGAAACAGCCCATCAATTTCAACCCCGCCAGCCCCAGCACTGAGTTGCGCCACGGTCACTTTCTTGTTGGTAGCGTCCCAGCGCTCACCCTCCGGTTGACGACTGGCTAGCTGCAGTTGACGGATCTGGCAATACCGTTCTTCACTCATCTCTGAAAGCTTCTTCCGGTCTTTCTCTGTCTTCCTCTTGCCCTTCACAGGCTTCTTCTTGTCTTCGGGCTCATTTCGCATTGGTTCACCGTCGACGCTGAGTGGCATTACCACGAGTCGACGTCGATCCGCGAGCAGCTTCATCTGCGCCGGCAAGCCGTACTCCAAATCACCCTGCACCCAAGTTTCTTCGATCGGTAGCTGAACGTTCTCGTCGTCGTGCGGGTACGCCGACACCGTGTGAATCTCCATCACGCCACCGTCGGCCAGCCGGGCAAGGTACACCTCGGCCTTGCCCTTTTCGTAAGGACTGTTCGATCCGGTGGTACCGGGTCCTACGTCGCGACTGCCGACGTAGCTGAGTGTCACGCCGTCAAGGGTGACAAGCACTCGGCCGGCAGATTGCGCAAGCTCGCGCTTTCGCTCAATGTTCGCGGCGGTTTCTTTCCAGTTCTTCTCAGCACAGATTGTGAGGGCCTCGTCGAAACGACCGGCGGTTACCAGCGCTTCGACCTCGCGCACCAATTGGAGGTCGGCGCGAACCGTAGGCGGCTTTACTCCTCCGAGATGGATGGCCGCCAACGCGTCAATGAACTCAGTCGCCGATCGGAAACGCAATTTCTCATCCGTCGCTATCGCCTTCGAAATGACGAGCGCGAGTTCGCGGCTCGCTTTCGCAACGTCTTGAATGCGGTCGTCAAACGTGAATCGGTTCTGGTGCGGATTGAGGGGCCCCGTCAGCATGACGAGCAACATCAGCCCCACCGAGTACAAATCTGCAGTTGGATTCGACTGCCCACGTGGCGCGTCGGTAGGCCAGTACATCGACAACCGAACCGGTATCTCTCGCCCAAAATCGGCGGCCCTGGCAAAGTCAATGAGTACTGGACCCCGATCTTCGACCCAAATGATGTTGGAGGGTTCGATGTGGTTGTGGGCGAATCCAGAACCGCGCAGTTTCTCCACGTTTCGAAGTTGAGCCGAGCCGAGGGGCGTCTTGTCGTCGAGCAGTTGGTCGAGCAGCGCCATGTCGGGGTGAATGAGTCGAAGAGTCTCGAGGATCTGCAGTGTGGCACCGATCGCATCGGATACCTCCCTGAACGAGCCCGAATCAAGCAACGACATGAGCGAGATGCCCTCCAGCCATTCGGTTGCGACGTAGGAGCCCTCCGCGACAATCCCACTTTCGAGATGCCGAACGACCCCTCGCGCCTCGAGCACTTGGGGTCTCGTGAGTGCCGCGGCCTCACAGTCAACCCAACTGCGA
>SXGR01392760.1_pt1 | contig 17881 bp, 22 predicted proteins | sample 3174711 | NCBI WGS metagenome assembly SXGR01 (sample SAMN11356860, study PRJNA531348) | freshwater metagenome | isolation source: freshwater sample F1-60 | place: China: Fuxian Lake, Yuxi | collected 2017-12-25
GCATCTGGTCGTAGATGTGACGCACCACCGGTGCCATCTTCTGCGTGAGGCGCCCGGCCACGATCATGAGGTCGGCCTGGCGCGGGGTGCCGCGGAAGTACTCGGCCCCGAAGCGCCCCATGTCGAGCCGCGGCGAGAGCGTGTGCATCATCTCGATGCTGCAGCAGGCCAGGCCGAAGGTGGCAGGCCAGATTGCCGAGGTCTGCGCCCACGCGATGGCCTTCTCAACCGTGGTGGTGAGGATGCCGCGGGACGCCTCGAGGGCCTCTGGGTCGCGCAGGTCCCAGTCGATGGCATCGTCGGTGCGTGGCGACCGGCGGATAGGCGCGCCGGGCGGTGGGATCAACGCCATTCGAGTGCTCCCTTGCGCCAGACGTAGGTGAGAGCGCCCACCAGAATGGTGATGAACACGATCAGTTCGATCACTGCGGTGACGCCGACATCACGCAGCACCACGGCCAGCGGGTAGAGAAAGGCCAGTTCGATGTCGAACACGATGAACAGCATGGCCGTGAGGTAGAAGTCGATCGAGAAGCGCTGCCGCGCCGGCTGCGTGGTGAGGATGCCGCTCTCAAACGGCAGCGCCTTGGTGGCGTTCGGCCGCTTGCGTCCGATGAGTGACAGCGAGAACAGCGCCACGGCAACGCCCGCGCCGAGCACGAGATAAATCAGGATTGGAAGCCAGGTGCGAAGGTCCATGGGGACCTGCCTCCGCCGTCGTCGCCGAGTACGACACCGGGTGTACCACCCCGGTGTCGGTCCCCACGGTACCAATGGTCAGTCACAAACACATCATCGTGCGGATTGCCTCATGGCAAGGGCAATCTCGCGGGGTCGGAATGTGTCGTTTGTGACATATACGCACTGGCACGAAGTGGGTGGTGAATTGGCACCATCGGGGTGACCCCGGTCACCCTGCGGTGGCGACGATCTCCGCATGCGCACAAGCCGTCACAGCCATCGCATCGGAGGATGGCTGGATATCGCGTGACGATCGCGGCAACATCATGTTGTTGGGTTTGTGTCGGGGCCGCGCGCGACAGTGGTGCTGGCGAACGACGCGCTCGACTTCGTGATCACGATCTATGGCGAGAGAGGGCGGCAGCGATGAGAGCGCTTTACGACAGCGGGGCGCACGCGATGTACATCGATGTCGTTGACCCGCCGCACGAAGGGCCGAGGGGGACGGATGTCGATGGCTATCCGGCGACCTCATAGTGGGTGTGGAGATCCTCGACGCGGACGACACGCCCGATGACAAGGTCGTCGCGGTGCTTGCCCGCTTCGGTCTGGACGCGGTGGGCATCCTTGCCGCGCGCGATGCGGCTCTGCGGGTCCCCGACCGCGAGGTGACGCTCACGGTTGGCGCGTCGCTGGCCGCCTGATCATGGCCGTTGATCGCATCGCCTACTTCTCCGGTCTCGTGGCCGAGACTCCCGACGAGCCCCGGGCCCGGTACGGCCTGGCCGTTGCCCTACGCCACGCCGAGCGCCACGTCGAGGCCATCGACCAGTACCGCGCGTACCTCGATCTGGCCGACGACGCGGGAGCGGCGTGGGGACACCTGGCCGAGTGCCTCACGGCCACCGGTGACATCAACGCCGCAGCCGATGCTTACCTCACGGGCATCGACACGGCGCTGCGAAATGGCCACAACGGGCTTGCCGCCGATTACGAGGTTGCCATCGAGGCCCTCGGCTGAGCACTGACGCAGCAGATCTGTCGGCCCGCGGAGCCGCGCGCTTCTGGTTTCGCAACGCAACGGTGGGTCGAAAGACCGTGCTCGTCACCCTCGGCCCGCGCTTTGTTGAGGCCATCGCCTACCTGGCCATCATGGGGCTGGGGCTCGGCGCGTACCTCAAGAGCGTGGATGGCATTTCGTACGTGCAGTTCATCGCCCCGGGCGTGGCTGCAAGTGCGGTGATGTTCGGGGCGATTCTCGAGACCTCGTACAACGCATTTGTGCGCATACACGTGCGCCGGGTGTTTGAGGCGGCGGTCACGACCCCGCTTTCGGTGGGCGACGTTGTGGTGGGCGAGTACCTGTGGGGTGCCACCCGTGGAGCCATCTACGGGGTGGTGTTTCTGGGGGTCATGGCGCCCTTCGGCCTGGTGGCGTCGTGGTGGGCCATCCTCTGCCCCCTGGTGTTCGTGATCGGTGCACTCACATTCGCGGTGCTCGGAATGAGCTACACGTCGTTTGCCAAGAACATCGAGCACTTCAACATCTTCTGGACCGGCGTGCTCACCCCCATGTTCTTGTTCTCGGGAATCTTCTTCCCGTTCTCGGGCCTGCCCGACTGGGCGCAGGTCATCGGCTGGTGCCTGCCGCTGTCGCACTTTGTGGCGGCCACGCGGGAGTTGGCACTGGGCGGCGTGGGTTGGATCACCGCGCTGCACGTGCTGGTGCTGGTGGGATTCGCTACGGTGTTTTTCATGCTCCCCATTCGCCGGCTGCGCCGTACCCTTCTTGCGTGATCCGGCGTCAACTATTGCGCCCCTGCAACCACTTCAGTCGCTGCCGTCCATAGGTTGACCCGGCCCGGCCACACCCGTTCTCACAAGGAGAAATCGGTATGAACCGCAGGAACCTGCTGGCCGTCGCCGGCCTCATCGGCGCGTCGGCCCTCGTTATCACTGGCTGCGGAAGCAGCTCGTCCACCGCCGACACCAGCGGTGGCGACTCAAGTGCACCCGCGGGTGCAGCCACTGGATCGGGTGCATCGTTCCCCGCCCCGGCCTACACGCAGTGGTGCCAGGAGTCGCAGACGTGCTCGTATGCCTCCAAGGGATCGGGCGCCGGTATCAAGGACCTCACCAGTGGCGTGGTCGCCTGGGCCGGCAGTGATGCCCCGCTCACCGCCGACGAGGATCCGGTAAACACGGGCCCGATCCTCTACTTCCCGACGCTGCTGGGTGCGGTGACCATTCCCACCAACATCGAGGGCGTCAGCAAGCCCATCAACTTGACGGGCCCAGCGCTCGCCGGCATCTTCGACGGTGAGATCACGACCTGGAACGACAAGGACATCACGGCGTCCAACCCGGGCGTCACCCTGCCGGCCAAGCCCATCGCGGTGTGCGTGCGCGCCGACTCGTCGGGCACGTCGTACAACTTCTCGGGATATCTCGCGCAGATCAGTCAGGGCTTCGCCGACAAGGTGAGCGCCGAGGGCAGCAAGACCCCGGCGTGGACGGCCACGGTGTCGGCATCACCCGGCAACTCGGGTGTTGCCAACTGCGTGAAGAACGGGAGCAACTCGATCGGGTACGTCGATCTGGCCGAGGTCAAGCAGGCCGGGCTCGAGGGCCAGACCGCTGCCATTGGTGTGGAGGGTGCATACGTGGCCCCGACCACCGAGTCCATCAAGGCCGCGGCCGCCGACGCCCAGTTGAACCCCAACCTCACGGTCAGCGCCAGCCTGTCGAACAGCCAGACCAAGGGTGCCTATCCGATCGTGGTCACTACGTATGCCGTGGTTATTACGGGCGCCCCCGACAATGCTGCCGTCAAGAAGGCTCTCACCTACTTCTTGGGTGACAAGGCCCAGGGCCAGCTGGCGGGCCTCGGCTATGCCCCACTGCCGTCGTTCATGCTGTCCAAGGCCACCGCGCAGCTCTCCAAGCTGGGCTAATCGCCACGCTGCAGGGCGCAGTACCCGCCGGCCGGGCCCCAAGGGGCTCGGCCGGTGTCGTTTTCACGCCTACGACAGCCCGAGAACCCGCTTGAGTGCCACCTCGACGTCGAGGAGCTCAGTGGCGTCGAGCGCACTAATGCGCTTGCCGAGCCGCGTGACGTCAACCGTGCGCAACTGGTCGATCATCACGCGCGACGCCCGGCCCCTCACGGTGATGGGCGGTCGGAAGTGTGCCGGCTGCGCTGACGACGAAAGCGGCGCCCGCTACTCGTCCAGCAGTGCCTCGGCACGGGCCACGTTCAGAAGCCCTACGCGGTCACCCTCCTCGCGCTGCCAGATATCGCAGGTGGGCCCCGGGTCCTCGCGCAGGGTGGTGGGTGCCGGCTGGCCGAGCGCCTGCTCCGCCACTCGCCGCCACTCATCGGGCAGGTCGTCGCCAATGCGCACGCCCATCAGCGCCGTGAGCTGCAGTGCCCAGATGCGCCCGAGGCTCGTGGGGTTGTATCCACCACCGGCGGTGTCGAGCAGCCGCCCATCGCACACGCCGTCGGCGAGTCGCACAATGCGTCGATAGCACTCCTCAAGGCCCGCAATGGTGACCTGCAGATGCGTGTACGGGTCGGCGTGGTGCACGTCGGCACCCAAGTGCACCACAAGGGCGTCGGGCACAAATGCCCGCACCGCCGGCTCGACCACCCGCTCGATGGCGGCCAGATACGCGACGTCGCCGGCAAATGGCGGCAGCGGCACGTTGATGGCGGTGCCGGGCGTGCCGGCAGGCCCACGCTCGGTTACATCACCGGTGCCGGGGAAGAAGCCATAGACGAACTCATGCACCGAAATGGTGAGCACGCGCGGGTCGGCGTGAAAGATCCACTGCACCCCATTGCCATGGTGGGCGTCGAGATCGACGTACGCCACGCGGTCGGCCCCAAGATCGAGCAGTTCCTGAATGGCGAGGGCGCAGTCGTTGTACACGCAGAAGCCCGAGGCCTTGTTGGCAAAGGCGTGGTGCAGGCCAAGCGGTGCGGGCCCGAATGCCCGCGTACCGGGATTGGCCCACACCACCCGCGCGGCCTCCACTGCCGCGCCGCACACGTTGGCCGCTGCGTCGTGCATGCCCGCGCGCGGCACGGTGTCGTGGCCGGCCACAAAGCCCCACTGCGTGGCCTCAAACCCCACGGCAACCCGTGGGTCACGTGAGTACTGCTGCACCGCCCTCACGTATGCAGGAGCGTGAATGCGCGACAGGCTGGCGTCGTCGGCGGCATCGAAATCCACCACCGATACCCGGGGTGCGTCGAGCAGCCCCAGCTGGCCGAGCAGGTCCCATGCCAAGCCCCGGCGCAGCGGACGCTCGTCGTCGTCAGATGGGTTGTAGGCCTGCAGGCGGGAATGCCATGGAACAACGACGTCAGACACGTCAGTTGACCGTGACGTGCACGACCCCGGTCTTCGCCAGCGGCACGGCACCCGAGTTGACGAGCGTCACCTGCCGAAAGCCCATGTCAGCCTGCCCGGCCTGCACTGCCATAAAGACATAGCGCGATGACACACCGCCGTTTTTGGTGGGCACGTTCTCCCCGGATACTTCGGTGATAAGTGCGGTGGCGTCATCGTCATCGCGCACCCAGCCAACGGCCTTGGTGCGTTTTGCCTGATCGGGCGACACCGTGAGCCATACGGTGAATGTCTGGCCGTTGGCCACAGTGATGGTGGGCCCGTCGCCGCTCGCGGGCACGGTGTAGTCGGGCCTGGCGGTCGCGGCGGTGGCAGCCGTTATGGCCGGCGCAGTGGCCGCCGCCGGAGTGGATTCGTCCCCCCCACATCCGGTGAGAGTGGCGCCAAACACGACGAGGGCAGCAGCGGCCGCGGCGAATGGTTTGCTCATACCCGGCAGTGTGCCAGTACGCTCTCGGCATGAGCACCGAACCAGTTGATGCAGCCACTCAGGCCCTCGTGCGGGAGATCCGCGAGGAGGCCTCGTTGCTGCGCGCTGAGACCGCCACGCTGGTGACCGACGTGCCGGTGCCGGTGCACCTGCGCCCCGGGCTGGGTTACAGCAGCAAGGCGGGTGTGGGGAAGATCATCACCATGATGAAGCGGGTGAGCGAGAAGATGGTGCATCACGTGGTGGAAGACGCCTTCGACCGCGTGAGCCAGCGCCTCACACGCATTGACGTGATGCTCGACCAGCAGGAGCGCCGCATTTCGACACTCGAGGAGCGGCTGGACGCCACTCCCGACGATCGTGCCTAGTCGGCCACCGTCACGTTGAAGGTGATCGTCTCGGCCGGTGTGGTCTTACCGGGCGGGATGCTGTCGAACACCAGAGTGCCCGTTCCGGCCGAGACCGCGCTGAAGGTCCAGTTCTCCATGCCACCCATGCCCACCATGGTGTCGGTGGCGGTACTCGTCTGGGTGTCCGGCACGTACTTGCTGCTTTCCAAGTTTACGCCCGGGTCGCCTGTGGGAGTCATCTTCCACTGGTAGCCCGTGGTGGGGTTGCTCGCCAGTTGAATGATGAACGTCTCGCCAACCTGGGCCTGGATGGTGGTCTCTGCCTGGGTGTAGGTGGACGACGCGCTGCTCTCGCCGCTGGTCACCTGGGCGTCGCTCTCACCGCAGCCGGTGAGGGCCACGGCACCAGTGGTAAGGGCGAGGGCCGCAAGCGATGCGGCGGCGATCCGGGCGATGCGGTATGAGGTCATTTCATTTACGATACCATATGGGCGAGCGCCGCGCGGAATCGGTAACCGACGGCATCCCACGAGTACTCACGCTCCATGAACTCGCGCCCGCTCGCGCCCATGCGATCCGCGAAGTCGCGGTCGGCCTCGTAGCGGTCCATCGCCAGGGCGAATTCGCCGTAGTCGCCAAACATCAGGCCGCCGCCCGAGAGTGATGAGGTATCGGTCATCACCTTGCTGCCAGCCGCAGCAAGCGTGGGCCGCCCCTCGCGCCAGGCTTCAAGCAGCAGGTTGGAGAGGCTCTCGTGTTCGCTGCCGTTGATCACGCACAGCGCCCCGGCCACGATGTGCCGGCGTTCGTCATCGTCGAACGTGCCCACCATGTCAACGGCCTCGCCATACTCGGCTGGCGGGCTCCATGGCCCGTCGCCCACCAGCACCAGGCGCAGATCGCTGCCGCGCTCAGCCTTCCAGCGGGTGAAGTACTCGGCCACCACCGGTACCCGCTTGGCGGGCTCCATGCGCCCGGCGTACAGCACATAGCGCCCGGTGGGGATTGGCGTGCTGATGAGCGGGCGATCCTCGATGTGGTACCCGGTGCCCACCACGGCGGAGCGCTGCACGGTGACCATGCGGCCCACCAGCTTGCGCTCGTTCACCGAATTGAAGATGCACCCGCGTACCGATGCCAGTACCGACCTGATGAGCTTGGCGTAGGCGGCGCCCTCATCGTGAATGCACGGGATGAGCACCATGCGCTCGGGGTTGGCCATGCTAGCCATCTGCACCATGCCGAACAGCGCGGGTGCCCCCACCATCAGGTCGTAGCCACGGCCCTCGTCGCGGATGAACCGCTGAAGGTCGGGCGACCAGACATCCGAGAAGAGCAGGTCGCTCTCCTCGGTGGTGGTGAGGTGCCAGCCAGCAGCGCGCTTGGCGAGCAATTCGTGGCGACGCGCTGGGTCGCGCGGGCCGGTGGCAAAGCGGTGCACGGTGACCTTGCCGTCCATCTCGGTGCCGGCGGGGAAGTCGTCGAGCCAGTCCACGTGATACCTGGCGCAGGTGGTGGCCACGTGCACCTCGTCATCCGGGCCAATCCCATAGTGCGCGTAGCCACGCATCATCACCTCGGCACCGCCTACCACCTCGGGGCCGAATCTGGGGACGACGAACAGCAGCTTCACGGGTACCTACGCCCCGAGGGCCGCGCGCAGGCGGGCCGAGACGAAGTCGACGTCGTCATCTGTGATGCGCCCATGGGTGGGCAGGCTGATGCTGCAGTCGCCAATCCAGTCGGCAACCGGAAACAACTCGGGTGGTGCCGGGTACATGGGCAGACGGTGCAGGGGCGTGAATCCCGGTCGGGTTTCGATGCCGTCGAGTGCCAGGTGCTCGCGAATGCGGTCGCGCGCGGCCATGTTCGAGTTGCGAAGCACGACGGTGAACATCCAGTGCCCGTGTGCATGCCCGCCCGGAGTGGGTGGGATGTGCAGCAGGTGGTCCAGATCGCCGAGGCGGTCCTCGTACCGGCGGCACACACGGGCGCGCTCTCCCAGGTGGTGCTCAATGCGCTCCATCTGCGCCAGGCCCACGGCCGCCTGCAAGTTGGTGAGCCGGTAGTTGAAGCCGAGCACCGGGTGGAAGTAGGTGCGGTTTGGGTCCTGCCCCTGGTCGCGGTACAGGCGGATCTTCGCGGCCAGCTCAGCGTTGTGGCATGTGACCATGCCGCCCTCACCCGTGGTGAGGGTCTTGTTGCCGAAGAACGAGAACGTGGCGATGTCGCTGTGGCCACCCACGTGGGTGCCGCGAACGCGGGCGCCAATGGCCTCGGCGGCGTCCTCCACGACGATTGCTCCCTGGGGCAGGTCCTCGCGAAGCGCCGGGATGTCAACCGGCATGCCGTACAGGTCAACCGGGATGACGGCCTTGGTGCGCGCAGTTACCGCGGCGGCCACGGCCTCGGGGGTGACGTTGAGCGATGTGGGGTCGGAATCCACCAGCACCACCGTGGCCCCCACGTACGACACGGCGTTGGCGCTGGCCACGTAGGTCATCGAGGGCACAATCACCTCGTCGCCCGGCCCGATGCCCTGCGCCACCAATGCCAGGTGGAGGGCAGCGGTGCCATTGCTGCAGGTAATGGCGTGCTCTACGCCCGTCCACTCGGCGAAGGCATCTTCAAAGCGCTTGACGTACGGCCCCTGCGACGACACCCACTCGGTGGCGATGCAGTCGGTCACGTACTTCATCTCGTTCCCCTGCAGATCGGGGTACGCGACAGCAATGCGATGCACGTCTTGGTTCTGTATTGCCACGAGCACTCTCCCAAAGGTCGGAAAACGGAGTTCGCCCGAGCGAACCCCGTTCCCTTCCCCCGATCCTAGGCGACCATCACGGTACGGGCGCCACAACTACACGCTGTAGGCCATCGCATAGAACTGCACGGTGCCGGTGTCGACGGCACATGGTGCGATGGCGGTCCCGTCCAGCCCGGTGTTGTTGGTTGACGTGGTTCGCCCGAGCACCGTGAGAGTGATCGGCCCCGACCACGACTGTTTCATACTGGTCAGGTTGGGCAGGCTGGGGTCGAACACGCCACTGTCGGTCATCGCGTCGGGGATGGCAACGCCATTCACGACGTACCGGTGGACGACGTTCATGGCAGTGAGGGTGAATGGCGCCGTATTGGGCGTGCTACCGGCGCAGTTCGGGGAATACCGCGACAGGTTTACCTCGGGGTCGTAGCGAAATGCCGTGGAGGCCGTGAAGGTGGCGGTGCCCAGGGTGACCCAGCCGGCACCCGGCTGCAGCGTGACCCCGGTCGTCTCGGTGAAGCCGATGAGCGATGGTGAGGTGGGTCCCGCGGGGCCAGTGGTGTTCCACGAGATCTTGGTGGCCGACTTGCCGCACTTGGCCTTCTTGCTGACGCTGCGCAGTGCCCCACCCTTCTTGGCCTTGCAGGCGCAGATGGTGGTGCCTTCGGAGGCAGCGGTGGCCTGCGTTGCGACGACTGCGCTGGTGGCGATGGCGAGGCCGGTAATGGCCGCGACCACGCGGGTGGGGCGGGACGAATGCATGGGGAAACCTTTCGGGTGGGGATTGGGGACCCCGGAAAAGCGAGTCGCTACCCCCGCGTCTGCCACTGATCCTCGGTGAGACCAATTGGTATCCTCTCGCTGGAGGGGCGCGACGCGTGAAGGCGGAGAAGATGGCCATGAATCACCCCAATACGAGGGCTGGTACGCAGGACCGGGCAACTTCCACGTCAACGGCCGCCGGGCTCGAATCCGCCTCCCCGTGCGGCCGCAGCGCCGCCTCGTGCCGTGTGATGAACCGCTCACGCAGATTCAGGGTGAGAAATTGGCGGAAGCCCAACGCGGTGCTCGTGCCTCCAATATGGCGTACGTGCGCACGTGGTTCGACGAGCACACGCCAGCCGTGCTCCCGCAGCCGGAAGCACAGGTCAACATCTCCGTAGTAAGCGGGGTAGAAGTCGTTGTCGAGGCCACCGACTGACTCCCACGCGGTCCGGCGGATGAGCATGCCAACCGAGCCGTGGTAATCAACAGCCCGCGACTCGACATAGTCATCAGGACGACGGGATCCATCGATGAGGCCAGCGCATGTGAGGCCGCTTCGCCACACGACCATGCCGGGATCAAGTACTTCGTCGTCATGGTTGAGGGTGAGCGCGCCGACGGCCCCGGCATCGGGCACTGCCTCGGCACGCGCGACGAGTGCGGTGATCATGGCGGCCTCGGGGACTGAATCGTCTTGCAACTGGAGCAGGTATTCCCCTGTGCCGAGCGCGAACCCGTGGTTGAACGCACCACTCACCCCAAGGTTCACTGGGATGTCTGCCAGCTGCACCTCGCCGGAATACTCCCCGGCGATCGCGCACACCTCGTCGGTGGCGTCGTTCAGCACCACGATGGTCTCAAATGGCACCGAGCGATCGAGCGCCGCGATGCCGTCGAGGCATGCGCGAAGGCCCGTGTTGCGGTAGGCGGGGATAACGATGGTGACCCGGGGCCGTGCCGCACCCATGCGCAGTGCCTCCCTGGTTGATACTGCCCCACGCCGTCTTACGCGGCGGTGGTCACCCGCGCACTGCCCGAACGGCGGGAGGCCTCGGCGACGGCCTCCGCCACGGCGGGCACCAAGCGCTTGTTGAACACCGAGGGTACGACGTAGTCGGCACTCAGCGCACCCTCTTCAACCACCACGTTGGCGATTGCGCAGGCAGCGGCCATAAGGGCGTCGTCGCTGGCCTCGGTGGCGCGGACGTCGAGCAGCCCGCGCCAGATGCCCGGGAATGCCAAGGTGCTGTTGATCTGGTTGGGCATATCCGGACGCCCGGTGGCAAACACCGCCACCCCGTCGGCATCGCCCGGGTCGAGTTCGGGGTTCGGCATGCCGAGCGCCAGTACCACCGGGTCGGCATTCATCCCCGCGACGTCCTCACGTGATAGCGACCCGGGGTATGACACGCCCACGTAGACGTCGGCGCCCTTCACCAGATCACGCATGGCCTCGTGGGTTTCGGCGCCGCGTACCTCGGCGGCGTCGGCCTTCTCGGCGAAGTGCCGGTAGGCCATGGCACCCGGGCCCGGTCCGGCCACGCAGATGCGCGACTCGGCGATGTTCTTACCCACCACGGCAAGGCCATTGAGCGTGCCTGCCAGCAGCGCAGCAGCGGTGCCCTCGGCGTCGCCGTGTACCACCGGGATGTCGAGCGCCCCCCGCAGGATGCGGGTGATCTCAAAGCAGTTGGGCGCCGAGATGTCGGCCACGTGAATGCCACCGAACACCGATGCGATCTTGATGACGGTATCGGCGATGGCCGCCGGATCGTCGAGGTCGATGGGCAGCGGGAATGCATCGACGGCGGCCTTCTCGCGCATGAACAGCGAGAGCCCTTCGAGCACCGGAAGCGCCGCGAGCGGGCCAAGATCGCCCTGCCCCACAAGTGCTGACCCGTCGCTGATCACCATCACGCTGTTGCCCTTGATGGTGAGGTCCCAGGCGCGGTCGAGGTTGTCGTGAATGGCCATGCACACGCGGGCCACGCCCGGGGTGTAGGCCATCGACAGGTCGTCACGGTTTCTCACGGGTATGCGCGTGCGCATGGTGAGCATGCCGCCTTCGTGCGCACGGAAGATGGCGTTGGTGACGCCGTGCACGGTGACACCCTGCACATTGCCCAGCGACGTGACGATTGCATCGGTGGCCCGCTCATCGGCACCCAGGATGACGATATCGCGGGTGATGGTCTCACGGGTGGACCGCACGGTGTCCATGCCATCGACCTCGCCGCCCGCCATGGTGATGGCGGTCATCGCGTGGCTGAGTACCTCAGGGCCAGCTGAGAGCTCGGCGCGGACGATGACGCTGGCGTTGGACGGCATTCGGAAGAACCTCGGTTGGCTTCTGGTGCGAGGGCGCGCCGGAGACTAGCGGCGCAAACGCGCCTCGGGAGAGGGTTCCGCACCCGGGCCGGTGATCCTTCCCGGGGCAGCGAAGGTGCGGCGCTACGCCGCGGTGGCCCGCAGCGCCAGATGCACGTCTGGCGATCGCAGCACGGTGCCATCTTCCAGAGTGATGGTGATCCCGTCGGTCTTCGCCAGCCGCAGGCCAGCGTTCGCAACGTCCACCGAGATCAGTTGGCGATCACGGAAGGCCAGGGCATCGCCCGCATCGGTGACGTCCCAGTCGTCGGCGATAGGCGCCTCACTGCAGCGCAGGTACAGAAGGTCCCATCGCGGGTCGTACTCCACGGCGTCGAACACCGCTGTCCCAAATGTGACGGTCACCTGCTCGTCCCCGGAATTCGCCTGCATGCGAAGGCATTGAACGCTTCGCCCCGACCAAGACGATCATATTCCACCACCACGCAGATCCATCGCGACGGCCCCATCCCGGCGTGGAAGTACCGGTGCCGCTGGGGTCGCTCGGGGTCGGGCAAGCTGATGTCAGCGCTCGCGATGGCGATGAGCAGGTCGCGTCTGCTCAGGTGGGCTACGTCATGGTGCGAGTCCGCGATCTGCCGGAAGGCCCGATCCGGCACGCGCACCTGCCTCCCGAACACCGGGTCGATGACCCATGCGGCGCTTGGCAGGTCGTCACTGGGGCGAGTCTCCACACCCCGGTATTGCTCGCAGCACAGTGCGCACCGGTGGGTGACGCACTGTCAGCAGTTCGTGCTGATCTGGCGCTACGCGGCGGTGGCCCGCAGCGCCAGATGCACGTCTGGCGGCCGCAGCACGGTGCCGTCTTCCAGAGTAATGGTCATCGCATCGCCCCGCTCAAGGCGTGTGGTGAAGTCGAACATGTCCACGCCAATCAGAGCACCATCTTTGAACCGCAGCGCGTCGCCCTCGTCGCTCTGATCCCAGTCATCACCGGGCCGCTCTGGCCCGGAGTGCAGGATGAGGTTGTCGTGCTCAGGGTCGTACCTGATGACGTCGAAAACGATGTCGCCGTAGGTAACGGTCATCGCCCGGTCTCCTTCGGAAGTCGCCGCACCGCGAATGCGGTGAATGCTTCACCGGATCCACGGCGATCGTACTGCACTACGACGCACAGCCATCGCGATGGTCCCACTCGGCGACGGTAGAAGACGTGGCTATTGAATTCATTCTCACCGAGCCCAGAGTCCCCGTGATGAGTGGTGAGCAAGAGACGTCGAACTGCGCGACAGGCACCCCCAGTTCGTTTCTGCCCGAATGGGGGTCCGCGGCCACCGGGTGACGATGATCGACGACGGGTGATACCCGGCCGGGCTCCGCGTGGCGTGGCGTGATCCTCGTATCTAAGGGCGCCCACGTTTCGGTCTGTGCTGGTTGCCGATGTTCGGCGCGCGGTGGGTGATCCCAGCGTGGAGACAAATCCCCATGCAGGGTCGTCGTGGAATCCATGCCATCTCGGCAAGTGGTTGCGTAGTGTTCGACCTCGTGCAGCCTGAGGACCTCGAAGACGTGACCGCCGTGACGCGCAAGGTCTTTAGAGCGCCTGCGTCCGCGTGTACCGGCACCCAGGGCGGTGTCTGCGTATGACCGAGCTCAGGTCATGGGTTGGGGCCGGAGAGGGCGGATGGGCACGCCGGATGCTCACGCTGCTGTTCGTCGGCCTATTGCTGGCGCTGCCTGTCGGCTGGGTGTCATCCCAGTACCTCGGGAACGAGGTGAACTCGGCACTCAGCTACAACGTTCAGGATGGATGGTGCGAGGCAGGAGTATTCCCCGGTCTCGGCAAGCATTGTTTTGGCGACTACACGCAGTCCTCGTTGGTGGCCGAGCACGACTTCCACCTGAGCTCCCGCGATTTTGCCAAGCAGGGCCCGTACCTCTCCGATCCCAAGAGCGCATATAACTCGCTCTACCCACCGATCAGCCAGCTGCCGCATGTGGTGGTAACGCTGACCCGCGAGCACCTGTTCTCTCATGAAGTGACGTTCTATCTGTATGCGACGCTGCTCGGACTCGCGATGCTCTTACCGGCGATATGGGTGGCATGGGGATGGCGTCACTCGCCGTTCGCACTCGCCCCGATCCTGCTCCTCGGAATCGCGTCCCTGCCGATGTTCGCTGCGCTCGATCGCGGCAACAGCGCCGGGTTCGTCGTCCCCTTCCTGCTCGCATTCGCCATTTTCCTGGGGCGCGAACCGCCATGGGTGGCACCAGCGGCAGTTGTGGGCGCCGCGATGGTGCGACCGCAGTTCATCTTGCTCGCCCTCGGGCTCGCTGCGATCGGGCGCCTGCGTCAGGCCGCAGCCGCAATCGCCGTGTTCGCGGTGGCCACGGTTGCATCATTCGCGCTCACTCCTCGGGGCTTCTCCGCCAGTTTCAGCGCGTGGCGGGAGAGCGTCACCGGGTTCAAGGGTGGCTTTGGCGACCTGACCTGGGAGATGCCAGCCAATATCTCCGTTGCGCGGGCCACGGTGGCCACGGGCCAGTGGCTCAGTGATCAGCCCAGCGTCATCGGTTCATTTGGCCGCTGGCTTGCTGGCGCCGCCGTGGCTCATCCTCTCGGTCCGTCGCTCATCCTCTCGGCACTCGCGCTCATGGTGCTCTATCTCGCACGCGACGTCGTGCCCCGGTCGGTCGCCGTCGTTCTCCCCCTTGTGCTCGCCGCCACCTTCCCCAGTGTGGTCCCGAGCTACTACCTGATGTTCGCCCTCGTGATCGCGGCGTTGATGCTGGGGCAGGGCCTGTCCGCGCGTGGCCCGCGTGGCGGCATGATCGATGGGAGCGCAGCCGACCCGAAGCGGGCCCCGTGGTACTGGGGCTGGCCGCTCGCCATCGTCACCTGCCTTTCAATTGCCCCACTCACATTCGTCGGGACAACCCCCCCCGGGTTGCCGATCCCGCGGGGCAGCATTGTTCTGGAGTGGATTGGCCGCCTCTGGGTGCTCATCGTTCTTCTCGGGCTGATCTGGGTGCTGATCCGCCAGCACCAGTCTCATCGCGACGATTTACCCGGAGCGGGAACGGCATCTACTTCAGGTGATCTGACACCAGCGCCCTGAGGTCGGCCTCGGGCCTGGCGCCCAGATGTGAGATGACCTCGGCGGCAGCCACGGCACCCATGCGCCCGCAGTCGTGCAGATTGCGGCCCTGTGTCCAGCCCGCAAGGAACCCGGCGGCAAACAGGTCGCCCGCGCCGGTGGTGTCCACCACTTGCACCGCGGCCTCCGCCGGGATGATGTGCATGTCGCCGTCACCGGCAATCACCGCGCCGTGCTCGCTGCGGGTGATGGTCACCACCTTCACCAGCGGGGTGACCGAGTGCATGGCGCTGTCGAGGTCGTCGGTCTCATACAGCGACGTGATCTCGCTCTCGTTGGCAAACAGGATGTCCACGTCGTTATCCACCAGTTCGAGGAAATCGGCCCGGTGGCGATCAACGCAGAAGGGGTCTGACAGCGACAGCGCCACCGCGCGGCCGGCATCTTTGGCGATGCGGATGGCCTTACGCATGGCCTCCTTGGCGCCCGGCGGATCCCACAGGTAGCCCTCGAGGTATAGCACGGCCGAATCACGCACCACTGCCTCATCGACGTCGTCGGGGCCCAGTTCGACCGACGCGCCCAAGTGCGTGCACATGGTGCGGTGGGCATCGGGTGTGACCATCACCAGGCACATCGCGGTGTCGGTGCCATCGGTGGCTGGCGGGGTGTCAAAGCGCACGCCCGCGGCCCTGATGTCGTGCGTGAAGATGCCGCCCAGTTGGTCGTTCTTCACGCGGCCGATGAATGCCGTGCGGGCACCCAGCATGGCCGCACCCACGACGGTGTTGGCTGCTGAGCCGCCGGAGCACTCAAGGCCGGGGCCGAGTGCCGAGTACAGCGCCGCAGCCGTGATGCTTTCGATCAGCGTCATGCCGCCCTTGTTCACCGGCAGCGCGTCAATCTGCGCATCATCAACGTGCGTGAGCACGTCAACGATTGCGTTGCCAAGGGCGAGGATGTCGATCGAGGGCGGTGCGGGTGGCGTCACGGAGTTCTCCTGATTGCGTCGGGACACCGGCAGGCTAGCGGCGCATGCGCCGCCAGATGGATGCGCCAACCCCCGCCAGCAGGAGCATCCCGGCCAGGATTGCAATCACCAGCATCACCACTGGGGTGGATTGCGAGGGTGCACCCTCGGGCGGCGACGGCAGGTTTGAGGGCGGCGTGGGCGGGATGGGAGCAGGGGTTACCTCGGTTCGCGAGCGTGTGCTCGTGAGCGCCCGCTGGGCTGCCTCGCCCGATCCCACGAGGTTGTTCGTGATCGCTTCGTTTACGGCATCGGCGAATGCGGAATATGACGGTGCGGTGGCGGTGTGGCGCCGGGCAAAGACCAGCGCACCCCGCAGGTCCTCAATGGAATATCCGCTGTCAATCCGCCCATCCTTGAAGTAGTCGGCCACCACCTCGCGTGCCGACCCCGCCGCGACCGTGGTGGGCAGCAGGATTGCCACCGCGATGAGCAGGGAGGTGCCCCGGGCACGCATCACCGCCGCACCATCAGGTACTGCACGGCCTGGTCAAGCCCGTCCACCGAGAGTTCGAACATCGGGAAGATTCTCTGCACGATGCTCAGTGTGTACGCCCCGTGGATACTTTCCCACCATTTCTTGGGGTGCGGGTTGAGCCAGGTGGCATGTGGAAAGTGCTCCTCAACACGCTGAAGCCACTCCGAGCCCGGTTCCTCGTTCATGTACTGGTAGTCAATGGCGCCGCCGGGAGCCAGCAATTCGCTGGGCGCCATGCAGGCATCACCAACCATCACCAGCTTGTAGTCGGGGTCGATCTGCGCAAGCAGGTGCAGTGTCGACTCCGAGCGCGATGGCTGCATGTCGGGCGTGAGGTACACGCGGTCGTACACGCAGTTGTGGAAGAAGCGCACCTTGAGGTCGCGAAAGTGCCCAGCCTTGTGCACCGCGGTGAACAGGCGGTCGAGCAGCAGGATGTGATCATCCATCGAGCCGCCGATGTCGAGCATGAGCAGCACGCGCACCGTGTTGCGCCTGGGTCGGCGGAACGACAGCCGCAGCTGCCCGGCGTGGGCGGCGGTCTGCTTGATGGTGTCGTCGATGTCGAACTCGGTGGCCGGGCCATCGAGGCGCGTAGAGAGATGCCGCAGGCGGCGAAGCGCCACGCCGAAGTCGCGCACACCGATCTCGGTGTCGGTGCGAAGATCGCGCCACTGGCGATCGCCGGCGGTCTGGATGGCGCTCTTCCAGCGTCCCTCGCCGCCGATGCGGATTCCGCCCGGGTGGTAACCGGAGTGACCAAAGGCGGAGGTGCCACCGGTGCCAATGTGCTCGCTGCCTCCGTGGTGCTCCTCCTGCTGCTTGTCGAGCTTCTCCTGAAGCTTCTCGAGCAACTCGCTCAGGTCCATGTCGTTTCGCATCTCGTCCAGGCGTGCGCGCTGCTCGTCGGTGAGTTGCAGCATCTTGGGGTTCTCATGCAGCCACTTCCACACACGGTCGTCCAGGGCATCGGTGGCTGGCTCGATGCCGCTGAAGTAGCGGGCGAAGGCGATGTCGAAGCCGTCGTAGTTGCTCTCGTCCTTCACCAGAAGGCTGCGGGCGGTGAGGTAGAAGCCCGAGAGGGTGCTCTGGTGCAGGTCGCGGTCGAGGGCGTCGTGCAGCATGAGCCACTCATCGAGCGCCACCGGTACCCCCTCGTCGCGAAGCGCGGTGAAGAGGCCCTCAAACACGTGGTCTAGCCGCGGCCTTCCTGCATTGCGGCGCGCCTGGCACGGATGCTCATATGCCTGCGCGCGATGTCGAGGTCGGCCTGCTTCTTCAGCACCACGCCCATAAAGGGCAGCTCATCCACGATCTTCGCCGGGTCCACACCAGCCACGGCCAGCGCCTGCACCCAGTCCACCAGCTCAGATGTACTCGGGCGCTTCTGCAACCCGTCCATCTCGCGCAGCAGGTAGAAGCCCTCCATGGCCGCCTGGATCAGGCGCTCGTCGAGGCCCGGGTGATGCACCCGCACGATGCGCTCCATCTGTGCTTGGTCCGGGAATGCGATGTAGTGGAACACGCAGCGGCGCAGGA
>SXGR01021813.1_pt1 | contig 17864 bp, 18 predicted proteins | sample 3174711 | NCBI WGS metagenome assembly SXGR01 (sample SAMN11356860, study PRJNA531348) | freshwater metagenome | isolation source: freshwater sample F1-60 | place: China: Fuxian Lake, Yuxi | collected 2017-12-25
ATTTTAAGACTTGCATTTAGGCTCAGTCCTCGAATCATTCGAAAAGCCCATCGGGTGCGCTTTCAGGTGATTAAATCTCCTGAGTACGAACCCAGTCTTCTTGAGTTTGCAAATAATCCGCCCAGAAGAATTATCAGAGTTTCGTAGGATCTCGTTTGAACGAAGCCGGTTTATGTATCACTTCAATTCGGGGTGCTATTCCAGCCAAATTTTTATATCCCTTTGCGTATGCCCATTCAGGAGTTGCTGCAAGTGTGGGATGCTGTGTGTACCAATTGTTTAGATGGCTATAACAAAGATTGACACTTTGCAGCTCATCTTGTCAGTCCTTTATCAAAAAATTTGTGATTTTTAAATTTAAAACTTAGAGTGGATATGAAACCGATGCTTTTTACTAGGGGCATAATTAATGACATTCTTCCCCCAAGCCTTTCAAAGGCGTAAGTCCTACTCCGCGCGAAGCTTTCAGCTATGAATTTCAAATTCTTTGTAGATGAAGCGATCATGACATCGTCAATAATCATGGAAGAATAGTGGTGCTGATTTAGGTAGTCGACAACCTCGCTCAAAATTGGCCATCCAGAGGCTCCATTTAGACCTCTAGAGTCATCAATAAAAATTATGGAATTTGATGAGTGCCTTAGGGGTAGTGTATGTAACAACTCGTCCATCAGTGGGCAGTTATCCTGGGAACCAGCGGTACTGCCCCCAGAGAAGTGAGCATCAAGCCAAAAAATACATTTTGTATCACTGGGTGGTAGAAGCTGTCTGATTAACGTTCGGGAATCGCCGTATATAACCTCAACATTTCTAAAGCGTTGAAGTTTTCTCTTCGATTTTGTGTAGTAGTTAAAATTGGCCTCTATCGATATTAAGCGATCTACAAAAAGAGCCAATCTTTTGGTTGTATATCCCTTAAATGTTCCAGTCTCAATTGCAACAACTTCGTCCCCGAGGGTCTTCTTGATTTCAGTTAAGAGAAAGTTGGGAAATCCTCGCCAAAACTGACCCATGGTACCAATCTAGACGATGTGGTTGGCTAGATTTGCGGTTGCCTCAACTCAAATCAGTTCTGTCTCGTTATAAAACTCATCAGGGTAATTTGTGGGCAGAGATAACAGGTGATTATCATCTTATGATAACCAAATTTTGAGAGGTCCTCATTGTGCGTCGTCGCCATCTATTGGTAACTGGAGCCTTGGGGCACATTGGCTCTGCTCTAATTCGTGACACAGACTTTCTCATTGACATTGAAAGAATTACCCTTATCGATGACTTATCTACTCAACGTTTCTGTAGTCTTTTCGATCTGCCAAATTCAATTAGCTACAAATTTGTAGAGGGTGATGTTGGTAAGGTTTTAAGCCAAGCGCTCTTAAGAGATGTAGACGTCGTAGTTCATCTTGCGGGGACGGTCGACCCTGTGCTCAACTTTAAATCGCCAAAAATTCTGCAACAGAACAATATTCGAATTACGGCTCACGTAGCACAGATGTGCAAAGAAGCACAAGTTCCACTCATATTCTCATCCTCGACGAGCGTTTACACTCCAAGCAAAGATGAAGTTGATGAAACCGAGACCGAGCTCCACCCTCAAGGCGCATATGCATACTCCAAACTTGAAGAGGAAATGCTAATTCGAAAAGAAATGAGTGGGGGTCAGTATTTGATCTTTCGATTCGGCTCAATTTTTGGACCATCAATAGGTATGAGATTTCAAACAGCGATAAATAAGTTCTGTCTTCAAGTAGCATTAGACGAGCCGATTGAAGTGTGGCGAACCGCGATGCAGCAATTACGCCCATACCTTGCAATCTCGGATTGCACGGCAAATATAGGCCGCGCGGTTAGCTTTAAGTCACTCCCAAACGTTACGGTAAATGCGGTAACTTGCAATGCGACTGTTGAGGAAATTCTAGGTTGCATTCGAATGTGCGGCATTGAACCCAAAGTGACTCAAACTGATAACCCAGCTATGAATTCCTACTCTTATCGAGTATCTACCGAAATGGCACTCAAACTGGGATTCGAGTTTAAAGGCAGTCTTTTCTCGGGAATTAGAGAAACTCTTAAACTTTTGAATGGTATTAGCCAAATTGGAACACGAGTTAAATAGTTGAAATAGAAAAGTGGCACGATGAACTTGGAAACGAAACAAAGATGTCGACTTACAGGGGACCCCCTTGAGGTAGTTCTGAATCTTGGTCGACAACCCCTTGGAAATGGTTTTATAAAAAGCGAAAACGAAGATGAGTTTTTTTACGATTTGAGATGCGGATTCAGCCCAGTTAGTCAACTATTCCAGATAATTGATCAACCCCCACCCGAGATCATGTTTCACGACTCATACGCGTTCTATTCTGGAACTTCATCGCGAATGTCCCATCATTTTAAAATGTTTTCGGACGCTATAGTTTCCAAAGGATATCTTGCTGAAATGCCGTTCCTGGTAGAAGTCGGTTGCAATGATGGAATTTTTTTGAAAAACATTAAAGATCGGGGAATTCCACATTTGGGTGTGGAACCTTCACGCAATGTTGCAAATGTGGCTGAAACCTTGGGGGTGAATGTTCTTCAGAATTTCTTTAATCTTGAAACTGCTCAAGCAATCATTCAAGACTATGGAAAGGCGAGTGTCGTCGTCGCAGCGAATGTGATGTGTCACATCCCCGACATTAAGGGTGTTGCTTTAGCCATGGCCACTTTACTCAAACCAAATGGAGTCCTAATATTTGAAGATCCATATCTTGGTGATGTTGTTCGGCTCGGATCATACGACCAGATCTACGATGAACATGTTTTTCTCTTTTCGGCCCTTTCCGTAAGCAATATCTTCGCTGAAGTGGGCTTAGAGCTAATTGATGTTGAGCCACAATCAACACACGGTGGGTCAATGAGGTACACACTTTCAGCGATTGGACGCCGTCCCAAAACTGAAGCAGTCGGCACTTTGATGGCTGAAGAAGTGCGACAGGGTCTCGATCGTATGGAGACTTTTTACGCGTTTGCACAGCGTGTCACCAGGTCAGCCAAGGCCCTGCGTGATGCGCTCGAAGAGCTGAAATCAAAGAATTTGAGGGTAGCGGCGTATGGTGCGACCTCAAAAAGCACAACAATATACAATTTTGTTCAAATTGATAAGACCTTGATCTCCTGTGTTTTTGACAATTCGGTTAGCAAAATTGGGAAACTGACCCCCGGAACACATATTCCAATTGTTGAGGAGGCTCAATTCGCCATACACGCTCCAGACGTCACGTTTTTGGCCGCATGGAATCATGAGCGTGAAATCATTGATCGTTATCCCGATTATTCAAAATCAGGCCGATTATGGCTTACTCATTTACCGAGCGCGCGGTTTGTCTGAGCCGACATGATTCCCGTATCTAACCCCCTCGCTCAGTCAACTCGTCTCGGTGACGAGATCTCTGGCGCCATTAATCGTGTTATTGCTAGCGGTAAGTATGTACTTGGCCCTGAAGTTGAAAACCTTGAAGCCGAGTTTGCTAGTTACATTGGCACTGAATTCGCCATAGGCGTAGCCAACGGAACAGATGCTATTGCTCTTGCACTTCGAGCACTTGACATCGGCCCTGGTGACGAAGTCATAACTGTGTCGATGACTGCAGTTGCAACTGTGGCTGCGATAAGGATGGTAGGTGCAACCCCAGTTCTAGTTGATGTTGATCCTGACTTCTACACAATTGCACCCTCGGCAATTGATGCCGCAATATCATCACGGACGCGGGCTGTCATTCCTGTGCATCTCTACGGTCAGCCTGCAGAGATGAACTCAATTATGGATTTATGTAATCGAAGAGGAATTCCTGTCATTGAAGATGCATCACAAGCGCATGGAGCGTCAGTCGCGAACAGGCGAGTTGGCAGCATTGGGCTTGTTGGTGTCTTTAGTTGTTACCCCACGAAGAATCTTGGAGCGATTGGGGATGCTGGGCTAATTACGACGAATGATCCTGTACTCGCGGGGAGAATAAGGAGACTTCGACAATACGGTTGGGAATCTAGAAATTGGAGTATCGAGTCAGGCGTGAACTCCCGACTTGACGAAATCCAGGCAGCGATTTTGCGAGTAAAACTTAGATCACTTGATATGGACAATATGAGAAGAGCCCAGATCGCGACCAAGTACACCCATGAACTCGGTGAAATGCCAATAACACTTCCGATAACACGTTCTGGTGTACATCATGTTTGGCACCTCTTCGTCGTACGTGTCCCACAGAGAGATTGTGTACAGAGACAAATGCTTGAGTTCGGGATTTCGACTGCCGTTCATTATCCATTTCCAATCCACATTCAAGAGGCGTACCGAGACCACGTTGTAACTCTTCACCCACTAAAAGTCACAGAAGAATTAGCCACTACCGTCCTGAGCATTCCAATGTTTCCAGAATTGAGGGAGACAGACATTGACAGTGTCGTCGCAGCCCTGTCACAATCGCTTTTGAGCGATTGAAGTTAAGACTTTGGCTTTCAACCGAATTAGATTTTCTAAACCACGTTTACAACTAGGATGGGATTGTGGCATCTCCGTTCTTGATCCCGCGTACAATTCATCACGAGGATAACGGTTCAGTTACAGTATTCGAGGAGGGTACTGTTCCATTCCCTGTGAGAAGAGCGTTCTTGGTCTCCGCGTCGGATGGTCATTCTAGGGGTTCACATGCCCATCGAGAATGCTGGCAGGCACTCTTTGTAACCAGTGGATGTGTAACTGTTGAGACCACGTCAAACAATGGTGTTGAGTTGTTTCAACTAAATGTGAATAGTCATGGCCTAGTGATTCCTCCAATGACTTGGGCGACCCAAACATACACAGGAATTGATTCGACTCTTCTTGTTACCTGCAGTCACTTGTTCTCTGAGCGCGACTACATCCGTAACTTCAGTGAGTTCCTGGCTGTCATCCAATCTTGCTACTAGATGGAGCCAAGTCCGACCAAGTTGTTAATTGCTAATTTGAGACCTGTTGGTAAATCCGTTTGACATCTCCACCCAGTTGCTTTTTTGAATTCACTAGAAAATACATATCTATCTTCATGCTCCACTGAATGAAAATTGTCGGGAGGTGTCTCTTCATAAAGAGCCACTCTCCTGTCAATTTTTGCCTCTACAAGTCGCTGGAGCAGGAGCATTACTTCTTTAATTGGCACCGATCTCCCAGAGCCGACATCGAAGGTTTTGTTCCTAGTGGTTTCACGCCTTAGTGCTGCCGAGACGAAGGCCTTAGCAACATCGTCGATGTAGATATAGTCTCTCTTGAAGTCGGTCCTCTTGTAATAGGTGAGGCGCTGGCTGCGCACAGCGGATTTTATGCTCTGATCAAGAAATCCTCTATCAAGTGCTTGAGCAATAACTCCGCCGTAAACATTCGAGAGTCGCAGAACTGTGAAATCAATCAGCGACTCGCGAGCATATTGAGACAAGTAAAGACGCTGAGCAGCTTTGCCCGTCTCATAAAAACCAGCAATCGCGTCTACAGATTCAAAAGCGGATAATCCGTAAAGATCTAACCGTGATTCTGTCATTGAACCAGCGGTGATAATGTGAGGTTTTCCTCCTCGAAAAATTGCAGCCTCTATAACATTGACAAGAGTTATGAGATTCGCTTTGACGTCGTCGGCGACATCGCTTCGAGCCTTGTTCGCACTTGTCTGACCAGAAAGGAAGAATACAACGTCTGGACTGGCGAGCAAAATTTGAGTGTGGCTAACTTCTGCTGGATTCCAGACTGCCCATTGACCGTAAGAGAAGTTTTTATTTTCATGACGCCCGATGCCCACTATCTCAAAACCTTGAAACAAAAGTTGATCACAGACAGCACTCCCAATTTTCCCTGAAGCGCCAACCACCCAAGCAATCATTTAGATGAGTCCTGCTGAATATTTTGACTCACCCGGCGAAACCCAACAGTGGGTGGAACCCCCATGTTTGGTACCAAATCCGTAACTCCTTCAATTGTGGGCGCTGTCCCTTCGGCATATCGCTTCGGATATGGGAAACTGAATATCTGCTCGTAGCCAAGTTTTGATAAATATGCCCCAAGTTTGTTTAGGCAAAAAAAACGACACGGAATGTAACTCCCGTAATATCGTTGAAGCGAGTAAAAATCGTTGCCAGTAGATGTTTGCAAATCATCAATTAATAACCAGTTTGGACGATTGCCAAAGATCAGCGAACTAAGGGCGTCATCTGATGACAAATACTGCAACGCACTATTTGCGTAGAGCAAACTGTTCGATTGGATTGTTTTGGTGGAAGCGTCTGTAAGTGTACGAAACTCGAGCTTTTCAGAGGTAGATGTGATTAATTTGAGTTTCTCTATAAATTCCGATTGTTCAATAACAACGTAAGCGTTTAAGCGACTGAGAGCTCTTTCACCAAGTAACTCAATGGTCCACCCACTTCCCCCACCCAAGTCAAAAATGTTAGACGTCTCAATTAGCTCAACAAATGCTGGCAGCGATGTTGCCCTCAAAACTTTTCCATTTTTCACATCTTGATACATCGCGGCTTGTCTCTGTACCCATCGCCAGCTTTCGAATGCGGATGTAGTTTTAAGGTCTGGTCTAAGATCGCTTGCGCAATCGACACATGATTCCCAAGACTCAAATTGTCCCACCCAGATCGGAGTATTGGAATTGAGTTGGGTATTGTCTTTATAGCCCGACATTACTGTTACATTACCTTTTAAGTGAGCAAATATGGTCCTTTCTTGGTGGTCAAATATCTAGATCTCCCAAAAAATGTTGTTGAGTGCGACTCTTCAAGTAGTGTGGCGATAGGGAAAAGCTTTCCACATCAATCAACTCGATCTTCCACCAGGCTCAGACGATGACTTTTAATGTAATCACTCAAGGCTTTTTGTAAAATGGCCGTCGCAGTGGTTGGCGCAAGTGGTTTTGTGGGTTCGCATATTGCTAAATTTCTAATTGAATCTGGTGAAGAAGTTCTTGTGCTGGCTTCTCGTGAACCTTCCTCAGAATCTCGCAGGGAGATTTGGGAAGCCGCATCTCATAGAGTTATCACTGACTTACGTCAAACGCATGCTGACCTTCAAGGGTGTAACGTCGTATACAACTTTGCGGCTGATATGGGCGGAGTTGGATACTTTTCTGAGGCTCAAATTCAACCGTATTTTTCAAATAGTCGAATCACATTCAACATGATTGAAATGTGTGAAAAGCAAGGGGTTGAAAAAGCATTCTTCGCCTCAAGTGCTTGCGCCTATCCGACAACAATCCAGATGTCTGAGGGATTTGCGCCCCTACTAACAGAGGACCTTTTAGAAATGGGTCCGGCAGATCAGATGTATGGACGCGAAAAACTGATGGTCTGCGCAATTGCGCGTCATCTCAACTTTGATTGCCGTGTCGGCATCCTGCACACGATCTATGGGGATCATGATTTTAGTGACCCAACAAGAATGAAGTTTCCTACCGCAATCGCTCACAAGGCCATCCAAGCAAGAACATCAAATCACATTGAAATCTGGGGTAACGGAAAACAGTTACGCTCATATCTCTGGATTGATGATGCTGTGTCAAAAATACTTGCCTGTATGAATGGCACTAATCCCGGTCCCCTAAACATCGGGTTTCAAGGCGCCATATCTGTACTTGACGTCGTCCGACTGTGCTGTGACCATCTGGAGATTTCACCTGAAATAGTTTCAAATTCTGAGAAGCCATCTGGGGTTCTTGCAAGAGACTGCTCAAACGCCAAGTTCTGGAGTCTGCATGGGAAACTCGAGCCCACTGACTACCGATCGGGATTTGGAAAACTCCTCGATTCAATTCTTGAAATTTGAAATGCCCATCACAATTTCCAATATCCCCCAGCAGCTAATTGCAAAATTGCGGGCACTTCACTATTTAAAAAACGTCCCAACAATTAGCTTCACACATTCAGACTTTGTTGGTGGTGACCTTGACTTATGGATTCGAAGCGGAATCCTTGGATATCAGCAGTGGTATCAGTCGGTCGACTTTGGCAGCGGAATAATTGCAGACGTCACGACACCACCAGATTGGCAACCACATCCCGAGCTTAATCCTGGCTCAGGTCTAGACCGATGGAACTTCATTATTCGTCGTAATCTTCCGGATGTGCGTAATCTGCGAGTCCTGGATTTGGGTTGCAATGTTGGACTTTACAGTATTGAAATTGCGCGAATGGGGGCCCGTGAAGTTGTATCAGTCGATCGAGACGCAACGATGCGACAACGTACAGGGCAACTACCGAGAGTCAATCTTGTCTCTCAAGCAGAATTTGTTCGGAGAGCGTTTGAGTTAAGAGAAAATAGGTCGTATCCCATCAAGATAAAGGCGATTGATTTCAAGGACCTCGCTGCCCTTAGGGGCCTTGGACGGTTTGACCTGATTCTTGCGCTCAACGTGGTGTATCACGAACTTGATAGGGCTCCCTCACTAATTGGGGCACTAGCAGAAATGACCGATGATCTTGTCTTGCAGTCAAGTGTGGTTCATCCAACACCAATTCGCGAATGGGCCTCTGTTGGCAAGAGTGTAGAGATGTTGACTGCCGCAGGTTTCAATTATGTGACTGTTGACCATCCTTGTGGGTACACGCAACCTGTGGTTAGGGGTATTCGAAAGCAAAGTCAGTAGAAAACAGGATTATCTCGGTGACGATAACAATTGAGCCGCTAGGTGGACTCGGTAACCAGTTATTCGTTTACGCCCTTGGACTGCATTTATCACTAAAACACGACACGCCCCTAGAAGCAGATCTTTGGAGGTTTCGTAATTACGGTTGGCATCAACACGAGTTGGATTCTATTTCGACGCAAATCTCGCGAACTTATCTGAGTCAGTTTCGCGGTCGGCTCACTGATGCAGTGCGTCATGGTTATCAAGTCATTCCCTTGGTCCGTCCGCGGGATATGAGAATAACAAGACGTCTTGCGATTGAGAAAACGCACTATTTCAATGAAGGATTCTTGCACTTACCATCTGAGGTACGGCTCAGCGGATACTTCCAGAGTTGGCGATATTTTGAATCAGTATCAGAGCAATTGCGACATGAAATCTTTTCTCCTGTGAACCCCTCTGCGTGGCTTGACGCAACACGACTTAGCCACCGGAGACTTGGCAGATGGATTGGTGTGCACGTCCGAATCGGTAACTATCGGGAAGTAATTGGTATGGGAATCGTTGCGACAGACTATTACGCTCGCGCAATTGCGTTACTGGACAGAACTCTTGGCTTTCTGCCTATCGTTGTCTTCTCTGACGAACCAAAAACCGTCAAATCATTTGAGTGCTTTCAGGGTGACAGGTTCAGCTTTGTTGACACGCCGGAAAATACGAGGCCAATCGAAAGCCTCATAGTTATGAGTGATGCGTCGGCACTTATTCTTGGAAACAGTACCTTCTCATGGTGGGCTGCATATCTTCAAGATTCACCCGATCGAATGGTTATAGCACCAAGGCCATGGCTTGACCGAAGAGACTTTAATGAGAGAGATCTCCTCCCTGCTCACTGGTTAACTTTGGGTCGATTTTAATCTCGGACCTCACAAACCTTTCTAAGAATTCGGATGGGAAGTGCTGCAGTCGCGATACCGATTCGCAGAAGTGTAGGGATAATCACCATCAAGTTTTTCCAATCATCTTTGATGAAACGAAAGATCTGAATCAGGTAAGGATATGTCCAGTCACAGATATTTTCGTGGTGTGATGTACTTAACTTAAAGGATAATTCCGAACTCAAATCTCTCACATCATGGTCATGCGATAAACTTGTCACCACTGAACGGCATATCCATGTGTTTGGTTCAGTTGCGATCTGTCCCTTTGACAACGCTTGCAAACAAAACTGGTAGTCATCATCTATCCGCTCCCCATCCGCAGACCACAGACCAATTGTGCGAAGTTCTGAAGTTACCCATAAAGAGTAGAGAAGATTTACTGCACCATACCTATCTGGAGTCAATATCATACGATGAATTCTCACATGACGACGCGTCGCAAACGCGAACTCAAATACTCGACCAAATGCAGGATGACCAATTACAAATTGTCCTTCTTTGTCGCAGTGAAGGAGTTTCCCTATTGTGCCAAGCGAATGTTCAGCACGTTGTTTCTTTATCAGATGACTTAAATAATTGGGGGCAATGTAGTCATCAGCATCTAAAAGCATGAAGTAATCTCCCGACGCACGTTGAAGACCAAGTTGTGCATTAGCAATCCATGGAAGTTTTTCTTCATGATTATGCAGCCGTATTCTTCCGTCACGCTGAGCAAGATTCTTAAGGATTTCTGGCGTACTATCCGTCGATGCTGCATCAAATATTAGAAGTTCTAAGTTCCAAAAATCTTGACTTAGTACGGACATCACGGCTCGTGTTACTGTCTTCGCCGAATTTTGCGTTGCCATCGAAATCGTTACGGATGGAGATTCCAAATCAGATGTCACTTTTGTGTCAGAGCCACGTCAACATATAATTTACACTTCAGTGCAGCAAATGCGGCCCGGTGAGTGCCATCAACGACCAATAACGTGTTTGAAAAAGGGAATTGAGATCTGGTGAGTAAGATGTTTCGCTCTGGACATTCACTAAGGTGAGCTCCCAAACTACGAAAACGAGTGATTGACGGCTGCACCTCAGCCGAACCATAGTATTTTTCAATGTAGCAAGGGTATGTGTTTTCTTTATCAAGGCCAGCCAAAAATTTGTAATGTGGGGTATCCCAGATCGAGACTTTTCCTATCCCATGAATTTTAAATTTCAGACGGTCAAGCTGGCAAGTTGATCGGAGAATGACTGGCATATCTGAATAATCGGTACTGTAAGTTCCAGACACCCGCTTTTTATTCAACAGCGCACGAGATGTATTGGCACAAAACATGTAGTACCACGAACATGGATTTAGAAAAAATGACAAATTAGTGTTCATTGAATACCCACAGACTACCAAGCAATAGATTTGAGTTTTTCAATCAATGTGATTAGGTATTAAAGGATCACGCGACAATAATAAAACTTTTGGATTTGCGGTTTCCACTAGGTCTGATATCGCACTGACAAAATTTGACATAGGACCGCTCTCGATACTGATAAATAAAATGATTAGTCAGCGCGAGACAAGCTCAGAAGTTTCTCCTCGATAGAAAACTGCAGTAATGCGGGAATAAGCGGTCTGGATTTGAAAACTGTATGTCGTGGAATTTAGGCCTATAAGAATCTAGATGTGTCACAAAACTATCTGTGAGATCACATGTGTTCCAAATATCACAAATTTCTAAAGAGCGCCCTAATGATAATGGAACGGTAGAAGTCGAAATATCAAGACCTGCATGTGATGGTAAATACTTGGCAACAACGTTCTTTGAAAAGAAATATTGTGAGTTTGAAAATATCAAAAAATATTTTTCCAAAGATTCCGTGGTCATCTCCTGAAGACCGTCTACTTGTATTGCCAAATCCGCTCTCTGACAAATCTCCGAAGGAATCTGACTAGGGTTAAGAAAGCTTAGTTTTAAAAAATAGTTCCTTGGTAGCACCGCTTTAAGGTAATCATGCGACAGACTCAGTATTTCTGGTAAGTCAATAACTATATATGATTCGATTTCTTCGCGTAAAAGAAGCAGCACATGGGCTAAACGACCAAATCCTGCTCCAACTTCCACGATCGAGCGAATTTCTTGCCTCTGGACTGTTGAAATGAGTTCTACATCTTCAAAGGCCATTAAGTAATCTAAGTTGATTAAGAAGCGCTGTCCATTATGCGTAACAGTGTTTGTTACTGGCTTGCCATAGTCCAACTCTTTGGCATGCTCCGCATATCGTTCTTTCACGACAGGTGAAGCAGTGAGAAATGCGAGATTGAGGAATGATCTGTACCACCGTAACGAAAGTTCTCGTGGCTCCCACGCAGCGAAGCGCGAGTTGATGTTTCCAGGTCGTCGAAATGTATCTAACGTCCAACCAGATTTAGATATGATCTCATTCCAGAGTGGACTTGCTTCACTCATGTTTGATATCGCATTTTGACTGATGACCTCATTTTTAGAGCACTGACATTGGATTATATGTATTTTAGATCCAAATCAGGTTACGTCATGACAAACAAGAGCCTCCTCATTGAATGTCCGCACTTCACCTGGTTATTCTACATTTTCACTGCCCGACAACCGTAGTTGACGCACTCAGACTCTTGCTTTTGAAATTCAAAAACGACTCGCCAACCGAGAGACAAAATCAAGTTTCGAAATTGATCAATCTCTTTGCAGATCTCGTAATGACCACGGCGGAGATGTCTAGGATGCGACAGATCATTCCATAACAGCAGCTGTGCCCCTTTGGTCGCGTAAAGACTTAAATTCGCCATTATGAAGGCCCACTTTGGAGAGTGGTCTAAGCAGTTTCTGATTAGCAGAGCACCATCTACTGTGCCAACGAGCTCCGAAATAAGGTTCTCTGCGGCAATCGAATATGCTGTGACATTTGGGTATCCATCAACACCAAAGCGCTTTCTTTGTTCCAAACTAATTTTCTCATAAAGGGGCTCGATGGCGAATCTGTGTCTGGCAACATCCCAACTTGCTACCTGAGCGAGGAGGCATGGACCAATTTCCATGACATTTCTACCCGTGATATGCAGAACAAATTCTTTGTAATCCTCAAGACTTCCATCAAAATATTCAGAAACTAAACTCGAATCAACATAACCACTCGACATCAAGAAGTCACCCGAGTTTGACTTATATAGTAATTCCGCTATGTGCAGCCCATCCATATACTTTTTGGCATGTCTAAACTCAAACATCTGAGCCGCTGACCATGGTTGAAGTTTTGATCTACCAAGGTTCTTCATGGCGACTCGCTACTCAAGCATTGCCTGCGTTTACGCATGGGGCTGCAGTGCCAACAGACATCAAGCCTTTCAACAGTTTGCCGCAGCGAATTTGAGGTTTAATTTTTCCCACGTTTCCAAAAAGTCTACTCACTTAAGATCCTACGAAAGTCTTTTGCTTTGCGAACTGCCACAACAATTGGCGTAATTCCATTTAATTGTCGGTATGTGAAGTCAAATGCCCACCCGGGAGAAACTACGTTACATTTATCTGAATGCTCCGTAAACCACCGATTTAGGTGACTCTCATCGTTGTGTCTTGCATGAATTCCTCTGTCAAGATCCACACGTACTGAATGTGCAAGCTGTTGTAGCAGTTGATTAAACCCAGAGACTCGACCCCAAAACATTCCTCCACAGACGTAGATTCTCCTTAGTCGCCTAGGCACGTATGCCATAGAGCGCCGTCGGTGCTCCCATGGACCGAGCAGCGTTCTACACAAAAATTTGTACATTGCGTTTCGATTGAAATATCCAGGATGACTAACTAGAACCATGTCGACGGTTGATGTCAGGGGCTCGAGTAAGTCTGATGCACTGAACGGTCTTACGAATTCCATATCAGCATCCATATATGCGACGAGATCGTGACCGACGAGTTGCCACGCGTCAAGCATTAGCTCGTATCGCATGAGAGTTGCTCGAGGCCACCCCAGCGATGGGATTGGCTTCACCAAAATTTCGCATTTGGTACTTGTCCTGGTTAAGTGCGCGGCCCACTCGGCGTCGTCAGTTAGCAACAAAAACCTAAGAGACGTGTCTGCTCTGACGTGCTCAGTTGCAGACCGTATCAGTGTCTCTGCGAATGACAGATAATTCTTCGTTGCGATGACAAAAATACTGAGAACTACATGATTCTCATTTTCCGCCTTTCTCTCAGTTGAGACAACCTCGACGGAGTGACGAGCGATATGACTCTCACTTTGCAATTTGGCGAATCCATTCCGGAGCAAGCTGTTTAAACGACCACAATATTGAATCCTTGACTCCCGTTCTTATAGGTAGCTCGAGACGTCGGCAAGCTGCTAGTCGGCTGGAATTCAACTTATGCACCACGCTGGTTTGTAGCCGCTGTCGTGACATACCGCCTTCATGCTGCAGCACTTCGACAACCTCAATATTTACCGATCGGATACTGCTCCACGACAGTATCCGTAGCCAGAGGTCGTAGTCCTCGCAACCTAGCATTTGCTCGTCATATCCGCCTAAACCCACTATTGCAGTTCGCCGAAACATTACCGAAGAGTGTGGAATTATATTTTTGGACAGTATCGAACGACAAAGTTCAATGGAATTTTCTGGTTGTGTGATACGAAACAATAGCTGTCCCGCTTCATTGACAACTGCTGCATTTCCCGAAACAATTTGTACTCCAGGATTCTCTTGAAAAAAGGTAAGTTGACTTCGAAGTCTTGTCGGAGCAGAAATATCATCATCGTCTTGCCGTGCGACGAAAGTAGCAGTTGATTTCAAGAGTCCGATATTGAGCATTGTCGAAAAACCCTGATTTATATAGTCACAGGCAATGAATATCTTGGGGCGATCTCCGACTACTTGCTCGATAAGTGACCGATTACTGCCATCGTCTCTATCAAGCAGTGCGATGAGGCGCCAGTCCTGATGATCTTGGGAGTTCAACGATTCGAGCACTCTCTCCAGACGTGGTGGTCTTGGACGAACGGGCAGAATCACATCGATATTCAAAGTGCGATCTCGCCCACTAACGATGGAAGCCCTTCGCGTGACTCACTCATCTGATTTGTTATCTTTTTCAACAAGGTCGCTTGGACTCTCAAGAAACTTGTTGGGGGAATTTAGTTGTTCGATCCGGTTACAGAGCCCAAGAGTTGATGATCGATGGGACACGACCAGAATTATAAGTTCTGGATACTTCTGACGGAGTTGCCGAATAATGCGTTCTTCGAGTTCTTCCTCCACGGCATTTGTAGCTTCATCAAGCAAGAGGACTTTAGGACGTGAAAGCACGGCACGTGCGATACCAAGCCGTTGGGCTTGTCCACCAGATACTTGGAGACCACCATCGCCAATTTGATGCTCAAGTTTGAGCGAATCAAGCATCACTGGACTGTCGATCCCCACCGTGTTGAGCGTGTCCCACAATTCTTCGTCAGAGACGACTCGGTCAGGTGCTCCAAGTTTTAGGTTTTCTCGAATGCTCATCGAAAAGAGGAAGGTATGTTGTGCCACCAGTGCAACATTGTCTATTGACAACTTACGACCATCATTTGATTGCAGGAGGATGCTTCCTCTTGTCGGTGGAAGCAAGCCAGCAATTACTTCAAGCAGAGTTGACTTTCCGCAGCCACTCGGTCCCACCAACCCCACCGTCTCGCCTGAATTGATTACGAGCGAAACATCACTGAAAATCTCACGACTCGCGTCGCTGAACTGAAAGGTGACTCCAATCAGCTCAAGTTTCGCGTGTCCTGGACCATCCAAGATCGTAAAACTCCTAGTATCTGCTCGAAAGCTATCATTTTGAGGTGCCTCTGGAGCAGTTAGATCGTGAAGCAAAGTGGCATTACGAGCAGACCAGAAGTTTAGATACTGAACCGCACTGGTGATACGACCCACACTCGGAATGAGTCGAAAGACGCCTACAGCGATAACCGAAAGCACTGGAATCGGATCGGCCTCTAGAGAACCGGTGTACTGGCTTACTGCCACGGCGATACAAATTGACATAAACACAGATGCCTCCATAAGTAGAGGTGAAAGTTCTCCAGAAAGTCCAATAGATTCGTGAGCGGTTACCGACTTACGAATATTCGTCGAAATCTCACTACTGACCTGTGACTCGAGTCGGCTCTTCTTAATAATTTGAAATCCCATAAATGCATCGGTCAGTCTTCGCACCTTGATTTCATCTTCAAGTAGTCGAATCCCACCTTGACGCACTAAGACACGCGAGAACAACTGATCGAAAACCAGCACGAGAGTGCCTCCAACTAAAAACAGCATGATGGTGATTGCGGGAGCAACCACCAAGAAAAAAAGTAAGGTACTCAACAGTAAAGCCAGTTCGCTCACCAAGGATGAAAACGGTCCAAGTTGGTGTATTACTAAAGTTCCAGCCTCATTGACGTCTCTGACCAATCGAGAAGTTGGTTGTTGTCGATGCAACATGTACGGTTTCATAAGGAATCGACGCAAAAGATCAGTCGTTATTTCAACATTTAGCGAGAGTCGAAGCCTGAAGGCCATGTAACGAACAATTATCTGAAGAAGTGACTTCACTCCGAGCAATGCCACAAACATTATGAGCATGCCCATGGCTGACTGAGTCAAGTTCCATTTGGACGTGTATTGAAGAAAATGATTTATCACATTCAGGTTGACCGAAGCATCACCACCCGACAGACTTGCAATGAGAGGTAAGACAGCCGAGATTACCAAGAGATCAAGCAATGCAGAGAACGCCAGACATAGCACCACGCAAACTGCAGAAAGTTTTTGACCGATTCTCAAGTAGTGCCAACTGAGTCGTAGATTTTTCGGCCACGAATGGTTGATGGCCCCCGCACCTTGTTCACTCGGGTTATCAGTCATATATTGTTTGACCCACTTTTTTAAAGTCTATTAATTGAGTGCCAATCACGGGAAAAAAGAATCGATTCAACGTTATTGCCCTTTGCGTACCAAGGAACGGGGGCTACGACCAGCGCACCGTGTTGCTTGAATGCGAAGTATCCACCCCACCAAGAAAAAGAGCTGTTACTCATTACGACAGCCGAGCTGTTGGCAAGCACTCCGAGGTCGCGCCATTCGGACCCCTGTCCCGCTGGCATCAACGTAAATCCTTCCGTGAAGAGCGGCTTTGCCAGAAGACTATATGCCGCTGCCGGATCGTCTGAGATGATTCGAACATCGTGCAGACCCGTGACAGACGACGCATGTCGAATCGCATCTATGAAGTAGTCCTGTCCAATCAAACCGTGATACGACTGGACTCGTGGCTTTAAGTAGTCACCGCGCCTTACATGAACCACTATGTACTTCTCAGGCATGCTCCTCAGAATTGTGTTCCCAACGGTAGAGGATTTCAGTCGACCAAAGATATCCGAGCTTGCTTCTTCCGCCACTTCAAATCGCTGAAAATACCCAAACATCCTCCGAGTGGACGTACTGACTCTCGAAATCGAGTCATCAAGAGGACCGTCCTCGAGTAAATACCCAAGTTTTGGATTTGATAGTCGTAGAAACCAAGCGGCCGCAGCCGAGTGGAGTTCGTGCTTGGCGAGCAGCTCTCCAATCAAAAGTCGCCGTTGCTGCAATCTAGGGAGCATTGACAAGACGAGGTTCAACGTGTCAAGTCTGAATTCTCGACCCGTCCGCTGTGACACGATCACTGCTGCACAAAGCTGGAAAAGTTGATTACCAATACCGCCACTCAACTCTATAGTGATTGGGGATAGGGAGTTTTTTTTACGCACCGATTTTAAACTCTACTCGTGAAAATACTGTTAACTAGGTTAGAACTAAAAAACAAAATTACTTCCCCTCCGGGCCACCACTTACGTGCCACTTTTTCTATGAACCTTAAAGTCTAATTTAACGGAATATGTACAGAGCGGAAATTGGAAATCACAAATGCGTTGAATAACTTATTTCGACATTTTTGGTGTCAACGCAAATACAAATTCGGTAAAAAGGTAATAAATAGAGCCGATCCAGCAAGAATAATTTGAGGCTTGCTCATTTATTCACCAACTTTTGGACAACGCTACTTAATTTGAAACGTGGCAGACAGTGTGCTGAGTGGTGGGCACCTGAGGAGCAATGCGTGAAGCGCGAGATTTTCGTTGATGTTCAGGCCGAGGGCTGAAATTGTTTTATGGATCGCCGCGATCGCCGCAATAATCTCATCGCCATCCGCCGTGTCGGGGTTTTGTGTCAGCAAGTCTTTGTAGCTACTGGCAAAGATGCTCAATCCGCTGCGCA
>SXGR01008849.1_pt1 | contig 17858 bp, 12 predicted proteins | sample 3174711 | NCBI WGS metagenome assembly SXGR01 (sample SAMN11356860, study PRJNA531348) | freshwater metagenome | isolation source: freshwater sample F1-60 | place: China: Fuxian Lake, Yuxi | collected 2017-12-25
GTCGGCCTCGCCCCGCTCCGCCCATGCCTGCAGCGCCGGGCCGAGCGGGGCGTACCGCGCCCCAAGGAACCCCGGCGTCCGCGTGTCCGCCACCGACGGGTCCAGTGCCACCGTCGCCGCCTGCACCAAGGTCGCCCGTCGCCTCGCATCCTCGATCAGCTGTTCCGCCACTTGAGCGCTGAGCAAGCCTCGCACCTGACGGGCGCGCACAAGGTCATCAATCGCAATCCTCGCGATTCCGTGGAAATAGCGGGGCACCGGATGGTTTTCGGGGATAACCGCTTGGATCGGTGACCCACAGGCACCGCAGAACCGCGCCGATTGCTCGACTGGACTGCGACATACCTCACAGAACAAAACGTGTATTGCCATGGTTTCCGTCGGAGCTAGTCAGGCTCACAATCGATATCAGCACCTTTTCAAAATGGGAGTGGTGCTGAAGCGCGCCTTTCGCTAGGGTCTTCTTTCCGTCGCCGACATCCATCCGCAGTGTGCAGATGGCGGGCAAGTTTCCCGGCACAATGAGCAAGGCGGGTAACTTCAGGCAGATGCGGTTTCTATCCTCCTCATTGATGCGAATGACAACTTCCGAAACCCAGCGGTCACCCGTTGCCTGGAAGACCCAGAACTGCCCGGAGATGTTCTGGGTGCCGGCGCCACGGCTCAGCGTCGCGCAGAAGGCTAGCGTCTTGACAAACACAAAGGGACTTTTCTCACCATCAATGTGAAGAGAACTAGCATGCGCACCCCAAAAAGAAACCAGATCGGGAGGGTTGATCCCATCCAAAATTTTTACCCGAAGCACCACACCCGCAAGCATTTTAAGATAACCCAATTAATGAGGGCGAAAAATGGGTGCCAGGAAGGTATGGACAGTCGATAGAAACCACGACTCGGTGGGAGGTGGCGATGGCGAAGCCGATGATCCCGGGATTGCCTGTGGGGGGTTAACCTGCCACGCTACCAGCCATCCACACTCAGGGCAGAAGCGTCCCCCTGCCTCCAACTCGGTATCGCACCTGTCGCACCACATTTGCCCCGTTGCGGTCAGCGATCATCGCGCCGACAACTTCTGCACACGGTTGTTGCCGAAATCGGTCACGTAGACGCTCCCAGCCCGGTCGATTGCTATCCCGATGGGCGTATTGAACTCCCCAGGCCGCGTCCCTTTCGCTCCACCCGGAGCGCCCCATTCCATAAGAGCCACTCCTCGGGCAGAGAACATCTGGATGCGTGAATTTCCTTGGTCGGCGACATACACGTTGCCCTGCGCATCTATTGCAAGACCCCCGGGACCGTTGAATTCACCTGGACCGCTGCCCTTGCTTCCCCATGAAGTAATGAACCTGCCGCCTGCAGTCAGCACCTGCACACGGTTGTTGCCATATTCGGATACAAACACATTCCCATTTGCATCAACAGCAATCCCATCAGGCGCGTAGAATTGGCCCGGGGCATCACCCCGCTGTCCCCACACGTTCACCAACTGGCCAGACGATGAAAAGACTTGGACGCGATTGTTTCGACTGTCGGTGACATACATCGTTCCTTGGGCGTCCACGGAAATGCCTTGCGGGTAGCTGAACTCGCCACGAGCTGCACTCTTCGCGCCATCGGGGTTGCCCCACGCAGACACCGGCTGTCCGGTTGCCGTCAGCCTTTGCACGCGATTGTTACCCCATTCAGCGACCAGAAGACCGCCACGAGCGTCGAATGCCAACCCGAATGGCTGGTCGAATTGGCCAGGCCGGCTGCCCTTGCCACCCATCACCGATAGGGGTTGGCCACCTGAGCTGAACTTCTGGATGCGGTGATTTCCAAACTCTGAGACATGGACGTTGCCCTGAGCATCGACCGCAACGCCTCTGGGTCCGGAAAGCTGTCCCGGTGCACTCCCCTCTGTCCCCCAAGAGACCCACTGTCCAGCCCTCAACGGTGCCGAGGCTACTGCACGTGTCGGAGCGGCCGGAGCCACCGACGGTAGTGCAGGAACTGGGGTGGGGGACTGGGTTGGCACCGGGGTCAATGCCGAAAGAAGACCGGGGGCCTCAGTCTTTCCGGGAAGGACGTCACGCGCCCGGACCCACTGTGCGATGGCCTTCGGAGTGTCACCCCCGACATTGACGACCTTTCCATATTCCACTAGCGCGACGTAGAGCTTCTGCTTGGCTTCATCGTGGTCTGGCGCACCTGCGCGGAATGTGTCGAGCGCGGCGATCGCTCCCGGCCAATCCTTATCCCACGCCACGCCAAGTTTCCCAAGCGTCTCCTGCCAGCGACCTTCGGTTGACATCGGTGTGGACGATGCCGTGGGTTGGATGGGAGCCACCTGGGCTGGTCCAGCGGTAGCTGAGCGTTCTGCAGGTGCACCCGGCGAACCGGGGGTCACGATGACCGCGACCCCCACCCCGACCAAAGTCACCACCGTCGCAGACGCAAGAAACCAGTAGCGTCGAACCGCAGACACGCCCGTAAGCGACTTTGAGGGCGGGGGAAAGGTGTGAGGAGAAGTCGGCACGCCGAATGGAAGTTGATCGGGTCTGGCGTCGAAAGCCGGCGCTACGTCTGACCCGATCGCATCGAGCGCTGCGCGGTCGCCAGATGCCACCCGAGTTGCCTCAGCACCGGAGATGTGAAGGGTGGGATTTCCAGGCCAAGGTGACACGTCAGACCCAGTCCGCATTGGTGAACCCACTTGTCTCCGGCTATCCCTCAGTCGCTTGAGACGTCACAGGGAGGTCTCCTGCCCACCGCCAGAGACTGTGCCGCGGTTCGATAGAACAGCGTCACCCGCTTTCGTGCCACCTTGGTCACCACCCCCGGACCGGGGGTCTCCGAGGACCCGGACCCAGGTATCAACAGCCATTCGGGCTACTGCAACTTCCAGCTGCCCCAGTGTGGCAACCCTTTGGACGAGGTCATCAATGGCCAAACCGGTACCTACAGGATTATCGCGACCCTCAAGTGACGCCATGACGCCGATCTGCAATGCGATAAGTACCGGGCCAACCGGGAAGTCGCCGGGCAACTTCGCGCTCCGCAGGAGTTCACGGATTGCATCCGGATTTGCCTCCACCCAATCAACCCCACGCGTGGACACCGCGTTTGTCAAAACCGCGACGACCCGGTCGGCCTCGCTCATCCTCATCCCACGTAGCCCTTACTTACTATGTATTTATTATAGTGTATTACGTATGCTGATATGATTGTATTGTTTTCTTCGAAATTTTTCGTACACGATTTGTTGTTCATTACCGATCTGAAAATTTTTGACCTCCCGTGCCACGGTTGAAGTCAGCCGGTGTTCTAGCCCGAAGACGATGACGAAATATCGCAAATCCGCCAAACCCATTTCAGGTCACACCACGTGCTGCACGCCTGTCACGGACAACCAACAACGAAGGTGCCGACCAAAACGTCATGCACGCCCCTCTTGTTTTCCGAAAAGGCAACCGTTAGGAACAGTAGGCCAAGGGTCAGCCACGAGGGGAACTTCCCGAAATACCGATCGGTCGCCTACTGGAAACTACTACGCTGGCCGCGTTCACTAACCACGATGATCCCTACCGCGCGCTTGCCAACCGTGGCCTGGTGAGACGAACTTTCCTGCAACGCGAAGTACAGACAATCCACAATGACCCACCCGAGGAACGGAAACACTGCCAAGGATCAGGCCCGGGACGAACGTGATCAGTCCATGAAAAAGCGTGGCACCAGCCCTGACGCCGAACCCGGACAGTGGCAAAGCTGTCGGGTTCCAAATCTGCGCGCCAATCCCAGAGGGAACTGAGAGTGGATCACACGATGCGCTACCGGCGTGCCACAGCGCGGGCAGAACTGGTCATTGGGTTCCAACGTGCTTCCGCATTGCCGACAATGGAACGGTGACGCGCCCATTCCAACAACTCCCCGCAATCACCGCACACCCACCTTGAAACAGAGTGCGCGCAAGACAATACTGGCGAGCTTGGCTCCTTGTTCTGGACTGTCAGGTCACCTCAAGTTCATGCCTTGTGGATGACGTAGGTCCCCGCCATCATGTCGTGCATGCCTCGCTTCCGATCAGTGAAGCCAACCATAATCAATCCAAAGCCGAAGAAAAGTGATCCAAGAATTTTCGCAAAGTGGCGACCGGTGGCCCTAGCCAGAGTGAGGCGTGCACCGGTATCACTGACAACCACTAGGCCGCAGGCGCGCTTTCCCAGAGTTGCCTGAGCAGCTGAACTTTCCTGAAAAGCGAAATACGCCCAAGCGATAACCGCTTGTACGAAAAGATTTTGCACAAACACTTGTGCTTCACTAGTAACACCCCCACTCAGGACAATACCGGCAAAGATAGATGCCGCCATCGTTGCCAAAATTCCCGCAACCAAAGAGTCGATGAGGTAAGCGCCCACACGTATCCAGAACCCAGCGGGAACGGGGGCTATCCCGTATCCACCCGGTGCCGTTTGACCAGTTGCACCAATCCACTGGGGCGCAATTGGCTGCACACCTCGGGCAGCAACCGGGGAACCACAACTCCCGCAGAAACGGTAGGGCGGCCCAACCACCTTCCCACATTCAGAACACAACACGACTGACCCAGCATCCATATCAATTTCCTTTGGGCATGCCTATCAATGAGCATCCTGCTACCCTGCAAAACCTCCTGCAAAAATGCCGAGGACCGGTAAAGGACCAATCCTTGTACCCAGACAGCTAATGGACGGGTGATGCCAGCGTGTCCTGCGTGAAAAACTGATAGTACAAGCTACCAACGTGTTCTCTATCTAGCGAGTGGTACCCTTAGGCATTGCACCTGTTTGATCAAGCGCTACCAATGCCGACGGTAGGCGCAGTTTGCCCCATTTTCGTCAGCGGCCGCAATCCGGGATCAGTTCACAGGTGCCATCTATGGGTTCGCCAGCTTCTGGACCCGGTTGTTGCCGGTGTCGGCGACATACACGCTTCCGCTGCCATCGACAGCGATCCCGCTCGGTCGGTCGAACTCCTGAGTGCCAGTTCCTTTGCTCCCCCACTCGGCGACGAACGCCCCGGAACGGGACAGTTTCTGGATGCGATTGTTGCCGGTGTCAGCAATGTAGATACTTCCATCTGGCCCGACGGCTAAATCGCCAAGCCTGTTGAACTCTCCCGGCCCGCTCCCACCGGAACCCCATTGGGCTAGCGGTCTGCCAGACGAGGAAAGTTTCTGGACCCGATTGTTGTATTGATCGGCCACAAACACATTTCCGTCGCCATCGACGGCAACACCGCAAGGACGGTTGAATTGCCCCGGACCGGAACCTAGCGAACCCCACTGTGCGACTGGTAAGCCAGTATGTCCAAACTTCTGGATGCGGTGGTTTCCAAGGTCGGCAACGTAGATGTATCCGGTTGCGTCAATCGCAATACCGGTCGGACTGACAAACTGGCCAGGAAGACTGCCCCTTGAACCCAGTCCGCCCATCGGACGCCCCGTTCCCGAGTACTTCATGATGCTGTTGCTACCTTCATCTGCGATGTACACGCTCCCTGAAGCGTCCACCGCGAGACCCGCAGGTGCAGTCACGCCACCACTGCCCGAGTTTCCAGAAACCTCCGATTGGTAAGCACCCGAGTAGCTAAGCCGCTGGACGCGACGATTTCCAAGGTCCGCGACGAAGAGACTGCCCCTGCCGTCGACGCCGATACTTGTCGGACCAAGGAATTGTCCAGGGCCGGTGCCCCGACCTCCAAGTGTTGCCCAGTTGCCGCGTGCTGCAGGAGCCGGCCGGGGCGTTACCGTGGGTTCCGGGAGTGGTGTTGGCGTGGCCGGAGCTGGTGACGGCGATGGCGTGAGTACCCACAGCAACTGCCCCGCCTCACCGCGACCGGGTAGCAACGTGTTCGCCCGCTCCCACTGCACGATGGCCTTCTGAATGTCACCCCCCTCCTTCACGACTTTTCCATACTCAACGAGTGCGCCATACAGTTTTTGCTTGGCTTCATCGTGGTCAGGTGTCGTTGCACGGAAGTCATCAAGTACCCTGATTGCGCCTGGCCAGTCCATGCCCCATGCAGCACCAAGTTTTGCCTGCACGGTCTGCCAACGCGCTTCGACCGTGGCGGCAGTTGGCGACACCCCAGCCGTCGGAGGTGGCACCGACGTCGCTGCAATCGTCTTTGCAACCTGTTCTGAGGTCCCACCTGCACTGCGACGTGCGACCGGCCCCTCAGGAGTGAGGGCAACCGTTGCGATGACGGCAGACGTTGTCAGCACAGAGGCGACAACAACCAACGGATACCGCTTCAGGATTTGAAAGAAAGTCGTGGATGTCGCTGGCACCGGGACCGTCACCCCAGTCCCGGCTGAGGGCGCGCCGGTGCGTGTCGCGGAACCGGCGCGCGCAACCTGGCCACTGTCACCGGTAAGAGCCACTTCCACGCTAGCGCCAATGGCGTCAAGTCGGATGGTTTGAGGCAATGGCGCACTGGGTAGCCGGACCGTTCCGGCGACTGACAGGACTGCGGATTCCCCAACTGCGCCCGGTTCGAGGACTCGCTGATCACCCAAAACTACCTGTCCGGCATGTTCAGAATCCCCTTCCGCCAAGCCAGCCCTCCGCTGTACCCTTCGTCGCCTCAATCGTTCCAGCGCGGAGGTTGGATGACCTCGGTCAGTGACAGAGTGACCCTGACCGGATCCTGGCGCATCCACCGAACCTGGGGCAAACGAGAAGTGCCCAATCGGCGCGAGTTCGTGGACTGCAAATGACCACGCTTCAATTGCCCATTCCGCGATTTCGGCTTCGATCGAGGATTGGACCGCCAACCGCCTCGACAACCCCTCAATCTCTTCGACGTCTGGTTCTCGCCCAAGTGCGGTGATACCGAATATCAGACCAGACGTTACGACGGCAGAAACCGCTGCCACGTAGTCCTCGGAGCCGGGGTAGGTTGCGTCCAGCTCGGCCCGGAGAGCGGACACGGCTTCAATTGCACGGTCGGCACCGCGGCTCTTGACGTAGTCGAGGAGCGCGCTGCGGACAAGGAATGGGTTCGGTTCCGGTCGGTTTTCCATGTCGAGTGTCCCACAGGCCGTCGGTCATCGCCCTGCCTACCTGCCCACTTGCTGGGAACAAAATAGTCGCGTCAGGAACCACTCATATAGAGGGACGGGGTTTCGCAACGCACTTTCCGTTTCAAGTCTGCGCGATTGACTATCAAGAACCCTGATCCTCAAGAATACTGATGCTAAAACTACCGTGCTACCGTGCTGAAAAACGGCGAAGAAACTCAGGCCATGGCCCCAGCCGGTCATTGTCTCCAACGGCGGCCACCCTCCACACCCAGCCACCGGAATGATCAGGCGAATACAACATGGTGGTCTGGTCCGTGACCCGGTCAAGGCGGAGCTCTTGCCAGCAATCGTCCACGAGGCACACTTGCACCCGGTATTTCCTCGCACCCGGAACTTGCTTCCAGCGGAATTCGAGCGAGGCACCAGCCGTGGTGACGAAATCCTGTGCAGGCTGCTCGAGGACAATGCGCTGAAGGGCGACCGTGGCAGCGGGCACTGGAGGGGCCTCCGGTCGCTGCGTCGCGGTCGGGGCCGGTTTAATCGTCGGCACCGGCACATTCGTGGGTGTCGGCACCGGCACATTCGTGGGTGTCGGCGCCGGCACATTCGTGGGTGTCGGCGCCGGCACATTCGTGGGTGTCGGCGCCGGTGGGACCGTTGCGGTCGGAACCGGGGGCGCCTTCGGCGCGGGCACGTTCGTCAAGGTTGGCTTCGGCACTTCGGTCGGCCTCGGCGCGATTGTCGAACTGACCACTGGCGTCACCGCAGACCGAACAGTCAGAGGCGGTCCCTCGCTCAATGCCTTGGCAGTTGCCGTTTTTCTGGCTGACTGAGCAACGTCGGTCTCCGCCTGCCTCGTACTGATGGCAACCAGCGGGACAGCTTCACTTGTCAGCCGGGCCACCGCGGTAAGTTGCCCGGGAGCAACAAGAGCTGGAATTGCATCGGGCGCTACCAACTGGGTTGGCGTCGCCGGCTCCGGCGTTCGTGTACCTGCCCCCCGGTCAGGGAGTGGGGTGACGTTGAAGGGCGGCGTCGCGGTGGATATCGAGGTCACTGGTGCCGTGACTTCCGACGTCTGCCCGGTCACCGCACCCTCACCCACCAAAAGGGTCAACAGCGCGGGAGCATCTGCACGACCCGCATCAAGTGCTTCGGCTTGCCTCCACGTATCGATGGCGTCACCAGGCTGCTGCAGCCTGACGAGAACCTTGCCGTACTCCACAAGTGCGTCGTAAAGCCTGCCGGAAGCGTACACGTCGCTCTCGCCGCCTGTGCTGAGATAATCGCGCAGCAATCGAATTGTTTCCACCCAGTCACGATCCCAGGAAGCCGCGACCAACGCATCGATTGACGCCGTTGACATCGCGCTTGGTGATGGAAAGGTCGCTGTTGCGGATGGCGCGCCCACTGCGCCTGCAGTTGAGGAGACTACGCCAGTGCTCTGTGTGAGCATGCCAGAACCATCGGACCGCGACCGGCCGGGAGATGCTGTGGAGGCGCGGGGGGCGCTGTCAGCCGGGGGAGGTGTAGTCGCAATCAGCACGGTCACCATCCCGAGGGTTGCAAGGCTCCCAAGCAGGACTAACCAATGATCCGTCGCCCACCCGAGGGCTGATGAAAATGGGGCCGATCTTCGTCCCGACACCTTTGGCGCGGTCACATCCGGAGTTGAAGCATCCCACCGTACGACTGGGACCGGCGCGGTGCCTTCACCTATTGCACGTGGCTGCATTGGGACAGAAGGTGTGGCCCGCCGGGGAACCGGCGAGGTCTCATCGGAAACACCCGGAAGATCTGGCCATTGGGTAGGCCCAAACGGTAGCGACGATGTCGGCACGACTGGGTTCGAACTGGTTGCAGCGGGGAAATCGGCGTCCCTCTGCGGTGGCATTGAAAGCGGCATGGGTCCACTTCGCGATGTGTGTGAGGCCCCCCCTCAGGACGCACAACCGGCGAGCCAAGCCTCGTCGTCAGGTTTGCTGGCCGTCGCAGGCGTCTCAGCCTCGAGACTGCACCGGTAACGCGAGTGCCTCCTTCGTCGCCGTCACTCGGTTCGGTCGTCGCGGATTGCCTCCCAGCCTCCTGTTCATGATCCTGAATAGCATTAACTGTAATCGCATCCAACCATGCATTGATTGACCACGCAGCAACGTCCGGTTCGAGGCCCCAATCGGACACCAAGTGTTCCGCATGCGCCGCCAGCACCTTGGCGCTTGCATCGGAACTGCTAGCAGCAATGAGTTCCGAAAGCACATCGGACGCAATCGTCGCCACGAGTGCGTCCACATGATCCTGTTGACCAGGAAACTTCTGAAGCAACTCATCCGCGAGGGCATCCGGGTCCTGCCTGACCCATCCCAGCCCCCGATAAGCAAGTGTCCGCACAAGAGCGTCGCTCAAGCCCTCCGGGTGAACATTCACCATTGCTTCGTTTTCCCACGACGCAGTATTGCAATAAACCCACAGTGTATAATCGCAAAGCCCTTGTTTTGATCTTTCGACCAGCCATTGCTACCCTGCGCCGATTTTTTTATTGGTACACTGTCAATAATCTGGCATATTCAATTTCTGATTATTTACATATTCTGTTTATATATACTATAATTACCTGATTGATGGTGATAATGAAGACAATGTCAGATGCGTAAGGCACCCATGGTGGTGATAGTGGCGCTAGACAATTGTTACAGACCCGGTTATCATATGGTTCATATGTCAATTTCGCAATTCTGAGAGGACGCTGATGGTTCCCGGCCATGCCACAGCTCGGCGGAAACTGCTGACTAGTTCGTTGCGCGGGTTGGGATTGTGGGGCGCTCTACTGTCAGCAGGGTGCGGCGAGGCCACGTCATTCGTCAATCCGCCCAAGCCATCCTCGGTTTCATCCGTCACGAAGCGAGCGCCTTCGGAAACTCCGTTACCTCCCGGTTCGCAGTCTTCCAGCAGGTCGACACTGCATTTCTACTGGGTTGTTGACCGATCGGGTTCAATGAGTGGAGAAAAGATCGCAACATTGAACACGGCAATCCGGGAAGCAGTTCCACTGCTGCGTGAGGCAGTCAAATCCACCCCGCACATTGATGTCATGGTTCACTTGTGTGCATTCTCCGATGGCGCTGCCTTGGCAAAACCGGTTCCACTTGCCGAGTTTGAATGGCTCAACCTCAGTGCGAGTGGCGGAACATCGATGGGGCGGGCGTTGACCGTCGTGGCGGACGATATCCGCGCCACGGCATTTGCACCGTGCAGCATTCCCCCGGTCGTCGTCATGCTTTCGGATGGTCATCCAAGCGACAATTTCGAGAGGGGGTTGCAGGCACTCACCTCGCACGAGTGGGGCAAGCGGTCGTTGCGAATCGCGGTTGCGATCGGGCGGGATGCGAGCTTGAATGTGCTGCGAGCATTCATTGGGCGACCTGACCTGCAACCACTCTCCGCGAACGATCCACAAACGCTGGTTGATGCGGTCACTTGGGTTTCGAGTGAGGTGACCAAGACGGTTGCTTCATCCGCAGCCGTGAACCGAACCGGAACCACAACAAATTGCGATACATTGCCGGTGATTGTCATGCCGCCACCGCCGCCCAAGCGCGCACCTTCACTCACCCAATGGTGACGCAAAACGCCCACAGGCCGATTTCCACTTTGGGAGCGGACCCGTCCGGACACGGACTCCGCCTCCGCGGTGAGAACAAGACGACCCATGACCTGCCAAACCGGCGACGAACCGAACTCGCGAGTTGCGTACCCTTTTTTGTGGATATTTCCACCCTGAACCTGTTGGCATGCAGACAAGATTCATATGGCCTGTTACTTAAAAAGAAGTACATGTCACAGGCATAATTTGGCATACAGAAGTGGACAATCCGTCGTCGAACCGGTTCCATTTCGGAACTGATTCATAATCGAGCGAAACGCGCTGGCACAACGGGCGAATACGTAAATGAGTGACGAGCAGAACGATCAGCTTGAAAAGGCGCTGCAACGGCTCCGATCACTTCGGGAAGGTCGTCGAAGTGGTGGCCCTCCGATTGTCAGGGCAATGAGTGACGAGCAGAACGATCAGCTTGAAAAGGCGCTGCAACGGCTCCGATCACTTCGGGAAGGTCGTCGAAGTGGTGGCCCTCCGATTGTCAGGGCAACGACCACCAGTGGTTCGGCATCGCGTCAGGCACGGCCGATGCCCAATGAACCAAGTGCCCTTGCATCGCCGGCGAACAGGCCTCCGAACGTCAGCCCGGATGCAATTCATGTCGAAGGGCCGAATCTCGGCCACGTCGACACAGGACACTGCAGGGCTTGTGGCATGGCTATGCCTCGCGATTTATTGGAGTGCTCCCGATGCGGAGCTTCCCGGTCTGCCGAAACATCCGCCACGCCAACCGCTACTCGGCACGTTGTTCCACCTTCCTCATCCTTGGCGCCGACGGGGCACACCGCCGCCGTGGCGCCGATAGCGACAGCGCCCACTGTGCCGAGGTCAGGGTCCCAAGCGCCGGTGCCTTCACAATCGACCCCGCCCCCCCCAGCTGCGCCTTCTACTCCCGTGCAGACCATCAGCCCGGCCACAATTGAGAGCCCACCGGCTGCACCCAAGGCGAAGACCCAGTTTCCAGCGCCCGGAGCGCAAGCGCCTCCGCTGACATGCTTGACATGCGGCATGCGCATCACAGCAGATACCGCCAATTGCCCGCGATGCGACGCTTCGACAAATCGACCGGTCCCCGCCACGCTGTCAAGACCCCAGGGACCCGTTCAGCCACCAATCCAAGTTGGGGTACGGCAAACCTGCCCATCTTGTGGCCTGATCCAGTCGGGGAATAGCAAGTTCTGCACGATTTGCGGCACGTTGGTCGTCAATGCTTCCGCAAATTCAAAGCCACCGCCATCAACAACCACGGCGCCACCTAACCAAGATTTCCTGACGTGCAGTTCTTGCGGAATGAAGCAAAGAACATCGCAAAGGTTTTGCCCAAATTGCGGCAATGCGACGGGAACGAGTTCCATGGAACCTTCAGCAGCGCCGGCTTTTTGTACCCAGTGCGGGAGGAGGCGCACCGAGACCGCGAAATTCTGCACGTCGTGCGGATCGCTGTTCAGTTATTAGACACGCACGCCAACCAGTAAGCAGAGCGCTTGATAGCCATAAAATGAGCATTCCTCCAACACGTTATCGTGGAAATCAGTTCCGAGCACACATGGTGCGTGGAACCCGGCGCGAGAGGGCACGATGAGCGGACTCACCATCGAGGCGGTTTCCAACTCGTTCATGGACCGGCTGTCCATCAATCGGGCCAAGGCAATGCGCTACGGGATCTGGGGTGGCGCCGGTGGTGCGGTCGGTGCGGTGATCGCCGAGGCCCTTCAGACATCGCCAGAGGAAACCGGGATATTCGTCGCGCTCATACTCTACACCGCCGTGTGGTTCGGCATGTGCGGGACATTCATTTCTATGGCGTTGATCGCGTGCAGCATGCCCCGCATCCTTTTCACGCGGGCAAGTCTCGCAGCCATTGGATCAGGCGCCGGCTACGGGTTCGGAGCTGGCGCCATCGGTGGGGGTGCCGCGCAGTTTCTCTACTCCGTGATCGGTCCCACAGAAATCCTCCGGATCATCTGCTGGGGCATCGGAGGGACACTTCTCGGGATTGGTCTCAGCCGACGCATCCCGAACCTACTCGCCAGCCGTGGCGGGATCGGTGGTGGGATCGGCGGACTCGTAGGGGGGTTCGTCTTCGTAATCGTGAGCTTGATCCTTTTTCAGGTGATCGGCCGCATTGTTGGCATCGGGGCGATCGGCTTTTTCATCGGGCTCATGATTGTCTTCGCCGACTCAATGCTCAGGGAGGCGTGGCTAGAGATAAGGTTCGGCACGGGCGAGAAGGACACTTTCACCATCGGCGCACAGCCGATCGTCATCGGTAGTGACGACCGCACTTGCCAGGTCTTCGCCAGTGGAGCGCCGGCCGTCGCCCTCACATACCGCCTTGTCGGGGACAGCGTCGAGTGCAACGACGCGATCACGCACACGAACGGCCCGGTGCATGACGGTGATACGAGAACTGCGGGGAAACTGACGGCAACCGTCCGTCTCTCGCGCGCAGGTTCGAGGGCGAAGGCGCCCCGCTCATCAACTCCGGCAGCCTCAGTGGCGCCGGACGAAGTGCGCCTACCTGTATCTCGCATCCCCGCTCGGCAGACGCTTGAACAGCCAACATTTCCCTTGCTTACCGATTTCAGCCGGGTGGGAACCGCATCTGATTGTCATGTGTGCATCCAGAGGCCAGGAGTTGCTCCATACCATGCGGAGATTCGTCGTGAAAACGGTCGGTTGCTGGTCTCCGCGATCGGCACGGCGACAGTGCAAGTCAGTTTCAAAGGTGCGTCGGGAGAGTTCCATCCAGTAACGGGTCGGAATGCCATCAAGCAGGGATCATTCCTCCGGGTCGGCACAGCGACCCTAGTCTTGCACACGTCCCCAGACCGACTTGAATTCGCATGACCCGTACCACGCATTTCCGGAACTTTCATCCAGCCAGTTCCCGCGTTCATTCCAGAAAAGGTGCCCCTTCACTCGCTCACGCTAGAATTACCGTGTCATGCACCCCCAACTCATTTACTGGTTTGTGACTGACCCATTGCCACGAAACCCACAATGACTCCGTCCGAGGCACTTGGCAAACCAATTCTTGACGGCCGCTTCCGCCTGGACCAGGTTATCGGTGAGGGCATGAGCGGGCGCGTCGTTCTTGCGACCGACTTGCGTGCACCTGCGAGTTCCCAACGGTGTGTCGTCAAGACGGCCTCTTCGTCAATCCACGCGCATGCCGAAATTGATGCCGAACGAGAGGCGCTCAGACTTCTATCGTCTCGCCACACGCCACCATCATGCATCGCTCCACGGCACATTGCAGACGGGATTGACCAAGGGATCCCGTTCATCGTCATGGAGCACATAGGCGCGCCGTACACCAGCTGTGACCAGCTGACAGCAGGCACCTTTCTTGAGGGTGACGTCCTGCAACTCTGGCACGCCCTCGCCTCACTCCTCGAAGTGGCACACGACTTCGGTTTTCTTCACAATGACATCGGCCCAAACAAGCTCAATCATCTCTGGTGGGACACCAACCCTGAACCCGGCACATCCCACCTAGCCCGGCTCAAGGTGATTGACTGGGGTAATTGTGTGTGGCCAAACCGCGTTGGCAACCAGTCATCGCGCACCTTCAAGGGCGAATTGCAGGCAACCGCCTCAGCCATCTTCACCATCACCACCGGGCGTCCCCCAGCAGATCAACGCAACCTGCCCTTCGGGTGGACCAAGAACGACCGCAAATTCCTGTCGGGAGCGTTTGTCGCCCTCGTCGAGGAAGTTCTGGCGGACGCCCCGGGTACGAAAATTGTCAGTGCCACGGCCCTGCGTGAACGCATCGAGGGAGTAACGACGTTCCGTGAAGCTTTGGCACGTGATCAGGCTCGAGTGGTCACCGACGCGCGCCTCCGGGAAATAGAGACTGACTGCGTCTCATGGACCAATCGTTGGGGCCAGCTCATTCGTAACCGCTCGTTGGGAAACCACGAGCAGCTGGATGCCTTGGCAGAACTTGAAATGGATCACCCACTTCGACCCGAGCTGGTTCTTCCTCGGGAGTATGACAAGCTGGTGGCAAAACGTCGGTTCGAGAAGCGCGAACGGCTGTGGCTCGGTCTCGACGGCGCCGACCAATCCGGAGCAGTCCTGCTTGGTACCGCCCGCCTCCGCATCCTGGCTGATGCCTTCAATGCGCTGCCACGGACCCCGAGGCTGCCCGATCAAACAGAGGATTGGCTCCAGAGGGTCGCGACTGATGAAGGCACACAGGCAGATGAACTGATCTCACTCGCGCTTCTCCCACCAAAGAGGGCAGACCTCTTGCTCGACAATCGCAACCGAGCCTCGTTGGAGGCATCTGGGTCCGTCCTCGCCTCGCTCATCGAACGGGCCGGAATGCCCCGGCATGGCACGTTGGATCGGATGATCGCGTCGAGCCGCCGGATCCTGCGCACTGCGGAACCCGGTTTTTCCGTTCCACCACGACCACCGGTGGTGCCGGTGGGTAAGGACACGCGGGACAGTCACGCTGGCATGGAGTGGCTTGTGGACTTGGATGTGCCAGCACTCGCCACCTTGACGGACCGCGTCGAGGGCGTGCGCGACTGGTACGCGGGTACACGAACCGCCATCGAGGACGCTGGCAACCGCTGCGTCAGCCTAGAAAGCCACAGGAAACTGATCGACCTCCTGAAAAATCTGGAGAAGACCCTCGGGAGCATCCTCGAAAGGCTCAAGAGCGATCACAATTCGCCCGATGTGGCAAGCGCCTTCAAAACGTGGGTGAAGGAAGACCCCGCAAGCGCTCCGCTGGCCCGGGCGGCAAGTTGGGCAATCGCGGAACGCCCCGAACCCTCGCCCGGCCCGAAATTGGTTTCGAAGGCCCTCTCGTTGGATTCGAAGGCCCTCTCGGCCGTCAAGGGGACGACTAACCAGGGTATCCAGCCACCGCTTGGAACATCCCTGCCCATGGGCAACCGGCACGCACGTGGCGGAGACCCTGATGATTTCGAAACCCACGCACGTACCCTTAAGGACCTTGTGATCCGGACCATTACATCAAAAAACCTGGAGGATTTGGTTAAGCATTACGCGCCGACTGAAGCGGCTCTGCTTGACCAAAATCGGTATCCCATGGTCCCGGCATCCAAACAACTCGAAGTATTAAGCAATATTATAAAACTGCATATGAAATGGTGTGAATATAGCAAAGGACAACTCGTGTTCTTTCTGAAAGATATTAAATCACATTCACATCCTCATCGAAAGAAACAAGTTGTTGACCAGCATATTAAGGCAATTGATGTGCACAGGAACCTCATTCCACAATTTTCCGCCACGCTCAAGCGCGCAGAGACACTGCTGGGGGGTGTCAAGCCTCTACATCTACAAGACAAAGACCGTGTAACGCACGGCTCAATCAGCAAAGGACTGGCTGATTGCAAGACCTCGCTGGGCAACGTCAAACAACTTTCCACGGAACTGAAAACCCTTGTGGATATCGTCTCGAACCGATAGCAGCCAGACCCAACGAACTTCGGACAAGGCAGGAACGACATGACTGGCGACCACGTGATTGCGGGGCGGTTCCGGGTGGTGGAAACCCTCGGCCAGGGAATTACAGGTTCGGTTCGCCTCGCCGAGGACATCGGGAGCGGGGGCGAACGGGTCGTCATCAAGGAGCCTCGCCAAGAACTCAAGGCACGTGCCGAACTCAACCAGGAACGGCGTGCCTTGGAGCAGTTCGGCAACATGATGGGACCGACGCCCGAACGCATCGGGGTTCCCCGGGTCATCTTTGTCGTCAAGGACGCGCAGGGCGGCACCGGCTACCTCATCACCGAGTTCCTTGGCGACCACTACCTTCCGGCCAGCGAGTTTGAGGCCACGCGGGGTAGGTCATACACCGCCCTTGAACTTCTTCGGTTATGGAATGGCCTGGTCGGCATCCTGTCCACTGCCCACAACCTCGGGTTCATGCACAGCGACCTGGAACGGAAGACGGTACATGCGTGGATTCGCCGCGAACGGCTGCCTCGTCCCAACTGGCCGGCCTCTATGGCACCTGCCGCGAACTCAATCGGACCCGATGTGAAGCTCATCGACTGGGGCATGGCGGCTTGGCCGTCTGATCCTGGCTACCAATCACCACGCACCTTCATAAGTGACCTCGAGGGCTCAGCCCGCCTCGTCTATGAACTGTGGACCGGAAATGCCTTCACCTCCCGGGCGAGTGCCTCGCCACCCGTGGGTCGCGCCTGGGACCATGAACTGTGGTCCCTTCTGCTCGAGGTCTGCCAGACGACCTACCCACCGCGGTACGAAACGGCCGCGCAGCTGCTTCAAGACACTTCCAGTCTTCTGGGTACTCGCGAACATACCCTGGACGCAACTCTCCGCCGCATTGATGGAGACATTACGTCGGCCCAGGTGGATTCTGAAATCCGGACCGCCACCCAATTGGACCCTGACAATCCTGAACTGCTCAGGCTGGTGGAGGAACGTGAAGTCACCAAGGGCTTGGGCGTCGTTCACCGCAATCTTGAGGAAGGCTCTCGACGTCTCGGGCAGGGCAACTCCGTTGCCGATCACTTCCAGATTGCTCGTGATACTGCCAAGAAAAACAGCGCCTTCCGGGACCGCGCGAACGTCGCCCTGCGGATCCGCCAGGCAACCGGGCAGGACATTCCCGTCGGATCGATCCTGCTCAAGGATGCGGAGTTTGATGCCTTGATCAGTGCCGCCGAAGGCATGACCACGGGTCATGAAACGGCTGCCGTCCGGATGCAGTTCGTGGAGGCGTTCCGTAGGCACACCGCGACGGCACCTATTGATGCCCTGGCGATCGGACTGCTCGGACCAGTCGGCACCAAGGTTCCCCGCCACGGTCTGATCGCAACCCAAACTGCCGGTGGCAGTCGCCTGATTGATGCGTTGCTTCGCTCGGCGGGGCGCGTCCGTCCGACCAGATGGTTCGCCGAACTTGACGAGGCGTCATCGGAAGCGCTCACCAAGGCCCGTCAGGTGCGAGGTTTGCTCGGCGCCCAAGAGGCGGAACAGCTGATCGAGGATGCGAGACGACGGGCGACCTTGGTGCAGGCGGCGACGGTGGCACTGGACCCGTCGGTGGCGGACACGCGGACGCCGGGGTTCCTTGGGGCGCGGTACGCCCCGCTCGGCCCGGCGCTGCAGGCATGGGCGGAGCGGGGCGAGGCCGAC
>SXGR01503584.1_pt1 | contig 17858 bp, 12 predicted proteins | sample 3174711 | NCBI WGS metagenome assembly SXGR01 (sample SAMN11356860, study PRJNA531348) | freshwater metagenome | isolation source: freshwater sample F1-60 | place: China: Fuxian Lake, Yuxi | collected 2017-12-25
CTGATCTTTGCAACGTGTGTCCTCGAGAGGCTTAGAGAGGCCGATGCCGTCGACAGCTCAGTGCCGAGTGCAAAACCAAACGGTGAAGCGTGTTTTCAGGCGTGTCGTCGCGTGTCTCAGCCCTCAGCTCCCAGGCCTCAGGTGAATTCCCAGCTTAATCTCCGCTTAATCCCTGAGGCGAACGTGCCGATGTATCCCTGACCAATCCGCCCCCACATTACCCCGATCAACCACCCTTTTCAGCTCTTCCGCCTCCACCCCGCTCCGACCCAGCGCGATAGCGAGACGATCCACATCGCGACGACCTCCGATGTGCATATGAACTGACCCGTCTTCTGCGCGCCCACCCTCCCCACCCAGCATCAGCACAGCAGCGATCTACCGTTCTTCGTAAATTTCCGAGCCAAAGACCGGCGCGAGCGTAAATCCACCTGACGAAATGCTTTTCTGCCGAAACCGTCGGCACTTCTTCTCGGCTCCCTGGTCAAACGCCCCCAAATGCACCGCCCCATTCCCTTCGTCCGTCCGTCGATTCCCACCGAGCCGCTCGCTGGGGTGGCCGTGACTTCGCGCGACGACTTCTGCTGGAACCAACCCGACCGACACTTCTTCAAAGCCCCGCCGCTCCACGTGCGTCCTCCCTTGAGCGACGTCGCCGCCCTCGCCGTCGAACGCCGCCGCGAGCTGCACGCTTTCTGATTAATTGCTCCCACCAAGCCGGTCGCAAAACCGGCCTGCGTTTTTCCGCGCTTGGCGCACGGCACCCTGCGGTTTCAGAGTGACTCGCCCCGATGTCGCTGACGCCGCCTCAACTCACCGCTCTGCGCTCCCTACTCGACCGTATCATCCCGGCGGACGATTTTCCCGGGGCTCTGACCGCCGGCACCGACACCTACGTTCTCCGCCACTTGCTGGGCGACTGCACCGAGGAAGCACACGCCCTCCTCCTCGGCTTAACCCAACTCGACGCCGAAACCGTCGCCTGCCACGGCGCCCATCAGACGTTCGCCACGCTCCTTCCGACGCAGCAAGACGCGCTCCTCGCCGACCTCGCAGCCGCTCGACCGATGACCCCATGGCCGCCCCAACTGCCTGCCGCCCCGTGGTTCCATCGCCTCGTTGAGCTCGCCCACGAAGGTTTTTACGCCGATCCGGCCAACGGCGGCAACCGCGACGCTGCTTCGTGGGGTATGCTTGGATACGCACCCCGCACCACCCCAGAACGTGCGGCCCCATGACCTCGGACCACGACGTCATCATCGTCGGGACCGGCCTCGCCGGCGGCATTTTAGCCGGGGTGCTCGCCGAGGGCGGGCGCCGCGTGCTGCTCCTCGAACGCGGTCGCGCCCTCGCCGACTCCGCGATTCCCGGCGACCACCTCCGCAACCATCGCCTGACGCTTTACGGCGACAACACCACGCCCGAACCCGCCAGGCATCCGCGGGTCTTCATCGACGCAGCGGGCGACCCACACACCGTGCTCCCCCACGACGCACGCTATCAACTCAACGCCTTCACCGTCGGCGGCGGTGCGCGTGTGTGGGGCATGCAAGCGTGGCGCTTTCACTCCGACGATTTCCGCATGGCCACGCGTTACGGCGTGCCCGACGGCAGCTCCCTCGCTGACTGGCCGATTGGCTACGCTGACCTCGCCCCTTTCTACGAGCGCGCCGAGCACGAAATCGGCGTCGCCGGCGATCACGCCGGCACCACCCATGCCCCGCGGGCCCGTGATTTTCCGCTGCCGCCCGTCCCGCGTTCGCCATCGGCCGAGTGGCTTGCCCGCGGGGCCGATCGCCTCGGCTGGCGCACCTTTACTCCGCCGCTCGCCGTCAACACCCGCCCCTACCTCGGCCGCGGCGCCTGTATCCAGTGCGCCCAGTGCATTGGCTTCGCCTGCCCCACCGACGCGAAAAATGGTTCGCACAACACCCTCCTCCCCCGCGCGCTCGCCTCCGGCCGTTGCACCCTCGTCACCCGCGCTCACGCGTCACGGATTATCACTGACAACTCCGGCCAGGCCATCGGAGTCGAATATTTCGCGCCGACCACGACCGACTCCGCGACGCTGGAGCGCCGCACCGCTCGCGCCCGGACGATCATCGTTTCCAGCGGCGCCATCGAGTCCGCGCGCCTACTGCTGCTCTCCGCGTCTCCACTTCAGCCCCACGGCCTGGGCAACCACAGCGACCACCTCGGCCGCCACGTCCAAGGCCACTCTTATCCCATCGCCTACGGCCTCCTCCCGCCCGACGTCGAACCGTCCCTGCTCGGCCCCGGCGTCTCCGTCGCCACGACTCAATTTAATCACGGCAATCCCGGCATCATCGGCGGTGCGATGCTCGCCAACGACTTCGTAAAACTCCCGCTCATCTTTTGGCGACAATCGCTGCCTCCCGACACGCCGCGCTGGGGGCTCGCCAACAAACGCGCCATGCGCGACCTCTTCCGCCGCGGCATCGATGTGCGCAGTCCGGTGCAGGAAATCCCCTCGCCCGATTCCCGCGTCGCGCTCGACCCCGCGGTGCGCGACACCTTCGGCCTCCCCGTCGCCCGCCTCAGCGGGACGACGCACCCCGAGACCGTTCGCACCGCTGAGTTCATGCGCGCACGCGCCGAGGAGTGGCTGCGCGCCAGCGGTGCCGAGCGCGTCTGGAGCTGGCCCGTAGAAAAGAAATTCAGCGCCGGCCAACACCAAGCGGGCACGTGCCGGATGAGCGCCGATCCCCGCGACGGCGTGACGGATCCGTTCGGCCGCGTGCACGGCCACGACCACCTCTTCGTCTGCGACGGCTCGCTCCACGTCACCAACGGCGGCTTCAACCCCGCGCTCACCATCATGGCACTCGCCTTCCGCACCGGGGAACACATCCTCGCCTCTCCGTAAACGACCGCGCCCGCCCCATCAACGTCTGGTCGTAAATTCAAGCGTGAATTTCCCAAGCGAACGCTCACTCCGCCTCAGCTCGCTGACCCTCGCTCACCGAATATTCCGCGGCTCAACTGCGCACGCTCGCTCCAGCGAGCCGCGCCTCACTCCTCCAACTCCACGTTCCAATACGCGACGTCGAGAAAGTCTTTCCACACTTCGTGATGCTGCTGGTTGCCGAGCACGAGCGAGATCACCGGGCGCCACTTCGGCTTCACGGGCTTCCGGATCAACCGCATGTGCGCCTCGTGCGGCAGGCGGTTAGCCTTGCGCGAATTGCACTTGATGCACGAACACACGATATTTTCCCACGTCGTTTTCCCGCCATAGGCGCGCGGAATCACGTGATCCAAATTGAGCTGTTCGCGGGGCAAAATGCGCGAGCAATACTGGCACGTGATCTTGTCCCGCTCGAAGACATTGTTGCGCGTCAGTTTCAATTCCTTGCACGGCAGCCGGTCGAAAAATGAAAGCAGGATCACCCGCGGCAACCGGATCACGCGGTTCGGCGTGTGCACGGCCTCAAGGGGAACCAGCGGCGGATTGGCGACCGAGAAATCCATCCAATCCAGCAATGCATACGTCCGAAAATCGTCGTCGTGGTGATGCACCACTTGCGCATGGCCCCGCGCCAAAAGTCCAAAAGCGCGCCGAGCGCCGATGACATTTACCGCCTGCCAGAGGCGGTTTAAGACCAAGACCGACTGATCAAGGGCGATATCCACGAGCTGAGGGCAATAGTGGCGCACGCCCCGCACTGTCAAGGGCGCGGGCCGCTGTCACGGCAACGTTGCAACGCTGCTCACCCGTTTTCGCGACGACTCCGAACGGAGGAGCGCTTTCCCCAGCGCCCATCCACGGCGGTTGGAAAACCCCCGCTCCGCTCTCGCTCAGTCCGCGGCCTTCGCATGTTCCGGCCCCGCCATCGCTGGCTCCAGTGACACCCCTTTGAGCATAATCCGCCCGAGCTTGCGCACGATCAGCTCCGCCTCGGGCTCCGCCACATCCACGAGCGTGTGCCGTTGGTGAATGTCCATCGCGCCGACGACGTTGGCCGGCAGGCGCGTGACCCCCGCAATTTTGCCCACAATGTCCGCCGGCGTGACCAATTGCTTGCGGCCGACGTTGAGAAAAATCGTTTTCATCCCCGGCTCACGTCCCGTCCGCGCCGGACGCTCGTATTTAGATTTACGCGCTGGAGCCTCGTCGGGCTCGTCGGCTTCGGGAACCGCCGGTGCCGGAGCCGCAATCGCCGCCGGCGCTTCCGCAACCTTCGCTGCTTCCACAATCCGAGCCGCGTGCACCGCCTTTGGTTTCACGTGAGCCACCGGCTTCGCCCACACGGGTACCGGCTTCGCACTCTTGGGCGTCGGGGCGGGCGCAGCCATCGCCGGTTTCACTACCGGCGTGGGAGCACTCGCGGCGCCAAACGCCGGCTTCGCCGGTGCAGCGGACGCCTTCGCCGGCCCTGACGGAGCCCCGCCGGTCGCTCCCTGTAACATGCTGATCAACGCCGAGCAAATGTCCGTGCTCGCGTAGCCCTGATCGAGCAGTCGGTCGATCATGCGGTCGTGCGGCTTGAATTTTTTCTCGTCCAGCGTCGCGCGAATTTTCTCAAAGAACACACTCGTGCGTGCCTCTTCCACTTCGTCCATGGACGGTATCTTGCCGCGCCGAATATCCAGCTTCGCCCAGCGCACCATACTTTGGAGTTTGTAGATCTCTTGTCCGCTCACGAAGGTGAACGCTTGGCCCTTGCGGCCCGCGCGTCCCGTGCGCCCGATGCGATGCGTGTAGTCTTCCGCATCATTCGGCAGGTCAAAGTTGAACACCACCTCAAGGTCATCGACGTCAAGCCCGCGCGCCGCCACGTCGGTCGCCACGAGAAACTCGAAGCCTCGCCGGCGAAATTTGTCCATCACGCGGTCACGCTGCGCTTGGGAAATATCCCCGTGCAACCGGTCCGTCATATAGCCCCGCGCGTGCAGGTGCTCATCCAAGTCGTCCACCATAATCTTGGTGCTGCAAAAAATAATGCCGTAGCGGAAATCATTCACGTCGATCAGCCGCGTGAGCGCCTCGATCTTCGAACGCCGGTCCACTTCGAAATACGTCTGCTCGACCTGCGGCGCGTTCTGCGCGACCGAGTCGATCTTGATCCACGCCGGATCTTTCGAATATCGGCCGATCAGATCCTGAATCGCCCGCGGAATCGTCGCCGAGAAAAACAGTAGCTGCCGCGTCGCCGGCACCGATTTCAAGATGTGCTCGATGTCGTCGCGGAAGCCCATGTCGAGCATGCGATCCGTCTCGTCGAGAATCACGATCTTCAGTTTATCCAGCTTCATAGAGCCGCGCTCCATGTGGTCCATCACGCGACCCGGCGTCCCGATCACCACCTGCGCGCCCGCATCCAGCGCCCGAAACTGCCGCTCGTAGCTCTGCCCGCCGTAAATCGGCACGCCCATCACCCCGCGCTTGAACAAGGCGATCTTCCCGGTCTCCTCCGCGACTTGCACCGCGAGTTCACGCGTCGGACACAAGATCAGCACCTGCACCGCACGGATCTTCGGATCCACTTTTTCGATCGCCGGGATCGCAAACGCGACCGTCTTGCCCGACCCCGTGGACGATTGGCCCACCACATCGCGCCCCGCCATAATCGTCGGAATGACGGCCGACTGAATCGGCGAAGCTTCCTCGAATCCCATCTTGTCGATGGCCTTCAGGATGTCGGCCGAAAGGCCCAGTTCAGTGAAACGAAGTTTTTCCATTCCTCACCGTGCGCGACCGCTCTGCAAAAGGAGAGACAAAACCGCTGCCGGACCCATCACGGCGGCGGCCGTCGCCCCCTCGAGCGAGTCACGGCGAGGCCACTGCGCACAGTTTTTCCTCGGCAACCGTGGTCTTCTCGCCCTGATTGGCCAGCCATCCGCAGCCTGCATTCGCCAGCCAGTGCGCCGTCCCTTTCGGTCCGGTCGTATCCGCCTCCCCTTTGTATTTCATCCCCTCACTTCATGTCTTATCCTCAGACCACTCCCCTCACGCGCCGCGCCGTCCTCCAGCGCGGTCTCGCCGGCATTTTCGCCTACGCCGTCGCCCCAAATATTTTCCCCTCCTCCCTCTTCGGGAAAAACGCCCCGAGCAACCGCCTCACGGTCGGCCTCGTCGGCAATGGGCTTATTTGCAGCAGTCACATCGGCACCTTGCTCGGCCGTGAGGATTGCCGCATCCTCGCGGTCTCCGACGCCTGGCGCAGCAAAGCGGTGAAGGCCCGCGACCGCATCGAAAAGTCCTACGCCGCCGACAAAGACAAGGGCACCTACAAAGGCGTGGAGATCTACGCCAAGTTTGAGGACCTCATCGCCCGCGACGACATCGACGTCGTCTTCGTCACCACCCCCGATCACTGGCACGCTCCCATCGCCCGCGCCGCCATGCTCGCCGGCAAGGACGTTTACGTGGAAAAACCCATCACACTCACGCTGCGCGAGGGTCGCATGCTGGTCGACACCGCCCGCCGACACGGTCGGATTTTCCAATCCGGCATGCAGCAGCGTTCCGAGGTCTCGTTCCGCAAAGCCGCCGAACTCGTCCGCAACGGCCTCATCGGCGATATCACCCGCATTCGCACCAAGCTCGGCGAATTTCCACCAGCCCTCCCGCTCCCCGCCCAACCCATCCCGCCCGACCTCGACTATGATCGCTGGCTCGGCCCGACACCGTGGCGGCCTTACAACGAGAAACGCATTCTCGGCAATTACGGCGGCGGCTGGCGCTGCTTCTGGGAATATGGGGCCCGCAAAAACGGCGACTGGGGCGCCCATCACTTCGACATCATCCAATGGGCGCTCGGCATGGATGACTCCGGCCCCGTGCAGTTCATCCCTAAGGGCTTTGAGGGCGCTCCCTATCAGACCCACATTTACGCCAACGGTGTCCGCGTGGAACGTTACGAGGACGGGCAAAAATTCATGATCGAGTTCACCGGTACCAAGGGAACCATCGGCGTCTCCCGCAACGCCGAGTTTGAAACCACGCCGTCCTCCCTCGCCACCCGCCGCCTGCGGAGCGAAGAGATCCACCTCTACGTGAGCGACAGCCACCACAGCGACTTCTTCTCGTGCGTGCGCAGCCGCCAACGCCCCATCACCGATGTCGAGATCGGTCACCGCACCGCCAGCGTGTGTCACCTCTCCGGCATCGCCGAAAATCTCGGCCGCGCCATCCGTTGGGATCCCGTCAAAGAAGAGATCATCGGCGACCCTATGGCCGCGAGCATGCTCGACCGGCCCCGCCGCGCACCCTACGCGCTCCTCTGAACGCCACTCAAACGCTTTGCCCATGCGCATCCCATTTTTCAACCCACCTTCCGTCCTGATCGGCGCGTCCCTCACGCTCTTCACCGCCGGCTGTAACACCACCGCGACCTCCCCAGCGGCCTCCGCAACGGCCTCCAGCGAACCCGCTCTGCGCGTCACCGCCATTCCATTACAGGACTTGGACTACTCGGGAGACCAATCCGCCCTCGCCGCCCTCGACCGCGACCTCAACGCCGCCGGCACCGACCTCCAGAAACTCGCCGCGATGCAGGCGCGCCTCGTTGCCCTCCTCCGTCGCACCGACGCTTCAATCGCGGCCCGTCAAGCCGCCTGTCAGCGCCTCGGCACCGTCTGGGCCGCCACCGGTGTGCCCAGCGCCAGTGCCCTTGAGCTGCTCAAGGCAATGCTGGTCGACGACCGCGAAACCGACATCGCCCGTCTCACCCTCGAGCGCACCCCCGGTGCCGCCGTTGATACCTTGCTGGTCGACGCCGTGGCAAAGACCACCGGTCGTATCCGCCTCGGCATTATCCAAACACTCACCGCCCGCGCGCCCGTCTCCGCCGTCGCCGCCCTCGCCGCTCTGCTCGGCGACAAAGACCCCGCCACCGCCAAAGCCAGCGCCACCGCCCTCGGTCAGATTGGCACTGCCGCCGCACTGGCCGCACTCCGCTCCGCACCCGCGACCGTCGCCAGCCTGTTCGAAGCCAAACTCACCCTCGCGCGGACGTTGCCCAACGCCGAATGTGTCGCCCTCCTCACCGAACTCCAGGGCGAGACCCGCGCAGCCCCGCATCAACGCGCCAGCGCGCTCCGCGGCCTCCTCGATCTCGAACCCTCCTCAGCCGCCCCGCGCATCATCGCGGTTCTCGCCGGCACGGATTGGACACCCAAACAGGTCGCCCTCGAAGCGATCTTCAGCTCCCGCGCATCGGGCCTCACTGCAGCACTCGCCGCCCAACTCCCTACATGGGACGCACCGACCCAGGCCGCCGTGATCACCGCTTTGGCCCGCCGGCCGGATGCCACCACCACCGCAGCGATCGTCGCCGCCACCCAACACACCGCCGCCACCGTGCGCACCGCTGCGATCAATGCCCTCGGCGACCTGCCCGGCGATACGTCGCTCGTGACCCTTCTCGCCACGCTCGGCTCCAGCGACAACTTCGACGACGCCAAGCTCGCCCGCGCCAGCCTCGCCCGTCTCAACGGCCCCGGCGTCTCCGCTGCCGTCCTCGCTGGCGCTGAAAAAGGACCGGCTCAAAAACGCGCCCTCTTCATCGAGCAAATCGCCTCGCGCAATCTCACTGAAGGCCTGCCCTTCCTGCACCAAAGCCGCCAAGACCCCGACGCCACCATCCGCACCGCCGCCGTCGGCTCCCTCGGTGAGCTCGCCCCCGTTTCCGATCAGGGTCTCATCCTCGAGTGGGCCGCCGGTGCGACCGACGCCACGGAGCAGACCCGCGCCCTGCGCTCCCTCGTCAGCATTACTCTCCGCAATCCGGATACGGCCAAGCGTGCCCTCCCGATTTACGTCGCGCTGGAAAAAGCCGCACCCGCCACAGTCGTTGGACTCCTCCCCGTGCTCGGTCGTCTCGGCGGCAAAGAAAGCGCCGAATGCGCGGCCCGCCTCGCCCTCGGCGCCAACGCCGCCGTCGCGGACGCCGCCGCCGCCGCCCTCGCCCGCTGGTCCGACCGTTCCGCCCAACCGTCTCTCGTCATGGTCGCCGCAAAAGCCACGGTCGCCTCCGCCCGCTCCGCCGCCAATCAGGCCGCCTTCCGTTACTTCGAGCGTACTCGCGAAGTCTGGACGGCCGCGGAGTCCTCACTCGTGACCCAACTGCTCGGCGCCACCACCGACGCTGCCGCCCGCAAAAAACTCGTGATCCTGCTCAATCGGGCCGCCGACAAACCCGCCCTCGCCCTCGTCGAAAAACTTCAGTCGGAGCCGGCCCTCACCGCGGCCGCAAAAACCGCCGCCCAGTGCATCGCCGCCAACCTCGCCGGCCCGCCCCAGGTGCGCGCCTCTGACAGCGAAAGCTCGGCCAAGAATCTCTTCGACGGCAGAACCGCGACCCAATGGCGCGGACCCGTGACTCCCGGCCAATGGGTCGAGATCGATTTCAAACAAGCCCGCCCGCTGCATCGCCTCACCCTCGACCAAACCGGCCGCACCGGTGAATTCCCCGAGCGCTACGAAGTGTTCGTCACCGACGATCTCGCAAAACCAGGCAACGTCCTCGTCTCCGGCGCCGGTAAACCCAATCGCACGATCATCGACCTTCCCGAAGGCACCCGCGGCCGCTACGTGACGATCAAAAACACCGCTGAGCGCGTCGACTCGATGTGGTCGATCAGCGAACTCTTCGTCGACTAACCTGCGGCTCGTTGACCCGCTGCCACGTTCGTAGGTGGGTCAGCGCGCAGAGAGTGGCGTCGGGGGCCGAGCCATCACCTTACTCCCCTCACGCTGGGCTCGCCGCAGGGGCCCCCGCGACTTCCCTCCCGTCGCGTTCCTACCCCCAACGCGCTACCTCCCCATGATCGGTCCGTATTCAGTTTTCAATATCACCCACGGAAACGCGACCACTCACCGTGCCGTCCGTTTCGCGGCGATTTTCCTCTTCACGCTGACGTCTGGAGGCGCGGCCGTCGCGCCAACCTCCGCCGTGCCCCGTCCAACCGAGGGCACGACGGACTACGGACCTCCCCGCGGGACGCTCGTGATCGCGGGCGGAGGCGATCTGCGCGACACCGGCATCGTGGAACGTTTCATCGCTCGCGCCGGCGGACCCGACGCCAAGATCGTCATCGTACCGACCGCCGGTGGTAATCGGCGCAGCGATGGGCAGCTCATCGCCTACGCGGAGGAATCCGTGCTCGCGACGTGGCGACGGCAATTTGGCCTCACCCGTGTCACCCTGTTGCATACCCACGATCCCCAGATCGCCGACACGGCGGACTTCACCCAACCACTGCGCGAGGCCAGCGGAGTGTGGTTTAACGGCGGCCGGCAATGGCACCTCGTGGATTCCTATGCGAACACGCTCACCGTCCGGGAATTTCACGCCCTGCTGGCGCGGGGCGGCGTGATCGGCGGCACTTCGGCCGGAGCGACGATTCAGGGCGACTACCTCGTGCGCGGAGCAGTAGCCGGCCCGAGCATTATGATGGCCCCTGAGCCCGAGCATCAACACGGCTTCGCCTTCCTCCGCCGCTCCGCCATTGATCAACACGTCGACACCCGCAACCGCTGGGATGACCTCATTCCCGTCATCAAAAAATTTCCCGCCATGATCGGCCTCGGTCTTTCCGAAGGCACCGCCATCATCGTCACCCGGGACCGGTTTGAAGTCATCGGCAAGGGGCAGGTCGCCATCCACGACAACACCCGTACTCCCGTGTCCTCCGAAAAGCCCTACGTCCTCCTCGCGGCTGGCGACCGGTTCGACCTGAAAAATCGCACGACCGAAACAGTTGCACCCAACACCCCGCCGGCTGCCACCCCGGCGTCGCGCAGGGAGAAATAGCCCGGCAGGCCTTGGCCAAACTTTGCCCTGCCACCACACGCGGACTTTCGCGATAGGCCCGACACTCGCATTGCGCGCCCGTCACCGTGGCGAGGTCGAGCTTCGTCGCAGTGATCGCGCGGACGTCGCGGACGTGGGTGACGTTGATCCGGTTTCGGCGGCGACGTTATCGGAACGGTTCGCCCAGACCTCGCGGGAACGCCTCCGAGATGATTGGTTCGTCGTGCGCTGGCGGGTGCGTAAATTCAGCACTCCCCCCGGTGCGCCTGGGCCGAAGAGAATCGCCTTCGGCCCGCGCGTCGCGCCCACGCCTCACTGCAAATACTTCGCCAGCCACGCGTGGACTTCTCCAAACCAAAACCGGCTGTTCTCCCCGCGGAGAATCCAGTGATTTTCCTCCGGAAACGTGATCAGCTTGCTCGGCACTTGGAGGCGCTGAAGATACGTCCAGTTCTCCAGTGAGTTGTTCAGCGGCACGCGGAAATCTTGTTCGCCCACTGTCACCAGCATCGGCGTCACCCAGCCCGTACCCTTCGCGTGGTTGCCCACGTAGCTCGTCGGGCTCTGCTCGCGCCAGACCGGATTCTGCTCCCAGACCGGCCCGCCGTTCCCCACCTCACGATGATAAATGCTGTCGCTCGTTGACCATTGCGTCGCGTGCGTCACGAGGCCGGCGTGTGCGATCAGGCATTTGTAGCGCGTCGTCGTCGCTTCCATCCAGTTTGCCAGATGGCCGCCGTAGCTCGCCCCGGCAGCCGCCTGCCGCGAACCGTCGATAAACGCATACCGCCTAATCGCCTCGTCGGCCCCTTGATTGATCTCGTCCCCCGGCGTCTTGAGCGGATCCAGTTGAATCGCTTGCCCAAACGCTTCCGTGTAGCCCGACGAGCCCGAATAATTCGTCAGTACGAGCACGTAGCCCGGCGCCGCGAGCAGGTGGTAGTTCCAACGCAGCCCCCAGGTGTCTTTGAACTGCGGGGCCGGGCCGCCGTGCATGACGACGAGCAACGGATATTTTTCCTTCGCGCCAAAACCCGCCGGCTTGACCAGCAGGTTGGCAATCGGCCGCCCTTTCGCACTCGTAAACTGAAACCGCTCCACCGCCGGCAAATCAAGTTGCGCCACCTTGGCATCGTTGAAGTGCGTGAGAACCTGATACGAACCTGCGGCCACATCAAGGCGCGCCACCTCGGGCGGTCGCGCCGCGCTATCGACATTCGCCACCAGCACCGCACCACCCCGCGCCAGCCCGCTCACGCAGCCGTCCTTCGGCACGTCCCACGCCTTGACCGCGCCTCCCGTCATCGGCACGGAAAACAACTTTGTCCGGTCGCCCGCTTCAGCCGTGAAAAACACCGTCCGGCTGTCGGCACTCGCGACAAATTTTACGACCGACAAATCCAGTTTCTCGGTCAGCGCGACTCGCCGCTTCCCGTCAAACGGCCACGGATACGCCACCATGCGCTGGTGATGGTAAGTCTTGCCGTCGCCCCCCGCTCTGTGGCCCACGAGGAGTCCTTTGCCGTCCGGCTGAAAAACCGGATCGTCGAAACTGTCTGGGCCGTCCGTCAACTGCGTCGGCTCGCCGCCGCTCAGCGCCACCGCGAACAATTGCGTGGGCGTCGGCGCATAGGCCGCCCGGTCGCGCGTCGTGCGCGCAACAAACACCGCGCCTTTCCCGTCCGGCATCCACGTTGCCGGCAACGTCTCGCCGGTCTCGCCTTCGGTGCCGCCGAAACCCCGCAGCGCCGCCAGCTTCGTGCCCGCCAACAAATCGCGCGCCTTCGCTCCGGCCTTCGCCTCCTGCACAAAGAGATGCGCCTGCTTCCCGTCGAGCCAACGGTCCCAATACTTGATCGGAAATCCCTCGTAGACGCGCGCGTTGTATTTCCGATTCTTCACCGCCTTCGCTGCTTGCTTGTTCGCTTCGTCGTCGGCGGCGCCGGGAAACACTTCGCTCACAAAAAGAATCTGCTGCCCGTCAGGACTCCACTGCGGTGCCCGCGCGCCCGTCGAGAGGGACGTCACGCGCTCCGCTTCCCCGCCGCGCAGCACATCGAGCACATAGATCTGCGCCACCTCGTCGCCGTCACGTTTCGAAGAAAACGCGACGCGCGTCGCGTCCGGGCTCCACACCGCCCCGCTCTCGGACGCCTTCGTCTGCGTGAGCTGCCGCGCCGGCGCGCTGCCGTCGAGTGGCACGAGCCACAGATCCGCCGACGTGTCCTTCGCCTCGTAAGCCGGCTGCGTCACCGAAAATACCGCCCACTTCCCGTCCGGACTCGGCACCGGCGCGCCCACACGCGACATCAGCCACAGATCTTCATGCGTGATCGCCCTTTTGGCGGACTCCGCGGCCAGCAAAACTACCGTGGCCAAACCCAAAACGACGAACGACCCGATTCGATATTTCATCCCCCATCCTTTTTCACCCCCGCCGCGTAAGCAAGATCCCGCTCACGAAAACGTCCCGCCAACTAAAACACCCGGAAAAACTCTCTGTTACCGCGTCCTCCCCCGCCCATTCGCGCCGCTCCCGCCGTTCCCCGTGACGACAGCACACTCACCGCTCAGTCCGTTGCCGCCACCGCACGCCTCGTATCCATTGACCAGCCATGCATAACTATCCGTCTTCGTCCGCCCAAGGCCCACCGCTCCCGAAAAGCCGATTGCACCCCAACCCTCCCCGCCCATGAATCTTCCGAACCGCATCTCCCGTCCTACCACCACAGCTCCCCTCCCTCACTCCCTCGCTCTCGCTCAAACCATTTCCCCATGACTCGCCCCCAACCCTCCCGCCGCGATTTCCTCCGCGCTTCTGCCGTTGCCACGCTTGGCTTCCACATCCTCCCCGCGTCCGCACGCGGCGCCAATGACCGCATCCAAGTCGGCGCGATTGGCATCAGTGGCAAGGGTCAGTCTGATCTCCTGGCCGTCGCCGCCGGCGGCGCCACGATCGTCGCACTCTGCGACGTGGCCAACCCGCGCAATCCCGAACTCAGCCGCAAGAAAAAGGCCAAGGCGGGCGACACCATGCTCGACCGTTTTCCGGAGGCGAAGCTCTTCACCGACTATCGCGAGATGATCGCCACGATGAACGGGATCGACGCCGTCACCGTCTCGACGCCCGACCATCACCACTTCCACGCGTCGATGCTCGCGATGCGCAAAGGCAAACACGTTTACTGCCAGAAGCCCATCGCCCATTCCATTTGGGAAGCGCGCCGCCTCGCCGAGGTCGCGATTCAAACCAAGGTCCAAACTCAAATGGGCAACCAAGCCCACGCCGGCGAACCCATCCGTCGCGGCGTCGAGCTCATCCGTGCCGGCGTCCTCGGCCGCGTCACCGAGGTCCACGCGTGGACCAACCGTCCGATCTGGCCGCAGGGCATGAAGGCGTGGCCCAAGGCCGAGCCAGTGCCGCAGGGCCTCGATTGGGACCAATGGATCGGGCCCGCGCCGTTTCGTGATTACAGCCCGGCCATCGCGCCGTTCAACTGGCGCGGCTATTGGGATTTCGGCGCCGGCGCGCTCGGCGACATGGGTTGCCACATCATGGACATGCCCTACTGGGCGCTCGGTCTCACCGCCCCCACCACCGTCGATAGCTGGCACGAAGGTGGTACCGCCATCGCTGCGCCCAATCGCTCGACCATCACCTATCAATTTCCGACGAGCATCCTCGGTGGCCCCGTCAAATTCATGTGGTATGACGGTGTCGTCGGCAAAGAAGGCGTCTACGTCAACACCCCGCCCGAGGCGTTGTGGAAAAGTGATTTCCCCACGGCGGATCATCTGTTTCGCCGCTTCGATCTCATGCTCGTTGGCGAAAAGGGCCGGATGTTCTTTGGCCGCTCGCGACAGGATTGGGTCTTCAAACCCGACGCGCTCGGCACCGATTTCCCTGCTCCGCCCAAGACCATCGCCCGCGTCCCCGGTGGTACGCAGGAAGGCAAAGGCGAAGACGGCGGCGGCCCTTACGTCGAGTGGCTCAGCGCCATCAAGACCGGCACACCCGCACTCTCCAGCTTCGCTTCGTCGGGCCCTTTCAGCGAAACCGTCCTCCTCGGCAACGTCGCCCTGCGCCTCGGCAAGCGGGTGGAGTGGGACGCAAAAAAAATGGTCGCGAAGAACGCCCCCGAAGCAGCGCCCCTCATTCGCCGCGCGTATCGCAAAGGCTGGGAGCTCGCGTAAGCCCGACCGACCTTGTCATCGCGAGGAGCGAAGCGACGCGGCGATCCATCACTGGGATCGCCTCACTCAGCCGTCGGCCCCAACCGAGGCCGCGCCTCCTCTCCCCCTCTCCGCCTCCGCTTCTTCCCCTCTCACCATCCCCCGTCTGCTCCATGCCCCCGATTTCCACTGTCGTCCGCCGCGCGCTCCTCCTCGCCTGCGCCTTCCTCACTGCCGCCACGTTCGGGCACGCCGCCGCCGAGCGCCTCAACGTCCTCCTCATCACCACCGACGACATGAGCTGCGACTCCGTCGGCGTCTACGGCGCGAAGCCCCGCGATCTCACGCCCAACATGGATCGCCTCGCCGCGCAGAGCCTGCGTTTCGCCCACGCGTTCGTGCAGGTCGGCAACTGCATGCCGTCGCGCAACGTGATGTTCTCCGGCCGTTATCCTCACAACAATCGCGTCGAAGGTTTTTATGAAGTCCGCGATCCGGGCTACCCCGTGATGTCCGACCTCATGAAGGCTGCCGGATATTTCACCGGCATCCGGGGCAAGGTGAACCACTCCACCCCCTACACGCCCTACCCCGGCTGGGACCTCATTCTCGACACGCTCCCCGACGGCACCGCCGCGCACCCGAAAAATCCCGAGTCGTATTACCTCTCGACCAAACACGGCATCGCGCGCGCGAAGCAGGCCGGCAAACCGTTTTGCTTCAATCTCAACATCTCCGATCCACACAAACCCTTCTACAACGAGGACGGTAAACCCGAGGTCAACAAACCCAGCCGCGTCTATACCCCCGCCGAGATTCCCGTACCCGGCTTCCTCCCCGACGACCCGAAAATCCGCGAGGAGCTCGCCCTCTACTACTCCACCGTCCGCCGCGGCGACGATGCCCTCGGCGCCATTTTCCGCGCCCTCTCCGAGTCCGGCGAAGACGCCCGCACGCTCATCATTTTCCTCTCCGATCACGGCATGCCCCTGCCCTTCGCTAAGACGCAGCTCTATTTCCACAGCACGCGCACCCCGCTGATGATCCGCTGGCCCGGCGTCACCCAGCCCGCCACCGTCGACGACCACCACCTCGTCTCCGCCGTCGATCTCCTGCCCACACTCCTCGAAATCACCGGCATCCCCGCCCCCGCCGGCTTCGACGGCCGCAGCTTCGCCCCCGTCCTCCGCGGCGAGACGCAGACCGGCCGCGACTTTGTCGTCGCCGAATACAACGAAAACTCCGGCGGCAACCGCCACCCCATGCGCACGATCATCACCAAAGACTATGCGTATCTTTTCAACCCCTGGTCCAACGGCACCCGCGCCATGGCCACCGCCACCAAGGGCACCGTCACGTACCGTCGCATGGTCACGCTCGCCCAGACCGATCCCGCCGTCGCCGCGCGTCTCGACCTCTTCGAGCACCGCGTGCCGGAGGAACTTTTCAACTACGCCACCGATCCGGACGCCCTGAAAAATCTCGTCGCCGATCCCGCCCATCGCGCTCCACGCGACACCCTCATCGCCAAGCTCGATGCGTGGATGGTGCAAACCCGCGACCCCATGCTCGCCGTTTTCCGCGCACGTCACGATCCCGCCGCCCGCGAAGCCTACATGAAGGCCGTCGTCGCCGAAGCCGACGAACGAAACGGGGCCAAACAAAAAGGCGCCGGCAAAAAGGCCGGCAAGAAGCAGGCCCGCATCGAGGATCTCTGAACGATTGCGCCTATCCCCTCTAACTGCCCGCTCCGCTTATCGACGCCCACGCAAACCCCCGCACGCACTCTCCCATGCTCCCGCGCACGCCTGCTCCTGCCCCGCTCCACGCGACGACGTTGCTCCGTCGTTTTGGTTCACGGCGTCTCCTCGCCTTCCTCGTTCCCGCGCTCGTCGCACTCTTCCTCCCGCCGTCCGCCCCCGCCGCCGAGGCCCCCGTCGGCACCGCCCACGTCTACAAACGCGCCGGCGACCGCGCCCTGAAACTCTTCGTCGTCTCGCCCCCCGACGCCCAACCCGCCGACCGCCGTCCGGCCCTCGTGCTCTTCCACGGCGGCGGCTGGACCGGCGGCGCGCCCACCCAGTTCAACACCCAATCCACCTACCTCGCCTCGCGCGGCCTCGTGTGTGTGCAAGTCGAATACCGCCTCCTCGACAAAACCGACCAGGCGCCGCCCGTCATCTGCGTGCAGGACGCGAAGTCCGCCCTGCGCTGGGTCCGCACCCACGCCGCCGAATTCGGGATCGACCCCGCGCGCATCGGCGCCGGCGGCGGCTCGGCCGGCGGCCACCTCGCGGCCTTCGTTGGCATGGTCGCAGGCCACGACGATCCCGGCGATGACCTGAAAATCTCCCCGCGCCCCGCCGCCCTCGTCCTCTTTAATCCGGTCTTCGATAACGGCCCCGTCGGCGGTTGGGGTCAGGCCCGCGTCGGCGGACGCGTCAAAGAATTTTCTCCCGCGCACAACATCACGGCCGATGATCCACCTACGATCGTATTCCTCGGCCGCAAGGACAACCTCATCCCCGTCGCGACCCTTGAACGTTTCCAAGCCGCCATGAAAACCGCCGGCGTCCGCTGCGACACGTTTTACTACGACGGCCAACCCCACGGCTTCTTCAACCAAGACCCTTACCGGACCCGCACTCTGATCGAAGCCGACAAATTCCTCGCGTCCCTCGGCTGGCTCAAAGGCCTCCCGACCCTCGCCGACTCCTCCCGCGCGGCCACTGCACCATGACCCGCTGTTTCCACCGCCTCTTGCCCGCCGCCCTCTTCGCTCTGGCCGCCGCCATCGTGCCCGGCGCACTCGCCGCCACCACCGCCGCGCGCCCACCCAACATCATCGTCATCCTCGCTGACGATCTCGGCTACGGCGACCTCGGTAGCTCCGGCCAGACGCGC
>SXGR01022286.1_pt1 | contig 17855 bp, 16 predicted proteins | sample 3174711 | NCBI WGS metagenome assembly SXGR01 (sample SAMN11356860, study PRJNA531348) | freshwater metagenome | isolation source: freshwater sample F1-60 | place: China: Fuxian Lake, Yuxi | collected 2017-12-25
CCTCATCTCCCCAATCGTTTTCTACATTGCCACAACAGCCGGAGAAAAATACTAAAAAAACACTCCTTGCGATTATCTCTATAATCGGAGTATTAGCTATTGGCGGTGGTGTTTTTGGATATTTTTATTTAAAAAATACAGGTACTGAAACTGAAAATCCTAAGGTTACAGAAAATATTTCTCCACAAAATAATGAATTGAGTACTGGTACAAAACAACAAATAGATAATGAACAGTCTGCTCAAAACCAAATACCTAAACAGGAAGTTGCTTCAAAACAAGAAGAAGAAAGCGTTTCCGCTTCTTCTCAAGATCTATGGTCAATTTTTGATAAAAACACTCTTGCTCTAAAAAACAAGGATGTCTCAGCTTTCAACACCACTTCATATAAACAGGTTACACCCACTGAAGAATCACAATTCACTCAATTTGCCCCTTTTCTTTATGATGAAAGTATAAAAATAAATAAGAGTAGTTATACAAATAAATGGCAGGATGATAAACAGACTATTTACTCGACAAACCCTATTAAAACCGATGATTCTACTGCTTATGGATATAAACAGGGAATCATTATGTTTATAAAGAAAGATGGTTCGTGGAAGATACTTTTGAGTAGCCCAGAAAAAAATTGGAGCGTTTCGAAAGCGGGGACAAATCAAACACCAGCTCAAGTGGAAAAACTTTTACAAGATATGATTCTTGATTCTGATAAGGATGGTATTACTAATATGTATGAACTATGTGAAGGTTCACAAATGGGTAATTCTAAATGCGCAAAAACTGATCCGAATAAAAGAGATACTGACGGAGATGGATGGTGGGACGGAATTGAAGCCGAGTTTTAGATATAGCTTCATAAAAGATCCTGCGGTTTAGATTGTTTATTTTTGTTACATCGCCTATGAAAAAACTAAAACTGTTTAAAGTATTATTGATTGGTATTGCACTTATTTTTCTATTTCAGGCGTTTAGTCCAATCGTAATAATTCCAATAAAACCCATAATTTCTTTCTTGGGGCAAACGGAAGATCCTCTTAAACTATTTTTTTCGGGAATGATGGCAATCATTTTAGTTTTTATTGGCAGTGCCATAATAGAGGTACTTTATTCACTTGGATTTAAAAGAGAAAGTGGCTTAATAAGCCAGAAAAGAGTTTTTGTTCAAGGCATAATTGCATTTATTACAATTTGGCTAACTTTTTTCACCTATGGAATATTAAGCGCATTTGGAGTAATTCCTAAAATTGTTGAAAGCGCACGTCTGCTCAATGTGTATCTATTTTGGTTTTTGTTTATAAACTCATTCGTTAAAATTTCAGTAAAAAATTCCACCCAGAGTTTTAACCAATCAGGTGATAACATTTTGGAAAAAAATAGGATAACTTGGTTGAGTCATATCACTGGCTTGAATAGAGCTGACGAATTTCAAGGAGAAAAAGGGGAAGTTGTTTATAAACAAACAAAAGCATCCAATATCGGTTATGCAGTAATATTAATTATCATCGGTTTATTTTCTCAACCAATATTATTTATTACTGGCGGTGTAGCTTTTCTTAATATTCCAATTAATCCACCAGAGGCAGCGTTTTTTATAAAACTTATTTTCGGTTTTTTCTTTTTTATGGCCAGTCTCGGCATACTTCACATGTTGGGTTTGGCTTTAAGCAGAGGTATAATTTTGTATAAAAATTCAATTGAATTACCACTCGCAACTATTTCAGATACACCGGTGTTCACATTACTACTTCCTCGTTCTTGTGTCGTCTTGGCTTTTGACGATATTGTCTCTTATGAATTGCAAAAAAGAAAAAACCGAAAGTCGGATCATTATTATCTTTCGCTTATTAAATTAAACATGCAAAGTGGTGATGTTGTTATAACAAAACCAACCATGTTTAATTCCGATAAATTTGAACAAACTCTTATTGCTACTATTGGCGAAGGAAAAAAGATTGGTCGAAATGAGTAGCCCGTCAAATTCAAATTGTGATTGAGTGAGTAGGCAAAAAATTTCCTCCCCTTGAACCCCTCCATTTTTTGCCTACAAACACCCAATTTTAGCCCCGCCAACTGCCTGAATCCTTGAAGGCAGAACACCAGAAACAAAATTTTCTTTTCCATTTAAGAGAAACTTTTTCCACGCGCCAAATCAGAAAATGTAAAGAAAATTTTTTGTTTCTGGTGTCCGCCGAGTCCGCGAGGCGGGTGGCTGGGCGTTCTCCGAGCGGATGATGAGGTTTCAAATTACCACGCGCGTGGCGCGTGAAATTAGGCTTTGTTTTGAAAATAGGTGCGAGCTTGGTATAATAGAGACACCGGTAAAAAAGCGAAGCTTTTGTGAGGATTTAAAAGACAGAACCGTGTTTTTCTAGTAAGAAAAACGGGTGAGTCGGGGTCGAGGAATTTTGTGAGTGACGACGAACAAAATATCCGTGACCAAGTCCTCTACCGCCCACAAAATGATTATCCTAAGCATCGAAACATCCTGCGATGAAACAGCAGTAAGCCTGCTCAAATTTGAAGGGCTTGCTGGCAAGACCGCCGTTACCATCCTCGGAAACGCACTTTTTTCTCAAGTCGATATTCATAAAGAGTATGGTGGGGTTTTCCCGATGTTGGCAAAGAGAGAGCATAGCAAAAATCTAATTCCTCTAATGAAAAAGGTGTTGGAGGAAGCGGGGCTCGAAAACACCAAGAAACAAGAAGTAAGAAACAAACGAGATGCAAGTATCGAAAATATTAAAACAATTCTCGAAAAAGAATTCGAGCTACAAAAACAATTTTTAGAATATATACCCTCTCTCGAGAAACCATCTATCGACGCTATCGCAGTCACCCACGGGCCAGGACTCGAGCCAGCGCTGTGGGTCGGGGTCAGCTTTGCCAAAGCGCTTTCGACATTTTGGGATATACCTGTTGTCCCGACCAACCACATGGAAGGACATGTCGCAGTAGCATTACTTGAAGAAAAAGTTTCTGAGCAAAAAAACCAGCCGACTTTCGCAATTAAAGAAGTTGCCTACCCCGCCCTTGCCCTTCTCATCTCCGGAGGACACACCGAGCTCGTGCTCATGCCGAGTGCTGGAGAATATCAGCTCGTCGGCCAGACTCGTGACGACGCGCTCGGCGAAGCCTTTGACAAAGTTGCTCGTGTTCTCGGACTTCCCTATCCAGGCGGACCAGAAATTTCAAAACTAGCACAAGAAGATAGAAAAAAACGACCAGACGCGACGGTTTCGAAATATACCCTTCCTCGGCCAATGATTCATTCAAAAGATTTTGATTTTTCTTTTTCTGGAATTAAAACCGCTGTGTTATATATGGTACAAAAAATCCAGACCGTGACTTCAGACATACAAATACAAATCGCGCGACAATTTGAAGACGCTGTGACGGAAGTGATTATTTCCAAAACCAAAAAAGCCCTCGAGCATACCGGTGCACAGACCCTCATCCTTGGTGGAGGGGTGGTAGCAAATACATATATCAGAAAATCATTTGAAAATCTTGCAGAATCATTACCGGGGCTCAAATTACAGATTCCTCGCATCTCACATACCACCGACAACGCTATTATGATCGGTATCGCGGGCTACCATCGGTATATGGCAGGTATTCGAGGTGATACAAACACCATGAGAGCAGAGGGAAATTTAAAGTTATCAAAATAAGCCTGAGAATAAGGCTTTTGCAGGAACATCTGTACCAAAGCTTGCATTTTAAACGAAGGTGTGCTATACTGTACCCAGAAGCACTTTTGAGGTTGGTTCGAGCGCACTGGGGTTTCTCCGGAAAGTCACGCCCATTGTCGGCCATTAGTGACCGCATCCCACTACAAAGTAAGGGCACCCGCACATCCGACGAGTTCCGCTTGTCGATCAGCGGCGAACATGCCCCGAGGGACGGACAAAAAAATGATGCAATAAAGTGGTAGAAACAAGGTCATGCCTTAACTGGAAGACTGAGTAATACCTCAAGCATAAAAGCTGACATACAAACGAGGTGGTGAAATTACTAATGACATCACCAAAACAGTTCAGCACTCGAGCCAACCTTGCCTTCAGACCCACCCTGCGATTTGCGGGGTGGGTCTAAATTTTTTACCACTTTTTATTTTTAGATACAACAAGGTGGCTTTCAAAAACCCCTTCTTTTTGCTACTATACACCTCATGCACGACAAATTTCTCAAGCCCTATAATCCACAAGAAACCGAAGACAAAATCTACAAACTTTGGGAGAAAAGTGGTTTTTTTAATCCAGACAATCTACCCGGCAAGCCCAGTGAGCCCTTCACTATCGTCCTCCCTCCTCCAAACGTAACCGGTATACTCCACCTTGGACATGCCTACGAGGATTCACTCCAAGACGCTGTCATACGTTTCCAAAGAATGCGTGGTAAAAAAGCACTCTGGATACCCGGCACCGATTCAGCCGCTATCGCCACCCAAGCCCGTGTCGAAAAAAACATTCAAAAAGAAGAGGGCAAGAGCCGTCATGACCTGGGTCGTGAAGAGCTCGTCAAACGCATTCAGAAATTTGCCAAAGAAAGTGAAAATACTATCTTGAGCCAAGTCAGGAAAATGGGGGCGTCGCTCGATTGGTCACGCTATGCCTATACACTCGACGAGACTCGTACCAGAGCCGTTACGACCGCATTTGTAAATATGTACAAAGCTGGCCTCATTTACCAAGGCGATCGAATAGTAAACTGGGATCCAAAAGGCCAGACCACTATCTCTGATGACGAAATAGAATACAAAGAAGAAAAAACTAAATTTTACTATCTAAAGTACGGACCGTTTACTATTGGCACCGCCAGACCTGAGACAAAGTTTGGTGATAAATATGTCGTGATGCATCCAGACGATGCTCGGTACGCAAAATATAAACACGGCCAAGAAATAAAACTTGAATGGATCAATGGCCCACTGACTGCAACCGTAATAAAAGATACCGCTATCGATATGGAGTTTGGTACCGGTGTCATGACTATCACCCCATGGCACAGTGCAGTGGATTTTGAAATTGCCGAGAGACACAAGCTTCACAAAGAGCAGATTATCGATAAATACGGAAAATTGTTGCCAATTGCGGGTGAATTTGCTGGTGCAAAAATCGTCGACGCCCGAGCAAAAATAGTTGAAAAAATGCGGGCAAAAGGTCTGATAGAAAAAGAAGAGGAATATACACACAATATCGCGACCGCAGAAAGAACCGGGGCGACTATCGAACCTCAAATCATGAAGCAGTGGTGGATTGCCGTAAATAAATCTTTTGCTATTCCCCACTGCGAAATCCCCGGCATTGCGAGTGGTTCTCAAACGATCCTAAAAGAAATTATGCGCACCGCAGTGGCGAGCGGTGAAATCAGTATGCCTCAAGAAGGCTTCCGTAAAGCCTATTTCCATTGGATTGAAAATTTACATGACTGGTGTATTTCAAGACAGATTTGGTTTGGGCATCGTATTCCTGTGTGGTATCGAGGTTCCGAAATATATTGTGGAACAGAAGCACCAAAAGAAAATGATTGGGTACAAGAAGAAGATGTACTCGACACCTGGTTTTCATCGGGACTATGGACTTTTTCGACCATGGGCTGGCCAGAAAAAACAAAAGATTTACAGACACTTCATCCAACTTCTTTTATGTCACCAGCATATGAGATTCTCAATCTATGGGTATCACGCATGATCATGATGAGTGGTTTTCATCTCGGACAAGTACCGTTCCGGACAGTAATGATCCACGGTCTTGTGCGTGCAAAAGACGGTAAAAAGTTTAGCAAATCTTTAAACAACGGCATCAACCCGATAGACATGATCAATAAGTACGGTGCCGACGCATTGCGCATGGGACTTTTGACTGGTACGGCCATCGGCAATGACATAAACTTTGATGAAAATAAAATAAAGGGTTATAAGAATTTTGCCAATAAGCTCTGGAATATTACCCGCTTCATACTTACAAGCACAGAAAGCCACACATTTGATCCACAGTTTTCTGCATGGACCGAAACCGACAAGACCTTGACCTCTGAGAGAGACACCCTCATTTCCGAGATAACAAAAGAAATGGAAGAATACAAACTCTATCTTGTTGCCGAAAAGCTTTACCACTATGTTTGGCACACACTTGCTGACAAGATCCTCGAGGAAAGCAAACCTATCTTGGGCACACCTAGCATCACAGAAGGTGCGGGCACCGATATCGAGAAAAAATCACGAGCGCAGTTTCTCCTCCACACCCTCCACATCATCCTTAAAACACTTCACCCATTTATTCCTTTTGTAACCGAAGAAATCTGGCTAACGCTACCCCACAACACTGACCAAAAGCTTCTGATGGTAGAAAAGTGGCCTTTTGAGGTATACTAATATACATGGATAGCACCACTGCATTTATGTATGCTCTCGTGGCAGGAATACTGCCCGCACTCCTTTGGCTTTGGTTTTGGCTCAAAGAAGACAATCTGCACCCCGAACCACGACTACTCATCATCCTTTCTTTTTTAGGCGGGATGCTTTCAGTAGCGATTGTATTGCCACTACAGAAAATCGCCCTCAATCTACTCGATGTCTCCACACTTCCCTATTTAAATGAAATCAAATACACAATCTGGGCGGGCATTGAAGAAATTATAAAACTACTGGTTGTCTATTTTATTGCATTACGAAGTCGCTTTCTCGACGAGCCAGTAGATGCAATGATCTATCTGATCACGGCAGCACTCGGTTTTGCAGCGCTCGAAAACACCTTTTTTATACTCAAACCACTCGAAACGGGCAACGCTATCCAAGCACTTATCAGCGGAAATCTGCGTTTTATGGGTGCCACCCTCCTCCATGTCGTTGCCTCAGCAACAATAGGTTTTTGTATGGCCCTAGCCTTCTACAAAGCTCGGTGGCTCAAAAATATCAGTATCATTTTGGGAGTTATCCTCGGTACCACATTGCACACTGCCTTTAATTTATTTATAATAGAGTCGAGTGGCATGGATACTTTCAAAGTATTTGCCTCAGTATGGGTCGGTGTTATCTTCCTCATGCTCTTTTTTGAAAAAGCACGACTGATGGATACTCACCAACACGGAGTGCATACAGCCTAATATTTATTTTAGAAACTATGTCAAAAACAAAGAAATCGTTTTTTGAAAGATTGACCGGCACCATCAGGCTCGATGAGACTACAGAGGAGGCGCAGGAGATTGCCGTCGAAAATCAGACTGGCACTTGGCTCGAGGAAGAAGAAAAAGATGGCGAGCTCACTGTCGATGTACATCAAACAAGTGACAAGATTATTGTAAAAACAATGGTAGCTGGTGTACGCCCAGAAGACCTCGATATTTCTATTACGAGAGATATGGTGACCATCCGTGGTAAGCGCGAGGAGGAGCGCAGTGTCAAAGATGAGGATTTCTTTTACCGAGAACTCTACTGGGGATCATTTTCTCGTACTATTAGTCTGCCCCAGGAGGTAGAGATAGATACGGCTGAGGCTGTAGAGAAACATGGGTTACTTATCTTGAAATTAACAAAAGTGGACAAAGGGAGACAGACAAAGGTGCGGGTGAAGTCGAATGTGTAGGGATAAAACAAAAAACTTCTCGGACGAGAAGTTTTTTTATGATTGGGTGCCAAGATAAAATCACGCTAACTCTTTATAACAAAACTTGGTTGAGCCAAGACCAGGATCTCACTCGCCCTCCGTGTGTCGGACTCTTTAGAAACCCAGCCAAGACAGGATCGAACTCCTGGGGAACCCACGGTTCTCCCAATCCTTCCTCCATGGGAAAACGCCTGTTTTCCCGACCCCTTTCCGCCGTTCGAACCTGGGTCTTCCCAAAGACTCACTTCGTTCGTTACTGTGCCAAGACCCAGGTTCGAACTGGGGACCCGTCCCTCTTCAGGGGAATGCTCTACCAACTGAGCTATCTTGGCTAAACCAAATTGACTAATTTGGTCGCCCGAACATTTTGAGTACAAAATGTTTTAGGGCAAAACCCAATTTTAAAAAACTATCGACCCAAAATATTACTGGTGACTGTATGTACACCCTCTAACTCAGTCTTAAATCCAGTATAAGTATCACCAAGCTGATCTGCGTATGGTTTGATAGCATAATATGCTCCACCGGCCGCAGTAATAATAAAAGCCCAATAAATAATCTTAAAAAAAACAGACCAACGATTACTACGTTGAAGTTTTGCCAAAATCTTCTGATTATCTTTCGATATTTCAAGAACCTCCCTTAGCAAGACTTTATCTTCTGGATTCATGGGGTGATTATAGCATAAAAACAGAAAAAGCAAAGGTATTTTTACTTTTTTGAAGTTAAAGGCTCAACGGCACGCCGTTGAGCCTTTAAACCAAACGGTGGCTCTGCTCAAGGCTATAGCCACTAAAAAGCAGCGTTCCCCGAAAATTGCTACTGCAATTTTCGGGGAACGCTTTCTTTCTCATTTTTTGATGATTTTACACCCATTCGTAAATCTTAGATCATGAATCTTACTTCCACCCCCCCCCTCTGCCTCACTCCCTCTCCAGTGCCCCCACCGTATACCTATTTGAAGCATTCCAAAGCAACCAACTAGTCAAACCCGCATCATAAGTGGCTTTTATTTGGGCCCGTACCATCTCTGGAGTGTATACTGCACCGATACTAAAATCCTGAAGCCACGGACGAAGCTTGAGGGGGCTAGTAGTCGCGGCCACAGCTCGAGCGACTGCTTTATCCATAGAATATTTCACCACTTCGTATGGCTTTTGGGCAGGATTATTATACCCATTAAACCCAGCGGGATAATGAGATGGGTACACCATCGGCGCAATATAATCAAAATATGGCAGTGCGTTTTCGAGTACCTGACCAATATTTAAATCATCTTTATTGGTAGTAGTCATTCCAAAAAGATCTGCCGAAAGCACTGCGCCGGTACCACCGAGTTTTTCTCGTATATATACATTAAAATCTTTTATGACCAGTGGTTTTGGTCGGTCTTTGCTATATGGATATGCGATATCATTCATATTGCCGTCAGATGGAAAACGAATATAGTCAAAATTGAGCTCATCGAAACCAATCTGGTACGCCTCTCGACCAATCTCTACTAAATAATCCCAAACTTCCGTCGAGCCAGGATCGAGCCAACTAATCCCCTTACCATCTTTCCAAATTGTCCCATCACTTTTTTTCCTCACCGCAAACTCAGGTCTCTTTGTCACGAGATGTATATCCTGAAAAGAGGAAATTCGACCGATCACATACACCCCACGCGCATGGAGCAAATCGATCAAACCTTCGATATCCGCAATCCTTCTTTCCGAGGAACCTAGTGACTTGACCATATCATTGTTCATCGTAAAAGAGATACGACCGGTGTAGTCTTTAATATCAATGACGACGGAATTAATCTCTGTGGTATCGATAATATCTAACAAGTTTTGTCGGAGCTTGTGACTACCCGCCACCCAGCCGGTCATATAGATACCCTTGACCGCGGTCGGAATTGGCACATACTGCACCACCCTTTTTTTTACAGCACTATCCTCCACTGGTACCGAAAAATCATCAGCCAAAGCTCGATATTGATATGAAAATATCTGCGGACCACCCACATATGAAAAAATCAGGAAACCAGCAAAAGCCGTACCGAGAATTGAAAGCACTACAAAAGCAACAGACCCTTTTGTACTCTGTTGCTTGTGTGGTGCAAATAATAACATTCGTGAGTAATAAAATTATTGAGTATTTGTGGGCGTCTTTTCTTCTACCAAACCGTTCTCAACAAAAACCGGCTCATCTTGTTTTTGAAGTTTTGCTGGCATCAGTTGAGATTCTTTTCTCATTTTCCAATATAATGCTAAGAGTATTAGTCCGATCACTATCACCACATTGAGTTTCCACGTATTTGGTATTCCCAAAAAAGGCAGTAGTACTGTGCACAGTCCTGTTACTCCGAGAACCTGTTGCTTTGTCATAAAGGTATGATGTGTAAAATTATTTCTATACTACTAGTATACAACAAAACTTTCAGAAACTGTTATCCACACTAGACCGAATTGATTTAAGAACCAAGAGCTATGATTCATGAATAGGGAAAATGGCCCCGATATAAATAAAAAACTCTCGTGAGGAGAGTCGTGTTCATTCCTACGATCAAAAAAGATGATACTTGATACGCATACCCGCGATCGGGCCGTCCAAGTATTTCCTCTTTCTTAACCGACTTTCTGGCTCAACTTCAGATAGAAAGTATGCCGCTTCGATCGCTACGCGTGTATCTGCCTCGGTATCTTTAGTGAGTGACCCCACAACGATACAGATGAGGTGTTTGTCCCTACAGTATCTTTCCATTTCCGTTGAGACGGGCAAATCACACACATAGTGCAAGGCGAGGTTATACCACCCATTCTGAAGCAACCGCTCAATACTTCCCTTCTGGATGTTCATACGGTGCTCCAAAACACAGTATAGCACCTACAGGGGCTCGACAGCGACCACGAATTCACCGCGTACTTTATCTGGATTTTTTTCAAAATATGCGAGCACCTCGGGCGCGGTACCTGAGATGATCTGCTCAAACATCTTAGTGAGCTCTCTGCCAATCACAATTTTTCGAGGACTATCTCCGAGCGCGCCAGCAAGCGAGGTCAGTGTCTTCATAATCCGATGCGGGGATTCATAAAAAACCATAGTGCGCGACGATGTAGCAATCTCCTTAAATAATGTCTCCCTACCCTTTTTATGCGGAAGAAATCCAAGAAAAATAAAGGTACTTGTATCAAGTCCGCCAGCAGAAAGAAGTGTAACAAAAGCTGTGGCACCAGGAATGGGGAGGATCGTTACCTCATCTTCTGTACATGCTTTTCGTACCAGAGAAAGTAACGCCGAGCCGGGATCAGAAATACACGGAGTACCCGCATCAGAAACCAAAGCGAGATTCTTGCCGTCTTTAAGCATTTGAATAATCTCATCGGCTCGAGACAGTGCACTCTGGGCATGATAGCTCATGGTCGGCACATGAATATCATACGCGTTGAGCAATACTTTTGTGGTACGGGTATCTTCGCACAAAATACAGTCAACGGATTTTAAAATCTCCACCGCGCGAAAAGTGATGTCTTTGAGATTACCTATTGGAGTCGCAACAATATATAAAGTAGACATGTTATTTTTATCTGAGAAGTGACTCGCCGATCATATACACATCTCCTGCTCCCATAGTCATAATCACATCGCCTTTTTTCGCTTCTTTTTTTAGCAGGGCGATCGCTTCGTCAAAACTCGCCACCGCTTTTGCATTGCCTCCATTTTTATTTATTTCAGCCACCACCATCTCAGAGGCAATACTCGGATCAAACACTTCTCTAGCCGGATATATTGGTGGCAAAATCACCATGTCCGCATCCCTGAAACTCGTCCCAAAATGAGCCAAGTGGTCTTTAGTACGACTATACAAATGAGGCTGAAAAACCACAATAATCCGCTCCTTTTTAAACAGTTCTCTAGTACCTGCCAAGGTGGCCTCTATTTCAGTCGGATGATGGCCATAATCATCATAGACAAGAGCACCCGAGCTACGAGTACCTTTGTACTCAAACCGTCTCCAGGTGCCAGAAAAGGTCTCTAGGGATGCTTTGGTAGCTCGCTCAGCTATTCCCACCAAGTCTGCTACCGCCCATACCGCAGAAGCATTTTTCCTGTTGTGCATACCAGGTACTTTGAGGCTGAGATTTGGGTAGAGGTAGCCTGTATAGTCAATAATTTTACAAGATGCATTTTTGAGAACCGGAGCGACAGTCGGGTCGTTTGGATTGCAAATAACTGCTCCATGTGGAGGTATTTTTGCAACCAATTCCGCAAACGCGCTCTGAATATCCGTCATGTCTTTATAGTAATCAAGGTGGTCGTTGTCGATATTTGTAATCACTAAAATAGTCGGGGTGAGATTTAAAAATGACCGGCGATATTCACACGCTTCAACAATAAAATATTTACTCTTACCAGCAATAAAATTACTCTTTTGATCTTTTAAAAATGAGCCGACAATCACCGTCGGATCGAGCCCTGCGTCAAGAAACACTTTTGCAGTCATAGCGGTAGTCGTGGTTTTACCGTGCGTACCAGATATGGCGATAGTAAAACTGTCAGCAGAAATAATACCGAGCATTTCTGGATAGGTTTTTCGTAGGATACCTCGAGCATCGATCGCTTCAATCAGTTTTGGGTCAAACGTTGCTACCGCAATAGTGTACACAACAAGCTCGGTATCTTTTGGTATAAAGTCTATCGACTGGCCGTGATCTATGTGAATGCCGAGCTGGGTGAGCTCATGCGTGACTTCGGATAGGCTCATATCAGAACCTCTTACCTCTTTTCCCGAAAACGCCATCATACGAGCAATCGCAGAAACACCGATACCACCGATACCGATGAAATAGACTCTTTTAATTTTTTCTAGGTTTAGTTGAGACATAATAAAATACAAATTCTATCGGCCGGACACTTCGCTATCTCACTCGCCCTCTGTGTGTCGGGCTCTTTAGAAACCCACGGTTTCTAACACTCGAGTACTCGTTGTTTTCCTCCACGGGAAAACGCCTGTTTTCCCGACCCCTTTCCGTTCAACTCCGTTCGGTTGCACACTAAAAAACATATATCATTTTTTAGTGTGCCCCCGGCCGGAGTTGAACCGACATCAAACCATTAGGAACGGTTCGTTCTATCCAATTGAACTACGGGGACTATTGGGGTATGGATAGACAAGACTATATCATTTTTTACTAAATTTAAAAGCCCCGCGGACGTACTCGCCGCGGGGCTTTTCTTTCTCAAATCTAATGTCTGATGTCTTAACTCTATCTTCCCCCTTACATCCACAAAGCCTTTGAGAGAGCTGCCTGATCAAAACCCACCATAATCTGCCCCCCAATATCAATCACCGGCACACCCATCTGTCCACTCTTTTCTACCATTTCTTTTCGTTTCTCTAGATCTGTCGCCACATTCAATTCTGTATACGCAATCTTATTTGCCTTAAAAAAATCTTTCGCCATATTGCAGTAGTGACACGTTGGGGTTGAGTAGATAGTGACTTTTTTCATATATATATGATTATTGTATAGAGCAATAATTATATACCCAAATCCACAACCTTACCATCTCTCACCTGTCGAAAGACAGTCTGTCTATCTACTTCGCAATCACTATTAAACGATAAAATACCGGTAACTGCCTTGTAGTCTTTTAAACTGCTGATATAATCAGCGACCCTCTGTGGATTATCTCCCACTTCTCGTATCGCTTCCATCACAAGTCTTGTCGCATCATAGTGTCCCGCAACCAAAAATACCGGGTCTGAGCCATATTTATTTTTATAATCAAGTTTAAATTTAGCGGTCAAAACACCATCATCAACAACAGGTGTTGACAGATACTCATAGTCAACAAAATCAATTCCATTGGCCAACGACAGATCTTTCAATGACGGGTTCTTAACGGTATAGTAATCACTCATAATTGGTTTACCTAGGCCGATCTCCCTTACCTGTTTTAACATCGGCTCGATCGTATTTGAGACTTGGACAAGTACGACCGCATCAATCTGTGATTTATACGCCTTTATTTTGATGAGATTCGTCCGATAATCACCCGCTGTCGGAGCAGTATTATAAAATTCTGAAACAACAATCTTTCCACCCGTTACATTAAATGCTTTAGTAAATTCATCAGCCAAACCCCTGCCGTACTCATTATCTGGCAAAAGAGTTGCCACTTTCATATATCCCTTTTTACCGAGTAATTCGGAAAATCCTGGACCAAAATTCTTAGCCGTCAAAGCAATGCGACAAGACAAATTACTCCCATCAAAATACACGGGTGTTGTCGCTCCTGGGGCAATAATAAAGTTACCATCGTCAACCACAAGCTTTCGTATCGCAGCAACCACAGGACTACCATCAGCCACTAAATATCGAATATCTTTAAATTTTAAGGCTTGGTATGCGCTCACCGCCTGTTTTGAATCATAGGAGGTATCCTCAATAATTAGTTCAACCGTTTTACCATTGATTCCACCAGTGGCATTAACCTCATCTACAGCCAAAGTTGCTGCATTCCTCTGCAATTCTCCAATCAACGCCTGCGGACCAGTCATGATAAAAGCACCTCCAATTTTTATGGTGTCTGTTTGTTTTTTACCACCAGAAACAAAGATGGCGATTAGGATAATTACTACAACCGCAATTAATATATTCTTTTTCATAAGACCTTAAGTATACCCCCCCCCCATACGTTTAGGGCAAATCATTCTAAATATAGTCAGTGCGGGTACTGAGACACTTCGCTATCTCACTCGCCCTCTGTGTGTCGGGCTCTTTAGAAACCCACGGTTTCTAACACTCGAGTACTCGCAAAACCCCTCGCGGGGCTCTTTTTTGTGCGGGTACTGAGAATCGAACTCAGGTCTCAACCTTGGGAAGGTCGCATTCTACCACTAAACCATACCCGCTTTAGCCGAACGATAATCCGTTTTAGGCCTTCATATCTCTACCGAAACACGTCAACAATTGTAGACCAAAAACCTTTTTCTGGCGAGGAGGTAGGAAGTGATATTTCATCATCGATCAAAATCACCATCGCCTCACCATCTTTGACTACTTTAAACTTTTGCCTGATCTCCTCTTCAATACCTCGCGACGTACCGAGACGATCAATACCTGATTTGATATATTCTTCACGTCCCCGGAGCTCAGATATTTCCACCTGCAATCTATCTAAATTGACCTGACTAATCTTCTCTTTTTGATAGACACTCCAGGTCGCTCGACCAGCCAGTGTCACAAGAACAATAAGCACGACAAACATGGCTCGAGAATAGAGAATCTTTTTGACTCTTTTTTTAACTTGAAATTCAAACATTATGTGTTAGTATACTATACATTCGAACACGAATACCATTAGTATATCAAAACCATGTTATTTCATCACAAAACCAAAAAAGCTCTCAATGTTATCTCCATTATCGTCTGCGTACTCATTATCATCAGTATGATTTTGCTGTATTCGCCTTTTTTGTATAGATAGCAGATAAGAAGCAGGAAAAGCCCCCGATTTTCTACTGAAAATCGGGGGCTTTTCCTTATTCGCTTTTAACCATTTTGAGAAACACATCGTGCGGAATATTCACCTTACCACTCTCTTGCATTCTCTTCTTACCCTTCTTCTGTTTTTCTCGAAGCTTCATCTTTCGAGTGATATCTCCCCCATACATGTGCTGGGTCACATCTTTGCGCAAAGCGGAAAGAGTTTCAGAAGATAGAATCCGTCCCAAAGCCATGCCCTGAATTTTTGTCGTAAACATCTGCCGAGGAAGCACCTTATAGAGTTTTCCCACTGCCTGTTCAGCCTCTTCTTGCACCCGTCGCTTTGAAACCACTCGAGAAAAAGCCGGTACTATTTCCTCAGCCACGAGCACATCGAGTCGCACCACATCGGCTACTCGCATTTCTCCAAGCTCATATGAAATCGAAGCATACCCAGACGTAATACTTTTTACCTCATCAAAAAAGTTGCGCATGAGCTCACGCAAAGGCATTTTTATCGTCAGGGCATTTCTGTTATCTCCAAAGTTTTCAGAGTCACCGATCTCTGCCTCATGTTCATAGAGAGCCTGCATCAGTGTCCCTAGATACTGGGCCGGCACAATAATTCGAATATCTACCCACGGTTCAAAAACTGTCTTAACCAAGTGAGCATCGGGAAAACGAGATGGCGAATAGACCACTTCCCTTTTTCCATTTAAATACTCTATCTCATACGTAATACTCGGTGTGGTCACAATGAGCTCGAGGTTGAATTCTCGACGAAGTCGCTCAGTAATAATCTCAAGATGGAGCATGCCGAGAAAACCACATCGAAAACCACGACCAAGCGAGCCAGAGGACTCTTCCTCATGGGTAAATGATGAGTCAGAAAGACAAAGCCGGCCGAGTGCCTGCTTGAGCAAGGTAAAATCATCCTGACCTTCTGGATACACCGATGCCCACACCACCGGTTTTGGCTTCATGTATCCAGCAAGCGGAGGAAGGGTGTCACGTTCGTATGCTACCGTATCTCCCACCGAAGCGATACCCGGCTGTTTGATACCAGTCACAATATATCCGATTTCTCCCGCACCAATAGACTCCATCGGCACTTCTTGTGGAGAAAAAATACCCACTTCGATCGCATTAAAGGTTTCATTTGCCACCTTAAAAATCAATGCCGAATTACGAGATACCTGTCCTGAAAGCACTCTGATATACACAATCACTCCCCGATGACTCGAATACTGGAAATCAAATACGAGAGATTGGAAGGCTTTTTCTGCACCCACAGGAATGTGTGGCGCTGGCACACGACGAATCACTTCTTTTAGAAGTAAGTCAACATTTTGCCCCGTCTTCCCAGATACTTCCAAAATATCATCAAAAGATACTCCGAGGAGTTTTGACACCTCACCTTTCACATCAGCCACTCGAGCGAGTGGCGAATCTATTTTACTGATCACAGGAATAATGGTGAGTCCAGATTCCCGCGCCATATTGAGCGTGGTCATGGTCTGTGCCTGGACACCCTGAGTCGCATCGACAAGTAATATAGAACCTTCTACCGCCTTGAGAGCACGAGACACTTCGTACGAAAAATCAATATGTCCGGGAGTATCGATGAGGTTTAAAACATACTCCTGTCCGTCCATCAAATACTTCATGCGCACCGGTTGCATTTTGATAGTAATCCCCCGCTCGCGTTCGAGCTCCATACTGTCGAGGACTTGCTCCTGCATTTTGCGCTTTTCAATAGTATTCGTGATTTCAAGCATACGATCGGCAAGAGTCGACTTGCCGTGGTCTATATGAGCAATGATGCTGAAATTGCGTATATGCCGTAGGTCCATAAGTTGACTCATACTAGCAGAAATAGCCTCAAACTCAAAGTCTTTGGAAGTAAACTAAAGGGTTGTCTCGGTTGAGTCAACACCCACGATTTGAGCCTTCCAAATCTTCTGATGAAGTGCAGTCCACACCTGGTGCAATTCTTTACTTTTAAGCAAAAAAAGGATTGCTATGCCCACGACAATTCCTGTGATTCCCGCACAAAAGCCCTGCAAGAAAATTCCCAAAAGTGTCTTTAGATTAAATATCTGTCCAAACACATTGAGAAAGAGATACGAAACATACCCCATAATTACCGACGCACAGACACTTTGAAAAAATGTAGAAAAAACTGGAGTAGAAAAACCTGCGAAATCACGACGGAAAGACCACCAATGAAGTACCGTGTTTACGAATACTCCAATAGAATACGCGAGTGGCAACATGAGCACCACGGTACCAGGGACATCGGAAACTTTGAAGAGCGATTCGATAAAATATCTAAACAATGGGACAGCGGTAAACAACTGAATTAATCCATACCCCACAAACACAATTACTGCGGAAGACAGTATGTTGATCCATAAAGGTTTCCATGTTTTACCTCCCGAATAATATGCCCGCACAAAAAGCAGCACGAGACTTTGGCCAACCACAGATACTGTAAAGAGTGCGAGTGAGGCTGCGGTCAATCGTGTATCTGACCAGCTAAACTGCCCCGCCCCCAAAATAGTACGGACAATCTGTGCGCGCAATACGATAAAAAGAACAGTGACTGGTACTGACCAAAAAATAATGTGCTGAGCTGAGACCACAATACGCTCGACAAACTCATCATATTTTTTTGCTGAGAAAAGTCGTGTCAGTAGAGGGAATACCGCCGAAGAGTAGCTCACTCCGATGATTGCGAGCGGTACCGACTGTAGATTGAGGGAAA
>SXGR01582538.1_pt1 | contig 17848 bp, 12 predicted proteins | sample 3174711 | NCBI WGS metagenome assembly SXGR01 (sample SAMN11356860, study PRJNA531348) | freshwater metagenome | isolation source: freshwater sample F1-60 | place: China: Fuxian Lake, Yuxi | collected 2017-12-25
GTTCAGCCGGAAGACCCCTGGCCGGTCTAGCTTGGAAACTCGGTCATAGTCGTTGTCCGATGAGGTAAGCGTGGCGAACGGACGCATGCGTTCGTCAGCGTAGAAGAAGAACTCGTAGCCGAAGGCCTCGGTGATTTCGACTCCTGAGAACGTATCGAGGATGTGACTCACGATAGCCTTCGCGTCCATGTCCTTCTCCTGACCGGTACCGACTATACCCCGCGCGGTCTCGAACGAGACGTCTTGGAGAGCGGTAGGGCGTTAGCCCTCCGAGTCAATCCAGGTCGAATCACTCGGAGGGCTGACGCCCTGCCGCTCGCCGAATCTCTCATCACACTCCACGAGAGGTCTAACAGTTAAGTGTGCCGCACGCGGCTTTTGTGCTGGCGGCAGTTAAAACTGACTGAGTGAACGGATTCGCAAACTACCACCAACAAAATGATTTGCCTAGCGGCGTGCAGAACAAACAGCGTCAGTCTCGTCTGAGATAGGTCGCGTACGCCCCATCTCAAATAGCCACGCATGCAGTATCGCCACGGTCGCCAGACCGTGGGTGAAGCGATCCCACGCTCTAGCGAGCGTGGCGACATCCGAAAAACGTGATCCGACACGCCACTCCCCAAAGCGTCCGCTCTTTCGGTGATCAGGCCAGCGGCACGCCGACACCGTGCTTCGTCGGTGCGGACTGGTACTCTTCGAGGGCTTTGGGCAGCAAGGCTTTCAGAGCGGCGGCGCGAGTTGCGTCGGAGGGGTGCGTCGAGGCGAACTCTGGCGGTGCATCGCCGCTCTTGGCCGCTCCGAAGCGTTCCCAGAACTTCGGAGCTTCGTTCGGGTCGTAGCCGGCTTGAGACATGATGTGGATGCCCATTTCGTCGGCTTCGGATTCGTGCGAGCGGCTATAGGGCAGGACGACACCGTATTTGGTTCCGAAGTTGTAGACGGCCATGAAGGCCTGCTCTTTGTCGGCGGCTTTCCGTTTCACGACCGCTTGCAGGAATTTTCCGCCGCCATCGACTCCCATTTGCTGAGTCATCCGCTCGCCGCCGTGACGTGCGAGGGCATGGGAAATCTCATGCGACATGACGACCGCGACGCCCGCCTCGTTCTGGCAGACCGGCAGGATGCCTTCGTAGAACGCGACCTTGCCACCGGGAAGGCAGAAGGCGTTCTGCGTTTGATCGGCGATGACGGTGAACTCCCAGTCGAAGTTTGTGCCGAGGTTTTGCTGTTTCGCGGCGGCGGCCAAACGTTGTCCAACGCGTGTGACGACTTCGTTGTACTTGGCGTTTGTCGAGAGCTTGTTCTTGGTTTTGACTTCGTCGTAGGCGGCGACGCCCATCTGGACTTCTTGAGACTCGGGGATGAGCAGCAGTTGTCGGCGCTGCGTGATCGGCGTTGTCCGGCATCCGAAGCACGAGCAGAGGCCGAATCCGGTGGGGATCATCCAGTTCAGGAATTCGCGGCGGTCGAGTTGGTGATTGGCCATCGTCACGTCCTTGTGAGAAGCGATTGATGATTGGTGATTGGCTGCTGGCTATTTGTTATTGGGCTGCTGGCCGGCGGCCGGTTGGATGGTCTTGGGAGTGGGCTTCTTCTTTTTGCCGAAGAGGCTGCCCAGGTCTTCGATCGTGTTCTCGACGTCATTGGCTTGTTGAACTCCGGACTTCGGTTCGTCGTTCGGTTGCAGTCCGAACTTCGGCAGCTTGACGTCCGGTTTGGGCAGCGGCAGCGCCTTGCCGATTCCGTTCAGGTCGAGCGGCTTCTTCGGATCGATTGGCAGTCCGCCCAGCCCTTTGATGTCCAGCTTGGCCGGCAGTTTGATCCCGAATGATTGGGCGATCTCTTGGATCTCACCTTTGTTGAGGTTCAGTTGCCCGGTGAGTTTCTGGATTTGTCCGTTGTACAACGCCGTCAGCTTCTCGGATTGCTTCGTCGTCTCTTGCTGGAAACGGACGAGCAGTTTTTGACGGCCGTTCTCCAGTTCACGAGCGAACGCCGTGTTGATGCCGGACGAGAGATCGTGTCCGAGGTTCGATCGCAGCTTGAACTGTGGCTTGAGTGCGGTTCCCGAAAGCTGCATCTGTGCGTCGATCTTGTGGATGCCACTGACGACTTCTTGGATGACGCCGAGCACTCGTTCGTCTCCGTTGAAACGCTTCGTGCCGAGCTTCGCGTTGATCGATTCGAGGGCTTGTCGGTAGTCGATGTGCCCTTCGAGGTCGTCGCCAACGAGCTTGAGGTTCGCGACACAAGTCGATGCGCGGCTGACCATCGCCAGTTGAATCGACTCCGGCTTGCCGATGTCTCGCTCTTCGGGACGAGGCTCGTCGTAGGACAGCAGCAGTTGGTGCTCCGGCACGTCCTTCGTGTAGTCGAGGACGGCTTTGAGTTGCACAGCCAGTAGGTCAGGCTTTCCAGCCTGACCCGATACGAGTTGGACTTCACTGGAGCTTGGAGTCGCTGGAGCGTTCGGGTCAGCCTGGAAAGGCTGACCTACGGCTTTGATGTGAACCTTGATTGGCTTGCCGTGAATCTTCGGATTGCTGGTGATGCCGGAGATCGAACCGTTGAACGCCAGTCGCTCGCCGCTGAAGTCTCCTTGGCCATCGACGTTGAGCAACCGGATCAGCATCAACGGCAGCTCGTTCTTGCGAGCGAACAGGATGTCCTCGCCTCGGTAACGCTGCGGCTTCGGCGCGTCAGTCGCGAGTTGAATTCGCTCGCGAATGAATTTCGCCCAACCGATCGCAGTCTCCAGCCGATGAGTCAGTTCCGGGCCTAGTAGCAACTCGGTGACTTCATTCGGGTCGAGATTCAGCAGGTCGGCCTTCTCTTTGATCTTGGCGAGGTCATTGGATTTGGCATCGTTGAGAGCGTTCCGGTCGTCTTGAGCCTGTCGCATTGTCCGCGCGAGCTGTTGCTTGACCTGTTCGAGATCCTTCAGGAGTTGTTCGACGTCCTTCGCCGCATTGCGATAGCGCTCGACCTTTTCGAACTCGTTGCCACCTTTGATCGTCACCGATTTGCGCAGCTCGTCGATCCGTTGCTTGAGAGCCTTGAGTTCGTCCTCGTACTGGCCGAATTCTTTCGGCCAGCGTTCTTCGAGTTCCTGTCCGAGCCGGACAGTCTCGAACTGATTCGGATCGAAGTCGAGCTTGGCACGATCTACGAGTCCTGCCAGCCAATCCTTGCCGCGTGAGAGCAACTCGTGCTTGATGTTCTCCAGCATCTTGCTGTCCGAGTCGTCTGACAGGTCCGGTTCTTCGCCCGGCAGCAGACCGGAGTCGGCTCGCTTGGTGCCCCACTGCAAGCCGCTGACGCTGGCCTCTTCGAGGATGTAGTTTCGCTTGAGCAGTGGCTGTAATTCGACTTTCGCTTGCAGGCCCGTGAACTCGACAAGGTTTGTTCCCGGATGCTTGCGGTCAGCGACTTGCACGTTCGTCGCCTTGACCGTCGGAGCGAAGAAAGTCGTCTCCAGTCCAGCGAGTTCGACCTTCGCGCGAGCGGCTCGCTGACCAGAGTAGATCATGCCGCGTCGCAGCATTGGGTCGAAGCCGTATTGAAAAAATGCCCACACGAGTCCGATCAAGATTGCTCGCGGCAGCAAGTAGGTCCAACGCATGAGTTCATCCTTGAAGTAGGTCAGCCTTTCCAGGCTGACTCGAACGGCGATCGATGCCGTTTTGCCAATTCGGGTCAGGCTGGAAAGCCTGACCTACGGCTACGCCAATTTACCTGTGAGTTCGCCGCCCCAGAGGAGCGAGACCAATCGAAATCGTTGTGCCCAGGTCACCAACCGGGGTGTCAGCAATCCGAAGATCGGCCGGCTGAGGAAATACAGCGGCACGAACGCGGCCAGCCCCAGCAAAAAACTGCCAAGCACGACGGTGTTGTTGAAGTCGGTCCAGGGGAGCAGTGCCGTGTCGTATGCCGTTTCCCAGAGTGGCCGGAGGGCTTCGTTTTTCAACAGGAACTCGCCGATGCGATGCGTGATCGGGTCGAGCAACATCCCGGCCCACGAGGTCACGAAGACCGTGGCCAAGCCAACGCCGAGGTTCACTCGCAGCGAGCACATCAGCATCATCAGGCTGATTGCCAGCAGGTTGCCTTTCGGCACGAGGCCGACCAGCACCCCCAAGGCGAAACCGAAAGCCATTTGTCGCGGTGTCGCATCGACGACCAGCGCCTTGAAAAACAGCCGGAACGGCCTGAGCACGAACATGCACAGTCTCCGAAGGAAAAGTAGTGAGTGGGGAAGTTCAACTCTCGCTAGGACGGCGAAAGGGGATATTCAGGGAGGATGAGAGCAATCGAGGATCAGAACGATCCGCAGGAAGGGGCAGGACGGTATCGAAGAATCGGCTGTCGGGGCAACAGGAGTTGAATCGAGTTACGGGACGAGTCGAAGAGGTTCACGCGGCTTTGTGATTCGAAGAGCTGGCAGGTTGCGAGACACTGACCGTTGCCGGTCCGCGCAGGTTCACATCCATTTGTGGGAACGGAATCTCGATACCCGCTTGATCCATTGCGAGCTTCACGGCTCGAAGCGTGCGCTGTTTGACGAGACCGAAGTCGGCGGTGGTCGTCCACGCACGAACCGACCAATTCACCGACGAATTACCCAGCTCGAGCAGCACGACTTCGGGAACTGGGTCAGACAAGATGCCAGGGACCGCACAGACAGATCGCATCAAAACTTCGTAGGTCTGATCGATGTCGGCGGCGTAGCCAGCTCCGACGGTGATTTCGACTCGGCGAGTCAGATGGAACGACGTGTTCTCGATCGTGTTGCCGAAGATCGAGGCGTTGGGGATCAAGATCCGCCGATTGTCGGGTGTGTCGAGTGTCGTCGTGAGCAAATCAATCTCATCGACCTTGCCCGTCTGACTGCCGACCACAATCACATCGCCGACTTTGTACGGCCGGAACATCAGCAGCATGATTCCCGCCGAGAAATTGCTGAGCGCTCCCTGAAACGCCAACCCAATCGCAAAGCCGACCGCGCCAATCGCCGCCGCGAAGCTGGTTGTCTCGACTTTGAAAATCCCCAGGCAGACAACCACCGCCAGTACCAACACGCTCCACCAAGCGAACTTGGTCAAGAATCGGGAGAGGGTCTCGTCAATCTTGGCAATCTTCAGACTGCGGTAGGTCATGCGGCTGACCCAGCCCGCCAGCACCCAGCCACCGAACAAGACGGCCAATGCGCCGACAACTTTTCCAGCGTGTGCTCCGACATGTTCGTGGTCGAGCCACTTGTTCCAGTCGATGTTCCACCACGCATCCGCAGTACCGGACGCTCCAGTCGTCGGGTTGCTGGCACCCTCATTGGCAAGTAAAGATTTTGGATCGGCCATCGTGTCTCCTGCGATTCCTTTCGACGGTTGAACGAGGGGAGCGGACGATAGCAATGAGCTTGCCGATGTGGGAAGACGATTTTTTGGCCGGCATGATCGGCAGATTTTGCCGAGAGCGCGGCAATGTCTGCGGATCGGCGAGCGAACGCGGGACGCGGCAGAATCATCGCGAGAGCCGCCCGGCGACGTCCGATGTTAGTGGGACGTGCTTGCTCGGAATCTCTCGCGGCGATCGCCGGCCGGGAGCACTCAATCCGCGACGACGCTGCGCTCGGCGACTCGAAGGTGAATGATGGGCCTGGGTGGCTCGAAAATGTTGGACGACCGACGCCGGCGACGTTTGGTTCTGGAAACGGAACTGGATGACTCTGCGTTGGCTCGCTCGCCGGAAGACGCGAACGTCTCATCAACCCAAGAGACAGTGCCGCCTGATCTGTGGATGTTTCTGCCGCAGGTCGTCCCTCAAAAGCTTTGGAAATGTTGGGCGGCTGGTGCTGTCGCCGCTGTTGGCTTCCTGGGAACGCTGATCGCCTGGCTGTCCGCAGAGGACGCCTCCTCGTCTGGCTCGGTTATGGGAGACCTGATCGTACCGTTCGCCGACCGCTTGCTGCGCGGCAGCGGAGCCGTGGCTTGGTGGCTCGCCGCACAAATGAGCTGCGTCGTGTGGTGGGTCCGCTCTCGCAGTCGGCTCGATTACGGCGGACGCTTCCATGTCTGGGGTTGGTCGGCAGCGGGGTTCGTCGCGGCCGCCGCGCTGAGCCTGACGGACGCTCATCGCTCGGTCGCTCAGATCGTGGCCTGGACATTCACGGGGGCCACCGCGAATTCGATGGGGATGACTGCGTTATGGCTACTGCCTCTGTTGGTCGCTGGTATGACCTGGTGGGCGACTTTGGGAGCAGAATTTCGGAATGACCTCGCGAGTCGCGTGTTGCATTCCTTCTCGGCGATCGCCGCGCTATCACTAATGAGTGTCGAGTTGTATGCCGTGCGGATGGGAGACACGACGACGTCTGATTTCCTCAGCCGATTTACACTCACGACTTTGCAGTGGACCAACTTGATGTCGGTCTGGCTGCATCTGCGACACGTCGTCCACGTCTCTGCAGACCCGCCGAGCTTGCGTGCTTCCGGCTGGCTGACGGCATGGCGCTACGGCCCTAGCCGCATGGTGGCAGCAATGACCCGACGGACTCCAGAAGTGTCGGAGATTGAAGAGGCTCAATCCCGCATCCGGGTCGAGGCTGCTGACGGCACGTCGCAAGAAGTTCGCATCGACGAGCCGGAGGCCACGCCGAAAGGTCCGACGAAGAGAACTCGGCAAGCCGCGCGAAGGTAGACGTATTTCTTGAACCCATCGGCGTGAAGCGAAGAGATTTGTCGTTGGTTATTGGTCGTTGATCATTGGTTATCCGCCGAAACAAAAATGGCCACTGATCAACGACCCATAACCAACGACCATTTCCTTTTTCATTCCCGACCCACCAAACGATTGCTCCGCCGCGCTACAACGTCGGCACAAACGCCATCAGATACCGATCCTCGTGCGGGCGGTAAAAGCCGTGAATGTGCTCGCGGATGGTGAAGCCCAGGCTTTGATAGAGCTTCACAGCCGGCGCGTTGTTCGGATCGACCGTCAGCAGTACGGGGACATCGGCTTGGGCGAGCGCCGCCTTCATCAGTTGCGTACCGACGCCGGTCCCTCGGCAGTCCGGGTGGACCATGATCTTGTGCAGAAACAGCTCGCCCCGTTTAGTCGGGAATTGGACGAGCGATCCGGCGATGTCTTGTGATTCTCGCAGCGGCGGATCTGCGATTCGACGCGCAACGAGCAGCGTGGCTGTGTCGCTCCAGACTCGCCAGATGTGTTCACCATCCGGGATGAAAACGTTGGGAACAGCGGGCCAGGCGAGTCGATCAAGGGCGGCAACGTTCAGATAGTCGGTTGACTGTGCGGATTCAATGCGGATCGGCATGTGAGGTTCCATCAAGAAAATTGCCGGTGTGTTCCAGACAAAGTGAAAGTGCCGGGGCCACATCCTTGTCAAGACGACCGTTCGCCGAATCTCTCATGACACCTCTCGCGAGATATCACCACGACGCGAAATCAGTCGGCCAGCTTGATTTCATCGGCTTCTGCCGCAGGATTCTCTGACTCCGTTTTCTCAGGTTCAGGTGCCGGCGGCGGCTTGTCTTGGCCGAGTTCTGGTTTGCCGATGAATTGCGCGATCGCACGGCGAGTGATTTGAGTCACCGTGAGTTGGTGCTGGTGCGAGTAAATCACCAGAGCGTCAAACAGCGGATGCGTGATCGCGTGACGGAAACCGACGAACTGAAAGAAGTCGTACTCGTCTGGGTGCGAGAAAGGGACCGGCCCTCCTGCGGCAGCGATCTCACCTTTCATGTGATAGAGCGGGTCGTCCTCGTCATCGATTGGGGCCGTGGTTTTCGCCGCATTCGATTTCGCCGGAGCCGATGGCGTCGTCGGGGTGGCTGCTGCCGATTCCGACTGGTTTTCTTTGGAGGGCAGAAGTCCCTTCCATCGATCCGCCGCAACCCACTTGCCATCCGTGCCGGAACGGACGAGCGTGTCGGGTTGAATTTGCCCGATTTGAACTTTCTCCATCAACTCCGCCGATGTGAGCGGACCGATCTCGGCCCCCATGACTTGGAAGTACCACGGCTTCGCCATGTGAGCCTCCGAACGGAAGAAAAAATCCAACCTGTCTGTTGACGACCAACCGGGCAGGTTGAAAGCCTGCTCGACACATTCACGCCTCAAAACTCGCCGATGGGCTCTTTCCCGTTGCGCGTCACCAGGGCTTTCAAGGTCTCGATGTTGATTTTGTCCGCAATCATGCGGACAGAACCGTCGGTCATTAAGGTGAGAAAGCCGCCGTCTCGGGAGTCCTTCAGAAACAGCAACGGCTTCTTGAAGTCGATCACGATGTCCTCCGGCTTGGTCCAAATTACGGCGGAATCTGAGCGAGCTTCGACTGCCAGAATCGTATTGCTGGTGCCATCGCGAATCTCAGAAAACCTCGTCCCTTCTTTGATACCCAGCGACCCCTCGGCATTGGCGGGACTGACGAAACGGGTCTTGCCTTTCTTGGCCAAATCTTCGTCGCCAGCGGACGAAAACACGGCGGGCATTTTGTCGATCAACGGCTTGTTGTGTTCGCTGTCCCACGGTTCGTCGAGATGGAACTGCTGGTACAAATCGTTCGCCTCCAGGTACGGCAACAGTTTGACGCGCCAACTCAGCAAGGCTTTGCCCTTCTTGTCAGAAACGGCTCGTTGCGGAAGCCGCTTATGTGTGTCGGCATAATTGTGAAATGCCAGTCCGATCATCTTGAGGTTGTTCTTGGGATCGCCCTGGCGAGCCACGACAGGACGGGCAGGAGCGAGCGGTGCCGCCGCGACAGCGACTGCTGGTGGGACGGCATTAATCGCACCGAAGTCAACGGCTTCGCCACCGCCCCGCGTGAATAACGCTTTGAGAATGTTGACGTCGATGTTGTCGCTGATGAAGCGGACGGAACCATCGCACATCAGAATGTGAAATCCACCCACAAGTGCAGATTTCAGACCCTTGATCGGGTCTTTGAAATCGACTTCCAGATCATCCGGTTTGGTCCAGATGACCGCGGCGTTGCGATGTGCTTCGACTACGAGAATTGTGTTGCTCGTCCCGTCCGTGATGTTCTGAATCTTCATCCCTTCACTCCCCTCGAACGCAGTCCCCTTGCCGGTCGGCACGAGATAGACCGTCTTGCCATCACTCGCGAGATCAGCGTGAGTCGGCTGCACATAGACACCCGGAATCTGTTTGATGAACTGTTTGTTGTGGTCGCTGTCCCACGGTTCGTCGAGATGGAATTGTTGATAGAGTGCAGCATGATCGATGAAAGGCAGGATGTGGACTCGCCAGCTCAAAAGCTTTTTGTCCTTCTTGTCGACGGACGCTGCGGGGGGGAATACGCGGTACGAGTCGTGGTAGTTGTGCATCGCCAGGCCGATCTGCTTCAGATTGTTTTTGGCTTGTGAGCGTCGAGCTGCCTCACGAGCTTGCTGCACGGCCGGCAGCAGCAACGCTACTCCGACGGCGATGACGGCGGGACTGGCTCCGACTCCGCTGGGGAAGACGCCGTGGCTTTCGGTCTTCCATCCGTTTGACGTGCGGCCCATTGTGGTGACAGTGGGCAGCAAATGTTGCTCGATGTCGCCGATCGGCGGCAGCGGTGGCATGTTGAAATTGATCCCTTGCTGAGCCAACTGCCCCAGCATCATCGGGCCAAATGTGTTGACCAGGGTGTAGGCTGATTGGAGGCCCGGTTTCGGATCGGAGTAACTGACGATGAGCGGTTTGGAATTCCATTGAAATGCCGCCTTGACGTGTTCGTTGTCTGCCAGTGAACCTTTCGACGTGCCTGCGAGGTGCCCGGTCACCAATTGTGAGGTCAGGCCGACGACGAGTTGGTCCTTCGTCAACACCCACGTCGGTTGGACGGGGATCGGCACGTTATTGAAAACGATGCGATAACCTTTGTTGCTGCCAGCCGCGAAGTCTTGAATGGAGAATGGAGCCTGTGGGCCAGCGCCGGCCAGTGCTCCCCGTGCCGCCAGCACGACGACGTTGAGGGCTTTCGCGACACCGTCTGGTTTGCGAAGGCTGGCCGTGATAACGATGCCGGGAACAAACGGCGTTCCGGTGTCCCCAGACGACGTATAAAACGACCAGGTATCACCGAGACCTTCCAGCAAATCCCCTTTCAGCGAAAAGCCAAGCTGCGGCTCGACACCCGCAACTGTCTGTTCAATCTGAGCACGAATGTTGGGATCGACCTGCTCGATGCCCTTGAGGACTTTGTCGTAGAGGTACCCCAAGTCGAATCGAGTCACCGTCGCGTTGACCGCGGTGGCGGGGAACTGTTTGAAATCATTCAGGCTGATTGGCTTGTCTGGAATGAGATCAAACAACCCCGTCGGCGTTCCCTCGGTCGTCACCATTGAGAGGCTTTGAATGCCCGTCTTGTCCAATCCTGAGACTGCGGTGAACGATTTCAGCTTGGTGACACCCAACGCTTCCATAACCTTCGCAGCCATCGGGTCGGTGATGATCGGCTGCAAAGTGCTTAGGAGTTTCTGAGCGTCGAAGAACATCAACATCGAAGGCCTGTCGACGGCCAGGTCTTGCGAGACTTTCGTGACCCACGCGGCGGGCGTGCCGGGCTTCTGCAACTTGTCCACCAATTCCTTGGGGGTCTCCTTGCCGATCACGAACATGATCTGTGATGCGCGGTAGCCGATCCGGATCTCTGGTTCGTTCTGGCGATACTCCTTCGGCCGGAGGAATGTCGCATCGCTGATTGTTTCCTCGATGGCTCCTTGTGGCCCTTCCTTCGGGATCAGCGCCAACAGCTTTTTGAAGGCCTCGATCGCTTCCGGTCCGTCCTTTTCCGAATCGACGACAATGGCCATTTCCAATTCGGGATTGTCTGACGGCTTGAAGCTCTTCAAATAGATTGCCACTGGATGCGACAGAGCGATTTTCAAGAGTGCCGGGCCTGCGACCGCCGCAACGGATGCCTGCTCATTCCCCTGAGCAGCCGCAGCCGTGTTGATCAACTTGGTGACTTCTTCCGCCAGTTGCTTGCCGAAGTCCTTCACGGACTGCTCGGCCAACAGCTTCTCAGTGCGATTGGTGCTCTTCGGATCGGATTCCGTCCAGCCGTTCCAAGTGAAGAAGAAGATGCACTCGTCGGGTGCGACATGGGACAGCTTGAGCTTGTCGGGCGTTTGGGCCTTTGCCGGTGTCGTCATCCAGACGCTACTGAATATCAACAAGGCGACCAGGAACATTCGGAATCGAGAGCGAAACATGGGGATGTCTCCTGTGCAAGTCGTCGTAAATCCGTTTCAAAATTTCCCTGGAGTGCTGCGGCTCGACGCAGCAGTGCTGATGAATGACATTCGGCAGGTTTAGAACTCTCCGATTGCTTCGCCGCCGCCGCGAGTGAACAGGGCTTTCAAGATGTCCTGGTTGATGTTCTCGCTGATGAATCGAACCGAACCGTCGGCAAACAGCGCATGAAAGCCTCCAGTTCGTGCGCCTGCCAGTCCCTTCAGCAGGTTCTTGAAATCGAGCGACAGATCATCCGGCTTGGTCCAGATCACCGCCGCGTCGGAGTGAGCCTCGACTGCCATGATGGTGTTGCTTGTGCCGTCTGTAAACTCGCGGATGCCGCGGCCTTCGTTCCCTTCAAAGGCCGCCCCTTCGCCGGTTGGCAGGAGATACACCGTCTTGCCCTCCTTGGCCAAGTTCTCGTGATTCGGCGACGCGAAGACTCCCGGCATCTGTTTGATGAACTGCTTGTTGTGCTCGCTGTCCCACGGTTCGTCGAGATGAAACTGCTTGTAGAGTGCGTCCCCATCAATGTACGGCAAGACGTGGACTCGCCAACTCAGCAGCTTCTTGTTTTTCGTATCGACGCTGCCGGATGCGGGAAACGCCTTGTGAACGTCGTGGTAGTTGTGCATCGCGAGGCCGATCTGCTTCAGGTTGTTCTTCCCCTGCGAACGTCGCGCCGCCTCGCGAGCTTGTTGCACGGCGGGCAACAGCAAGGCGACTCCGACTCCGATCACGGCGGGGGCTGCCGCGCCCATGTTGCCGGTGGAGACGACGTAATGGCTCTCCATGAACCAGCCGTTGGGAGTGCGCGTGGTCATCGTCACGGACGGCGCGAGATGCTGTTCCAAGTCCGACATCGGCGGCAGCGGCGGCAGGTTGAACTCAATGCCCTGCTGAGCCAACTGCCCCAGCATCATCGGCGAGAAGGTGTTGACCAACGTGTAAATAGTCTGCAAGCCGGGCTTCGGGTCGGCGAACGAGACCGACGCCGGTTTCGGCGTTCGTTTGAACGCGGCTTGAATGGACTCTTGGTCGGCCAGTGACTTGCCGCTTTTCGTGGCGCTCAGATGGCTGGTCACCAGTTGCGGCGTGATGCCGATAATCAATTGATCCTTGGTCAGCACCCACGTCGGAGCGACCGGAATCGGCAGGTTGTTGATGGTGATGCGATGCCCGTTTTCGCCACGCGAGGTGAACTCGTGCAGAGTCACCGGAGCCTGCGGACCAAACTGAACCAGGACCGCCTGGAGCACCGTTGTGCCGATGTTGAGCGTCTTCGACAGCTTCTCATGATTGCGCACGCTGGCGGTGATGACGATGCCGGGCACCATCATCGCTCCCGCTTCGCTGCCTGAGGTGTAGTAGCTCCACTCATCGCCGAGCGCGCCGAACAGATCGGTCTTGAGTGAGAACCCGGCTTGCTGCTCGAACTGCGTCAGCGCCGCTTCTCCCTGCTCACGCGAGCCGGGTTGCACTTTGTCGGCGAAGACCAGCACTTGTTCCATGACATGCGCGAGATCAAACCGAATCACCGATGCGTTCGACGCATTGGCGGGAATCCGCTTCAGCGACTCAATCGTCAGCGGCTTGTCGGGCGTGAGCGCGAACAAACCTTGCGGCGCACCATCGGTGACCAGCGCGACTTTGGTGACTCCCGCGTCGGCATCCAACCCGGACACGACCGAGATGTGCTTAAGCTGCCTCAAGCCGAGTGCCTCGATCACGGTTCCAGCCTGCGGGTCGGTGATCAGCGGCTCCAACGTCTTGAGGATTCCAGCCGCATTGATGTGCAGCAGCAACGCCGGTCGCGGGACTGAGAGTTCCTTCGAGACCTGCGCCAGCCAACTCGCCGGCTTGGCCGAAGGTGCCAAGCGAGCCAGAGTGGCTTTCGTCGTCGCCTCCCCCAGCGTCACCACGAAGAACGATCCCTTGAATCCGAACCGCACGACAACCTGGTCGTCCTGTGGCCGAGTGAATTTCACTCCGTCGATCGTCTCTTCGACGAACGCACCAGCTTGCTTGGGACCGAGTTCCTTGAGCTTGGTGATCGCCTCTTGAATTTTCGCAGCATCGCTGCCGGTGTCGATGACGATCGACATCTCCGGGATCGGCTGCGGCAGCGTGACATCCAGCTTCGACCAGATGAACGCTCCCGGCTTCGTCGCCAGCGACTTGAGCAACACGGGCATCGTCTCGACCAGCAACTGCCCGTCCGGCTGCCCAGCGGCCGCCTTCTGCACGAGCTTCATGACTTCGTCGCCGAGTTGTTCAACGAACTCGCGCAGCGACGGTTCGGACACCAGCTTGTCCACGCGGTTGGTGCTCTTTGGGTCCGGCGTCTGCCAGCCGTTCCAGGCGAGAAAGACCAGCGCGTCCTCGGTCGCCAGCCGCTCCAACGCCAACTTGCCTGGGGACGATTGAGCCATCACCGGCGAAACGCTCGTCACCGCGAACAGCGACGCCAACGCCAGCAAACAACCTCGGAACCAAGACCGAAACATGAGAAGCCTCCTGAGTGGAAGAATTTGAGACGGGAGAGGTTTGGGCATTGCAACAACTCCGCCGACGCGGTCAAGCGACACGCCATGAACGGCGGAATTCGCACTCGCGTGCCGTCCAAAAGCTGTGTGGACGATGGCTCGACCTTGTGGCCGAGCCATATTGGCTGGGCTATCGTAGGCTCCGCGATGAATGCCGACGTGACGCGAATTCTGGAGAGGATGATTCAGCGTGACCCGACAGCGGCGGGGCAATTGCTGCCGTTGGTTTATGACGAGCTGCGAAAACTGGCGGCGGCGAAGTTGGCTCACGAGAAGTCGGGCCAGACGTTGCAGGCGACGGCGTTGGTTCACGAGGCGTATCTGCGACTGGTCGGTGGTGCTCAGGCTGGAAAGGCTTGGGACGGACGCGGGCATTTTTTCGCAGCAGCGGCCGAAGCAATGCGGCGCATCCTGGTGGACAACGCTCGGCGCAAAAATCGACTGCGGCATGGCGGCGACTTGGAACGGGTCGAGTTGGAAGACGAACTCGACATCGAAGCTCCGGAATGTCGTGAGGACTTGCTGGCTCTCGACACGGCGTTGGGCAAGCTCCAGCAGGTCGATGGGACGGCGGCCGAGCTGGTTCAGTTGCGATATTTCGCCGGCCTGACGTTGGCCGAGGCGGCCGAGATGCTCGATATCTCGACGCGATCCGCCGATCGCATCTGGGCGTATGCCAAAGCCTGGCTGCACCGCGAGATGACGTAGGTCAGCCTTTCCAGGCTGACCCGATGTGGAATCGACGTCATTTGAAGCGTTCGGGTCAGGCTGGAAAGCCTGACCTACGATTCTTTTTCAAAATCTTTGGCGTATCCTCTGCGCCACGGCGCATTGGAGTTTGGAGGCTCTGTTTTCGATCCAATTCGCAGTCCGGGAGGCCAACGGCCATGAACGAGCGAGTGATTTTCGATGCGGCGTTGCAGATTTCTGACCCGCAGGCTCGGCGAGCGTTCGTTGAGAAAGCCTGTGCCGGGAATCCGGAGATGCTCGCGGCGGTTGAGTCGCTGCTGAAATCGCACGACGCGGCTGGTTCTTTTTTGGACATCCCGGCGGCCGAGCAGGTCAAAGCGAGCGTTTCGGCCAACCCGGAAGACTCGGCCGCTGCTGACGAGAAGACACGCCGCTATCAGCCGGGCGCGATTGACGAGGACTCGGACGATGACGCCGACGAACCGCAGGCCGATCTCAGCTTTCTGCAACCCTCGACCAAGCCCGGTTCAATCGGTGTGCTGGCGCATTACGAAGTGCTCAGCGTGCTGGGGCAGGGAGCGTTCGGGATCGTCTTCAAGGCGTTTGACGAGAAGCTGCATCGGCTGGTGGCGATCAAGGTGATGAATCCGCAGTTGGCCTCGACGTCGCCACCACGGAAGCGTTTTTTGCGAGAGGCTCGCGCGGCCGCCGCGATTCGGCATGAGAACGTCGTGCAGGTTTACAGCGTCGAAGAGCAGCCGCTGCCGTATCTGGTGATGGAGTACATCGACGGCCAAACCTTGAAAGACAAACTCGACGGCAGCGGCCCGCTGGAGACCTCCGAAATCCTGCACATCGCCCGCCAGATCGCCAGCGGCCTGGCCGCCGCGCAGACGATGGGCCTGATTCATCGCGACATCAAGCCGGCGAACATTCTTTTGGAGGAGGCTGAGGGCCAAGGGCTGAGGGGCGAGGGCCAACCGCAGAAGACATCGAATCAATCGTCTTCGCCCTTGCCCCTCAGCCCTCAGCCCTTGGCCATCCGCATCAAGATCAGCGACTTCGGCCTGGCTCGCGCGGCGGACGATGCCAGCATGACGCGGACGGGAGTCATCTCCGGCACGCCGATGTACATGGCTCCGGAGCAGGCCTCCGGTCAGCCGCTGGATCATCGCGCCGACCTGTTCAGCTTCGGCAGCGTGCTGTACCAGATGGCCTGCGGCCGCCCTCCGTTTCGCGCGGCGACGACCATCGCCGTGCTGCGAAGAGTGGTCGAAGACACGCCCCGTCCGCTGCAAGAGATCCTGCCGGAGATCCCCGACTGGCTCGTCGCGATCGTGACGAAGCTGCTCGCGAAGAAACCGGAAGACCGTTTCCAAACCGCCAAAGAAGTCGCCGACCTGTTGGCCCGTTGCCAATCAGAGTTGCAACTCACCGGCAAAGTGACGTGCGTCCCCACCAACAACTCCCAGGCGAGCCGGGCGGCGTCAGCCCCCGGACGATCCGAGCCGAGCGAACAAGTCCGGGGGCTAACGCCCTCCGGCTCACCAATTCTTTCGGCGACGACCAGCCCAGCGAACACCCAGGCGAGCGGGGCGGCGTCAGCCCCCCGGTTCTTACCGGATACCGCCCCCTCCGGGGGCTGACGCCACCCCGCTCGCCAATTCATTCACGGCCGCGTTCGCCGATTCTTTCACGGACTCGGCTCCTCGCCGCCGCAACGGTCGTCCTGATCCTCGCCGCCGCGATCGTGCTTCAGCGCGCCAACAACACCCCAACCGCCAACCTGGCGAGCCGGGAGGCGTCAGCCCCCGGACAGGCCGAGTCAATCGACTCCACCAAGTCGAACGGGAATCCGGTTGCCGAGCAGGGCCGCAGTGCGTGGGATGACCTTGATCCCGCGCAGATTCCGGAGGCGGAGCGAGTCCCACGTCAGCCGGAAGGTCTGGTCGCCGTCCTGGGCCAACATCGACGACGTGTTTGGAACCGCGTCACTTCCTCATCGGCTTCGCCGGATGGCACTCAATTCACGTTGACGACGGACGACGGCCTGTGCTTGTTCGGTCGAGACCCCAAGCAACCGGCTCGATTCTTCAACTCTCCTACCGAAGTGTCTGCGACCTTTCTGCCAGACGGCAGGATTGCCAGATTCTTGCTTGACGTGGAGGCGAATGCGGCCCAGCTACAAATCTTTGCCAAACCTCGCGACGGAATGCCGCTGGAAAAGAAAACGGCGATCAACGCCAACGGCGAGTACGTTGCAACCGCGTCTTCGGACGGTCATTGGCTGACAGGGAATGATCCATCCGATGGAGGCAGCGTCAGTCTATGGAGACTCAGCGATGGTCCGCCTCAGCGAGCCGCCAAGTTCGTTCTCCCCACACCACATGGCGGCATCTCGCCGGGCAGCTTTTCACCCGATGCGCAGTGGTTCTGCTTCACGGACAAAAGCATTGCCCAAAGTGCGGTCCATCTGATTGATCTGCGAGGTGAAGCGCCGCGCGAAGTCACAGTGCTGAAGGCCGATGCCGACGAAAAATCCGATGCCCCCGCGAAGGGCTTCGAGCATGCCGCCTTCCTATCGGACGGTCGCTTGGCCACCGCCGATCGCAACGGCCGCATTTGGTTCTGGAAAATCATCGACGGCGAACCCCAACGAGCCGGCGGCATTCGCGATGCCGGATTTCTATCTCCTGCCGCGAAATCCTTGCGAATGGTCGTCTGGCCCTTGAACGGGGCTCCATTCCGCGTTTGGGATCTCGCCGTTGATCCCCCACAATTGTTCGGCAGTTCTGCACATTCATTTCCTTTGGACAATATCAGCACACTGGCAATTGCTCCCGATGGCGAAACCGTCTTCACCTGCCATTTGAACGGGACAGTCCGATTCTGGAGCGTCTCTCAGGCGGGAGTGACCGAACTCGATCCGCTGGTTCACAATCCCAAATCCACTCTCGTGCGAGTCAAGGTTGTTGATCGCATTTTGTGCTCATCGATGGAATCATCTCTTCTCGGTATTTGGCAACCGACACGCGATGGCCTGCAAGCTCTCCCCGAAAATCGCCGCCCCACTTGGTTTGGAACTCCTCACCCGCACAAGGGCAGTTCGTAGTCGAGTTGGTTGGCGGGGGGACAGCCCTTCTGCGACGCGACGCAGATCGGCTGACGGCAACTCGCCGCATCACTGGGAACAACACGCACTCGGCCGTGCTGAACGACGAGGGTCGCCGTCTCGCCGTTGCCCGGTTCAGCGGGGAAGAAGGAGTCCTCGAACTGTGGGGTTGGGAGTCGGACGACCTTCCCGCGAGAAAGCTGTCCGAGGTCAAAACGTCGTCGGAAAAAGTCTTGCA
>SXGR01073397.1_pt1 | contig 17847 bp, 17 predicted proteins | sample 3174711 | NCBI WGS metagenome assembly SXGR01 (sample SAMN11356860, study PRJNA531348) | freshwater metagenome | isolation source: freshwater sample F1-60 | place: China: Fuxian Lake, Yuxi | collected 2017-12-25
GATGGTCCGGTTCGCGGCAATGGACAGATCATTCAGGAGCTCGAAGCGGTGTTCCGTGGAGCGGGCTGGAACGTCATAAAGGTGATCTGGGGTTCCAAGTGGGACGAATTGCTCGCTCGCGACGTGTCGGGTGCGCTACTCAACAAGATGAACATCACCGTCGACGGCGAATTCCAGCGCTACACGGTGGAGGATGGCAACTACATTCGCGAGAACTTCTTTGGCCCCGACCCTCGCTTGCGCGAGATGGTGTCGCACCTGACCGATGCCGAATTGCAGGCGCTCCCCCGCGGTGGTCACGACTACCGCAAGGTGTACGCAGCATTCAAGGCCGCGTCCGACAACTTGGGTTCGGGTCGTCCCACCGCGATTCTCGCCAAGACGGTGAAGGGCTGGACGCTCGGACCAGAAATCGAAGGTCGCAACGCCACACACCAAATCAAGAAGATGAACGTCGACCAACTGCGCCAATTGCGCGATCGATTGCACCTCAACGACGAGATCACCGACCAGATGCTCGAGGGCGATATGGCCCCGTATTACCGACCACCGGAGGACTCCGTTGAATTCCAATACCTCATCGAGCGACGTCGCGCACTCGATGGATTCGTTCCACGCCGCATCGCCACGGCCCGACGCAAACTCACGCTGCCGAGCGACGATGCATTCCGCGAGTTCGATGCCGGAAGCGGAAAACAATCGGTGAGCACCACCATGGGCTTCACCAGGCTTCTTCGCAACCTGGCGCGCGATTCGTCCTTCGGTGAGCGTGTGGTGCCGATCATTCCCGACGAAGCCCGCACCTTCGGCATGGACTCACTGTTTCGTGAATTGAAGATCTACGCGTCGCAAGGTCAGAAGTACGAGCCCGTCGACCACGATTTGCTGTTGTCGTACACCGAGTCCACTTCGGGTCAAATTCTCGAAGAAGGCATCACCGAAGCCGGCAGTCTTGCCAGTTTCATCGCCGCTGGTACCGCCTATGCCACTCGTGGTGTGGAGATGGTGCCGTTCTACACCTTTTACTCCATGTTCGGCTTCCAACGAGTAGGCGATCTCATCTGGCAGGCAGCCGATGCACGCACCAGAGGATTCCTCCTTGCTGCAACTGCCGGTCGCACCACCTTGATGGGTGAAGGTTTGCAACACCAAGACGGACACTCGCTCGTGCTCGCTTCGACGGTTCCACCATGCAAGGCGTACGACCCGGCGTTCGCCTACGAAGTTGCCGCCATCATTCGCAGCGGACTGCACGAAATGTATGGCGAAGTACCCAACGACGTGTTCTATTACATCACGTTGTACAACGAGAACTACCCGATGCCCGCGCGACCGGCGGTTGCCGACCTCGATGCACACATCATGCGCGGGTTGTATCGCTGGGCCGATGCCGGCAACGCCAAGCACCGCGCAACGATGGTGTTCTCGGGATCCGCACATTCCGCTGCACGCGACGCAGTCACCGAGCTGGAAACCCGCTGGGACGTATCGTGCGACATCTGGTCGGCTACCTCCTACAAAACACTGCGCGAGAATGCACTCGACGTAGAGCGCTGGAATCGATTGCACCCCACCTCAGCACCCCGCCAGGCCGATGTAACACGACTACTTGATGATGGCAGCGGTCCGATCATTGCCGTCACCGACTTCATGCGAATCGTGCCCGAGCAAGTCGCACGCTTCGTTCCCAACCGAATGTTCGTACCACTCGGCACCGACGGCTTTGGTCGCAGCGACACCCGCGAAGCCTTGCGACGCCACTTCGAAGTCGACATGCCACACATCGTGGTTGCCACGTTGCATGCACTGTCGCTGAGCGGCGAGATCAAGCCAGAAGTCGTTGCCGATGCCATTGCTCATTACGGACTCAACCCCGAAGCGATGAATCCACTGCATGTCTAAGGTTCGCTCCAGCGCGACCGCGCGCAAGACCCCGACACCGAAGTCGACCGCGCGCAAGGCTGCAACGCGCAAGCCTCCTGTGCGCAAGGCAACATCACGCGAACGAGATCTCTACGTCACCGGCATCGACGCAGCCGACCGCCTGTTGCGCAACAACGGCACGGCTCTCCTCATCGGCATGTTGCTCGACCAACAAGTCCCGATGGAATGGGCGTTCACGGGGCCATACACGCTCACGCAACGCTTCGGTCATCTTGATGCACGGAAAATGGCCGCCATGGATCAGGAGCGCTTCGTTGCACGTTGTTGCGAAAAACCAGCGATACACCGCTTCCCCGCTTCGATGGCGCGTCGCATCCACGAACTGTGCGCGATCATTGCCGACGAGTACGACAACAACGGCGCCAACATCTGGCGCGGCATTACCGATGCCGAGGAGCTGTACTTGCGACTTCGCAAACTGCCGGGCTTCGGCGACGAGAAGGCAAAGATCTTCATCGCATTGCTTGCCAAACGATTCAAGGTCACACCAGATGGCTGGGGGAAGGTTGCCAAGCCGTTCGGCGACCACCGCATGCGCACGGTTGCCGACATTGACTCCGCCGAGGCGTTGCTGAAGGTTCGGCGCTTCAAGCAACTGGAAAAGGCCCGCGATCGCGACAAGCAAAGCCGACCGCTGAAGAAGCGTTGATCGAATGACCATTCTCGTCACTGGCGGAGCGGGCTACATCGGCTCGCACACTGCGCGGCTCCTCACCGAGATGGGTCGTTCCGTCGTGGTGCTCGACACGCTGGAGCGCGGTTACCGTGACTCGATTCCCGACATCGACCTCGTGGTGGGTGACATCGCAGATGCACGAACGGTCGGCAAGTTGTGTCGCAAGTACGACGTGGACAGCGCAATCCACTTTGCGGCATACAAGGCCGTCGGCGAGTCGATGGCCGAACCACTTCGCTACTACAAGAACAACGTCGCTGGCTCCATCACCCTGGTGGAAACGCTCATGGAACATGAGGTGAAGCATGTCGTGTTCTCGTCGTCGGCTGCCGTGTACGGAACTCCCGACACTGCACCCGTCAATGAAGACGCGACGTTGCGTCCCGAAAGTGTGTACGCCCACACCAAAGCCGACATCGAACGATTCCTCACTTCATGCGATGCCACAGGGTTGCGGTCGGTGAGTCTGCGGTATTTCAATGCCGCCGGCGCGCACGAGTCGGGCGACATGGGCGAAGACTGGACCGCCACAGCAAACCTGGTGCCGGTGGTGATGAAGGTCCTGTTCGGCGCACAGCCATCACTCGAAGTATTCGGTGACGACTACCCGACACCCGACGGCAGTTGCGTGCGTGACTACGTGCACGTCTCCGATCTCGCCGATGCACACGTGAAAGCGCTCGATTACCTCGCGACCGGTGGCAGATCGCTCGTATGCAACGTGGGTACGGGGCAAGGGACGTCGGTCAAACAGCTCATTGCTATGACGGAGTCGGTGACGGGTCGTTCGCTGCCTCACCATGTTGCAGCACGTCGCGCAGGAGATCCCGCGTCGGTGTACGCAGATCCCACGCTCGTCCGTGCCGTACTTGGCTGGCGTGCGACGCGCGACTTACGCGAGATCATCACCAGCGCATTCCGCTGGCACGAACGCCACCCCGACGGTTACGAGCGTTAGCGAGAGGGCAAGCGCCACGACGAGCGCCCATGCCACCACCCCGACTAGCGGTGGCGGTCGAGCCAGCCAATCATCATGGCGATGGCACGGGGATCGTGACGCAGGCGATGTCCGCCGCCCTGGATGATGTGCAACTCGGCGCTGCCATGTGCTTCGGCGATGGTTCGCGAGTCACTTTCCGGCACCAGTTCGTCCTCGTCGCCGTGCATGAGCAAGAGCGGCCGCGGTGCCAGTCGCCGCGCGGAGTCGACGGGCCTGAAGCGTCGCAACTCGCGACTCCACTCATCGAAGTTCGCCGGAAATGCGGGTGTTCGCACCGCACCAATTTCGCGCGTGTGCTCCAGAAAGCGGCGCGGCTGATCCGCCCAGTCGTCGAAGTCGGCGCGTGCGCCGAGCAACGCGCAACCGCTCACTCGGGGATCGTCGGCGGCAACGCAGAGTCCGAGCGATGCTCCGGTGTTGGTTCCCAACATCCACACCTGCGTGGGCTCGGTTTCAGCAACGAGGTGGTCGATGGCTGCGCGAAGATCTTCCACCCACCCTTGGAGCGAGAAGTCGCCCTCGCTGGTGCCACACCCACGAAACGTGAAGGTCATGCCGGCCCAACCGAGTTCGTTGGCGATTCTGTCGATCAGTTCTGGGAACGAACTCGCCGAATGTCGTGCATCTTGTGGCCCGATCGGGAATCCGTGACACAGCAATACGCCAGGACGTGCACCGCTGCGTGCCGAACCAGAGTTGAGATACCGCTGAAGGCGCAGCGCGCCGCTCTGAAACGAGCCGTTCACGCTGTGGCGAGCCGATAACCGCGGTTTCGCGCCTCGGGCAACGTATCGGGCCCAAAACAGATGCCCGAATTGGATGCGATTATGTCGTCGATGATGCCGGACTCGGACCACACGTCAAGGTCGTACACCAACTGGGTGCGTTTATCGCCGAGAAAACGGGTGTGTTCGAAACGTCCAGGGCGTTGCACGCCACAAATCTAACCTAGGGTTCTGGTATGGCGACGGTGGACTTTTACTTCGACACCATGTGCCCGTACGCACACCAAACCTCCCTGTGGATTCGAGAAGTCCAACGACTCACCGACCTGCACGTCAACTGGAAGTTCTTCAGCCTCGAGGTCGTCAATCACGACGAGGGCAAGAAGTGGCCGTGGGACCGTGACATCGCCTACGGCTGGACTCCCCTACGCGTGGCTGCATGGCTGCGGCGCATCGACAATGATCTCTGTGGCGAGTGGTACCTCGCCAGTGCTCATGCATTGCACATCGAGGGCCGCCGTCCCTACGAGGTCGACACGGCAAACGAGTTGCTGGCATCAATCGGTGCGCCTGCACACGCGTGGGAGTCGGCACTTGCCGATGCCACCACTCATGAAGACGTTCGGCGCGATCACGAACATGCCGTCAACACGCTCGGTGGATTCGGCGTTCCCATCATCGTGCCGCAAACGGGCCGTGCCATCTTCGGACCCGTCATCGTTCCCGCTCCTACGGGCGACGATGCGCTTCGATTGTGGGACCTCGTTCACGGCGCGTCTCAATTCCCGCACTTTTACGAGATGAAGGTTCCCAAGACCGCCGATGACCTGACCCACATCGGCAAGACGTTCACTCCCTACCTGCGCGCCCGCGAGTGGAACACCGTGCAGAACCCAACACCATGACCCAATCACTCGGAGGTCCAATCACACCATGACTCGACCAACTCACCTCATCGACATGCTGCTTGGCGTATGGGATTCGATCGACAGGCTCTGTGCACCGCTGTCGGAGTCGCAATGGAAGACCATGACCGAGTGCCCGGGCTGGACCGTGCAGGACACGCTGTCGCATCTGGTGTCGTCTGAACTTGGACTTCACGGTGAGCCACCCACGTCGCACCGTGCTTCCGACTTGTCGAACGTGAAGAATCCGATCGGCGAGTTCAACGAGCACGAGATCGACTTTCGTCGCAGTCGTAGCGGTGCCGAAGTATTCGCGGAGTGGAAGCAGATTGCCGCCAAGCGACGCCACACTCTCACTACGGCTGATGACGACTACTTCGCTCGAGAGATGATGACACCGACGGGTCCCGGCACGTTCGCCGACTTCCTGCACATCCGCGTGATGGATGCGTGGGTACATGAACAGGACATCCGTCGGGTCCTGCATTTGCGAGGCAACGAGGATGGTCCCGCAGCCGAGCACAGCATCGGTCGATTCGCGCGATCACTACCCATGGTGGTGGGAAAGCGTGGTAAGGCACCCGACGGCAGCGTCGTGACCATCAATGTCACTGGGCCGATGCAACGAAACTTCCACATCGCCACCAACGGTGGCAAGGCAGCGCACATCGAGGCTGAATCGGCGACTGGCGAAGCTGCGGGCGGCACGACGGGTGCCGGTACAGCGTCGAGCACCAATCCGACCTGTGCCATTTCGCTTGACAGCAACACCTACATTGCATTGGCCTGTGGTCGCCAGTTCTACGCATCGGGTGATGCACGTATCACGATGTCTGGTGATGTTGCGTTAGGTGAACGCATCATGACCGGCTTCAACGTCATGATCTGATGGGGTTTCCGTGATCGTGCCCCGTGCCGCCAGCGAGGTGGAACAGCAACTCGCAGAGTGGGAGCGTCGGGATGACGAGGCTGGTCGTACGGCCGCCAAACGTCGTCAGGCTGCATCGATCGTCGCTGGAGTTGAACTACGCGACTACGAATTCCACCAGAAGCCAAATGACTGGGTGCACAGAGACTGGATGAAGCCCATCCGATTCGTGTATCGGAACATTCCTTACGACCTGCGAATGCAGGTCAAGAAGCGATTGGCCAAGTAGTTGTCTCGCTTTCTCTTTGCAACGAGTGGCGCTAATGCGATGTCGGAGTCGCTTGCAATCACGGCAAAATCCATTCGTGGACTTGGGTTGTCACGACGTCCGTGGTTCGTAACCGGCGTTTCCCACGACGCCGTCGCACCTCGCGCCCGACGCATCACGCTTGGCGACAATCCCTCGGCCGAGTGGGTGATTTTCTTGGCGGCTGGAGACAGCGTTACTCGTGACGCACTACACGTTGCCGCCACCATCGAAGACACGGTGGAGTCGACCATCGATGTGATCTACGGGGATACTCGGCACGACATCAAACGCAGCGACCGATTGCCGACGTATCAGCGCCGCCCCACGTTCTCCCCAGAACGTTTGCGTTCTCACGATTACATCGGCGACTTCATCATGGCGAGGCGCTCCTTGGTGAATGCCGCCGGTGGGCTCGAGATGCTCACCTCCACGGATGCCCACGACCGAAATCTCCGCCTCACCGAGTGCGCACGTGGTGTGCACCGAACCACGGTCATTTGCAACGTGACACCCTCGGACAACCTGCTACCAAATGCCAATCCCGAAGCCGTTGCTCACCATCTGGTCCGTCGAGGTATTGATGCAGAAGTCGAGTTTGACGCGGAAACTCCTGCCGTGCGACTGCGGAGACGCCTGCGACGTCATCCAAAAATTTCAGTGATCATCCCCACACGCGGGAGCAGCGCAACACTTCGTGGCGCATTGACGCCATTCGTCGTCAATGCAGTTCGCACACTGACGGAGCGTTCCACGTACCAGAACTTCGAGGTCATCGTGGTGGCAGACACGCCGACTCCCGCAGAGGTGCGTACCGAACTCTCAGTAGTCGGCGGCGACCGACTTCTGATCATCGACTATGACAAGCCATTCAACTTTGCCGTGAAGAACAACATCGGCGTGGCCCACTCGAACGGCGAGTTCGTGCTGTTGCTGAACGACGACACCGAGATCATCTCCCCCAATGCACTGGAAACGATGTTGGCGATGTTCGAGGACGGGAACGTCGGCATCGTCGGGCCGAAGCTCTATTTCGAGGATGGCACCATCCAGAGTGCCGGCCACGTGTTTACGCCCGACCCAACCGACATGTACCGCTTGCAACCCTCTACAACGCGGGGAGCCCACAACTACGTGCGCGTGCAGCGCGAGGCGTCCAGCGTGATTGCGGCGTGCCTGCTGACTCCGCGTTCAGTGTTCGAGGAAGTCGGAGGGCTGAGCACCCAATTCCCGGGAAACTGGAACGACATCGACTACGCACTCAAGGTGCAGCAGGCCGGCCACTCCGTCATCTTCACGCCGCACGCCGAATTCTTCCACTTTGAATCCAAGACTCGAGTAGCACTTCGTATCGAAGCAGAGGTTGCCAAACTCGGTAATCGATGGGGCGACATCCTCGATAATGATCCGTACTTCAATCCGCGCCTACAACGCTTCATCAATTTGTGGCGCTCCGACTTCCACACTGACCGTAGCTACGAAGAGGCTTTGGGTCCGACGGCTCCAATTTCATCAAAGTAAGCCAGGTGCGCTTGCACCACTCGCACGGCATCGACGTCGTCGAGGAGTTCGATATCGCGTCGTTCGGCCTCTGCCAGTAGCCACGCAGTGAGCGTGTCCTCATTTGCCACTACTTCTTCGTCGATGTCTTGCGGGCGATCGATGACATCGCCGGGTTGCAGACCCTTTGCGTGCATCCAGCGCATGTGTGCAACGAGGAGCTGCTCAACCTCGTCGTAGGTGAGTCGAGCCTGGGACTCGGCAGGTAGTCGATTGGCTACGTAGGCCACCGCATCGGCCAACATGTAGACCGCTCGGGGCGAAACGGCGTCGAGCCGCCGTGCTTCCCTCCCGATGGCGACGGCCGCGATGACGAACACCGAGACTGCCGAAATGACGACGAATACGACCGAGACGGTGCTCATCGGACGAGCCGCCGAATTCGTTGCTGGCTACGCCGCGCGATCAGATGCCGATGCGCTGTGCGAGTTGTTCGCGGTGATATGCCGGATCGCCGAACAGCAACTCGCTCGACTTCGCACGCTTGAAGTACAGGTGTGCGGGGTGCTCCCACGTGAAACCAATACCACCATGAATCTGGATGTTTTCTGCAGCGGCGTGGAAGTACGCCTCCGAGCAATACGCCTTTGACAATGATGCCACCGACGCGAGTTCTTCGTTCATCTCGCTCGCACACCACATGCCGTAATACGCAGCCGACTTTGCCGACTCCACCTCCAGCAACATGTCTGCACACTTGTGCTTTATGGCTTGGAAGGAACCAATGGGGCGACCGAACTGCACGCGAACCTTGGCGTACTCCACCGCCATGTCGAGCACTTTTTGTGCTCCGCCAACTTGTTCGGCGGCCAGCGCAACTGCGGCAAGGTCGAATACTTTGCTCAACACTTCCCAGCCCTTGCCCTCGGCACCGATCAGTTCGGCTTCGACGCCCTTGAACTCCAACTTGGCCTGCTTACGAGTTTGGTCCATGGTGGAAAGTGCGGTGCGTGTGAGCCCCTTTGCATTGCCATCCACGGCGAACAGCGACACGCCTTTGCCGGTGCGCGCGGCCACGATGATGAGCGATGCGGTGTGGCCATCGATCACGAACATTTTGGTGCCATCCAGCGTGAACTTGGAGCCCGAACCTTTTGCCGTCATGGTGATTCCCGATTCGTCCCACTTGCCCGACGGTTCGGTGGATGCGAGCGTGGCGATGGTTTCGCCGGCAGCAATTCCCGGGAGATACTTCTTCTTCGCCGCGTCGTCACCGCTCTGCAGCAACGTATTGGCAGCCAGCACCACGGTGGAGAAGTACGGAGCGCACAACAGTGCACGACCCATCTCTTCCAACACCACGCCGAGTTCGACGTAGGAGAATCCCATACCACCGAAGTCTTCGGGAATGTGCAAACCCATCAATCCCATCTGTGAGCCCATCTGGTCCCACACCGCCTTGTCGTAACCCTGCTCGGATTCCATCTGCGTACGCACGGCAGTTTCCGGTGACTTGGAGTCGAGGAAGGCGCGGACGGTCTTGCGGAGTTCTTCTTGTTCTTCGGTAAAGGCAAAGTTCATGCCCCTCATACTGTCGGACGGACGGCGAAATCCGCCAATCGGACGCAAAATGCCCCTTCTCACCGTCTGCCCCTGGGCGCTGCCAGACTTACCGCTATGGCCACATTGCACTGGCACAATGCCGACGTGGAGGTGCACAAGTTGGTGGTCGGACCCGTCGATAACAACGTATTCGTGGTTCGTTGTCGGGCCACCGGCGATGCCGTGCTCATCGACGCCGCCAATGAACACGACCGGTTGCTCGAGTTGTGCACCACCCTCGGCGTGCGAAGAGTGCTGGAGACGCATGGCCACTGGGATCACATCCAGGCGGTGCCCGCATTGCGCGAGGCCGGTTACGAAGTAGCAGTAACTGCCCTCGATGCACCGCGCCTGAAAGATGTCGGTTACGACGTGTTCTTGGACGACAAAGAAGTGGTGGAAGTTGGTCGTCTGCATCTCCACGCCATACACACACCCGGCCACACCGAGGGTTCAATCTGCTTTCAAGTCGCTGACACACCATTGCTCTTCACTGGTGATACGCTCTTTCCGGGCGGGCCAGGTAACACCTCATTCGAGGGTGGCGACTTCCCAACCATCATTCGATCAATCAACGAATCTCTCTTTGCGTTTCCCGACGAGATGCTCGTGCTACCGGGACACGGAAACGACACCACCATCGGTACGGAGCGACCGCATCTCGACTCGTGGGTGGCACGCGGATGGTGATGCGCGACAGGTCGGAGCACCGATGACGGCCTCACCACGACTCGGTGGAATGACACCGGCTGCAATGCCCACGCCGAACTTCGTCGGCAGTCGTTTGCGCGACGATGCACGACCTGACGCGCAATGGCGGGAGTCGCTGCGGCGAATTCCCAACGTGCGCAACGCCATCAGCGTTGCGTCGATGTACGCACAAACTGTGGCCGTCATTGTGGCAACGACCTGGTGGAACCACCCGGTTGGTTGGCTGCTCGGCGTGTTATTGATGGGTCGCACTCATGCCCAATTCCTGTCGCTCATGCATGAAGCAGCGCACCGACTGTTGTTCTCCAAGAAGCAACTCAACGACTGGGTGGGTCGCTGGCTTATCGGATACCCGGCTTTCACCAACACCGATGCATACCGACGAGTCCACATGGCCCACCACCGTGATGAATTCGGTCCGGAGGAACCCGACATTCCGTTGTATGCCAACTACCCGATTTCGCCAGCAAGTTTCCGTCGCAAGCTGTGGCGCGATGCCACCGGACAAACCGGGTGGAAACTGTTGAGACAACAGTTTGCTGGCCTGGGCGGTACAGACCCTCTCACGCGGCGATCGCAACGAAAGATTCTGGCGGTGCAGATAGGGCTACTTGCCGTGAGCATCGCGTTCGGATCACCCCAGGCATACGTGGTGCTGTGGCTGCTTCCCCATCTCACCGTGTGGCGTGTGATCAATCGACTGCGTTCCATCGCTGAACACGGCGGTATGCAGCGCGGCGACGATCGCCGTGTTGCTACTCATGCCATTCGCCAGTCGCCATTGGCGCGGTTCTATCTGGTGCCCTACAACATCGGCTTTCATTTGTCGCACCACGTTGACTCGGGAATTCCCTTCCGCTCCCTACCGAAGTACCACCGTGAGTTGCAGCGGGCCGGCTATCTCACCGCCGATCTGGAGTACCCCTCCTATCGAGCGGTGTGGCGTGCGTTACGCACCGCCTAATTACCCCTATGGGCGTAGGAGAAATTGCCAGGTGCGAATAGCGTTGCGGAGGTGAGCGCCACCGCACCCACGCCTGCTGACGCTCGCGAACTCATGCGCATCGACGATGTGCACGCCAAGGCAGTGGAGGGTGACCACGACATTTTGCGAGGTTTTTCGCTCACCGTTCACGAAGGCGAGATTCACGCAATCATGGGTCCAAACGGCTCGGGTAAGTCCACGTTGGCCAATACCTTGCTGGCTTCGCCAGCGTATGCAGTTACGAATGGAAGCATCACGTACAAGGGCGACAACATCGCCGAGTGGTCCACCACCGAGCGCGCGCAACACGGGATCTTCCTCGGCTTCCAATACCCGCAGGAGATCGCCGGCGTATCGGTATTGCAGTTCTTGCGTCAGGCGTTGTCGGCGCGCAAGGGCATCGATCTTTCGATTCTCGAACTTCGTCTCGCCGCGATGGATTGGATGAAACGCCTCGGAATGGATTCTGCATTCATCGACCGCCACCTGAACCAGGGATTCTCGGGTGGTGAAAAGAAGCGTAACGAGATCATGCAGATGGCGATGCTCGAGCCGGACTTGGCGATTCTCGATGAGACCGATTCGGGTCTCGACATCGACGCGTTGCGAATCGTCGCGAAGGGCATTCGCGAGGTGCGCGCTGCGCGACCGGCACTCGGCATCGTGGTAATCACCCACTACCAGCGCTTGCTCGATGAACTGCAGCCCGACTTCGTGCATGTGCTGGTGGATGGTCGCATCGTTGCCACTGGCGGAATGGAACTGGCCGAGCGGTTGGAGAAGTCCGGCTACGACTCGTTCCGCGGGTAATCATCATGACGCTCAACTTGGCTGCGCTCCGCAACGAGTTTCCGATGTTGTCCAAACAAGTTGGCGGCAAGTCGATTCATTACCTGGATAGTGCCAACTCCTCGCACAAACCCAACTGCGTCATCGACGCGATGTCCACGTTCATGCGCGAGGGGTACTCCCCCATCGGTCGCAGTTCCTACACCTTGGCGTCTGATGCCACCGATGCTTACGAAGGTGCACGCACGAAAGTTTCCAAGTTCATCAACGCATCTTCGGCTCGCGAGGTGGTGTTCACCAAGAATGCCACCGAATCGCTGAACCTTGTCGCCCAATCCTGGGGTCGTGCCAACTTGGGCAAGGGCGACGCAATCGTGCTTACTCACATGGAGCACCACGCCAACATCGTGCCGTGGCAAATGCTCGCAAAGGAAAAGGGATTCGAGATTCGCTGGGTGCCACTGACGAAGGAGTTTCAGCTCGATCTCTCGTCACTCGATCAATTGCTGCGAGGGGCGAAGGCCTTTTCGTTTACGTCGATGTCCAACGTGCTGGGCACCATCAATCCCACACGCGAGTTGTGTGCGGCAGCGCATGCAGCAGGTGCGATTGCAATCGTTGACGGATGCCAATCGGTGCCGCACATGGCAACCGACGTGCAGGCGATGGGTGCCGACATGCTCGCATTCAGCAGCCACAAGATGTGTGGGCCAACGGGTGTCGGCGTGTTGTGGGCTCGCGAAGCGCTGCTCGATGCCATGCCGCCTTTCCTCGGTGGTGGCGGCATGATCAACGAAGTTCGCCTGGACGGATTCACGTGTGCCGAATTGCCGAACAAGTTCGAGGCTGGCACCCCACCCATAGTCGAGGTCATCGGTCTTGGCGCTGCCGTTGACTTTCTCAACCGCGTAGGAATGAACGAGATTCGTCGCCATGAAATCGAGATTGCCAACTACGCCTACAGCGCGCTCACGTCGAGGTATGGCGAGGACATCACCATCCACGGCCCCACGAATCCTGAGTTGCGCGGTGCCACCTTCTCATTCGCCTTCCGCGGCGTGCACCCACACGACGTGAGCCAGGTACTCGATCAACACAATGTGTATGTCCGTGCCGGCCACCACTGTGCCAAACCGCTCATGCGCTTGATCGGCGCCAATGCCACCGCCCGTGCCAGCATGTATTTGTACTCCAATGAAGCCGATGTCGATGCGCTCGTCGAAGCACTCGATGACGTAAGCAGTATTTTTTAGGCAAGAAACGGCGAACCAATCCACGATGAGCGACACACCACGATGAGCAACCTCGAAGATCTCTACCGCGAGGTGATCCTCGACCACTACCGCTCGCCACGCAACAAGGGCGAGCTGCCACCTCCTGCAACTTGCACCGAAGGTGCGAATCCCCTGTGCGGAGACGAGATAAAGATCTTTCTCGACGTTGCGGACGGCATGGTGCGCGACGTGCGCTTCAGTGGCCACGGCTGCTCCATCAGTCAGGCCTCTGCGTCAATGATGACCGCCATCGTGAAAGGTAAGCCACTTGCAGACGTGCGCGCCGTAGCGAGACGATTCAAACAACTCATGACCATCGAGGAGGATGACGGCACCACCCCCACCGACATCCGGCTCGGTGACATCGAAGCACTGCAGGGTGTGGTGAAGTACCCCGTGCGTATCAAATGCGCCGTGCTCGGATGGAACACGTTGCTCGAGGGGCTCAACTCCACGAGCGTTTGAGATGCGACGGCCAACGTCGACTGCGACGTTCGGAGCACGTGCGCTGACTGGTTTCACCGTCACACTGGCCACCCTCGCACTCGTTGGATGTGGCGCTCAACCAGTCGGCGCTCCAGCCCCCATCGCTGGTGATACTCCGCGTAGCGACAACACCATCTCCGCAGTGCAGTCCTCTCCCGACGTCACGGCCGGCGGTTCGGATGACTTCTCCAGCATCACGCTGGTGGAGATTGCCACGCTCGACCAACCAGTTGATGCAGCATCGCGAGTCAGCGACGCTGCCGTGTACTTCGTTTCACGTACCGGGACCATTCATCGATTCGTCGACGGTACGTTCGCACCGAATGCGGTGCTCGACATCTCCGACCTCACCGAGGGTGATGGTGAACGAGGATTGCTCGGCTTGTCGTTCTCTCCCGATGGCGCGACGGCCTACATCAACTACACCGATACCTCGGGTGACACCACCATTGCGTCACTCGCCGTGGATGTCGACGGCACATTCGACCGTGCATCGTTGCGCACGCTGTTGACCATTGAGCAGCCGTATCGAAACCACAACGCTGGCGACATCGTGGTGGAGCCGAGTGGCACGTTGCTCGTCCCCATGGGTGACGGTGGGTCGGCGGATGATCCGCTTCGTGTATCGCTCGACACTTCGTCTCCGCTCGGCAAGGTTCTGCGGGTGAATCCTCGCGATGGCTCGGTGACGATGGTGGCCAAAGGACTACGCAACCCGTGGCGAGTCGATCTCTTCGATGACCGCCTGTGGCTGGCCGATGTCGGCCAAAACCAGTGGGAAGAAGTCAGCGTGCTTGACGGCGTTTCGCAGCGCCGTGGCGTGCCGTTGTCGAGTTCGAGTGCCGGTGCATCGAGCGCGGGGAACGCCACTGACATCGCGGATTTCGGTTGGAGTGCCTACGAAGCCAACGACCGTTTCAACACGGATCAATCGAGTCCGTCTCACATCGGCCCGGTTGTGGCGTATCAACATGGCGACGACGGCTGCTCGGTGAGCGGTGGCGCAATTGGCGTGTCCGGTGCCCTGCAAGGTCGATACGTGTTCGCCGATTACTGCAGTGGTCGCGTGTGGTCGATTCCAACCGACACCGCCTCACCAACAATGACGCTGCACTTCGACGGGCTTGATGCACCTTCGGCAGTGGTGCGCGCGAACAACGACTTGTTCATCCTCTCCCTCTCCGGCACCATCTGGAAACTCAATGCCTGATCTCAGGGACAAGGTGTGTGTGCGGTGTGGGCGCACCATGCAGTGGCGTGCCAAGTGGGCAAAGAATTGGGAGCAAGTCAAATACTGCTCTGATCAGTGTCGTCGCGCAAGAGTTACCGCAACCGACACTGCGCTTGAAGATGCAATCATCTCGTTGCTCGACGCTCGTGCGCGTAATGCGTCAATTTGTCCTTCGGAAGCAGCGCGTCAGGTAAGCGGAGAATCGTGGCAGTCGTTGATGGAACCCGCGCGCATGGCCGCCCGTCGACTCGTGGCGCAGGGAAAGGTGCAGATCACCCAAGGCGGGAAGGTGGTTGATCCGAGCCGCGCGAAGGGGCCGATTCGGATTCGTCTAGCTCGACGGTGAGAATCGTGCGCACGTCGGTGCTGGAAGTCGCCACGAGAATTTCCCACTTGCCACCCTCAACCGTCCAGGCACGTCGCGCAGGGTTCCAACGACGAAACGCCGTCCACGGAATCTGGACTGCAATGTCCACGAAGGATCGTGAGTGCACCTCGTGCTTGCTCCACCCGGCCAGCCGTGGCGGATTCGTATCACCAGCCCGACGCACGTAGCACTGCACTACCACCGTGGCTGCACGGGCCGACACGCAACTCACCGGCACCACCACTTCGCATCGTGGCCACGACCGGTCTACCGACACACGCGGCGCACCCCATACGGCCTCGCCAAAACTCAAGCCGAACCCGAAAGGAATCAACGGCTCCACACCGTTGCGCACCTGGCCGCGCCAGCCGTACCATTCGCCCTCGGTGTACCGCTGCATCCCGTCAACTGGTGCGTAATCACGCATCGCAGGCGAATCCTCCAGTCGCTTTGGATACACCACGGGCATACGACCACCCGGATCGGCATCGCCCGCGACGATTCGCGCAACGGCATTCCCCATCTCCATTCCGCCAAAGAAGCCGATGAGCACCGCTTGTACGTCATTCAACCATGGCATCGCTACTGGTGCACCCGCGTTCACCACCACGATGGTTTGAGAATTTGCTGCGGAAACTTGCCGAACCAGTTCATCTTGTTGTCCCGGGAGCGAGATGCTGTCGCGGTCATGACCCTCGGTTTCCCACTCTTCGTTGGTTCCCACAACGACGATTGCGGCATCAGCACTGGCGGCAAGTGCCACGGCGTCATGCAATTCGTTGGCGTCGAATGGTGCGGCGATGCCGATGCGTACTGCGCTGAAACCAGCACGAGTGCGCATCCGGGCCTCGAATCGCACCGGCACTCCCTTTTTCATCGGAATCCCGTGGACTTGTTCTTCGCTTCCGAATCCGAAGTATTCGCGACTTCGCGGAAGTTGGCCAAGCGGGTCGTCCACCACCACTTCACCATTGACGCTGAGGGTTCCCATGCCCGTGATCACCAATGACACATCGTGTGTGCCGTCCACTTCGGGTAGGAACTCCCCCGTCAACACCACGGTGAAGTCGAAGGGATCCACTCCCTGTGGCGCTGCTCCGAAGAACGTCAATACCGAACGATCGGCGACGGTGGTGTGACGTGGAGTGTTGCTCACTTCGTCTCGGTCGTAGTAATCCACGCGCCATCCGGGGGCACCATCAGGTGTGCGCATCTGTGCCGCTTCGACGATCGGTGCGAGCTTGTCGATGGAGGTGCCACGGCGCCACGACACCACACCACTTCCGTAACGAGCGCGAAGCCCATCGAGGATGCTGCTGGTACGTATCGCCTGCAAACTTGATGATCCACCACCTTGCGTGCGGGTCACCTTTGCATTCGGTCCCACCACGGCGATGGATTTCACGCTGCCGGGCACGAGCGGAAGCGCGCGGTGAGAGTTGCCGCACAGCTCGTTTCTCACCAACACCGTGCCAGCAACGGCGGCGTCACGAACCAGCTCGCGCTCGTGTTCATCGTCGATCGTGGTTTCGTTGGATGAGGCCGGGAAGTCATCTGCGCGCGTGCGTTCGATCAGTCGCAGCACCGTCTCGACGCGCGCGTTGATTTCGGCTTCGCTCACCAAACCTTGCTCTGCGGCCTTGATCAGCTTCTTGCCGTAGATGGTGGACGGACCTGGCATCGGAATGTCCAACCCTGCGCGCAGTGACTCCACCGTGTGGTGTGCACCGAACCAGTCCGACACCACGAAGCCGTCGAAACCCCAATCCACCCGCAAGATCTCATGCAGGAGTTCGTGGTTGTTGGCTGCGTGATGGCCGTTCACCTTGTTGTAACTGCTCATCACGCCCCAAGCACCAGCATCGATAACGGTTGCCTCGAATGGACGTAAATAGAACTCGCGCAACGTCGTGTCGTCCACCTGAGCATCCACGGTCATACGTTCCACTTCGGTGTCGTTCGCCGCAAAATGCTTGACGGTTACCGCAACTTCCTGCGACTGCACCCCGCGAACGATTGCAGACGCCAGCCGAGCGGAGAGTTCCGGATCTTCGCTGAGACATTCGAACGTTCGACCACCGATTGGGGTTCGATGCAGATTGACCGTCGGTGCCAACACAACGTGGACCGCCTTTCGGCGTGCTTCGCGACCCAGCAACACCCCAAGTTGATGCGCGATATTCACGTCCCACGACGCCCCCACCACGATGGAAGTAGGAATGTTCACTCCAGGTGTCCGAGTGGTTCCGTGCGATTCGCCACGTACACCGTTCGGGCCATCCGACATCTTGATGGCCGGAATTCCCAAGCGCGGAATCGAGTTGGTCCGCCACGATGAGGCACCGCTCAACAGTCGGCACTTTTCCTCCAGCGTCATCGATGCGAGTCGGCGCGAAAGCCGTGAATGGTTCATAGGTGCCTCGATGGGGAGTTCATACAAGCCTGACTTTCGTCACGGGAGCGACATTAGACGAAAC
>SXGR01059223.1_pt1 | contig 17843 bp, 10 predicted proteins | sample 3174711 | NCBI WGS metagenome assembly SXGR01 (sample SAMN11356860, study PRJNA531348) | freshwater metagenome | isolation source: freshwater sample F1-60 | place: China: Fuxian Lake, Yuxi | collected 2017-12-25
GGCGGCGTGCCAGTGGGCCGGTGGGGGCGGACGAGTGGCTGTGACTGGAGTCGAGACGGCGTTGCAGACGAGCGTGAGCGGCGGAGAAGTCGGCGCGGTGAAGGCGGGGCCGCTCGTTTCGATTTTCCACCAAGCGAGCGTGGCGGGAGGGAGTGGCGGGCTGCGCCATTCACCGGCGGTGACGAGGGCGTGAGTGCGCCGTTCGAAGAGGGTTGAGGGAGCTTCCGGGGGAGGGACGGAAAAGCCCTCGACGCGAACTGGGGCGCGAACACTCACGGGAAGAATGGCGCGGATATCGGGGCGGCGGAGGATGCGCGCGAGCCAGTCGGGGAGGGGAAAGGGCAAGGGGGATTTTGCGAACGTAGCGTAGTCGTCGGTGAGGACGAAGGCTTGGACGCTGCGTTCGGAGGCGAGGCTTTCCCGTTTTTTGTCGGGGAGTGGACCGGTGAGGACATCGCGTGTGGCGAGGGCGACGCAGACGCACGTGAGGGCGAGCCAAGTCACGCCGAGGGCGGGGAACGGCAAGCGGTTAGATGGAGCGAGCGGGCGACGGAGCGAGGGAACGAAGGTTGCGAGGTGGGCGAGGGCAAGGAACGAGACGATCAGGCCGAGAGCGGCGATGTCCCCGTAACGACTTGCGGGGAGGCCGCCGCCGCCGGCGCGAGAGAAGGATACAGCGGCGATTTGGAGGAGCACCCACGAGCCGGCGGCGAGGAGGGTGTCGGCAGCGGGAGAATGAACGAGCGGGAGAGCGGGAGAGGGGGAGAGGGGAAGAGATGAACGAAGGCGGAGGAAGAGGAGAGTGAGCCACGGGAGCCAGAGGAGGGGGGCGAGCGAGGGGTGTTGAGGGAGTGGCCAGGCGAGGCAGCGGGCGAAGTAGAGGAAGAATTCGGCGAGGGTTTTGGCGTGGAGCGTGTCGTGCCACGGGGTCGGAGTGCGCAGGACGATGCCGAGGGCACCGGTGAAAAAGGCGGTCAGGAGCAGAACCAGGGCGTCGCGGCGTAGGGAGATTTTGGAGACGAGGCGGAGGACGGCGACGGCGGCCAGCGGGGCGGCGATGAGCACCCCGGAGCCCATGCTGACGAGGGAGAGGAGTCCGCAGAGGAGTCCTCCCCACCAGCGGAGGGAAAGGGCCGGGGCGGTGAGGAGGAGGTGAAGGGCGAGGAGAGTGAAGCCGGTGAGGAAATAGAATTGGGATTGAAAACCTCCGAGGACATTTTCCCACGCGATCGGGGGAGCGGTCGCGAGGAGGAGCACGAGTCCGCTGGCGAGCGCCCAAGGAAGAGAGAAGCGGCGGAGGGCCCAGAGGAAAAGACCGGCGGCGAGCGCGGCGTGGAGGGCGGCGCTGGTGACGCATTGTACGCGGGCGTCCCACTGACCGCCGGCGGCAGCGAGCGCGAGGTTGAGCGCGAGAGTGGGGGCGATGCGGTGTTCGTTGTGGGGAAGAACGAGGTTTTTCCAGAGTTCGTGGCGCTCGAACCACGGGGTGAGGAGGAGATCGCCCTCCTTGGCCCATTGGTCCCAATACGGGAGGTCGCTGCCGTAGCGGTCGATGGCGATCAGTTTGGCCCCCCAGACGGTGAAAAAGAGGCAGAGCGCGAGAGCGGCGTGGGTGGGGCGGGGAAAGGCGGAGAGGGGGAGAGGGGGAGACGGGGAGAGGGCGGGAAGTGAGAGGGGGAGAAACTTGGGGCGAAGGATAAATGCGAGCAGCGCAAGGAGGGCGGCGAGGGCGGCGGCGAGTTGGGCGAGGAGCAGGCCGTGTTTGGTGCACCGGGAGGCAAGATAGGAGAGGTGGCCCATTTCGACGGGTGCGCTGAAGGCGAGCCAGCGGGCGGGATCGGTATCGCGAGCGACGACGACGAAAGGCGTGCGGGGGGCGCGGACGTAGTCGGCGCGCCAGGTGTCACCGGGAAGCTTGGACGGGGCGACGGTGGCAAGGAGCGCGTGCGTGGTGGGGTCGCGGAGTTCGAGGGAGAGCGTGGCGGGGGAGGCACCGAGCTGGCCGGCGGTTTCGAATTTCAACCACGCGCCCAGTGGCGAGGTGAGCGGGGCGCTGGTCCATTCGCCGGTGTTCGCGGGACCGGTGGTCGGATCGAACGAGCCCCAGGTCGGGAACGAGGCGAGTGGGACGGTGGCGGGTGAAAGCCCGGGGCGGGGCGCGGTGGCGAGGGAGAGTTGCGAAGCGTTGTTTTCGGCGAACGGGGACGGAGCGGTCGATCGCAGAGCGAGGGGTGCACGGAGCACAGCGGGCATGAGCGCACGGACGCAGGCGTGGGAGAGGCGATCAATGATGCCGCCGGCGCTCGGATAAGGGATTTCAGGAAAGGCGAGTTGCGCGGGGTCGTCGGTGGCGAGGTAGCCCCGCATATGCGCTTCGGCCGCGATGTAGTATTTTTTCGCGTCGGGCATTTCGGTGTCGAGGTTTCGCGTAACGAGGTCCGTGACGCCGAAGAGAAACGTGACGAGCCAAACGTGGCCGAGGGCGCGGAGAGGGGTGAGTCGAAAGGACGAAAGACGGAGGGCGTGGGACCAAGCGGAGGAGGCCGGAGACCTCAGGAGCCAAGCGAGGCAGAGGGCGTTGACCATCGCGCCGAAGGTCAGCGTATCCATATAGCGGGACGCAGGGAAATCGGCGCCGGCGCCGCGAGCGTAGGCGGTGGCGAGGAGTTGCACGAGGACCCAGCCGCCGAGGGCGGTGATGGTTTGGGCGAGGTGCACGGTGGCAGGCGGACTGAAGTCCGGCCGGCGCCGGAGGACGGACATGGCGACGAGGAACCAAGGGAGCCAGAGGATGATCGCGAGCCAGTCGTAGCCGCTGGGGACGGGCCATTGAAGACTGTGGAGCAGGGAGAAAAAGAAATCGTGAAGCGTTTTCACCTTCATGTGCGCATGGTGGTCGACCTCGACCCGCGTGGCTGCGCCGACGGCGACAAGCGCGGCGCAGAGCGCAAGTGTCGGCCAAGCGGCGTGGGCCGTGGTATCGCCACGGAAGATACGGAAGGCGACGACGATGATGACGACCGCTACGGCGAGGAGACCGGAGCCCATCGTCAAGAGGGCGAGCGTGGCGGTGGCTGCGCCGAGCCACCAGCGGAAGGTAAGTGGTCGGGCGAAGGGGAGCGTGACGATGGCGGTGAAGGACGTGACGAGCAGCCAGTATTGTTGAGAATGAAAACCGCCGAGGACGTTTTGCCACGCGAGCGGGAGGCCGAAGAGCGCGACGGCGAGGAGCCAGAGGGCGGGGAGAAGGAGCGTGGGTGGAGCGGGGAGAGGGGGAGACGGAGAGCGTGGGAGAGGGGGAGAGGGGGCGACGAGGCGGACGGCGAGGAGCCAGAGGGCGGTGGCAAGGGCGCTGTGGAGAATGGCGTTGGTGACGGCTTGGAGGCGGGCGTCCCATTGGCCGTTGAGAACGGTGAGGGCGAGGTTCTGGAGTTTCGTGAGGACGACGCGGTGCTCGTTGTGGGGGGTGAAGATGTTTTGGAGGAAGTGGTCGTGTTCGAACCACGGGATGATGGCGTAGTAGGCCTCGGCGTCCCACTGATCCCAGTCGGGCATCGCCGAGCCGAAGCGATCGAAGGTCGCCCACTTCAGGCCGAGGACGACGCAGAAGAGGCACGCAGCGTAGACGGCGGAGAGGAGGTTGGGACGCAGGAGGTGCTTGAGCACGGAGGAGACGGAGGACGGAAGTCAGAGGACCGAGCACAGGGGCCGGAGGGCCGCGGGGGAGTCCGTGGGAAACGAGGGTGTGTGTCGACGCCGGAGCGCGTCAGGGGTTCGTGGCGACGGCGAACAGGTGGTAGTGGAGGGGAGTGCCTTCGACGGTGCGGAGCGGGTAGGAGGTGTGAAAACCGAGTTCGACCTGCACGTAGAACGGGCGGAGCAGGGCGCCGAGGCTGGCGCGGGTGTAGAAATTTTTGTGGTCGGCTTCGAGCATGTGCCACGGGGTGGCGAGGTGGTCCCAGAGGTAGCCGAGGAGTTCGCAGTTGGGGACGGAGACGAGGAGTTTCCTCGGAGCGACGCGGTGGATTTCGCGGAGAACGGCGGCGGGGTCGTCGAGGTGTTCGAGGACCTCGAGGCAGAGGGCGGCGTCGAAGGAGGCGTCGGCGAACGGGAGGGCGCGGCCGTCGACGTGGCGGTGCGGGAGGCCGAGGCGGGTGAGTTCGGCGCAATCAGCGGCGTCGACCTCGGCGCCCACCCAGTCGTAGCCGTCGGCGAGGAGGGTGCGGCCGTAGGAGCCGAGGCCGCAGCCGACGTCGAGGACGCGGAGGGGACGGGATTCGGCGCGCGGGGTGGAGGCAGGCGGGCGGGGTGCTCCGAGGTGGCGGCGGAGGAGCAGGGCGACTTCGCCGCTGCCCTCGGCGAGGGAGGGGCCTTCGGCAAAAATGTTGGCGCGGCGCTGGATCGCGGTGGTGCGGTTATCCAGGAGAATGCCGAAATGGTTGGTGCGGTAGTCGCGGGCGATGGGGGCGACGGTGGCGGTGGCGAGCGGGGCGGTGAGGGTGCCGTCGCGGAGGCGGGCGTGGAGGCGGAGGGTCAGGGAATCACGGGTCGGGAGACCTGTGCCACGCGGAGACGGATCGTGGCAGAAAAATTCGAAGCCGGTGAGGGCGGAGGGCGGGAGGGCGAGAGCGGCGGCGACGTCGGGGCGGGCGTAAAGGGTGGCGGTGAAACCGAGCGGGGTTTCGGTGCCGTCGGGCGCGGTGGCGTAGACTTCGAGGGTGGCGATTTGCGACTGGGCGGAGTCGAGCCAGAGCCAGCCCCGGACTTGGAAGTTGAGCGGGTCGACGACGGAGGTCGGCGCGGGGGCGTCGAGGTGGGCGGGCATGAGTCACGCGAGGCCGAGCCAGAGACGGACGGCGGTATCGACGGCGGCGAGGGTGGCGGGTTCGACGGTGCCGAGCTTGCGGGTGGGTCTAACGCTGGGGATGCCCGAAATTCCCCGGGCTTCGAAGGCTCCGGGGTCGAACCCGCGAGCATCGTGCGTCACTCGGAAGCGAGTGCCGCGGACGGACGTGGTGCGAGGGACAAATGAAACGATGGCCCGGTCGTCATCACCAAACGCCACGCTGAGCGCCACCGAGGGCCGCGTTTTCGCGGCGTAACCGAGATCAATCAGCCAGATTTCTCCGCGACGTGCGACTGGCATATGGCCTCCTCCTCATCGTAGAGCTGAAAGAGAGACTCCGAGGCGGCCGTCACTCGTTGGCGCTCGTCTAGCCACGCAACGAGTGCGCTCACTTCCCGGGGAGTGAGCGCACTCGATGGCGGCTTCGATTTCTGTCACGGTGGACACGCGGAATAACTAGGGGAAACGACGGGCGGAGCAAGCTTGGGAACGGGAGGGGAGGCGGACTGAAGTCCGCCCTACTTCAACGGCGGCCACTCGCGCGGGGGGAGGGCGAGGGTGAAGTCGTTGATCGTGTGCGTGAGATTGGAATTGTAGGCGGGGTCGTTGTCCAGCAAGTCGCTCCACGTGGCGCGCATATACTCGACTTCGCTGCGGAAGCGGTCGCGTTTTTCCAGCGTATCCTCTTTTCCACGGCTCGCGCTTTCGTGGTGGTAGAGTTCGGCGTAGGGTGTCCAGAGGTTGTTGAATCCGGCGGCGCGGACTTTCAGGCAGAAGTCGACGTCGTTGAAGGCGACTTTGAGTTGGTCGGCGTTGAGGCCGCCGACTTGTTGGTAAACTTCCCGACGGATCACCAAACACGCGGCGGTGACGGCGCTGAGGTTTTGTTGGAGGAGATTGCGATGGGCTTGGCCGGCGGCACCGCGGGGGTGCGTTTGCCACGCGTGCGCGGCGACGCCGCCGATGCCGAGGATGACGCCGGCGTGTTGGATGCGGTCGTCGGGATAGTAGAGTTTGGCTCCCACGCAGCCGATCTCGGGGCGGAGGGCGTGGCTGACCATCTCGTCGAGCCAGTCGGGGTTGATGACGGTAAGGTCGTTGTTGAGAAGGCCGATCAACGGGGCGTCGGTTTGCTCAACGGCGAAATTATTGAGCGCAGAGAAATTGAATTCACCCGGGGAGCGGAGGACGCGGACGGAGATCGAGCCATCGCCCGCCAGCGGGCTCCTACTTGGTAGCGAGGCGAGGTAGGCGAGGGTGGCTTCGTCGTCGGAATCGTTGTCGACGATGAGGAGTTCGAAGTTTGGATACGTGGTTTTGGAGAGGAGGCTCTCGACGCAAGGCTGAAGGAATTCGAGGCGATTGCGCGTGGGGATGATGAGCGTGACGCGGGGGGCCGGCGTGGGGATGGGGTAGTGCACGCGCCAGTAGGAGCCTTTGGTGGGGCTGATGGTGGCGTTGACGCCGGTGCGGACGAAGTGCTCGCTGATGACTTTTTCGGCGGCACCGGTGGCGTAGCTTTTCGCACCGATGACCATCGCGGTGGAGCCGGGGACGCTGCGCCAGTGGTAGAGAATTTTCGGAATGTGGCGGATGCGCTCGGCGGCGGTACGTTCGACCACGCGCATGGCGAGATCCCAATCTTGCGAGCCCTCGTAGCCGACGCGGAACCCGCCGACTTCGCGCACGAGCAGCGTGCGGTAGACGCCGAGGTGCGAGATGTAGTTCTGGACGTTGAAAAGATCGGGGTTCCAGTCGGGCTTGAAGTAGTGGTCGTAGCGGTCGCCGTTTTCGTCGATTTTATCTTCGTCGGAGTAGATGAGGTCGGCGGCGGGGTGGGCGTTGATTTCGAGGGCGACGCAGGCGAGGGCGTGGGGGCGGATTTCGTCGTCGTGGTCGAGGAGGGCGAGAAATTCGCCGTGAGCGAGGGCGAGGGCGGAGTTCGAGGTCGCGGAGATGTGGCCGTTGGTCTCGCGGAGGACGACTTTGATGCGGGGGTCCTTTTTCTGATATGCTTCGAGAATTTTGCGGACGTGAGGTTCTTTCGAGGCGTCGTCGGCGATGCAGAGTTCCCAGTTTTCGTAGAGTTGGCGACGGACGGAGTCGATGGCGCGGACGAGCCATTTTTCCGGGGTGTTGTAGGTGGGCATCAACACCGAGATGAGCGGCTTTTTCGGGAGGCCGGCTATCTTCGCGCGGATCTGGTCGGCGATTTCGGGGGTGAGGCGGTCGTAGGCGGCGGCCCACGCGGCGTAGGAATTGGGCGGCGGCGGTGCGTCGTCGGTGGTGCGCTTGATTTGGCGACTGAGGAACGGGGTCCAAGCGCCGGCCTCATCTTGGGCTTCGAGGACGAGCGTGCGGATGCCGCGTTTGGGGATTTCGATTTTCAGCATCCAGCCGCAGCGCTCGGCGCCGGGGTGGTCGCGGAAGTGGTCGAGGACGTCGAGGCGTTCGACGCCGGATTGGGCGGCGACGGTGACGTCGCCGAGGCGGGCGCGAACGGCACGGATCGGGGCGCGATCTTTGCGGAGGGACCAGCCGAGGATGTTGAGCGTCGCGGGAATCGTGCGCCAATCTTGGGGACGATCGATGTTGCCGTGGAATTCTGCGGAAGTGGTGGCGGGGGCCGAGGCGGAGGCGGATGAAGACGTATCGAGGAAGAGGCGACGCAGGTCGCGGAGTGGGGACGTGATCTTCCACGAGAAGGAGGACTGCAGCTTCGCTATTTTTTCGTCGCGGGAGCGGAGGGTGGCCTGAGCCTCGGCGAGACGAGCGGTGGCGGCGGCTTGGTCGTCGGCACGGGCGGCTTCGAGAGTGGAGCGTTCGGCGGCGAATTGGGCGCGGAGCGCGGTGGCCTCGGCGGCGTGGGCGGTGCGGGCGACGACGGTTTCGTCGCGCGAGAGGACGAGGGCTTTCTCGGTGACGGTGAGGGAATTTTCGAGGGCGGCGATACGGGCGTCGGCTTGGATCAGGGCGTTTTCGTAGGCGACGACTTGTTGGCGACCGGACTTGAGGAGGGCGTCGGCTTGTTCGCGGAGATGTTTGTAGTGAGCGATGGCGCCGACGGCTTCGTGGTAACCGCCGCGAGTGATGGCGAGTTCGCGTTCGAGGTTGTCGGCGTGATTTTTGGTGAGGACGCGGGCGTGCTCGATGGTGGCGGAGCACTGGCGCTCGGCGGCGAGTTGCTCGGTGTAGCTGAGGTTAGTGGCGGCGACGTTTTCGCGGGCGGCGGCGAGGAGGGCGTCGAGGTTGCTGATGTGATCGCGGGAGAGTTTCTCGCGAGTGAGGCCGTGGTCGCGTTCGGTCGTGAGTTCGCTGATACGCTGGATGGAGGTGTTGGCGTCGAGGGCGAGTTCGAGCTGGCGTACGAGGTGTGCGAGGAGATCCGTCTCGGCGGCGAGGGCGGCGGCGGGAGCGCCAAGGGCTTGGGCGGCGCGGTGGGCGCGCGCGACGGCGAGGGTGGTCTCGCTGGCTGTGGGCGGGGAAATGAGGGACCAATCGGTGGCCGAGGGACGGGTCAAAATGGTCGCGTAGAAATTGGCGAGCGCAAGGGTGTTGGCGACGAGATCGAAGTGGGTGTGGGCGAAGGCGACGCCGTTTTTACCGAGTGAGGCGCAGAGTGCGGGATCGATGAAGAGGAGTTGGCAGGTGTCGGAAATTTCCGTGGGTGTGCCGGTGGGGAGGAAAATGGCCTCTTGGCCATCGGTCATGAGCGCGGCGAGGTTGGTGGGTGGGAGGACGACGGGGCGGCCGCTGGCGAGAAACTCGGGGAGCTTGGAAGGGAGGCGGTAGTCGTTGAAATCGCCCGGCTGGCCGGGTTGCACGAGGACATCGGCGAGGGCGAGGAGGCGCGGGAGTTGAGCTTTTTCAACAAAGCCGAGGTCGAGGACGTGGCGGGTGAGCTCGGGGGAGAGTGAGGCGAGAAACTTCGGGGCGTTGAAGCCGGTGCGGACGAGGCGGGTGGGCGTGCCGCGCTGGTTGAGGAGGGCGACGGCGACGTAGAGGTCGCGCATCTCGGGCTCGTTGGCGAAGGTGTTGCTCCCGGTGAACACGATGACGCGTTCATCGTCGCGAAGGCCGAGCTCGGCGCGCAGGGCGGGGTCGGCGGGCTGGGGGGCGTAGAGGGAGAAATCGACGCCGGGCGGGAGGAGGTGGGTGGGGATGCCGGCGGGGATGAAGGCGCGAAGACTGTTGACGATATGGGTGACGCCATCGGCAACGCGGAGAAAGACCTCGTGGCGCAGCGGGTGGGGGAGGGCGTCGATCAGCCACGCGTCGGTGGCGGCGGGAGTGGCGTCGCGGAGGGAGGCGAAGGATTCGCCGGTGTAGGCTTCGAGGAGGAAGCGCTCGTTATCCTCGAGGTGGATGATGAGGCGGGCGGGGGTGGTGGCGGCGCGTTGGTAGGCGAGGGTGAACTTGCGGACGCCCTCGCGCGGGGTCCAAGCGTGAATGAGGTCGGCGGGGCGGCCGTCGGGGAAGAGTCCGGGGCGGGCGAGGAGTTCGGCGTAGGTGGCGGCGATGAAGAGCGGAGCCGGGAGGTGGGCGACGGTTGCTTTGTCCTGCGAGACGGCGACGATGCAGACGTGGCCGGCGGCGCAGAGGGTATTCGCGAAACCAGCGATGTGGTTGAGGCTGTTCGTGGTAAAGTCGCCGTAGTTGACGAAGAGGATGTTCACGCGAAAAAAGGAATCAGGAGAGAGGGAAAACGAGCGAGTGGAAGGTCGGAAAACTCAGGCGAAAAGCACGGCCGCGTTGACGGAAAATTCAGGCGAAAGCACGGCAGGAAGGACGAGAAATGCTGATAATGAAAAAGGCAGACCCGCGACGCTGCGCGGGTCTGCCTCGAAGGTAAATGCGGATTTTAGTGGGGGCGGCGGAATTCAGGCGGCGGGGAATTCAGACGAGGCAGTTTTGACCGCTCCGGAGATTGGCCCATGGGCGAATCGGGGGAGCGGGGGAAACGGTGGTAGGGAAACGGCCGCTCCTCCCGGAAAAAATCAGAGTTGGAATCCGGCGGACGTGGAGTCGGCGACGAACATTTTCACGGTGTCGAGGGAGACGGCGGCGAGGTCGAGTCCGACCATTTTCGCAGCCTTGGCGAGGATGTCGTGGGGGACGGTGATGATCTGGCAACCGACTTCGTTGGCTTGAAAAATGTTAATGACTTCGCGCGTGCTGGCCCAGAGGAGTTCGGCTTTGGGCTGGCCTTCGAGCAGTGGCACGCAGGCGCGCATGAGGGGCATCGGGTCCACACCCGTGTCGGCGATGCGGCCGGCGAAGACGGAGACGACGGAGGCGACGTCGGGGTTGAGGGCGTCGGCGACTCCGCGGACTTGCGAAAGGGTGAGGAGGGCGGTGACGTTGAGTTTCACGCCGAGGAGACCGAGCTCTTTGATGAGGGGGAGGCAGGACTCGCCCTTGGAGTTGGTGATGGGAATCTTCGTATAGACGTTGGGGGCCCACGCGGTGATTTTGAGGGCTTGGCGCTTCATGTCGACGATGTCGTCGGTGAAGACCTCGAGGGAAATGGGTTTGGCGGTGACGGTTTGGAGGATGTCTTTGGCGAAGGCTTCGTAGTCTTTGATGCCGGCTTTTTTCATCAAGGTGGGGTTGGTGGTCAGGCCCTTGATGTGCGGCTTGGCGTAGAGTTCGAGGATGCCGGCTTTGTCGGCACCGTCGGCGTACAGCTGGACTTTGAGGGAAGCGAGCGAGGCCATGGGGAGCAGGAGGAGGGAGAAAGGCGGCGGGAGAAAGGAGAAAATACGCTGGTTGGAAATCGCCGCTCCGTGAGGCGTTAGGACTGGAGGATAATGGCGGCAGCGGCGGGGAAGGACTGGACGGTAAAGTCGGGCGGGGCGTGCAGAGCTTCGTCGTAGCCGAAGTCGATGAACACGGTGCGGACACCGGCGCGTTTCCCGCAATCGATGTCACGCCAGCGGTCACCGACCATCCATGAGCGGCTGAGGTCGAGATCGAGGAGCAGGGCGGCGTCGAGGAGCATGCCCGGGGCGGGTTTGCGGCGGTAGTCGGAGGGGTGGGGGACGCCTTGGCCCGGAGCGGAGCAGATCTCGATGTGGTCGATGGAGGGGACGAGCGAGAAGAGGCGCGAGTGCATGGAAGCGACGACGGAGGCGGACTGGGTGCCGCGGCCGATGTCGGGTTGGTTGGTGGCGACCACGAGCAGGTAGCCGGCAGCGGCGAGGGCAGCGCAGGCCTCGGGGACACCCGGGAAAAGTTCGAACTCCGCGAGAGTGTTCGGCGGGTAGGGTTTGCCGTCGCGGATGATCTGACGATTCAGCGTGCCGTCGCGGTCGAGGAAAACGGCGGGGCGGGGTGGCTGGGGCGCGGGCGGGGGCACGGAATTTTTAACCACGGATGAATACGGATGGACACGGATCCAGACAGGCGATGACGGATGGCGGAGAAATAAAAACGCGGCGTGGGGAGCGCCGCGGGGAAGGAGAGAAAGGCGAAGGAGGGGAGGGCGGTGATTAGGTGGACGCGGGCGTTGTAACGCTTTCCCACTTGGTCTGGTTCAGCTTCAAGTCGGGATGGGAGACGAAGAGGTGCCAGATGACGGCTTGGAAGGCTTCGCTGTGCGGGGTGATGTTGGCGGGGTTCACGGTTGGGACGATGACGCAGGCGTGGGCGACTTTGGCGGCGTAACCGCCGTCTTTGCCGACGATGGCGATAATGTGGGCGCCGACTTCTTTCGCGAACTTGAGGGCGAGGACGAGATTCGGGGAGACGTTTTTCTCGAGGTTGCCGCCGCCGACGGAGAGGATGAGGAGGGTATCGGCGGATTTGAGACGGGAGCCGCGGAGCCATTCGACGAAGACGGTGGCCCAACCCTCGTCGTTGGTGCGGGCGGTGAGTTCGGAGACGTTGTCGGTGGGGGCGTAGCACTCGAGGCCGGCGATTTTGCGGAAATCGTTGACGGCGTGGGAGGCATTGGCCGCGCTACCGCCGACGCCGAGGATAAAGAGGCGACCGCCGCGGTCGCGGGTGGCGCGGAGTTCGGCGACGCACTTTTCGCAATCGTCCGGATTGATCTTCGCGATGATTTCCACCGTCTCGCGGAGATGTTGGATAGAGTAGGAGGAGGGCATGAGGGAATTATTGGGGCGGAAGTTGGCTGGAGCGCAGGAGGGCGTCCAGTTCGTTCAAGCCTTCGTGAGAGCCGATTTCGTAGAAGCGTTGGGCGATTTCGTAGCCGGAGAGTTGGTGGCGCGCGACGAGGTTCATCTGCACGGCGGCGAGATCGACGACGGCGTCGCGGGGGAAGGTGGAGAACGCGGAGGCGCGGAAGAGGCCGAGACCGTAGTCGATGTGGTGCATCGCGGGGGTGCGGGCTTTTTTGTCGTAGCGGACGATTTCACCGTGGGTGAATTCGACGTTGCTGGTGTCGTAGCGACCGTGGTTTTCGTAGACGGTCATCAGGCCTTGGCGACCGGAGCGGAGGAAGTGATCGGCCACTGCGTGATAGTCGATGGGCAGGTAGCTGTCGCCGTAGAGAACGTAAAAGGCGTCGCCGAGTTGAGGGAGTGCTTGGATGAGCGCGCCGCCGGTGCCGAGGAGTGTCGGGCCGTCGAAGCAGTAGTCGATTTTGACGCCGAAGCGGGAGCCGTTGCCGTAGAGGTCGACGATTTGCTCACCCAGGTAGCCGACGCAAAGCACGAGGTGAGTGAGGCCGGCAGATTTGAGCAGGCGAAGTTGGTGGGAGAAAAACGGTTCGCCGGCGACTTCGACGAGGAGCTTGGGGATTTTTTCGGTGATGGGGCGGAGGCGGGTGGCCATGCCGCCGGCCAAAAGGGCGACGGGGAGAGGAGCGAGAGGCAAGGGCATCGGAGAGGTGCCCACGGAAGACACGGAATACACGGAAGAATCGAACGGGGAATTTTCCGATCAGACTGTTTCCGTGGATTCCGGGTGTTCCGTGGGCAATTGGTTTGAGCTCAGTTCTGGGCGACGACTTTGGTGCCTTCGAAGTCGAAGCGGAAGCGAACTTCTTGGAGGCCTTTTTCGCGCATGGCGTGGCGGAGTTTTTTTTTGTCGCCGGCGTAGAACATTAAAAAGCCGCCGCCGCCGGCGCCGATGAGTTTTCCGCCGAGGGCGCCGTGGGCCATGGCGTGATCATACCAATCGTTGATGACGGAGTTGCTCATGCCGGCGCTGCGGGCTTTTTTGCGCTGCCAATGGACGTCCATAAGTCGCGCAAATTCTTCGAGGTTGCCCGACTCGAGGGCGGCGAGCGACTGGTAGCCGAGGTCTTTGGTGAAGTGGAGATTGTCGAGCATCGCGGGGTCGTGGCTCTTGGATTTGTCGTTTTGGTCCTTGAGGATCGAAGACGCACTGCGGCTGTAGCCGGTGAAAAACAGAAGGAGATTATCCTCGAGATTAAAGAGGGTTTCCTCGGACGTCACGCAGGGGCGGTATTCGACGCGGCCGTCTTGGTGAAACGTGAAGGCGGTGATGCCACCGACGGCAGCGATGTATTGGTCCTGTTTGCCGATGGGCTCGCCGAGTTTGTTGAGCTCGATATCGCAGGCCTGTTCGGCCAGTTCGGCGGGGGAAACGAGCGTGCGCGTCGAAGTGTGGAGAGCTTTGAGCAGAGCGGTGGTGAAACTGCCGCTGGAGCCGAGGCCGGTGCCGCCAGGGATGTCGGCCATCGAGGTGAGCTCAAGGTGAGGATCGGTGATGCCGGTGAGTTTGAGGGCTTCGCGGATGATGGGATGCTCGATCTGGTCGACGGACGCGACGCGCTCGAGTTTCGAATACTTGATAATGATCTCGGGCTGAAACGTGCGGTGCTGCGTGATGTAAATGTATTTGTCGATCGCCGCGGCGACGAGAAAGCCGCCGTGTTCGCGGTAGTACGACGGAAGGTCGGTGCCGCCGCCGCCGAGGGAAACGCGAAGTGGTGAGCGAGTGATGATCATCGGAGAGATTTATGATTTCAGATTGCCGGAGCGCGTGGCTGGGCTTGGCGTGGCTTGGGGACGGAATTTTTTTAACCACGGATGCACACGGATGAACACGGATTCGGACGAAATCTTGGTGATGACAGGTGAGGGCTAGAGACCCGCTATTGAGACGGGGTAGCCGCTCTTACGGTAGATTTCCTCGACGATTTCGAGAGTGCGGATCCCTTCGTGCAGGCCGGGGCTGGGCTCGCGGCCGAGGCGGATGTCGTCGATCCAGGCGCGGGTTTCGAGGGCCCAAGAATCGTCGCCCCGGACGTAGTCCCACGAGGTGATTTCGGGCGGGCCCATCGCGGGGAGCATTTTGTAATAGGTGAGTTTTTCGACGCCGTAGCTGCCGCCGAGGCCGTCGATGGCGAGCTTGGCGTCGCGACCGTAGAGTTCGAGGGAGAAGAGATTTTTCCACTCGGTGCAGGACGCGTGGAGCCACGCGGTTTGGCCGGCGGCGGTGCGGAGGCTGAGGAACGCGTTGTCGTCGACCTTCATGTCCCAGAAGGAGGTGGTGGCGTGCCCCTCGACGGTGGGGAATTCGCCGAGGAACCAGCCGGCGAGATCGATGAGGTGGACGCCCTGATCGATGAGTTCGCCACCGCCGGAAAGGACGGGATCGGCGCGCCATTCGCGGTCGTAGCCCTGACGGCCGCCGTGGCCGTAGCGGGCGCGGAGAAACATGAGCGGGCCGAGGGCGCCGGACGCGAGGAGTTCGCGGGCTTTTTGGAGAGCGGGGTGGAAGCGGTGATTGTAGCCGAGGCGGACGCGAGTGTGGGTCAGCTGGACGGCGGCGAGAATGGTGCGGAGTTGGGCGGCGTTGAGTGCGCCGGGTTTCTCGACGAGGACGTGTTTGCCAGCGCGGACGGCGGCGAGGGCGATGGGGGCGAGCGACGCGTTGAGGGTGGAGATGATGACGGCGGAGACGCGCGGGTCACCGAAGGCGACGGTGTAGTCGGTGACGGCCGTGCAGCCCGGGGCGAGATTGGCGAGATCGGCCGCGCGGGCGAGGTCGAGGTCGCACGTGTAGAGCAGCGGGGGATTTTTGCCGAGGGCGAGGACGCGTTTACGGCCGATGAGGCCGCAGCCGATGACGGCGAAATTAAGTTGCTCGAGGTTTGCGTGGGTCATTCCGTGAGGAGAATGATCAAGGCCACGCTAACCGGACGAGGGACGCAAGTGAGGTTTGAGGGAATTCGCGGACTGATGGGCACGGAGACTCCGGTGTCGTGATGAAGAGCGAGGCCGAGCACGGACGGAGCCAGCGGAGCGGGGGCTGGCGTGAGCCCGCGTGGCTCGCAGCGGTGTGCGCGATGGTCGGGTCCTTCTATGTCTGGACGGCGCGGCCTGAAGGCGTGAGCTGGAATTTTGGGCAGCGGCAGACGGATTATTACAACCTCCTCGTCGATGGATTTCTCGACGGGCACCTTTACATGAAGGTCGAGGTGCCGGAGGCGTTGCTGACATTGGCGGATCCTTACAATCCGGATACGCGGCCGCCGGGGATCGCGCTGCACGATGCGTCGATGTATCGGGGTCGCTACTATATCTATTTTGGCGCGGCACCCGTGGTGACGCTCCTGCTGCCGTTTCGGGTGTTGACGGGCGGAGTGGCGTTGCCGCTGCCGGCGGCGGTGCTGGTCTTCACATCTGCGGGATTTTTGGTGAGTGCGGGGATTTTTCTGGGGATGAGACGCCGGTATTTTCCGGAGGCCGGGACGGGGATGGTGATGATGTGGGTGATGGCGCTGGGCACGGCGAGCATGGGGCCGCTGCTCGTGTTGCGCGGGAGCATATGGGAACTGCCGCTGAGCAGCGGGTATTTTTATGTGATGGTGGCGCTCGGTTGTATCTGGCGTGCGGTGCACGCGGAGCGGCAGGCCTTGGGGTGGTTGGCGGGCGCGGGGCTGAGTCTCGGGCTCGCGGTGGCGTCGCGGCCGACGTATTTATTTACGAGTGGGCTGCTCGTCGTGCCGGTGCTGTGGCAATGGTGGCGGGCGCGTGCGGAAGGGCGCGCGCGGTGGAGGAAGGTTGCGACGTGGGCGCTCGCGGGGGCGGTGCCGCTCGGTGCGGTGGGGCTAGTGATGGCGTGGTATAATTTCGCGCGATTCGGGAGTCCGACGGAGTTTGGCGTGGCCTATCAGTTCAGTGGGATCTTCGAGGCGAAGACGCAGCATTTCCGGTGGAGCTATTTGCCTCTGAACCTGCGGATGTATTGGACGCAAGCCGCGGAGTGGACGCGGTATTTTCCGTTTGTTCACCCCGGTGAAGCGCCGGCGATCCCGGCTGGGCACTTGGGCTTTGATGATCTTTACGGAGTGGCGGCCAACGTGCCGCTCGTGTGGTTGGCGCTGTTGGCACCGCTGGCGGTGTGGCGGCGCGACGGGGCGTGCGGGCCGTTAGTGGCGACCTTGGGGGCGGCGTTGATGATCACGCTCGGGACGGCGACGCCGCTCGCGTTTTTCTATGCGGCGATGGCGCGCTATGGCGCGGACTTTATGCCGGCGTTGGTGCTGCTGGCGGGGGCGGGGGCGCTGGCGCTACACCGCTGGGCCCGAATCGAGGGCGGCGCGACGCGGGCGAGCGTCGTCACCGTGGGCAGCGGTGCGTTGGTGGTGGTCTCGATCTTTTTCGCGGTCCTGCTCAGCTTGCGGGCCTACGACAATCTGCGCCGGCAGAGTCCGCGGGCGTATGCGCGGATCGCGACGTGGCTGAACACGCCGTCATGGTGGGCGGGAAAGCTGGCGGGCACGGACTGCGGCCCGGTTGAAGTGGACGGCAACTTCGTGGCGCAGGTGGCGGGTACGCGCGAGACATTGGTCCGTACTGGGAGTGTGGGTACGCGTGATGAGATCTTTCTGCTTCACGAAGGCGAAGGCCGTGGAAAAATCGGTTTTGCGCACGACGGCGGGCCGGGACGTTTGAGCGGTACGATCGCGCTAATTGGCGCGGCGGGAAGGCGCCTGCGCGTGGAGATGGGCTCCCTCTACCCGCCGGAGCCTCATCCTTATTTTGCCGAGATGAGCGCGGCTGAACGGATCCGGCTGGCGCGGCGGTTGGTCGTCACGCTCGGGGACGCGACGGTGTTGGAAGGTTATCAGCGGTTTCATGTTTCGTCACCAGCGGACGTGGTGTTGTCGGGCGGACGGCGCGTCGGCGGGATGGCGGAGATTCGGGCGGCGGCGCGGGCGGCGGGGACCGGAGGGGACGTGGAATTCGACATGATCCGAATGCGGGTGACGTTTCCGGGGGAAAGATCAGCCGGTCGGGAGCCGCTGGTGGTGACGGGAGAGGCCGGCCGCGGCGATTTTCTTTTTGTGGAGTATCTCGAAGGTGGGTGGGTGCGGTTCGGTCTCGACCACTGGGGCAAGGCGACGGTGATGAGTGCGCGGGTGGCCGTGGAGAGCGGCAAGTCTTACGAGATCGAGATAGGTCTGGGGGCGTTTCCGGGAGCGCGGAAAACGGATGAGTTGGAAGTGAAGATGGACGGACGCGTGGTGTGGGCCTGCCAGGCGAAATTTTTTGGAGTGGGCGCGGAGGATGTGTTCGTCGGAAAAAATCCGATCGGCGGGACGGGCTGCGCGGAGACGTTTGGCGGGACGATTTTAGACGTGGTGCGCGGGGAAAAACCTGATTCGGTGCGCTGAGATGAAATTGATTTCCGACCGGGAGACGCAGGCAAGGGCCGCACGATTTTTGGTCGTGGGCGGGACGTCCTTTGCTGTGCAGGTGGCGGTGATGAAAGTGGCGGCGGACGCGGTCGGGCTGGGGACCAACGTGGCGTTTACGGTGTCGTTCGTGGGCTCGACGCTGACGCATTATTTACTGAACCGGTTCTGGGCGCTGCCGAGCGTGCGCGTGGATACGTGGCGGCAGGCGAAGGAGTATCTGGGGACGGCGGCGATCAGCTGGGTGATCAATATCGCGATGTTTCGCCTGTGTCTGGATGGAATTGGCCTGGGAAAAATGTGGGCCACGGCCGTGGCCGTGCCACCGTCGACCGTGGTGGTTTTTCTGTTACTGAACTA
>SXGR01235592.1_pt1 | contig 17843 bp, 16 predicted proteins | sample 3174711 | NCBI WGS metagenome assembly SXGR01 (sample SAMN11356860, study PRJNA531348) | freshwater metagenome | isolation source: freshwater sample F1-60 | place: China: Fuxian Lake, Yuxi | collected 2017-12-25
ACCACGGCTGACCAGCCACGACGACAGAGCTCCCCTGCGACGAAGAACTGACTGGCGTTCCCGCGAGAGACCTTTGCACCAGACACCTTCACGGGTTCCGTCGTCGGTCGCGCCACGGCGCTATTCCTCGCTGAAGTAGTTCTGGTCAATGTCGAGCACTTCGACTGTCCGTTCTACCCGCACGCCGACCTTGTAGCGCATCATCAGGTCGTAGGTGGGGACTGTCATTGGATTGAATCTACGGCTGAGCCTAGCCGCAGCGGGCGATCCCCGCAACCATAAACAGACCCGCCACGCGGTCGCCCCCACATCCCGTCGGCGGCGGTGCCGACGACAACGGAATCTGGTCATAATCTCGCGTATGCGTCAGTCCCAGTCTCCGTTGCCGAAGGTCACCCCCGATGAAGCTGCCCTCATCGCGACGCTTCGCGCATTACGCGCCCAACGACGCCAACGTCTCGCCCCCCGTGGTCAGCGGCAGCGTCTGAGCGCAGCCGAACGTGCTGCGATTGCTGCGAAGACGGATGGGCGGTGCCACATCTGCGGCGGTGTGCTGGGAACGACCTGGCACGCTGACCACGTCCGCTCACACAGCGCGGGTGGCGCACACGTCGTGGAGAACTACCTTGCAGCGCATGCAACCTGTAACAACTACCGCTGGGACTACCTACCCGAAGAGTTCCAGTGGACGCTCAAGATTGGCGTCTGGGCGCGGTTGGTCATGGAGAAGCAAGACGGGCTGGGACAAGCGATGACGCGCGGATTTGCGGCTCACGAGCGCACCCGAGAGCAGCGTAAGCGAAGAACATAGCGAACGCTCGTAACACCCCGCTCGTTGAATACCTTTTGTGAAACCCAGCCACCCTTCGTCGGGTCTGATCGGGATGGGCTGGGTCGTGCCGATGTCTGGTAGCGTGGTTATTGGTCGTCTTCGGTCGCTTTGGGCTTCCGTGTTCTAAAGGTCGCCACTTCGCCAGCCGCTTTAGCGGGGTGGAGTTGGTCATAGAACTGCTCCACCATCACGGGAGAGGTGCGCGCCCATTCCGCGATGGCGCGATACGACACGTTGTCGCCCTTATCTAACCGCAGCGTAATGGCAGTCGGGCGCAGCGACTTTCTGTCGCGGGTGCGTCGTCGCCCTGTCTCGGGATCGTGAAACTCATACAACCCCGCTGCTTTGAGCAGTGTTTTCATTCCTTCGCGGTGGCTTTCGGGGAAGAGCAAGTCGGTGTCTTTGACATCGGGCAAACGCTCCGCTTTCATCTGTCGGTATGCCCACACGCCGCCAAACATTACATACGCTTTCTCCCGCCTGCCGCCCGTGGAATGCTTCCCCAGCACATACATCAGCACGGCGTCTTCACGGTCGCCGTGGGGAGTGATGACGTGGGTCTCTTCGCAGTCGCACCACCGCACACTATCCGCTTCGCCCACTCGTAATGCTCCTCCCACACTGATGAGGAGGTAGTAGTAGAGCGACCGACGCTGGCGTTGGGTGCGTGCGTTCAGATCGGGGGCGTCCGCGTGTTGCTTCGCCAACTGGTGAAGCGTCTTGTATTCGGCTTCGGTCAGGAACGGGCGCCCCCGATGCACCACGGCTTTCTTTCCCGTAAAGGGGGGCGAGGGGGGCACTTGCGTGATGACTTTCAGTCGGTCTCTCGCAAACACCAGTGCCGAGTGAATGAAGACAAAGTCTTTCTTGAGGGTGCTGCTGGCGAGCGTGTCTCCTCGGTTATTCCGCTGCGTCTCACGCATTGCCCGCAGTTCCCGCAGTGTCTGGGCGTCAATATCCGCGACCTTGAGATGACCGATATGCGGGCGGAGAAGGGCTTCCTTCCATACGAGTTGTTGATATTGCCCCTGGCTGATGGTGCCCTCGTTCGCGTCTTGTTTGCGACTGGCAAGAAACTTCTTGGAGCAGTCGGTAAAGGTGGGGGCGTGGATGAGGGTGCCCCGCTTCTTGAGGGTGAGCAGTTCGCTCCACCATTCGGTCGCCACGCGCTTGGCTTCTCGCAGGTTTGCGGTGCCCGTGGTCTTGCGAAGAAGCTTGCCCTGAATACACGCCCGCGCGTGGATGAAGCGGGAGGTCGCACGCTTCTCCAGCCGCACTCTGCCGTCACAAATGAGTGCCAAGACGGGGTCTGATGCGCCTCGGGGTTTTTGTGTCGCCATTCACCCCGAAGGATACGCGGCTGGGAATAAAAAGCTAGTGGTCAAATAATGGTCAAACAACGTAAAAACTATAAGTATCTTTTTTACAATGTTTTATAATGAAACGCACTAGCTTGAGGTGCTAGCGGGAGCAATCCCGTGGAGGTTCGAGTCCTCTCTTCCGCACCAAAACGAAAGGCCAACCTTGGGGTTGGCCTTTTTCTTTTGGTGCACCGATCGACGGACCAGGGCGTCCAAACAGGGTCTTGGGCTGGTCGTCCTTCAAATACACCTCTCTGCTCAACTACCTGTTCTATCAGACGGGTTGGTTCGCCTGCGTACTCGGCGCCGCGGCCGCCCGGCCCTGGGCGGGATTCCTGATCGCCGCCGTGCTGGTCGGCGCACACCTGTGGCTGTCGGGCGATCGCCGGCGAGACATCGGGCGTATCGCTGTCGCGGTGACCGTGGGCAGCGTGGTGGAAGCGCTCCAGATCGCCGCCGGCACTTACCAGTTCACGTCAGGGACGGTCTATGCGGCACTGCCGCCACCATGGCTGCTGATCATGTGGGCGCAGATGGCGACGACCTTTGACTTCAGCCTGCGGCCGATCGTCGGTCGTCCGGTGGCCGCGGTTGTGTTCGGTGCCCTGGGCGGTCCGCTCGCATTTGTCGCCGGCGAACGTCTGGGCGCGGTCACGCTGCAACGGCCGCTCGTGTCCGGGCTGATCCTGCTCTCGGTCACCTGGGCCGTGGCCATGGCGATCCTGGCATTCGCCGAGAAGAGGAACCCGGTGGGGCGTTCCGAAAACCAACGGGCCGGGTCATGAGAAGATCGCGGACGTGACACGCCTCGCCGCCCGGGCCGCCGTCATCGCTGCCGCCGTGTTGCTGGCGGCGTGCGGTGGCACGACTGAATCGCCGGCTCCAGCACCCGCCCCGGCGGTGGTGCCGGCCGCGGCGCCGACGATGGAACGCCGGGCCATCGAGGAAGCCCCCGCCGAGCCGCCACCCTCGGCCCCGGCGCTCGCCGCCATCAAGGCGCCAGCACTGGGAGACCTCGATGCCATGGCTAGCCGTCGGCGCCTTCGCATCCTCGTAGCGGCCAGCCGCACCTACTATTCCGTCGATAACAACCGGCAACGTGGCGCGACCTACGATGCCGGCGTCGCCTTCGCGCGCTTTGTCACCGCGCAGTCGGACTCTGCGCAGGCAGCGGTCGCCGTGGTGTTCATCCCGACGCACGAAGACGCGCTGGTGGCGAATCTGCTGGCTGGACGCGGCGACATTGCCGCCAACGTGCGGCAGACCTTTGAACGCGACGACCAGGTCGCGTTCGCCACGCCCACCAGGATCGGCATTCGTGAGCTGGTCGTCACGGCCCCGGGACAGCGGCCAGTGGTCAGCCTTGAAGACGTCGCCGGCCGCGCCATCCATGTGCGCAAGAGCAGCGACCACTACCGCAGCCTGCTGCGGCTGAACGAGCAGCTCAAGAAGATCGACCGGCAGCCGAGCCGCATCGTGATCGCCGACGAGACGCTGACCGATGAAGATCTGCTCGATCGCGTCAACGAAGGGAGCTTCCCGGCGACGCTCGCCGACGACTACGTCTTCGCCGCGCGGCGGCGCGAGCTGTCGAGCGCCGGCGCCAACAAGGATGTGGCCGTGAGCCAAGACGGCGTGCTCGCGTGGGTGACGCGCAAGGACGCGCCGCAACTGCTCGCCGCAATCAACGCGTTCTTCGCCACCCACAAGCCGCGGCCCTGACCGGCAACGCACCTGCCCGCCGAAGCCTTGGCGGAGGTGGGAGTAACATGGAGGCATGCGCCTCGACAAGCGCCTCAAGGAGGCGAATCCCGATCTTTCCTGGCGACAGATCCGCGAGGCGATCGCCAAGGGACAGGTCACCGTCGCCGGCGCCATCGAGCGCGACGAGGCGTTCGCGACCCACGACGCCGCCGTCGAGATCAACCGCAATCGGCCTGCCCAGTCACGAGCGCGGGCCAACTTCGAGATCCTCCACGAAGACGAGCACATCATCGTGCTCAATAAGCCCGCCGGGCTGCTCTCAATCCCCTCAAGTCCTGACGCCGGCAGTTCTGAAGACACCGTGCTGAAGCGCGTGCGCGAGTACCTGGTCTTCAAGCTTGGACATAAGAGCTACGTCGGCATGCTGCATCGCCTCGATCGCGATACCTCGGGTTCGCTCGCCGTGGCGCTGTCGAAGGACGCGCACGCCGCCGGCCGCGAAATGTTCAAGCACCACGAGTTCGAGCGCCACTACCTCGCGATCGTCCAGGGCATTCCCAGGCCGTCGCACGGAACGATTGAAGCGAAGATCTCAACCGGCTATCGTAGCGGACGCCGGAAGCTGGTCGATGACGATGACGAGGGACTCGAGGCGTCGACCGACTACCGGGTGAAGGAATATCTGAACGACGCGGCGCTGCTGGAACTTCGCCTGCACACCGGACGTCAGCATCAAATTCGTTTGCACCTCGAACAGCTCGGCCATCCGTTGCTTGGCGAGCGGGTTTACGCCGAAGGCGACGCGCGACAATCGCGGGTGGGCAAGGTGAAGGTGGACGCCAGGCGCAACATGCTGCATGCCTGGACCCTGGCCTTCCCGCACCCGCTGACCGGCGCACCGATTGCCGTCGCAGCGCCCCGGCCCGAGGATTTCGAGACCATTCTGAACAAGCTTCGCTCGCGCAGCTAGCGCTTGCGGGCCGCCCGCACTTCGGCGCATGATGCCCGCATGAAACCGTTCGCGATTGCCGTCATGCTCGCCACTGTCGCGGTCAGCGCGTGCGCCCCGGTGCCCGCCCCGCCGCCAGCCGCTCCGTTCTCTGTTGTTGAAGCGACGATTCCCGATATGCAGAAGGCGATGCAGGATGGCCGGGCCACGTCGCGGCAGATCGTTGAGCAGTATCTGGTGCGCATCGCGCTCTACAACGACCAGCTCAACGCCGTGGTCACCGTGAACCCGAAGGCACTGCAGGAAGCCGACCGGCTCGATCAGGAGCGTAAGTCGGGTAAGACTCGCGGGCCGCTCCATGGCATCCCGATCGCCCTCAAGGACAACATCCACACCACCGACATCCGCACCACGGGCGGCGCCATCGCGTTCGAGAACCTGGTGCCGTCCTACGACGCCACGCTGACGAAGAACCTGCGCGACGCCGGTGCGGTGATCATCGCCAAGACGACGCTCAGCGAGCTCGCCAACTTCGTGACCAACGGCATGCCCGGCAACTACAACGCGGTGGTCGGCTATGCGCTGAATCCGTACGATCCGCGCCGCGACCCGCGGCCGGTGACCGGCGATGGACGCGGCGTGCTCAACACCGGCGGCTCGAGCTCGGGCGGCGGCACGGCCGCCAATTTGTGGGCCGCCAACGTCGGTACGGAGACCTCGGGATCGATCCTGAGCCCATCCAACCAGAACATGCTCGCCGGCATCAAGCCCACCGTTGGCCGCATCAGCCGTTACGGCGTGATTCCGATCACCGCCGACCAGGATACGGCCGGGCCGATGGCCAGGTCGGTGACCGACGCGGCGATCCTGATGGGCGCGCTCGAAAGTGCCGCGCCCGATGCCAACGACGCCGCGACCGCGACCTGCCAGGCGCCGCCGAATCGTGACTACACGCCGTTCCTCAAGCGCGAGGGCCTGAAGGGCGCGCGCATCGGCATTCCGCGCGCCAACTACTACGACCGCATCACGCCGCCTGGCGAGAAGAACCCGCGCGGCGGCTTGAACGAGGCGCAGGCCAAGTCGATGGCCGACGCGATCGAGGTCCTCAAGAAAGAAGGCGCGACCATCGTCGACGCCGACATCCCGAGCGTGGTCGACCCGGATCCGAAGAACAACTTCCTGCTGTGGGGAGGCGCCTGCGAAAAGGGGCCGCGCGGTCCGAATTGTTCATCGGTGCTGTGGTACGGCATGAAGCGCGACTTCAACGCGTGGCTCGCCTCACTCGGCCCGGGCGCGCCGGTCAAGACGCTGGCCGAACTGCGCGCCTTCAACGCCGCGCACACCAATCGCAACGCGATTAAGTACGCGCAGGTTAACCTCGATAACTCGGACCTGCTCGACCTCGACAAGGACCGCGCAAAGTGGCAGGCCGACCGCGACAAGGACATCCGCCTGGCCGCGACCCACGGCATTGACGAAGTGATGACGGCGCAGAAGCTCGACGCGCTGCTGTTCCCGGGCGCGAGCGGCGCCGGGATCGCGGCGAAGCCCGGCTACCCGACCGTGATTGTGCCCTTCGGTCTGTTCGTGCCGCAACCGCCGCCGAGTGGGCAAAGCCTGCCGACGTCGCTGGTGCCCACGTCGGGCGCCTATCCGGATGGCTTCACGCTGCAGCCCGCGCCGTACGGCGTGAGCTTTACCGGCATGGCCTGCAGCGAGCCGCGGCTGATCGAACTGGCGTACGCCTTCGAACAGGCGACAAAGAAACGTGTGCCGCCGACGAGCGCCCCTTGAGCAGCAGTGGGGACAAACCTTCAGGTTTGTCCTTCACACGAAGAACACGAAGCCCAAATGGAATTTGAACCGGACCAACGACCGCTCGAGCGCACGCCCACCACGACATTCGGCGGCCGTTCGCCTGGCGACGGACCGCCGCTTGTGCCGATCGCGATCGGCGGCGCCGCGATCGTAGCGTTGCTCGGTGCCGGCGCGTGGTGGCTGTCGCGAACGCCGGCGCCAACCAACACCACGCCCGCCGCCGTGACGGCCACCGATGCGCCGATCACCGCACCGGAGCCGGTCGTGACGCTGCCGCCGCTCGACGAGATGGACGCGTTCCTCCGCCCGCTGCTGCAGGCACTCTCGAGCCGGCCCGAGCTGGTGCGCTGGCTGGCCACGGACGACCTGGTCAGGCAACTCGCGGCCGCCATCGACAAGGCCTCGCAAGGCGACAACCCGGCGGGCGGCTTCATGGAGCTGGCGCCGCGGTTGCGCCTGGCCGTGACGGGCAGCGGCAATCGCCGCACGATTGATCCCGCGGGCTACCGGCGGTACGACGGGCTGGTCACCACGGTCACGACCATCGACGCCTCGGCCATCGCGAAGATCTACAAGACCATCCGGCCACGGCTCCACGAGGCCTACCAGAACATGGGGCACCCGGGGGGCAACATCGACGCGGCGGTGCAACAGGCGATCGACCTGCTGCTGGACACACCCATGGTGAAGGGGCCGGTGAGGCTCGTGGCGGGGGCCGGGGCGCGATGGGCGTACGCCGATCCGGACCTCGAAGCGCTGACACCCACGCAGAAGCAACTCGTCCGCATGGGACCGGCCCACACCGACAGGATGCTGGTCTGGTTGCGGGCCTTGCAGGTGGGGCTTGAGGCCTGAGGCTTGAAGACAGATCCCAAGTCCCACGCCCCCCTAGTGCGACATTGCGTAGACCAGCACGTTGACGCCGAACGCGTAGCCCTTACTCGACATCTCGTAAAAGTACTGCGGGTTCGACGCTTCTTCTTCCCATGAATCGCCGAGATCGGTGTTGTGCGTGTTCAGGACGAGGATGCGTCCCTGTCCGTCGGTGATGACGCGCGCATGCGGCACGGCGCTGTCCTGCCCGCGCTCGGAGGTGCCACCGCCGCTGTTGAACCAGTGGCCGATCGACGCGATCTGCGGCACGCCATTCATGATGAACTGGGCGCGGAACAGCGGATGGTCTGGCGGCAGGTCGACCATCGGATACTGCGCCGGCGGCAGGGCCTTGGCCAGTTGCTCGGCCCACACCTGCCACGCGTACTGGCCCCAGAAATCGTCAGCCCACAGGAAGCCGCCCTTGTCGACGTAGGTGCGCAGCGCCGCCGCCTCGGCCTCATCGAGGTAGGCCGCGCCGACCTCGGTCATCATCACGAACGGACATTGAAACAGCGCTTCGTCCGTCAACCGGACCACGGCATGACGCGGCTGCTGCGGGCCGTCGAAGCTGACCGTCGTTTTGGTGAGTTCGGACAGGCGGATCGACATGTTGATGTCGGCGCGCGGATAGTCGACCGCCCAGTTGGCGCCGTCACCGGCACGGTTCTGCCGAAAGGCGACGCGGCAGAACTGGAAGCGGCCGTCGAAATCGTCGGCGGTCGCAAACTCGAGAGTGAAGCCCCGCCCGCCGCCACGACGCTGCGCCTCGCCGCTGGCAGCAGCGACGAGCGCCAGCACGACGACTAGCGCGGCGTGTCTTAACGGCGGTCGCATGGCCACAAGTATAGGAGATACGGACACCGGCAAAGCCACCATCACCCGCAGGTGGACATGTCAGGCGACGGCGAGTGAAGCGATGTTCCGCAACCCCACCACCTGGATTCGCTCATCCAGCACGTAGTCCTTCTCTCCCGGATAGACGACGATCAGCTGCGCCAGTTTCAGATCGTCCAGAGCCGCGCGCATGGATTTGGTGGTGCGCGGCGCGTCGGCGTACTTGAACTCGAAGCCCAGCCGCTTGGTGCCGCGAACCAGCAGCAGGTCCAACTCGGCGCCGCCATACGTACCCCAATGGAACGCCTCGCCTGGCTCGACCCGCATGACGCGCAGGGCGTGTTCGAGCGCCAGCCCTTCCCACGACGCACCGAGCTTGGGGTGTGACTGCAGGTCTGGCAGCGAGCCAATCCGTTGCAGGGCGTGAAACAGGCCGCTGTCACGCAGGTAGATCTTCGGCGCCTTGCGCACCCGCTTGCCGAGATTCTCGGTCCACGACGGCAACGACCGCACCATGAACGAGCCGGTGAGGATGTCGAGATAGTGCTGCGCCGTCTTGTAATTCACGCCAAGCGAGCCGGCGATTTCCGACGCGTTCCAGATCTGGCCGTGGTAGTGCGCGATCATCAGCCAGAAGCGACGCAGTTGCTCCGACGGAATCGTGATGCCCAGTTGCGGAATGTCGCGGGTGAGAAACGTGCGGATGAACTGCTGTCGCCAGTGCAGGCTCGCCTCGTCGGAGGCGCTCAGAAACGACTCCGGGAACCCGCCGCGCAACCACAGCGCGTCGAGTCGAGCGGAGCCAACTTCAGTGCCGTCGAAGCCGTTCAAGTCGACGAAGCCGACACGGCCGGCCAGCGACTCGGACACACCCTTGACGAGATCCAACGACGCACTGCCGAGCACCAGAAAACGGGCCGGCTGGTCCGGGCGGTCCGCCAGCACGCGAAGGAGCGGGAAGAGGTCGGGACGACGCTGGATCTCGTCAATGACGACGAGCCCCGTGAGCGCGCCGAGCGTTTGCCGGGGGGCTTCCAGGCGAGCCAGGTCCAGGGGATCTTCAAGGTCGAAGTAGGCATCACGCCCGGTGGCAAATGCCCGGGCGAGAGTGGTTTTGCCGCATTGGCGGGGACCGAGCAGGGCTGTAACGCGGAACCGAGCCAGGGAATCGGCTATCTGGCGTCGATAATTCTCCCTCTCGATTTTCATTGTCGAATAATAGTATATTTAGAACTAATAATCAATTATTGTCCGCGACGCAGGTGAATTGAGAGATGATAGGCACGCCATGAATGTAATGTCGCGTGTTCTGCTCGCCCTTCTGACAACCGGTGTCGTCGCCACCAACCTGTATGGGCAGCAACCCGCGCCGGATCCCATCCGGACGCTGGTCGGTCGTCTCGACCTGGAGAAATACAAGGCCACCGTCAAGGGCCTCACGCAGTTTGGTGATCGCCGCCAAGGCACCGAGCGCAATCGCAAAGCTGTGGACTGGATTGAGGCGCAGCTCAAGAGCTACGGGTGCACCAATACCGAACGGCTCAAGTACACCTACACGACCCCACCGCGGAACCCGAACGCCGGGGGTCAGCGTCCGGCGGCCAATCCCAACGCGATTCCGACGGCCTCTGGCGGCGGGCGGCCGCGCGGCGTACGCGCCCCGACCGGCGTCAACAACGACCCCATGAAGCAGCCCGACGAGAAGCTGCGTGCGCTCAACACCGAGCCCGCCACCGACGGCCCGCGTGAACAGGTCTACTGCACCAAGATCGGCGCGACGCGACCCGATGAGATGTACATCATTGGCGCGCACATGGACGGCCACGGCTGGGGCGAGGCCGCCAACGACAACGGCTCGGGCACCGCGCTCGTCATGGAACTGGCGCGCGTCTTCAGCTCACCGGACGTCGTCACCGATCGCTCGATTCGCTTCGCGCTGTGGAACAACGAAGAGACCGGACTAAACGGTGCCTACGCCTACGCCGAGCAACGCAAGGATCTGCAAGGCAAAGAAAACCCGCCGGGTTCGGGCCGCTATCCCGAACCGAAGTGGCTCGGCATGATCCAGCACGACATGATGATGTTCGACCACGGCATGCCGCGCGCCGATGGCACGCTCGCCCCTGAGCAGCGGCCGGAGGCTGACGTCAACATCGAGTATCAGGTGACGTCAAAGTTTCTCGCCGGGGCCAGGGAACTGGCGTTCGCGCTGCACGCCGCCAACGAGAAGTACGCGACCGACTATCCGTCCAACGTCGGTGAGCACATGACCAACACCGACTCCACCGCGTTCATGGACCTGGTGCCATCGATCAGCCTGCGCGAGAACGAACGTGGTGTTCACATCGGCAACGGCTGGAACCCGCACTGGCATCAGCCAACCGACGTATTTGCGACGTTCACGGACAAGGACTTCCGGCTGGGATTGAACGCGGCGCAAACCACGTTATCGGGTGTCGCGCAATTGACGAACGCGAAGCTGAAATAAAACGGACGGGCCTGAAGACCCGCCCTACGAGAAAGACGAAAGGCCGGGGGTTAGCCCCGGCCTTCGTCGTTGTCGGAAGTGTCTGAGTCCTCGGTTGGCTCGTCGACCAGGTCATCCAGCCACGGGTTGTGCTGCGGACCGGGCACGATGCCCGCAATGTCCGGATCCACTCCGCTGGGATCGTTCGGGCCAACCTGGCTGCGCCGCTGCTTGGTTTCCTCGCGGCGAACCACTTTCTGCTTCTGCTTTTCAACGCGGGCGCGTTCACGCTCGCGTTTACCTCTGCCGAGGGGTCCTCGCGTAGCCATTTAGCGTCGGCCTACCAGCGCGGCTCGCGCCGTCCGCCGCCACCGCCGCTGCCGCCACCGCGGTTGCCGCCGCCGCCACCGAAGCCACCGCCGCCACGGCCGCCGCCGCCACCACCGAAGCCACCGCCGCCGCGGGCTTCCTTGGGACGCGCTTCGTTCACAGTGAGTGTCCGGCCACCCAGCTGCGACTCGTGCAGCTCGGTGATGGCCTTCTGGGCGCCTTCATCGGTACCCATCTCGACGAACCCGAACCCGCGGGCGCGGCCAGTGGCCATGTCGCGCATCACCGTGACTGATTCCACGGCGCCGACTTTTTCGAACAACTCCTGAAGATCCTGCTCCGCCGCGGTGTAGGGAAGATTCCCCACGTACAACTTCCGACCCATCGTCTTCTCCTCGTCTCGCTACGCGAGAACGCTTGCCACAGCCCTCTCGGACTGCCGGCCGCTGGCAGTGACCCGCGGTTCCAAAAGTGACCCGTCGGGGCGGCACGTTACTGAAGGCTGTCGACCAACCAAGACAAGTGAGGACAGAACCAAATGGCCCGCAAACACGGAAGGCCGCCCTGGGCGGCCCTCCCCTACAGCATCTGTCAGTCTACCAGAAATTGGGGGTTGCCAGCCCGGGCAGGCCGGTCGTCAACGGAACAGGTGGCTGGGACGAACATCGGCGAGCGCGTGCTCGCCGTGCCTCACCACCTAGGATTGGTTTCCCCTGGCCTGGTCGAGCCACTCGACCAGGCCCGCGAACGATCCGACACGCGGGCAATCCACACCGCTGTAGAGATTGGCCAGGTCGAACAACACGCCGTCGCGCAGGCCGGCGCGGCGGGCGCCGATCACATCGACGTGATAGAGGTCGCCGACGTGCACGGTGCACGCGGGATCGGCCTGCGCGTGTTCCAGCGCCAGGCGAAACAAGCGCGGGTCTGGCTTCTCGACGCCCCACTCATGCGAGTCAAGCAGGTGATCGAACCAGCGGGTCAACTGTAGCCGATCGAATAAGTGGCGCAGCCGGCCGTTGGCATTCGAGACCACCACCAGGCGCAGGCCGCGGGCCCGCAGGGCCGCGAGCGCCGGCTCGACGTCTGGCTCAACGTGCTCCCACAGGTTCTCGACCCGGTGGTAGTCGCGTAACTCCGCCAGCGCCGCGTCGGTGCCGGCGTTCTGCGTCACACCGGCGTGCTGCAGCACCAGGTTGAAGTAGAGCCACCCACGCGACCGATCGTTGGTGGCGCCAATCACCGCCGCCTGATCCAGTTGATGGGTGGCGCGTTGTTCAGCGGCGCCGAGCGCGGCCGACGTGACCTGCGCGCCGTGGCGGACCAGGGTGTCGGCCACCCGGGTCCAGGAGGGGTGGCACAGCACCCCGCCGGCGTCGAGGAAGACGGTGTCGATCACCGGCCAACGCCGATCACAAATCGGCTGACGTCCCGGGTCATGGCCGACAGGTCCAACGGCGGCTGCGCGCTGGCCGGCGGCAGCCAGTGGTAGTACTCGACCAGCGGCCGGTCGTCGGTGAGCAGCGGCCCCGGGCCGACGAATGCGCGCATCTCATCAGCGTTGCCGGTGAACCAGCCCGTGAGCACCGCGAAGCTGGTGAGGCCAATCGCGTCGAGCGCCTCGCGCGTCTTCGCATCAGTTCGCATCCGGCCGAGCGCTTCGGGATCGAGGCGCAGCGGCTCCGCCGTGCCGATCATGAATTCGCCGTCGTTCCACAACGTCGCATTGGGGAACACGTCGAGAAACGTCCGCATGATCAGCTGGTATTCCACCGCCGGTCGCTTGCCGATCCACTGCATCGCGACCCCATTGGGCTTGAGCGCATGACGCACCAGCGTGAAGTACTCGCGCGAGTAGACGTGACCGGCGCCGGCGTGCCCGGGCTGAATCACGTCGGCGGTAATCACGTCGAAGCGGCGATCTGTCAGCGTCAGGAAACTCCGTCCGTCATCGACGCGCACGCTGACGTTTGGCTGATTCAGCAGGTCGTAGTTGACGTGTGAAAAGAAGGGCGCCGCCTTGACGACGCTCACCGACAACTCGACCACCTGGACATGGCTGCCGGCGTGTTGGCTCACCGCACCCGGCGTCGCGCCGCCGCCCATGCCGACGACCAGCACGTCCAAAGGGGCGCCGTGCAGGACCATCGGCAGGTGGCCGAGCGTGCGATGCAACTTGACCATGGCCGGCTGATCGTTGGCCTGGTGAAGGCCATCGAGATAGAGCACGTGCTGCAGGCGGGTGGCGCGCACGCTGACCGCCGTCTGCACGCCTTCGTCGCGCCAGTACTCAGGCAGCAGGTCGCCGTAGCGGCGATCGATGGCCACCTTGAAGGGATCGCCAATGTTCCTGGCGATCGGGATCGACGCGGCCAACACCATCAGCACGGCCACCGCCGACGGCCAACTGGGCCGGCGCGCCACCAGCAGGGCCGCACTAGCCAGGTAGCACCCTGCCAACGCGACCAGCGCGTGGGTGGCACCGAGCCACGGCAACAGCACGAAGCCCGCCGCCAGCGAACCGGCAATCGCGCCGACCACATTCAAGGCATAGAGCCGGCCGACGCGATCGGCCACGCCAATCGCTCCCGCGGCCAGACTGCGCGCGCGCGAGGCCGCGCCCAGCGCCAGCGAAAACCCCACGCCCATCGCCACGGCCGGCGCGAGAATCGCAATGCCCACTGACCGCCACAGGGACATGGTGTCCCAGCCGTGCTTCACGGTCCACAGCAGCGCACTCATCGACGCCACCGTGGCGAACCCCGTCAGCGCCTGGGTCAGCGCCAGCCAGAAGGCCAGGCTGATGCGGCGCCGCAACAGGCGCGACGCCAGCAGGCCGCCCGCGGCGATGCCGGCCAGCACCGTCGCCAGCATGGCCGTGAACGCCTCCGCGGTGGCCGTCACGAACTGCAGCATCAGCCGGAACCACAGCACTTCGAGGCCGAGCGAAGCGAAGCCGGAGATGGCGACCACCCAGTAGATCACCGGGAACAACGCCGTCGACTCATCAGTGGTGGTGGCCGCCTCGACCGGCTCCGCCGCTGACGCCGCCGCCGAAGCCTCCCGCCGTCCCATCCAGTACGCGCCACCGCCAACAACCACGTTGGTGAGCGCCGCGACCAGAAAGGCCCGCTGGATGCCGATTGCCGGAATCAGGTAGAAGCCGGTGGCCACGGTGCCGACCATCGCACCAGCGGTATTCAGCGCGTACAAGACACCGATGGTGGATCCGGTTGATCGCGCCGACGTTGAGGACGTCGTGAACGCCGACACGGCCGCGCTCAGTAACGGCAACGTCGTGCCCATCATCGTCGTCGGCACGGCGAGAATGGCAAACGAGCATGCCAGCCTGGCGACCGTCAGCCACCCGAATGAATCCGGCGCGAGGTGATGAACCTGCAGGTAGACAACCGAGGCCGCGTCAAGCAACCACGGCGACGCCAGGCCGGTGACACCGACCAGGATCTCGGCGATGCCGAACGCCTGCAGCGCCGGAATCCGCCGGCGCAACACCCGTCCGGCGAGCAGGCTGCCAATGGCGAGGCCCGCCATGAACGCCGCCAACACCGTGCTGGCCGCGTAGACGCTGACGCCAAACACCAGCGACAACCGGCGCAGCCAGAGCACCTGGTAGACGAGGCCCGCAATACCGGAACAGAAGAAGAGGGCGAAGATGGCTCGCCGGTCGCGCATGGTCGCCGGCGATCTTACCCTGTCCAATAGAGTCCCCGATATAATCGGGTGACTACGACTGCTGGTCGTCGGACGTCGCGCGCCGTACGGTCATGGGTTATGCCGATTCGAATTGCCTTTCTCCTTGTCGTCCTGGCCCTGCCGACCTCCGCGTTCGCGATGAAAGGCCGCGTGGTCGACCAGCAGGGCCGCCCCGTCGCCAGCGCCACCATTTCGATTCTCGGCAAGCCGGGTGAGGCCATCACCGACGCCGACGGACGTTTTGAATGGCAGCCCGACCCGACGCCACCGTTCGAAGTGCTGGTGATCGACAAGGCCGGCACCTACGCACGGCCCGTCCTCATCGAACGCGTCGATCCCGGGCAGGAACTGCTCGTGACGATCGCCCCGCTGCTCAGCGAGTCGGTGACCGTATCGGGTTCGGCGCCCAGCATCGAGGCCACCCCCGCAGCGGGCACCACCAGCGTGAGCGGCCGCGATGTGGCGGTGCGCCAGCCGACCAACCTGATGCAGGCGATCGAAAACGTGGCCGGCGTCAATCAAGTCTCTGAAGGCCAGGCGGCGGTGCCGGCCATACGCGGACTCGCCCGCGGCCGCACCCTGATTCTGATCGACGGCGCCCGGGTGAGTTCCGAGCGTCGGGCGGGGTCGAGCGCCACGTTCCTGGATCCGTCGCTGGTCGAGGGCGTGGACGTCGCCCGCGGGCCGGGCTCGGTCGCTTACGGATCCGATGCGTTTGGCGGCGTCATCTCGGTCCGCACCCGCCGAGTGTCGCCCGGATCACCGTGGGCGGCGCAGTTCTCGGGCACCCTCGGCGCGGGCGTGCCCGAACGGCGCGGGTCAGTGGAGATCTCCAAGGGCCTGCCCGCGGGCGGCTTCATCGTTGCCGCCCACGCGCGCGGGGCCGACGACTGGCACAGCCCGTCCGGTGAGGTCTTCAACTCGGGATTCGCCGATCGCGGATTCATGGTCCGCGCCGAGCACAAGGCGGGCGCCGGTACGCTCAGCGCGGGCTGGCAAAGCGACTTCGGCCGCGACATCGAGCGACCGCGTAACAACTCGCGGACCGTCCGGTTTTTCTATCCGACGGAAGACTCGCATCGGTTCACCGCGGGCTATGAGGCACGGTTGGTGGGCGGCTTCCAGCGCCTGGGAGTAACCAGCTTCATCGGCAGCCACACGCAGGTTACCGACCAGGACCGGTTTGCCACCGCCACCACCGGTCGCACCATTGAGCGCGCCAACGTGACGGCCAAAGACATCGAGGTGCGCGGGTTTGGCGAGCGGCTGTTCGGCAAGTCGCGGCTCGAGATCGGCGTCGACGTGAACGGCCGTGCCGGCTTGCATGCGGTGGATGACCTCATCACCCATAACCTCGCCGGCGCCATCGTCAGCTCGCGGCCCGTCGTGTCGGTCGACTCCGCGAGCCGCACCGACACCGGCACCTACGTCTCGATTGACTCAGCGGTCGCGCCGCGGCTCGTTCTGGGCACTGGTGTGCGCGCCGATTACGTCACGACCAGGAATGACGGCGGTTACTTCGGCGATCGCTCCACCGGCCACGGCTCGTTCTCCGGCTTCGCCTCGGCCACGCTCGGCAGCTTCAAGGGCTTCAGCCTCACCGGACAGATTGCCCGCGGCTTCCGCGACCCGGTGCTGTCGGATCGCTACTATCGCGGACCCACCGGACGCGGCTTCATCACCGGCAACCCGGACCTCGATCCCGAGACCAGCCTCCAGGGCGACCTCGCCTTGCGCTACGTGACGTCACGGTTCCGCGTCGCCACGTTCTACTACGATTATCGAATCCATGACTTGATCGAGCGCTACTCGACGACGACGGATTTCTTCTTTTTCCGCAACCGCGGCACCGCGCGCATTCGCGGCTTCGAGGTCGAGGGCCAGGCAGACCTCGGTGGCGGCGTCACGCTCGAGATCGCATCACAGGTCGCCGAAGGGCACGCCCTCGACGACCACGCGTACCTCGACGACATGTCGCCCGCCAACCTCTCGGCGGTGGTGCGCAAGCAGTTCGGCGCGCGTGGGTTTGGGCAGGTGCGGACGGCGTATTTCTTGGACGATGACCACGTCGGCCCGACCGAGCGGGCGGTGCCCGGCTACACTCTGCTTGACCTCGCGACGGGCATCCGCGTCGCCCGGCCGCTGGAGCTGCGCGTCCAGGCGCGCAACCTGCTGGCTCAGCAGTACTACGCAAGCCAGGACATTCGCACCGTGTTGGCTCCCGGCCGCTCCGCGTCGCTGACCGTCGCGGTCAAGTTCTAACTAGATCACCACGGCCTTCTCGACGATGAACGTGTTGTTCTCGGTTTCCTGGATGGTGACTTCGACCGTGTAGCCGATGCCCTTGCCGGGATACTGTTGTCGGATCAGCGCCACGACCTGATCGAACACGTAGTGGGCGACGTTTTCGACGCTCGGTCCCTTCCCCTTTAACACCACGACGCCCTCGGGCTCGAACCGGCCGGCATCAAGGAAGGCCGTGTCCTGCTCGGTGATGAGCATCTTGTGGTCCAGGAAGCGCATCACGTGCTTGATGTCGCCGAAGTCAATCGACAGGTCGAAGTCGTTGCGCGGCAGCTCCTCGGCCGCGATCACAACCTTGCCGTGCCAGGTGTGGCCGTGGACGAACCGGCACTTGCCGGGGTGGCCCAGTTGCCGGTGCCCAGCGTGGAACTTCGTGGTGACGACGATGCTTTCCATTGCTGAATCGATTATAGACTTTCCCAGTTCACCCGGATTGGCCACCGGCAGCGGCCGCAGCAGCATCTGGTTGAACAGCGAAAAGATGGCGGAATTATCCTGTAGAGTTTTCCCATGCCCAAACGTTCCTGGCTGATGAAGTGCGAGCCGAGCGCGTACACGATTGACGACCTGAAGCGTGACGGCAAGACCGGATGGGAGGGCGTGCGCAACTACCAGGCACGTAACTTCATGCGCGACGACATGCAGGTGGGCGAC
>SXGR01296450.1_pt1 | contig 17840 bp, 16 predicted proteins | sample 3174711 | NCBI WGS metagenome assembly SXGR01 (sample SAMN11356860, study PRJNA531348) | freshwater metagenome | isolation source: freshwater sample F1-60 | place: China: Fuxian Lake, Yuxi | collected 2017-12-25
AGAGGCCGCTCGCCTCGCTTTCAGGGACATCATACGGAAAAGGGCCGTAGGCACGGGAGCGATCGCCATCGGGCGGCTCGACCTTGATGACCTGGGCGCCCAGGTCCGCCATCAAACGCGAGGCGAACGGCGCGGCGATAAAGGAGCCGTACTCCAGAACGCGAACGCCTTCAAGGGCCTTTGGTGCCACAGGCGCGCCTACGCCAGGAACCCGCCATCGATGTAGAGCGTCTGGCCGGTGATATAGGCAGCTGCAGGGGAGGCGAGGAAGGCAACCAAGAGCCCCATTTCGCGGGCCGTCCCCAATCTACGCATAGGTATCTCGCTCAAGATCCGGTCGCGCATACGCTGGTTCTCCAACTGGGTCCGGGTGAGCTCCGTCTCCACGTAGCCGGGGCCGACGGCGTTGACGGTGATGCCGTGGCGCGCCCACTCGACGGCCATGGCCCGGGTGAAGGCACAGAGGGCGGCCTTGGATGCGACGTAGGAGACGCGAAAGCGCGAGGACTTTGCCGCATCCACAGAGGAAATGTTGATCACGCGCCCCTCCTTGCGCTGCAACAGATGCGGCCCAAAGGCGCGCATGGTCATCATGGCGGCGGTGAGGTTCACATCAAGAACGCGCTGCCACTCCTGATTCGAAGTTGGCTCGAAGAAACCCGGGATATCGCCCGCCGTCGGGGGATTGAAACCTGGAATGGGAACGAGGGGCTTCGGCACCATCGCACCGGCGTTGTTGACGAGGATATCGACGCGGCCCAGCCCCGCCAGGGCCGTCTTTGCCAGCCGCTCGACATCTTCCTCTTTGGAGATATCCGTGGCCGCGATGACACAGTCGCGGCCCATCTTCCGTATCTCGGCTGCGAGGGCCTCCAGTTCCGGCTTGCCCCTGGCCGCGATGCACAGGTCAACGCCAGCTTCCGCAAGGGTGACCGCGATCCCGCGCCCTATGCCACGGCTTGCGCCGGTGATGACGGCCTTTTTGCCTGCAATGGAAAACTCGGGGAGCATCTTGGACGCTTTCTCCTTTGCTGTTTGAAGGGACAGTCAGACGATACCCTCCACCATCTGGAGCGTCAAGGCTGCGAACACTTTTGCATGCCGGCCAAGAGCCATAAAAGACGCTGGGGTCTCCTGGGGCAATGATACGCAGCGCTTTACTTTGTTGACACTCTCAGCCCCGGTGCCTACAATCTCGCCGCCCCCTGAAACAGCATGCACGGGCATCTTTCCAAACGAAGGAGCCTGACGGAGATCAGACGAACGTTCGCCTAGGAGGTCAGGGCTGTACAAAGGCGCAATCATCTCGTCCGACGATCACGTCATGGAGCCTGGAAAACTGTGGGTCGAACGCCTCGGGGCGCGCTACGGCGACCGCACACCTCGAATCGTCCAGGAAGAGACGACGGACTGGTGGGTCTCCGGCAGCCAGCGCATCATGCCGCTGAGCCCCGGAACGCTGGTGGGGAAGCGGTTCTAGGACCCAGAAAAGCTCTCCCGGCTCGCCCGTGCTACGGACGTCCGGCCCGGCGCCTTCCTTCCCGGCGAGCGCATCAAGGACATGGACGCCGACGGGATAGCGATAAGCGTCCTGTACGGCAGCGTGGCCATCGCCCTCTACCACATCCCCGACCTGGCGATGCTGACAGACTTGCTTCGAGCGTACAACGACTGGATAGCCGAGTATTGCCAAGCTGCGCCGAGACGATTGAAGGGAATCGGTCTCCTCAATGCAGAGGACGTTCCAACGGCGGTCGCAGAACTTGAGCGATGCGCGCGCCTCCCTGGCTCACCATGACTTTCGCCGTCTCCTGGTTCACGTAGAAGGTGCCGTAGAGATTGATCTTCACCGTTCTGTCCCATAGCTCGTCGTCTATCTCCAGGAATGATTTGTGAAAAGCATTGCCCGCTACGTTGGCAAGGACGTCAACGCGGCCGTACCGTTTCACTATTTCGCCGACCACTGCCTGCACGTCCTTGCGAGAAGTGAGGTCCGTCTTCTGGAAAAAGGCCGTGCCACCGCTCGCCTTAATCTCCTTTGCGACCTCCTCGCCTTTATCGGCCTGGATATCGGCGATGGCGACCTTTGCGCCGCGGGACGCCAGGAGAACAGCCGACGCGCGCCCCATGCCGCTTGCGCCCCCTGTGACGATGACCGACTTTCCATTGAGTGTCCTGGGTTCCTTCCTTTAGCTGAAGACGCCCGCATTCATCAACTCCTGATACTCGCCCTCGGACATCTTGAGAAGATCGCGCGCCACGAATTCATTATGCTCCCCGAGCAGCGGCGCGGGGCGAACGCCGGGCTCGATCCCTGAGATGCGAAAGGCGGCAGCATCGACGGGATAGGGTCCCATGCGCGAATGATCGGTAGTGATGAAATGTTTCCGGTGACCCAGCTGGGGGTCTTCGTGCAAGTCTCGCCCGGTGGCCACGACGCCCGCGGGAACACCTGCCGCTTGAAGCGTCTCCATCACCTGACGAGCGTCACGGCTTTGGGTCCACTCTGTGATGACGGCGTCGAGAGCCGCGCTGTGCTGCATCCGCTTCAGCAGCGTATCGAAGCGCGCATCCCTGGCTAGTTCCGATCTTCCGATGGCATCGCACAGGGCCTGCCATTCGGCGTCGCTTCGCACCGAGATGGCGCACCAGCGGTCGTCCCCCTGGCAGCGGTAGGCGTTGTGGGGCGCGGCATGGCCGGAATGATTGCCCCGGCGTTCGCCTTCGCGCCCGTTCACCGTATAGTCGAGGATACCCGGCGCGAGGAACTGGAGCCCGGCTTCAAGCTGGGAAAGGTCGATGTACTGCCCCTGGCCAGTGCGGCTGCGCTGCTCCAGCGCGGCGACGATGGCGATGATGGAGAACCACGGCGCGATCATATCGGGAAGGGGCAGCGCCGGGCCGAGAGGTTCGCGGTCGGGCCAGCCGGTGAAATGATTGAAGCCGGTGAGGGCCTGCAACATGCCGCCAAGCCCCGGATGTCCGGCGTGTGGCCCGGTCTGTCCCTGCTGGCTTGAGCTGAGCATGATGGCCTTTGGGTTGAGCCTGCGAACATTCTCATAGTCGAGGCCCCATTCGCCCATCTGGCCTGCGCTGAAGTTCTCCGTGACCACATCCGCCCAGGCGACGAGGCGCTTCGCGATTTCCTGCGCGCGCGAGTCTTTCAGGTTGAGGCTCACGCTGAGCTTGGAGGGGGCAAGGATGCCGAAGTGCACGCTAGAATTGCGGCTCGGTTTCCCCGCGAAGGGCGGCGAGAGGCGGGTGCTGTCCGGGCGCGAATGGGTCTCGATCTTTATCACTTGGGCGCCATAGATGGCGAGATATTTCGTCGTCGTTGGGCCGGCGATAGCCCAGCAGAAGTCGGCGACCTTCACGCCGGCGAGGGGCAGCCGCTCCGCGCCGCTCATACGACACCCGCTTCAGCCAGAGAGACGAGCTCGTCGCGCGAATAGCCCAACTCGTTCACGTAGATATCGATGTTGTGCTCGCCGAGGAGCGGCGGCCGCAGGCGGATCGAGCGCGGCACACCAAGGTGGCGAAGGAATGCGCCTGGATAGGTGATGCTTTCTCCCAGTTCAGGGTGCTCGACCTTTTCAAAGAAGCCCCGGGACTTGAGTTGATCGTTAGAGAGGAGGTCTTTTGGCGAGCTGACAGGAAAGAGGAAGGCGCGGCGCTTCAATGCCTCACGATAGATCTCATCCTTGGTGAAGCGCGCGAAGAAGCCGGACATCTCATCTTCCCAGGCGTCCACCTGCTCCTGGCTGATGCTGCCGCCAGTCACCTTATTAAAGTCAGTGTTCTTGATCGTTGTCTCGACGCCCTTGTCCTGCATCCACTGAGCCAGGCCGCGCATGCGAGTTCCGGGCCCGGGGCCCCAGAAGATGTGGGAGGCGATATAGCCGTCCTTTGCCGGGAAGACGCCGCGGGTCATGCGCCCGCCATATGCGTGTTTCGCACCGCGATGTTCGACCTGTTTTTCGGCAAACCATAGCTGCTGGGTGTTGGTGAGCATATCCGCGACAGCCTCTTGCACGGAGACATCCACATAGCTTCCCTGCCCGGTGGCGAGTCGTGCAGCGTGGGCAAGCATCGCGCCGACGGCAGCCTGCGCGCCAGCAAAGACATGCGATTGGGGCACGCCCATGCGCAAGGGCGGCCTGTCCTCCGTGCCGCAGAGGTTCATCATGCCGCCCGCGGCCATCGTCACGATGTCGTCACCTTTGAAGCCGCTGTAGGGGCCGCTCTGCCCAAATGGCGTGATGGAGACCATGACGAGGCCAGGGTTGACGGCGCGCAGCGCATCGAAGCCAAGCCCCAACTTCTGCATGCGGCCCGGGGCAAAAGTCTCAATCAGAAAGTGGGAGGACGCCACAAGCCGCCTGAGGAGTTCTCTGCCATCAGCCGTCGCGATATCAAGGGTGATACCGCGCTTGTTGCAGTTATAGGCCCACCAGGGGAGGCTCTTTTCGGGGTGCGCATCGTCGTGATAGAAAGGGGCGCGGTTGCGCGATGGGTCGCCGCCGGGCGGCTCGACTTTCAGGACATCGGCGCCCAGATCGCCGAGGAGGCGGCCGCAGAGCGCGCCAGTTTCATCGGAGAGGTCGAGGACGCGATAGGGGCTTAGGGGCAAAAAGGGCGCGGTGGAAGAGAGGCTACTCATCCGTCATCTTCTCGGGCGCAGGGCGCATCCCTTCAACGCCGGGCGGGGGCAGTTGCGCAGGGCCACCTTTGCGGGAGGGCAAGATAACAGTGGCTTGCCCTGGGGCGGTGATCGTGCCGCGCTGATTTTCGCAGGCCAGCTCAAGCTCAACGATGTGATGGCCTTCGGAAGTGACTGATTTGCTTTTGACGGAGCCGTTCACCCATGTGGTATCGCCGTAGTAGTTGAATGCGCGGTACTGGTCGGACATCTTCCAGAGCCACGCGCCATCGCCCATCCAGTTCGTGACGACCTGGGCGAGGAATGCGCCGCGCAGCTTGCCGAAGTCGTAGGCGTAGGGGTTGCCGATCTTCTGAGCCCACACGTCGTCCCAGTGGACGCGCTCGACGATATCGGGATAGCCCCATTCATTGCGCGTGTAGAAATTCGGGTGGCGCTTGCGATGGAGATAGGCGAGCTTGAAGGCCTGCATCCCACCGCCGAAGCCACGCACCCAGGCGAGGAGGTCGGTCACCTTCATGGCGCCTTTCACGATGGACGGGAGGACTTGGCCCGGGGAGACGTCTTCCCAAAAGAGCGTCTCCCCGCCGCGCCGGAACTCCTTTTCATATGCGTCGTCGATCTCCTTCACCATCTCGTCGGTATAGTCCGGGCGCTTGATCTCCAGGTACTTCCTTTGCTTCACTGCCGCGTCGCGTTCGGCGCGCACATAGCTCTCCCAGTAGAAGGCGACGAGCTGGCCGCGCTGGTTCAGCCAGTCGGTGCGGTAGCGGATGATGACGGATTTTCCCCCGGTGAACTGGCTCGCCTCTTTCACGATAACATCGCGAAGGGCCTTGCGCTTCACAAGCCTATCGCCTGGAAAAACCGGGCGGAACCACTCCCACTCATCGCCAGAGAAAAACTCGTGGACGCCGGCCAGGGCATGGGCGCCCTTTGCGCGGACCTCAGGAGGAATCTCTCGAACCTCACTGATGCCTGTGGTGATGAGAAAGGTGGGCGGGGCAATGACGTGCCGCCAGCGTGACTTCTTCGCGTATGCCTCGCTGGTGAAGAGCGGGTTGTCGTCGCCATAGCCCCGGACGAAGTGGCGGATGGAATCGACAGTCGCATACTCGTTGTAGGGCTGGGTCTGGGGAATCTCAACGCCGATGCGGGCGCGCATCCGCTCGATGCCGTCGCTGGTGATCTTGCCATAGCTCTCGTCGCGCGGGGGACGGCTCTTTTTCTCCGCCTCGCTCGTCATGGCGCACCCCTGAGTCAAAGAGAGATGGGGAACAGGAACGGGGACAGGCGGATGATAGGTTCGCCCACTTCCCGTGTCAACGCCTCAGGGGGGAGAGATACAGGGCGCTTATACCGATGCCGCGATGCGCGCCAGGGCTGCTCTTGCGGCGAGGCCTTCGCCAGCGCCCACGGGGGCTGGAAAATAGGCGGCCCTGGCAATGCGCTCTCGCAAGGTATCAAGGTCTTCGCGACAGTCAGGCGCTGCGGCCACCGCCCGCCTAAAGTAGGCGGAGAGCGTCTCCGTATGCGTCCTCGGAGCGATGCCGCGCGCGCTCATGATGCGCTGCGCCCTCTTCCAGGCGTCCAAGACGGCTTTGCGCTCCTCATCCCGCAGCAGGGAATATGGCGCATGCCCGGTGCGCGCCCTCTTCCTGCGCCGAAGGTACCACCAGAGTCCGGCGCTCATGACGATGCCGGCAAAGACAAGAGCGCCAGCGGCGAGGCGGCCAAAGGTCAGACTGCGGAAGAGGCTGCCGATGTCGCCGCGCACATCATCGCCGAACTGGACCTTGAAGAGTTTGCCGAAGACCTTCGCGCCGAGGCCGGGTTTTGCCTGCTGCCGCTGCACCTCCGGCTGAGGGCTGGGGTCGAAGGGCACCCAGCCTGCGCCGGGGTAGCGGATCTCAGCCCAGGCGTGGGCATCGCGCTGGCGCACGATGTACGCGCCTGAGAGAGGATCGAACTCGCCGGGGAGGTAGCCCGTGGCGACACGGGCATCGAGGCCGGCCCCCAGGGCAAGAAGCGCCTCGGCAGCGGCGAAATCGAAGCTGCCCCCGGTGCCCGCGCCGTCGAAGAGGAACTCCTCCGTCGATTTCGAAAGGCTGTCTTTTGGCGCATCCTTGTTGTACTTGTAGTTCTGGTTGAGATAGGCGGTGATCGCCTGGCTTCTTTCGTACACGTTCTGCGTGCCGCCGGCGATCTCCTGGGAGAGAGCGGCGACGCGGGGAGGAAGGCGCGTGGCACGTTGATTCCGAATGAAGGCTTGTTCCGATACAAGGCGCAGGAACTCGGGGTCGTAGGACCGCCGCTCAGAGCGCACCAGATAGACCGAGCCTTTGTTGAGCGTGTCGCTGCCCGATCTCTCCGTAAGAGCTTCCCATTCGATAGGGGCATAGCCAAGGGACGGCGACGACTGGCCTTGCGCAACATAGACCGTCTGCGTGTACCTGCTCACACTCCCGCGAGAAGGCTGCTCCACCGGGGCCTGCTGCACTTGCCAGTTTCTGCCGTCCTGCGTGACGTGAGTCCGGGTGCGCCAATAGCTGGCGACGGGGCTTCGGACTCGCAGCACTTCGTCGGCTGACCCTGGCCTGCCAGGCGTCTCTCGCGGCGGCGCTTGATTTCCTGAGGAAGAGTCGGAGGCTTGGCCGTTTTGGTTCGTCGCGTCCGCTCCTCCACCTGCTCCCTCTCCAGCCGCTTGCGCGTCTGAGGCCGCTGCATCCGGCTGCTGGCTCACGCCCTCTCCTTCCGGCCCCTCTTGCGCATTCGTCACAGGCAGCATGGCGGAGGCGGCAACGGTCGCGTTCACTTGCACGGTGCCCCAGGGGAGCAGGAGGAAGAGGAGGACGCCGAGGGCGGCTATGGAAGCCGTCCACCCTCCCCAGACGATAGCGCGCGAACGGCCCGCCCAGGCAAGTGTCGCGACGACACCCGTCTTGGCGTCGATGGCGGCGCTTGTGGCAAGGTAGGCGAGCAAGAGCCCAAGGTAGGCGATGAGGGGCACAATGAAGAGACTTGTGAAGGCAAGCTGGCTCGCAAGGACAAGGACGATGGCGCTGACAAGGAAGCTTGTGGAGATATTGCTGCGGGTACGGATATCAAAGGATGAGACGGCCTGGACCAGGATGAGGGCGATGGTGGGCGGCAGCCAGTTGCCTTGCAGCGCCGAGGGCAACTGAAAGGCCATGACGGCCATGAGGATGATGACGCCGCACATCAGGCCAACGCGCCACAGGCCCATCTTGCGGCTGCGGGTCTTCCAACTCCAGTAATGGCCGACGGCAGCCAGGAGCGGCGCGCCAAGGCCAACCCACACCGACGCGCCGACGATGGCTAAGGCAACGCCCGTAACCCAGGCAGCAAACAGGGCGTGGAGACGCAGAGCGATGGAGTGCTCCGGCTGCTCCGTAAAGAGCGTCTTTATCGAGATCTTCATGCCGCCCGCCTCGTATGCTCCCCAGGCGGAACGACGGCGCTGGGCACGGGAGCGCGATAGGAGAGGACCGCCGCGCCTGCCCTGGAAAGGCTGCCTCTCGCCTCTTCGGTCTCAAGCGCCGCAGGGCTCGCCACAAGGAGCACCGTCAGCCGTGAAGAGAGCCGCGTTGCCGCCATCGCGACCTGCCGAAGGCCGGCCTGGTCGCTGGCAGAGACGACAACGGCGGCCGCGGCATTGGGCGCAAGCCACCGAAGAGAATCGACAGCAGGGGAAATATTGGAGGCAGCAGCGACAGCAAGGACGCGCATCATCTCGTCGCGCGTCTGCTGAACTTCTGCCGTCCCATTCTGCCAGCGCACGCGCCCGCCATCCTTTGTCCATGCTTCGACGACGCCAGCGGCCAGGCGCGCCACCTGATCGAAGGGCTCAATCTCACCTGGCGGGACTATGACGAGGACGGGTGTGTTGCCTGCAGCGGCGGTATGGGCCTTGGTCATAAGGCGGCCAGTTCGCGCGAAATTTCGCCAGTGGAGGGCGCGGGCAGGGTCGCCGGGAACATACGGGCGCGAGCCTGCAACGTCCTCACCCGTACGGGCGGGGCGATTCTTGGGAAGCGCGCCCTCCGCCGGGCGGCTCAGGTCACCTGAGGAAAAGGCAAAGGGGGCGGGAAGAACCAGCGCCTGGGAACCGGCGGTCAGGCGCCGCCGCCGCCGAAGGATCGCGGCCGGCGCTGACGATTCGATCGTCGCCTTTTGCAGGCGATAGAGGCCCCGCTCGCCGATGACGACTTCCCCGCGAACGGCAACGTCGCCCCTGGGAGCAATGAAAGGAATATAGATAGCGACGGGCTTAGCCTTGCGGCCTTCCGTCTGCAGCTCTCCCGTCACGCGCAGGCCGAACCTGGGCCAAAACCAGCGGTTGCGAATGCGCACTACCAGAGTGACGGCATCGCCTTCGCGCAGCCCCTCGCGCTTCGCCGGCGTCACAATGGCCAGAGACGCCTCGAGTGCGGGAAGGGAGAGGAGCGGCAGGGCGATGCCGACGACGACGATGGCCCACAAGAGCGAATCGGCGAACTGAATCCAGCCCGTTCGCGTCATATCGGCAAGGAGAAAGAGGACGATGGCCGCCGCGATGAGACCGATGCCTCGCCGTGTCACAGGCCTGGGCCTTTACAGGGGAACTGGGACGCTCTCGAGCGCCTCACGCACGACGGCCACAGCGTGGCCGCCGGTCTCATCGCCCGCGCCGATGCGGTGGGCGATGACGCTTGCCGCGACGGCCTGGACATCATCGGGCGTCGCAAAGTCGCGGCCGCTAATGGCCGCCCAGCCCTGGGCGGCGCGCTGAAGGGCAACGGTGCCGCGGGGGCTGACGCCTCTTCGCACCTGGGGGTGGCTGCGCACGGCGGCGGATATGCGGATGAGATATTCCTTCACCGGCGTTGCCACCTGCACCTGGCGCACAAAGGCCTGCATCGAGCGCACCTGGGGACACGTCAGCACCGGTTCCACCACTGGCTGATCGTGCTCGGAGCGCCGCAGGATCTCCATCTCGTCCTTTGGCGAGGGCATGCCGATGCTGATGCGAAGGAGGAAGCGGTCGAGCTCTGTATCCGGCAGAGGAAAGGTGCCGCTGCTATCGAGAGCGTTCTGGGTAGCGATAACCATGAAGGGGGCGGGCAATGGCCGCGAAACGCCGTCTGCGGTGACCTGGCTTTCCGCCATGGCCTCAAGGAGCGCCGATTGGGTGCGAGGGTTGCTGCGGTTCAGCTCGTCGGCCAGGAGGATATTGGTGAAGATGGGGCCAAGGATGAAATCGAACTTGTTCTCTTTCGGGTTGAAGATGCTGCTGCCAGTGATATCGGAAGGAAGGAGGTCTGGGGTGAACTGGACCCTGGTGAAGGCGCCTTCGATAGACTGCGCCAGCGTCTTGGCCAAAAGCGTCTTGCCGACACCGGGCCTGTCCTCCAAGAGGACGTGGCTGCCTGCGAAAAGGCCAAGGAGGGCAAGGCGGATCGTCGACTCCGAGGCGACGACCACGCTCGCGATATTTTGGAAGGCGGCATCGAACCGGCGCTGGAAGGCCGCCGCGTCTGTCCGCTCTTCCTTCTCACGAAAAGATTCGAGTGCCAGTGCCATGGCCCTCCTCCAGGGTAGTCCCCGCGCCAGGCAAGCTGGCAGAGGGGCTATGTACTATACGCTCCTCCCAAAGTAGCAGTTTTGCAATAGGGGCCCTACCGTGCCGCCATGCAAGCGTGAATGGGGAAAACCCTCAACGCTACCTAGGGATGCAGACAGAAGGAAAGCAGCTAGAACTGCACCGGCACCCGTTCAACGCTGGCGCTGCCAGTGGCCGGGTCGAGGGTGACGAGGTTGACGCTGGGGAAGGAGCCGCCTGCTTCCGCCGGGGAGCCGGGGTAATAGGCCGGCGTGGCGGCGCTGCTCACATCAAGGTAGCGGTGCCAGTGGCCAAGCGCCAGGTAGTCGCAGGTGAGGGAGGCAATCTCTGTGGCTAAGATAGGGGAGGAGCGGTCAACACGCTCATCTGCAGGGACATAGTGGCCGTGGGCCATGACGATGCGCCAGTAGCCGTTCATGTCAGGACTATAGCCCGCCAGGGGCCTGTTCTGGGGCGAGTGCTCCGTCATGGCGCGGGACCAGATGGAGAGACGCAGCGTTTCCAGGATGGCATGCTGCCCCTCAGGATCGTTCAGGAAGAGGATGTGGCTCCCGGCGCTGGCAAGGGGGACGCGCTGATAGATGGAGGACTGGTCGAGAACGTCGTGGTTGCCGTTGGAGATGACGATGGGGATAGAGAGGCGCGCCAACTGCTCGACGGCGGCGTCGATATCGGGTTGTTTCACCCGGGCGTTATCGAAGAGATCGCCTGCGATGAGGAGGGCGTCGGCGCTCTGCTTCTTTGCGGCGTCGATAACGGCGGTGAAAGCGGCGAGGCGGCGCTTCGGGTCGTACTCGTCGCCGATGTGCACGTCAGCCGTGTGGAGGAGACGCAGGGCCGGACGGTCAATGCTCACAAGGAGTCACTGCCTTTCTAGCGTGGAACTGCTCTCCATCGTACCCAGGGAAGAGGCGCTACGTCAACGAATCGACCCCGATGCGGTTGCGCGCCTGGTGTACCATACCTACGCGAGCGGCAACACCCTCGCCGCCCGCATCTTCCAAGGAGGACCAGATGGATATCACCACACGCACCGAGCATCTCTCTGGGGACGGCGCCCAGATGGCGGTCTACATCGCCGAGCCGAAGGCGGCAGGGAAGCACCCCGTCGTCATCGTCTTCTTCGAGGCCTTCGGCCTCAACGGCCACATCAAACAGGTGACCGACCGCTTTGCCCAGGAAGGCTACCTGGCCGTCTGCCCCGATATGTATTACCGCTCGGGGCCGAACAATGTGGCCGGATATAACGAGATCCCCAAAATCATGCCGCTGATGCAGAACATGTACGACACGTACAGCAACGCAGACACCCGTATCGTCATCGATCACATCAAAACGCTGAAGAACGCCAACGCAGGAAAAATCGGCACCACAGGCTACTGCATGGGCGGAACCCTTTCCTGGCTTGCAGCCTGCCTCAATCGCGATGTGAAGGCCGCCGCCTGCTACTACTCAGGCGGGCTCATCACCCGGCAGACGACGAAGCGCCGCCCTGTCTCGCCCCACGAGTATGGCGAGCTGACCACCGCGGCGATCCTTGGGCTCTATGGCGAGAACGACCAGAATCCGCCGCCAGCCGATGTGAAAGAGGCCTACGCGAACCTCACGAAGCTGGGCAAGACCAACGAGTACCATATCTACCCAGGAGCAGGCCACGGCTTCACTTGCGACGAACGACCTAGCTACAACAAGGCCGCGTCAGAGGATGCATGGAAGAAGACCTTCGCCTGGTTCGACAAGTATCTGAAGCATTAGGCTACCAGCCAGCGTTTGCTTTCTCGGGGAGGGTCTACGACCCTCCCCTTTTTATTTCGGTCAGTTCCTCGCAGTCAGTCTCAGGAAGTTCTGGCTTGAGATGCGCTCCCGCTCGCTCTCCGTCAGCGACAGCGAGCGATAGACGTCCGCCGCTTCAGCCGAATCGGCGAGGGGGAAGTTGGTGCCGAAGAGGATGCGGTCCGCGCCAAGCCGCCGGATCAGGGCCACCATCGCCTCCCGGGTCTGTTCGCCTTTCGCGATAGGCCCGAACTGCAGCGAGAGGTCCGCGTAGGCGTTGGGACAGGCGGCAAAGACGTCGGCCAGGGCGTCTGCGCCGCCGTTCTCCATCCAACCGAAGTGGGCCATGTGGGCAAAGATGAACTTGAGTTTGGGGAACTTGCGCAGCGTTTCACCGAACTTGGGCGTGACGGCGTAGGCGATGCCTAACGAAGGGGGCCGCCCGCCAGACTGGCTGAGCACCGGGATGGCCTTGGACTGACAGTAATCAAAGAGGGGCAAGAGGCGCGGGTCGTTGCCGTAGACCTGCATCCCTTGGGGCACGATCTTCACGCCCTTCGCGCCATTCGCCACCCATCGCTCCACCCCGCGCAGCATCTCCTCTTCCGACATGAAGGTCACGTCCACCCCGCAGAAGAAGGTGAAGCGCGGGTGCTCTTTGATGAGCTTCACGCACCAATCGTTGTTGCCCTCGATGCGCCGGACGACGCTGCGCCGAATGGTGGCGATGGCCTCGTCGCGGGAGCCCTTGGATGGCAGGGCAGCGACGGCGTCTTCGTAATAGAGGCGCGCGGGCGTGTACATCAATATGTTCGCCCGGGCGATGCCCGCCTTCTTGTGCATCTCCAGCACTTGACCAAGGGTGCCGACCCAGGGATGGTTCTGCCAGCGCACCATGCGGTCCATGAAAAAGCGCCCGTCTTCTTCCGATGGGAAGCAGTGGATGTGGCAATCGATCAACTCTTGGCTTGCCATAGGCGCACCTCTCGGTTAAAGCTGGGCGGATTATACGTCGCAAGGATAGCTCGAGGAACAAGGAACCGGGGACAAGGGGGTGATTCCGCTAGATCCGCTTGGACCCTGAACAGGGAGAAACCATGCCCGGCAGCCGGCGCCGGTCACAGGGGGGAATGATTGACACTTCAAGAGGAAAACGGCTAGAATTACCTCTGTCCCCTCTCGTGTCTGCTGTCTCTTTTCGCGCGCCCGTGGTGTAGCGGCCTAACATGCTTCCCTGTCACGGAAGAGATCGACGGTTCGAATCCGTTCGGGCGCGCCAGCACTTCCCTCTTCGCAGTATGATGGTCGCGGCAACAGCGGCAAAGGTGCTCGAAGCCTACCGTGCTGCGTCTGCGTAACCTCGCCGCAGCGTCCATCGCTGCCGTCTTGGTAAGCGTTACCCTCGCGCAAACCGCAATGGGCTAGTTGCTTTCCTTTCTTCTGTTCTGCTCCGGATATCAGTTTTGTCCAACTCTAGCAGTGACAATTGCTGCCCCTTCCCCTCACTCCGGACGGGAAATTTGCTGGTTTCCCTCAATCTGGCTCAGGAGACTGGCCTTCATCGACGCTTTTTGATGATGGAGGCCGCAACGTGTATTATTACGCCCTACCGTAGCTGCAGCCGCAGGCTGTTCAGTCTTTTCGTAGCGTCTTACCCAATGGAGGTCGCCGTGAGCAATACACGCACCAGCCGGAAGCTTGGAGCGCTCTTGCGCAAACACGGGCTCAACCGCGCCTTTGTGGCTGAAGGCCTCTTCGTTTCAGAGGACACCATAGACAACTGGTGCACCGGCCGATCTGCCCTCCGTCCGCATATGCTTTCCGCCCTCGCGCAATTCCTTCGAGATAACGGCGTCCCTGCCGAAGAGCTGGGAGAAATCATCCGGGAAGAGGCCCTGGCGGCCGGGCTTGACCTCAACATCATCGCCGAGTACGCCCTGCGCCCTCCAGGTGTGTGGCGGGACGTTGTTGCCCTACTGATCAGTGAGCCTCGCTATATCTCACAGACAATCATGCAGAGCGGGGTTTGGGAGGAGATGGCGGCGGCGAAGCGTCTCCAAATCGTAACGCTCTGCGATTGGGCCTCCAAAGAGCAGCTGACTGCGAACCTGCGCCAAGTGAAGGAGCAGCGCCCAGCAGCGATAGTATTCATCACTCAGACCGAGATGACCGACGAAATCCGCTCGATGCGCGCATCCCTTGTGAAGGATGGCATGAAGGTAATCGCCTGCGGGCCGACAGCCTGGCCGGGAGAGACCTCGATCGTGATGAACGAGCGGCATATGGTGAAGCTCGCCGTCGAGCAGCTGCTGAGCCTGGGCCATCGAAAGATCGGTGCACTGTTTGTCCAAGACTACCCAACGCAGGATGAGCGCTACAAAGGCTTCCTTGACGCCCTTTCTTCCCATGGCATAAGCCCTGAAGACTGTCCGATACGGTGGGCGCCGCTCAAGTCATCGGAGCGGGTCATCGCCCAGGCGCCTGAGCAGATCGCCCTTACGCGGGTCGCGACCTACTTCGCCCAGAGAGAGGACATCACCGCGCTGGTCTCCCCATCAGACACGGCGACGGCAAGCCTGCTCACCGCGCTCAACGATGAAGGCCGCCGCTGCCCGGACGACGTCTCGCTCATCGGCATCAAGACCACGTCCTGGGTTGATGCGCTGCTTCTTCCGCCTCTGACCCACATCAGCCCGCCCTATTTCCAAGCGGGCAAGCTTGCAGGACGCGCTGTGCTAGAGGCCCTGGGCGCAGCAAGCCCCCTGGAAGCAAAGTCCCAGCGGGTCACCGAGCTTAACGACTATGTCATCACGGCGCGCACCGGCGGAACCATCGGCCGTCCGCGGGCTCGCACGCACCTGGCAAGCAGAGGCGCGTAGGCGGCAGCGGACAGAGGAGCGGGACGTGAAGACCAGCGCTGCGGTCCTCCACAAGGCACACACCGCGCTGGTCGTCGAAGAGATCGAGCTGGCTCCGCTCAAGAGCGAGGATGTCCTTGTCAGCATCACCGCCTGTGGCGTCTGCCACAGCGATCTGCACATCGTGAACGGACAGCCGGGGAGGCCTTTCCCCTTGGTGCTGGGCCATGAGGCGGCAGGCATCGTTCAGGAAGCCGGCGAATCGGTCGCCACGGTCAAGCCAGGCGATCACGTTGTGCTGAGCTTTCATCCCTACTGCGGCAAGTGCCGGGAGTGCGCCTCAGCGCGCACCTACCGCTGCACGCTCCGCAAAGGCCCGCCTGGCTACGCGTGGGACGGCGCGGTGCGCATGACGCTACGGGGCCAGCCCCTCTACCAGATGACCCCTGTGCCCGGCTTCGCGCGGCATGCCATCGTGCACCAGAGCAGCGCCATCAAAGTCGCCGACGACGTGCCGCTGGACAAGGCCTGCCTTATCGGCTGTGCCGTCGCCACCGGCATCGGGGCGGCGTTGAACACGGCCGACGTTCAGCCGGGAAGCTCGGTCGTCGTCATCGGCTGCGGCGGCATCGGACTGAATGTCGTCCAGGGTGCGCGCTTGGCGGGAGCGGCGACCATCATCGCGGTGGACACCATGGTCCATAAGCTGGCGCTTGCCACGCAGTTCGGCGCAACGGCGGTCATCAACGCGTCCAGCGAGAACGTCGTCAAGCGCGTGCGGGAGCTGACGGGCCGCGGCGCCGACTACGCCTTTGAGGCGATTGGGCGGCCTGAGACGATTCAGCAAGCCTATGACTGCATCGGCATGGGCGGCAAGGCCGTCGTCGCGGGCATCGTGCCGGATTACTCGGCGCGTTTGCAGATCGCCCCAGGGACGCTGCTTGGCGAGAGGACGCTGACCGGCACCATGACCGGGTCGACACGCCCCATTCGCGACTTCCCCCGCTACGTGCAGCTCTACCGAGAGGGGCGAATCAAGCTCGACGAACTGATCACGACGTACGCTCCCCTGGAGCGCGTCAACGAGGCGCTCCGGTCGTTGGAAAGAGGCGAGGGCGCGCGCACCGTTCTGCTGATGCAGTAAGCGCTCCTATTCGCCGGTGAGGGGCAGTGACAGGGCGACGCGCTCTTCGGTTCCTATGACGCGGACGATGTGTCCTTCGCCCGTCGTATCTTCCGCCAGCAGCACATCGCCAGGGCCGAACCGCCGCTTGTCACCACTTCCCACCTCGATCTCTATCTCGCCGGCGAGCGTGATGACGTAGTGCCTCCGCGGCGCGCGTTGGAACTTGTTCACGCTCTTAATGCCTCTCCGGAAGTAGGCGCCGCTCACCGGCTTGAGCGGGATGCCGTACGGCGGGTCCTTCCCAGGCTCATAGGCCATGGGCATATCTTCAAAGCGCGAGCGCCCCTCCGGCCCGGTGAACATGCGCACAAACTTCATCGGGCGTCAGCTCCGCAGGCCATACAGCGCCTTGGCGTTTTCGCTCAGGACAAGCTTTCGCGCCTCTGGCGAGAGCGCTTTGAGATTCTCGCGCACGTCCCTGCCGATGCAGCCGGAGGTCACATCAAGATGGGGAAAGTCGGAGGCCCAGATGATGCGGTCCTTGCCGACGATATCGATAACGGCAGGCAGCGAACGCTCGTCAGGGTCGAAGGAGATGTAGGCCTGCCGCTTGAAGTATTCGCTGGGCTTGAGGGAGAGGTGCCTAGTGGTCCAGCGCCACACTTCGTGGAAATGGTCCATGCGGTCGAACCAGTGCGGGATCCAGCCGCCGCCCGATTCAAGGATGGCGACCTTGAGGCGCGGGAAGCGTTCGAGGACGCCGGAGCCGACGAGGAGCGAAAAGGCAAATTCGTCGTCAAATGAAAAGTTCAACGAATGCTGGAGGGCATGGATTGAGCGGCTGTAATCACGATACAAGGAGCACGCGCCCCAAAGGTCCGGCGTGCCGGAGGGATGGAGGGCGACAGGAATCCCAAGCTCCTGGAGGGCACCCCACAGCGGGTCAAAGTCCCGGCTGTCCAGGTGGCGTCCATTGCAGGGATTCGGCCTGACGAAGGCACCGCGCAGTCCCAAGTCGCGAACAGCGCGCGTCACTTCCTTCACCGCCTCATCCACGTCCTGCATCGGCACCGCCGCCACGCCGATGAGGCGCATGGGGTCGTATCTGCAATAGTCCGCGATCCAATCGTTATAGATGCGGCAGTGCAATGCGGCGAGCTGGGGGCTTCGAATCGCCTCAAGGAAAAGTCCTACCGAAGGATAGAGCACCGCTGCATCGTTTTGGTGCTTCGTATGCTCCTCTATCCGCGCCTTCGGCTCGAAACCAGCAGGGGTCAGCGAGGTGTAGCGAATGCCTTTGCCGAACTCCTTAAAATCTTCGAAGGCGCGCCCCGCCAGGCCAAGGCCGACAACGCCGCGGTGAAGGACGATACGCCCTTCGGCGGCGATCTCGTCTCGCTGGTGCTCTTCGTTCCATACGACGCGCATGGCCTGGTCCCTGAGCTTTTTGGGGAGGTTCTTCTCCCACAGGTCGGGCGGCTCAAGGACATGTCCATCGGCATCTATCGCAAACGACCGTCTTGCCACAGCGATTTCTCCGCGCCCATGCGTCAGCGTACGCGGGTACTGGAAAGGGGTGAGTGGGCGTTCTCTAGTATGCCGAGGGGGTCAAGGGTCATCGCGAGCGGAATCGGCGCGGAATCGCTTTCGGCTACCTGATGGGCTCCTGGTGTGTTGGGGGAGCGGCTGAGGGATAAGGATTTGCGCATGGCCGCCCATGAGCAATCAAGAAGTGTGAAGGGAGAGGAGTTGGTGGGCCATCGTGGACGATAGTAAGAACTTTTGTCGTCACCTTTCGCC
>SXGR01236102.1_pt1 | contig 17835 bp, 17 predicted proteins | sample 3174711 | NCBI WGS metagenome assembly SXGR01 (sample SAMN11356860, study PRJNA531348) | freshwater metagenome | isolation source: freshwater sample F1-60 | place: China: Fuxian Lake, Yuxi | collected 2017-12-25
ATCGCACGTGCGCTCGCGCTCGATCCTGACCTGATCGTGTGCGATGAGCCGACGAGTGCGCTCGATGTGAGCATCCAGAGCCAGATCCTCAACCTGCTCAAAGACCTTCAGGACGAGCGTGGGCTCTCGTACCTCTTCATCAGCCATGACATGGCGGTGATCCATCACATCTGCCACCGCATTGCGGTCATGCGCGAAGGCCGGATCGTGGAGATGGGCACCCGCGACGAGGTCATCCGCTCGCCCAAGCAGGCGTACACGAAGGAACTGCTCGACGCCGTTCCCGAGGCGGATCCACACCGCAAGCGCATCGTGGCCCCGGCGGTCAAGGCGTGATGATGGAGCAGTCGTCATCCACCACAGGCGGGCGGCGGCTGGCGATCGTCTTTGCGGTGCTGTTCGTGCTGCTCAGTGCGTTCGCCTTCGTCTGGGGCGGCATCGTGACTTCAGGCGTGCGCGAGCGGGCCGTGATCGCCGATCGGCAACTGCGCTCCACGGCCTGGCGCATGCTGTGTGCGGCCGCCGCAACCGGTGAGTGGCCCAAGGACCTGGCCCAGACGGCGACCGTCGCGTGCGACGTGCTGCCGGCTGGCGATGGCCGCTGGCCCGCATCGATTGACGAGGCATGCCCGGGCGGGCTCGAGCCCTGGAGCGAGGCCTGGATGGTTGTGGTGAGCACGGACCCCACGGGTGTTGGCGCGCCGCGGCTCTCGACCGGTGGCAAGGCCACGGGCGTCGGCACGCTCGAGGCCGTCAATGGCTGGATCGAGGCGTTCCACCGGGTGCATTTCGCTGTGAAAACCGCGCCAACGGCGCCCTGATTTCTGCGACACTTCCGGTGCCATGACGCAGCACATCGAGGCCGGAGAACGATTCACCCGCGTTGCGCCCGAGGGTCCCATGGTGGACGTGATGGGTGGCAGCTCGCGGTGGGACATCAAGGTGCACGACCATGGATTCGTGAGCCTGGTCGATTGCATGCCGCGCATGGTGCCCGAAGGCAAGACCGGCGACTTCGCGATCGTGCAGGCAGCGCGTGTGAGCTACGGGCAGGGCACGAAGCAGGTGAGCGAGGACCGAGGCCTGGTGCGGTACCTGATGCGCCATCGCCACTCGACCCCGTTCGAGATGGTCGAGTTCAAGTTCCACATCGCGATGCCGATCTTCATCGCGCGGCAGTGGATCCGCCATCGCACAGCGAACGTCAACGAGTACAGCGCGCGCTACTCGATCGTGCCGGATCGGTTCTACCGACCGAGCCCGGAGATGGTGCGCAAGCAGAGCGCGAGCAATCGGCAGGGCGGCGACCAGCCCATCGATGCGGGCACGGCGGAGGACTTCCTGCAGCTGCTTGAGAAGGCCGAAGCCCACTATCAGGAATACCTGCAGCTCACGGAGAAGGGTGTGGCACGCGAACTCGCCCGCACGGCACTGCCGGTGAGCGTGTACACCGAGTGGTACTGGAAGTGCGACCTGCACAACATCTTCCACTTCCTCAGCCTGCGCATGGATCCCCACGCCCAGCAGGAGATCCAGGACTACGCCCGGGCCATGTACGACATGCTCAAGCCGATCGTTCCGCAGGCGTGCGAGGCTTTCGAGGATTACCGGCTCGAGGCCATGCACCTCACCCGGCTCGAAATCGAATCCATGCGAACCGGCACCCCGCTGGCAACGCAGAACAAGCGCGAGCAGGCCGAATGGGACGAGAAGCGCCGTCGGCTCGGTCTTGCCTGAGTCTCGCCTGCCATCCGGGGCGTTGCCCGGGGCGCAGCCCGCCACAGGTCCACAGTCCATCGAATCGATCCGGTCGTTGGTCCAGGTCCGCCGTCCAGGGAACCCATCCATGCAAAGCAGACTCGCCACGTTCGTCGGTGCCGTCCTGGCACTCGTCGCCGTCCAAGGTGCATTCGCCCAGGCGCCCGCCAAGCCCGCACTCGCCATCGCGCAGCCAAAGGTGTCGCCGGCCGCCACCGATGGTGCAGCGCAGCGCGGACAGCCGGTCGAGCTGAATCGGCTTGTCAACTCGTTCGCGGCGCAGCTCATCCCCGAGTTCATGGCCACAGGCCGCTTCCAGGCGGTTGCACGCAGCGACATGGATGCGCTGCAGAAGGAACAGGACTTCACCGGCAGCGGCAATGTCGATCCCAACGATCCTGAGGCGGCGCAGCCCGGTCGCATCAAGGGCTCACGGCTCCTGCTGGTCACGACGGTCGATGATTTCCAGGATCGCGAGGAGCGTGCGACCTTCCCGGGCGTCGATCAGGCGATGACGCGCCGCACCGTGCGCTTGACGGCAAGCGCGACCCTCTACGACAGTTCGACCGGTGCCGTGCAGGCGAGCGTGACCGGAGAGGGTTCGGCGAATACGGTGCTGTCCGATCCAAGCGGGCGCGAAGTGCGCGGCGGCGCCGTGACCGAGCCGATGGTGCGTGATGTGGCAGTCGCCTTGGCCAAGGATCTTGCCAAGCGCGTGGTCTCGGCGTTGCCTGCTGATGGCGCCCTCGGCGGCGTGGGCGGCACGGGCGGCGTGCCCGAGCAGCCACTGCCCGATCGCCCGCTCCGGACGGCAGTCTTCGTGAAGGACCGCGCCGCCGTGCCGGCGGACAAAGTCATGGTGATGAACGACTTCATCGTCGCGGGACTCGATCCGCGGCGCTTCGCGGTGATGAGCCGCGAGGACCTCCTCAATGCAGTGGCGCGATTCGCCACGAAGGGCGAGAACGCGGGGACCGAGACCGATCCGCAGAAGCAGCTGGACCGAATCCTGAGCGATGAGGCCAACGCTGCCTCGCTCGCGCGAGCCATGGGAGCCGAAGCGATGCTGCTGGCGAGCCTGACCTCGTACCAGCCTGCGTCGAGCGACTTCAAGGGGCAGGGGATCGAGAGCAAGGCGACGACCTGGACGCTCACCGTGACCTACCGGCTCACCGGCATCGGCACCGGCTTGGTGTATGGAGCGGGCACGGCGCAGCAGTCAACAGTCGTGCGCGAGACACCCGGCCTGAAGCAGGAGGTCAATCCGCTCGATGCACTCATCCAGCGCTGCGGCAATCAAGTCGCGCAGGATGCCTCGACCAAGGCGGCAACGAGCGCGGCGTTCGCTGCCGCCGCATCGCCTGCGAGCGGCGTGGTGATCCGTGCAGTGATGCAGGACCTGCGCGTGCCGGGCATCTTCCTTGACCAGTCGAACGGGCAATACGTGGTCTCGCGGACCGACTATGACGTCGCCCCCGTCGCCGCCACGGTCGAGGTCGATGGGTTCGTGATCGGTCAGCACGGCCAATCGCTCGACATGACGCCAGGCCCCCACAAGGTGCGCGTGAGCGGATCCGGCTTCGAGCCGTGGGAGCGCAACGTGCTTGTGAAGGCGGGCATGCAGCTCGAAGTTGGCCTTCGCATGACCCCCGAGGCGTTCGCGCGATGGCAGGAGCAGGCGGCCTTCCTCGAGGGCCTGAAGCGTGGCCAGGCGCTCAACGACGCCGAGGTCGATCGCATCCGCGCGACGGCGGACTACATACGCAATTCGCGCATGGTCATCGACCAGCAGTCGGACATCAAGGTTGATACGGATGAAGCACCGACCCTGGTGCCAGCTCCGTGGTGGCCGTTCGGTGGCGGTGCCGCCGTGCCGATCGTGCCCGTTCCCTGAGGTCATCACCTATGCCGCGCAGGCGCGCCACACGGTGGTCGATGCGATTGGCGGTTCTTGGAGCCGTGCTCCTGTCCGCGTGCAGCCACAACCACCGCATGCGCGAGGTCGATGTCGCGTTCGCGCAGGCCGACTGGACCAAGGCAGCCGACCAGATGCTCCAGGTCGAGCAGGAGTTCGCCAAGGACAGCGTGAATGCGCTGGTCTTCCATCTCGAGGCCGGCGAGGTTCTGCAGTCGGCCGGGGACACCGGTGGGAGCGTGCGCAGCTTCGACGCGGCCTATGCGATCGCCCGGCCCTACCTCGACGAGAAGGCGGAGGTCAGCATCAGCGCAGAAGCAGCGGCGCTGGTGACCAACCAGACCGTGCGCCCCTTCCGCGGGCGCCCGATCGACCGCATCATGATGAACGCGCTGCAGGCGATCAACTACTGGTCGGTCGGTCGCGTTGGCGAGGCGGGCGTTGAACTCAACCGTGCGTGGCTCTGGCAGCAGGATGCAGTGGAGCGCAACGCCAAGCGGATCACGGAACTGCAGGCCAAGGTCGACGAGCGCGCACGGTCAAGCAGTTACAACGTGACTGCAGCGCAGCGGGATCCGGTCTTCAGTTCGCAAGCGCGAACCGCCTATGCGCCGGTTCGCGGGATGCAGGGGTACGCCGACTATGCCGTTCCATACGTGACCTTCCTGCGCGGTGCGTGGTTCTGGTCGACCGGCCGGGCCAGCGATCTTGACCAGGCGCGACAGGCCTTCGAGCGCGTGGCAGCCATGCTGCCCGAGACCGATCGGGCCCATGCGATGGAGGATCTTGCGATGGTCGAGGCCGCGCTCGCAGGCCGTGGCATGCCTGACATGGCGTGGGTCGTGCTGGAATCAGGGCTCGCCCCGAGCCTGAAGGAGCTCCGCATCGACATCCCGCTCTTCATTGCCGAGGTGCCGTATGTGGGCGCCGCCTTCCCCGAACCGGTCTTCAGGCAGATGGGGCCGGCGGGCTTCACCGTGACGGCGGGGGAACAGAGCGTTCGTTCGTCGCTGCTCACTGACATCGATTCCGCGTGGGGGCGGCAGTTCAACGACGAGCTCCCTGCCATCATCACCGCCACGCTGCTCTCGAGCGCGACCAAGGCGATCCTGACCTGGCAGTTGCAGGAACATCTGGGCACTTGGGGCGCCGTCGCCGGCGCGCTCTATCAGGTCGGCCTGAACAGTGCGGATCTGCGGACGTGGACCACACTGCCCAAGCGCGTGCTCTCGGCGCGCGTCCCGGTGCCGCCTGACCGGCGCATCATGATCGCCATCGATGGCGGCGAGGCCATCGGGCCCATCGAATGCCCGGTCGGGCACTCAACGATCGTCCATCTTCGCGGGACGGCAGTGGGCCGTCCATGCGCCGTCCGTACACTTGGAGGCATCCCATGACCAGTCGCGTCCTTGCATCGCACGCCGTCGCTGCCCTGCTCCTGTCGCTGGGCTGCAACACCACGAACACCTACACGTCCAATGGCAATGGCGGCTACACCAGCGTCGTCACCAATGGCTGGCTTGCGTACAAGGCCACGGTCGACAACGTGCGCGAAGGCAAGCTCGATGATGGCACCATGAAGGTGCAGATCGACGTGCGCAGCGACCAGCTCAATCCGCAGCGCTTCAACTACCTCTTCGAGTGGTACGACGCGCAGGGCATGAAGATCGACTCGGCCACGGCCACCTGGCAGAACCGCTTCATCAAGCCGCAGGAGACGATCACGCTCGGCGCCGTCGCTCCCACCCGGACCTGCTCGCGCTGGGTGCTCAAGCTCAGCGACGAGAAGCAGCCCTTTACCCCGAACAACTGATTCGTCACGCCAATCCTTCAACGGAGCACTTCATGCACCGCATCGCCATCACCGTCCCGGCCGCACTTGCCTTGCTCGCTGGTTGCCAGAACGCCCAGTATCAGGACCCACAGGGCACCGCACTCATCGTCAGCCTGAACAAGGTGGACATCCAGGACTTCACGAGCGCGGCCGATGCCATGGTCAATTCCATGGTCGAAGCCGGCGTGCTGTCCAAGGCCGCGCATCAGCCTGCGCTTTTGGGCATCAGCAAGGTCGAGAACCGAACCGATACGCAGTTCGACACCGATGAGCTCGTGAAGAAGATCCGAGTGGCGCTGCTCAAGGGTGGTCGCGCACAGGTCACGCAACAGCTCACGTTGGGCAACGCGAAGGAGGACCCTCTCGGCGACCAGGCCAACCAGATGGCGCGATTCCAGGAGGGCACCGATCGCCAGCCGATCGAGCTGCCTGACTTCACCCTCAGCGGCAAGATCCTGTTCGACCGCACAAAGGCCGGCAGCACCCGTCAGGTCGCCTACATTTTCCAGATGTCTCTGGTCGACACGGCCACGAATCGGGTGGTCTGGGAGGACGAAAAGACGATCGTGAAGCAGGGCAACCAGAACCAGGTCGGGTTCTGAGCGCTGCGGGTGCACATTGTAAAAACCGGACTTTTTGCGGCCTGAACTTGAGCAGTCGCGCTCTTTGGTTTAGTTTTAGGCTAGCGGGCCTTCGCCTGGAGCCGGCTGAAAGGTTGCGCCATGTTGAACATTGCCGTCATCGCCGCAGGGACCATGATGCTTGCGCTCGGGGCGTGGTCGCCTGCCGCCCATGCGCAGCGGTTGGTTGGCTGGGGGTTCAGCGGCTCGTCCAACATTGATCGCGCCGAGCCGGCGCTCAAGCCAGCAGCGGGCTTCTACCACTCACTCGTCGTCCTGGACGGCGGTCTCATCGCAGCTTGGGGCTCGGACAACGACAAGCAGGCCAACGTGCCGGTGGACCTTGGTGCCGCAGTGTCGGTTGCCGGCGGTCATCACCACACGGTGGCGCTCCTCACCAATGGCAGCGTGCAGTGCTTCGGTCGCAACACGAGTGGCCAGTGCACCGTTCCTGCGGACCTCGGCCCGTGCATCGCCGTTGCTGCAGGTGACGCCTTCAGCGCAGCGATCACCGTGACGGGCACCGTCCGATGCTGGGGCGACAATTCGAGCGGCCAGTGCGATGTTCCAGCGGATCTGGCGGGCGTGGTCGGGCTCGACTGCGGGAGTTTCTTCACCATTGCCGTCCTCAAGGATGGCTCGGTGCGATGCTGGGGCAGCAACTTGAATGGGCAATGCACAGTGCCGGAAGGCATGGGGCCGGCCGTCCAGGTCAGCGCAGGTGTGAGGCACGCGGTCGCATTGCTCGCCGATGGTTCGGTTCGGTGCTGGGGATCGAGTGCGTCCGGTGCCTTGGCTGTGCCCCCAGATCTTGGCTCGGTCCAGCAGGTGGCGGCTGGCAACTCCTTCACCGTGGCGCTTCTGGCTGATGGTCGTGTCCGCGGCTGGGGCTGGAACGCCTTCGGCCAAGTGAGTCAAGCTGGTGCGCTGACCGGTGTGGCGTCGATCGCCGTCGGTGATACCCATGGTGTTGCCGTGCATGATGATGGTCGCGTTTCGGCGTGGGGCAACAACACCTACGCACAGGCGCAAGTCCCGATCGGGGCTGGTGCGGTGAAGCAGGTCGGTGTCACGTACACCTCGCACACGGCTGTGTTGCGTGACGACGGCAGTTTCAGCATCGGTGGACTCTGCAACGATGGCATGTGCGCTGTGCCCATGGATCTCGGGCCCGTGGCGCAGTTTGCGCTCGGTGCCAGTCATGTGGTGGCGCTTGAGATTGGTGGTTCCGTGCGCGCTTGGGGCGCGACCCTGAACGGGATCACGGCCGTGCCGTCGGACCTGCCGCCGGCCGTGCAGGTCGCAGCCCGCGGATTTCACACCTTGGCCCTCTGCATCGACGGATCGGTCCGTGCATGGGGCGAGAATCAACGAGGGCAGTGCAACGTGCCAGGCAATCTGGGTGCTGTCCAGTCGATTGCCGCAGGCACCGAATCGTCGTTCGCGATTGTGGCCGACGGCTCGTTGCGAGCGTGGGGTGGCAGCGGTTCCGGCGAAGCGATCGTGCCGATCGACCTCGGCCCAGTGCAGCAGATCACGGCTGAGGCGGATCATGCGCATGCGCTTCGCCTGAATGGCACGGTGCGCTCGTGGGGTGCTGGTGCACCGGCGCAGCCGGCCGACCTCGGATTGGTGACGCAGATCGCGTGTGGCAAGGATCATGTGGTCGCCTTGGAGATCAGCGGAAGTGTGCGCGTCTGGGGGACCACCGGCTTTGGCACCAACACGCCGCCGGCAGGATTGGGTCGCGTGGTTCAGATCGCCGCGGGCGGTGGCGAGGTCGTGGTGCTCCGGGCCGGCTGTGCTCAGGACCTCAGCGGTGATGGCATCGTCGATGGAACTGATCTCGCGCCGCTGCTGTCGGCATGGTCTGAGACTGGCACTGGTCTTGCGGCTGATCTCAACGACGACGGTGTGGTCGATGGACTCGACCTGGGCGTCATGCTTGAGGCGTGGGGCGCGTGCGGCGGCTGATGGCGGTGCGGCCGTTCAGCGCAGTGCGCTCTCGCGGGGCGTGACGACGACGAGCCCGATGAGGGGCTGGTCAGGCGCAGGTTCCAACTGGACGAGCACGATCGGCGTGGGCTGGCGGCTGCGGAAGAGTGCGCGTGGATAGGGCTGCTCGCCCCACTGATCGCGCAGTTCGCTCAGGGGAACCTGGACGGTGCCGCCCGCTGGGATCGTGACGCCATCCTTCACGAAGCGCCGATTGACCCAAAGGCTCACGCCGTTCCAGGTCTGGGCGGTGCCATTCGTGATGCGGATGGCCTCGTTCTCCTGCACGATCTGCACTTGCTCGACGGCGGCCTGCGGTCGGCCGACGGGGTAGGGCCGCGTGGCCTTGGTCAGGTCGACAGTGTTCACGCAGCCAGTCAGCAGCAGGCAGGCAACGGGTGCGAAGCGCATGGACGGAGTGTAGCCAGTGCCAGTCGTAGACTGGCCGTGTGAGTGTGAACCTGTCGCCATCCGACCTGCCCCCACGTCGACTTTCGCGGGCGATCGCGGAGACAGCGCGCTTGGCCAAGGCCGATCCGCGCGTGACGGCGCTGGTTCCTGGATTCGACGCTCCGTTCTTCCAGGCCGGACTGGCTGGGTACAGCGATGGCGCCATGCGGCTGATCGCGCGCCGGCATGGGTGTCCATTCTGCGTGACCGAGGCGCTGCTTGATCGGACGCTCATCAATGGAGGCAAAGGGCGCCGCAAGGAAGATCCTGACCTCATTGCGACCGAGTGCGGCATGGGGGAGATCGAGGACAACATCGCTGCGAGCACCGATGACCACCCGATCGCTGGTCAGATCATGGGGACCACGCCGGAGGAGATGGCTGAAGGCGCCGACATCCTGGTGCGCATGGGTTACGACGTGATCGATGTGAACATGGCGTGCCCGGTCAAGAAGATCAAGAGTGCTTCCCGTGGCGGGCATTTCCTGCACCATGCCGATGAGGCCATTCCCGTGCTTCGCGCCGTGATCGATGCCGTGGATGGACGTGTTCCATGCACCGTCAAGCTGCGCAGGGGCTGGGATGACTCGCCCGATTCGGAACGGAGATTCTGGACCGTGTTCGATGCGGTCTACGAGCTGGGCTATGCATGGACGACGGTGCACTGCCGGACCGTGCAGCAGCGCTACGAGGGGCCCGGGCGCTGGGAGTTCCTTGAGGACCTGGTGCGCCGACGGCCGGAGTGCGTGATCTTCGGCAGCGGTGACATCTGGGGAGTGGAGGACATCTTTGCCATGATCGACCAGTGCGGCGTGGCGGGGGTGAGCGTGGCACGCGGATGCATTGGCAATCCGTGGATCTTCAGGCAGGCACGCGACATGATGGCCGGCCGTGAGCCCACCATGCCCACGGTGGCCGAGCAGCGGGATGTCCTGCTCGAGCACTATCGATTGGCCAGCATCATCCATGGCGATCGGACCACGAGCCGCCACATGCGGAAGTTCGGCATCAAGTTCGCAGCCCACCACCCCGACGCGCGGTCCGTGAAGGATGCCTTCATTGCATGCGAGAGCGCTGAGAGCTGGCGCGAGGTCATCGAGCGGCTGTACCCAATCCAGTGAGAGCACCAGGCACGCACCCGGGGTGATGGGTCGTTCGGGATCGCCTGTGCGGGCTCCTGCTGCCCACGGGCCCGAGATGGCCACGCTTGCGCCGATGCCTTCGCCCTCGCTCGGGCTTGGCGCGACGATTCGTTGCATGGCTCGCCAACGAGGACAGCGCCCGTTGTTGCTGGGAGTTGATGATGTTCGCTTGATGAGGTAGACGGCACCCTGAAGCGGCTCGGCATCGCTTGCCGTTGGGGCCCCCGCGAGGATCCAGTCGCACGAGGCAGAGACGGACAGCCCGACGTGTTCCTCTGGGTGCCCGAAGCCCCACACCCTTTGCGCATCCCAGAGCAGTCCGCTTGAGGTGAGTTGTGCGATGACGACACAGCCGCGCCGACGTCCGATCGTCGATGGACTGAGCGCACCACCATCGGCACGCGGCGCACCAACGACCAGTTCACGATCCGTCAGCGCGATCGACCAGCCAAGCCACTCATCGGCGGCACGTGAGCCGAGGCGATCCGTGACCCACGGCATGGGCTGCTCGACAGCCGGAATCCAGCCAAGGTGGACGGCACCGCCACGAGTGCTTGCAGGTACGCCCGGCTCCCACGGCGCACCGACAGCCAACATGGTCGAGTTGATGGCTACCGAGAAGCCGAAGCGGCCACCTTGAACTGGTGTGGCGGAGTGCAGCGCAGCACGGTGCTCGATGTCGGACGCACCGATGGTGTAGAGATCGGCACGGCCTTCATCGAAGCCAAGAGGCCCCTGGTCCCAGCGCGGGCTGCCCACGATCAGGTGCTGGCCGTGGAGTGCGACCGAGGCCCCAAACTCAGCACCGCCTTGAAGGACGGGAGCATGGATCGTGCCGATGTGGCGCCACCCATCGTCGCGGTACCGAAAGACATGCACGGCGCCAGCTGCGTGCAGGCCCTGAATGGTTTCATGTGGTGCACTGATGGCGAGCAGGTCGCCATGCATGGCGATCGCACGACCGAAGCCGGCGTGCGGATCGAGCGCAGGATGCTCGATCGGCGTCTCGCAGGACCAACGTTGGTTGCTCATCCGGGTTGCATGCACGACGGGTGGCGTGAGTCCGAGGTCGTGGTCATGCCACGAACCCATGAAGAGCCACGGGCCATGCATGGCCACGGTCCGGCCGAGTGGTGGTGCATCAGGGCATGGTCCGAGCTCCTGGTGCACGCGCCAGGTCGTTGGGGCGGGCGGTGCCGCAGTCCGTGGCACATGTGCAGCCAGGGTTGTCCCTCCATGCGCCATGCCCACGTGGCTCAAGAGTGCGATGAGGAGTGCAAGAACGACGACCGCGGCACAAGGCCGTGGCCAAGACGTGGAGTCATGACGCATGGAAGGTCCCCGGATGGAAGAAAGCCGCAGTCATCATCGCACGCTTCGCGCGGCACTCCTGGAAAGCCTCCTGAACTTCGGTGCGAGTTTTTCGAATCGCCAGAGAAGGGGCGACGCGATTGCGCGGTAGGGGCTCAAGCGAGCGCAAGGTCGAGCGCCCCATGCGCCTGCACGACGCTACCTTCCCAGCCATGCGCACCAGCGAGATCACCTACCACGATGGCAGCACGGAACTCCGAGGCTTCATGGCGGCACCCGATGCCGGCTCGCACCATCCGGTGGTACTCGTCTTCCATGCTTGGCGTGGCCATGATGACTTCGTACGCGACGAGGCGCGCAAGCTTGCTGACCTTGGCTACATCGGCTTCGCGGCCGACATGTACGGTGCCGGCAAGCTCGGCACGACCAACGAGCAGTGCTCGGCCCTCATGACGCCGTTCATGCAGGACCGATCGCTGCTGAAGCGACGCCTTGATGCGGCGTTTGCGGCGGTACGCACGATCGGCGGTGCCGATGCCACGCGGCTGGGAGCCATGGGCTTCTGCTTCGGCGGCCTGTGCGTGCTCGATGCGGCCCGTCACGGCATCTCGGGCCTGCGAGGCGTTGCGGCATTCCATGCGCTCTTTGCGCCGTTGTCATCGCCGTCATCCACACCATTGGCGATGGAATCAACAGCGGTTCCTGCCACGCCGATCACGGCCAAGGTCCTTGCGCTCCACGGGTACGACGACCCGATGGCCACGCCTGACCAGCTCGTGGCCTTCGCCGCAGAGATGGGTGCACGCCAGGCTGACTGGGAGGTCTGTGCCTACGGCGGCACGGTGCATGCCTTCACGAACCCCGAGGCGAACAATGCTGCCCATGGCACGGTCTATCAGCAGCGTGCCGACCAGCGCTCACGCGAGCGCGTGCGCGACTTCTGGCGCGAGTGCTTGGCGTGATGAGTTGGGCGATGCCGAGCGGCAGCACGTCCAGAGCCAAGGTGCTGCCGCGACGCGGCCTGGCGTTGGCCCGGCTCAATCGCGGCGGGTCCACAGCCAGACCACAGCCGCGAACTCGATCTCGCTCAGCCCACCGTCCCAGTTCATGAGCGTCTTTGCCGTGCCGGCGCCTTCATAGAGCCGTCGGTCGCGGCTCGTATACAGCGTCTTTACCGTGCCAGCCCCCTCGTACACCCGTCCATCCTTGATGGTGTAGAGCGTCTTGACCGTGCCCGCGCCCTCGTACACGCGCCCATCGCGCACGGTCAGGAGGGTCTTGACGGTACCTGCTCCCTCGTACACGCGGTCGCCGCTGATGGTGAGCAGCGTCTTGCTGCTCCCGGCGCCATCGTAAAAGCGCGTGGAGGAGAGGTTGAAGAGCGTCTCGGCCGAGCCAGAGCCCTTGCGGAAGTGAATGGTCGCCATGGATGTGGCTTCGGAAAGGTCGCGCGCCCCAAGCAGGAGCAGGATGCTCGCGATGACGATCACGAAGATTGCCCGGGTATGCATCATGGATTCGCTCTCACCAGCTCTTCTTGCCGCGACGGCCTTGCTTGAAGCCCTTCTTGTGCCCCTTGGCCTTCTTCTTTCCGCCACGACCGCTGGTGAAGTCGCGGAATCCATCGCCTCGCACGGTGGGCAGGGCGCTCGCTGCACTCTGCAGCGTGCTCGTGACCAGGAGTTCCATGCGGCGAGCCGCCGTGTCGATCGACATGATGCGCACCGTCACGCGGTCGCCCACGCCGATGTGTGCGCCGGAGCGCTGCGAGCGCAGGCGCCCGCTCGACTCATCGATTTCCCAGCGCTCGGTGCGGCCGCTGTTGGCCGAGAGCTCGGCACTCTTGGCGAAGCCATCGACGAAGTACTTCTCAAGCGTGATGAAGAGGCCGTTGCCCCCGGGCGACAGTCCGGTCACGGCCGCCGGCAGTTCGTCGCCCATGTGGTGTTGCTGCAGGAATTGCAGGACCAGGAAGGTGCGCAGGTCGCGCTCGGCGCCCTCCGACTGCACTTCGGTCGAACTGCAGTGCTGGCCGAACTCGATGAGCTTCTCCTCGGCAAGGATGCCTGGATCGCCCATGAGCCGTGCGGCAAGGTCGCGCTTGGCCCGCCCGCCCGGAGGATGCGCTCCGTTGTCGGTCTCCGCGAGGTAGGCATCCATCGCGCGGTGCACGAGGAGGTCGGGATAGCGGCGGATCGGGCTCGTGAAGTGCGTGTAGTGCTCGCTGGCGAGCGCGAAGTGGCCGATCATGGCTGGGCTGTAGATCGCCTTGCTCATGCTCCGCAGCACGGCGTAGTGCACACTGCGCTCGGCCGGGGTGCCACGGGTCTGGTCGAGGATCGACTGCAGGTCGTGGCGCGTTGGCTCGTCAGGAAGGCGGCGACCGACGGTGCGCGCGGCGAGCCTGAGTGCCGTGAACTCAGTCGTCGCCGGTTCGGGGTGAACGCGCCGGATGAGCGGCACCGTGATGTCGGCGAACGTCCGCCCAAGCGCCTCGTTCGCCTCGACCATGAACATCTCGATCAGCGTGTGCGTGAATGCGTCATCCTCCGGCACGACGTCCTTCACGCGGCCATCCTCGTCGAAGACGAGTTCGCTCTCGGGCAGGCTCAGCGTGATCATGCCAGCGTCCAGCCTGCGCTTGCGCAGCACCTTGGCCAGCCGGTCGCATTGCTTGAGTGCCTCGATCAGTTCGGGCGGCCACACCGGCTCGGTCTTTGCATGGCGTGTGGCCTCGTCGAGGTCGCCGTCGATCACCGCCTGCGCCTCGAGGTAGGTCATGCGTTTGCGGCTGCGAATCACGCTTGCGGCCAGGCGGGTACCGGTGATGCGGCCCTTGGTATCGAGGTTCACGATGGCGCTGCGCGTGAGCCGCGCCACGCCTTCCTGCAGCGAACAGACGCCGTTGGAGAGTGCCTCGGGCAGCATGGGCAGCACGCGACGTGGCAGGTAGGTGCTGTTGCCACGGGCCGCCGCCTCCTGGTCCAAGGGCGACCCCGCATGCACGAAGTGCGCAACATCGGCGATGTGCACGCCGAGTGCCCACTCCTGGCGCTCATCGTCCCAGGCGATCGAGATCGCATCGTCGTAGTCGCGCGCATCCGGCGGATCGATCGTAAAGGTCAGCTCGCTCGTCAGGTCGAGTCGGTCGGGCCAGCATCCTGACTCCTGCTCGGTGGCGAACTCGCGGGCGAGCTGAGCTGCCTGCGCGCTCACATCATCCGGGAACGACTCGCGCAGCCCGTAGGACATGATGACGCTCCGCGTCTCGGCGTCGGGCTGGCCGGCCTCGCCGAGCACCTCGACGATGGCACCCTCTGCCCAGCGGTGCTCGGTGGGGAACCGGATCAGATCGAAGACGACCTTCACGCCCGGCTTGCCGCCCTTGCTCTCTGCATCGCGCACGATGACAGGGCCATCGAGCTTGCGGCCATCGGGCCGAACGATCCACTGGCGACCGTCCTTCTCAAGCGTGCCGGCGAAGCGGGTCTGCGCACGCTCGAGCACCTCAACCACGCGGCCGGTCGGCCGGTCGGACTGGGACGGGCGGTCGTAGTGATCCGTGCGGCGCGAGACGCGCACGCGCACCCGGTCGCCGCTGATGGCGTCCATCGTGGCGCCGCCTGCCACGAAGAGGTCTCCTTCGCGGGTGGGGCGCTCGGGCTTGACGAAGCCATCACCGCGCATGGTGATGCGGATGCGCCCCGTGATCTCCTCGCCCATGCGCGGCAGGCGGACCGTGTCATCGCCGGCAATCTCGATGGCGCCTTCATCCTGCAGACCGAGCATCGATTCACGGAACGACGTCGACTCCGCATCAGGCACACGGATCATGCGCTCGAGTTCACGAAGCCGGGTTGGGCGATAGGCGGCGTGCGCCAGATGTTCGAGGATGCGCGCGCGCCAATTGAAGGCCATGGGGTGAGGCTACCTGAAGCGGGATGATGGGCCGATGCAGGCTCAGCGCCGCTTGCGCACGAGGGCCCGTGGTCGGATCAGCGGCCCTTGCGCTTGGAACCCTTGCTCGCCGATGCACGGGCGGGCTTGGATGCAGCCTTCGACCCGCTCGCCTTTGCGCGACCGAGTTGCAGCACGTTGCCGACTCCGCGGCCTTCGCGTGCATGATTCTTGCGACCACCCGAAGCGCGACCAGCCGACGAGCCGCCATCGCCCGGAGCGCTGCCCGATGGGCTGGCTGATTCACGGCGCGCGCGATCGCTTGGCGAGGTTGCCCTGCCTGATGGGGACTCGGTCGTGGCGGGCTTCGAAGGCCCACTGGCCTTGGTGGCATCGGTCGAGTTCGTTCCGGCAGCGTCGTTGCCGGCAGCCTTGCTCTCTTCCTTCCCGGAGCTGGAAGCACCGCTCGCGGTGGTTTCGGCACCTGCGCCGGCAGTCGGTGCCGTATCGACCTTCTTCGCTTGCTCGTAGTCGGCGCTGCGATAGTCGGTCTCGTAGAAGCCGCCGCCACGGAAGATCACGGCGCCGCCGATCCCGATCTTGCGCTCGACCTTGCGCTTGTGGCAGCGCGGGCATGCGCGGATCGGATCGGCCTTGATGGACTGGAACTCCTCGAACTCATGCCCGCAGGCCCTGCAGGCATATTCGTAGGTCGGCATGGTTCACTCCGAAGGGCTGACCACGACCTTCGCGCTGCGAAGGATGTGATCGCCGAGGCGATAGCCCGACTGGAAGCACTGCACGACGCAGCCCGGCGCAACCCCATCCGCGGGTTGCTGCATGACCGCCTGATGACAGTGAGGGTCGAATGCATCGCCGCGCGCGGGATCGATGCGCATGATGCCGTGCTTCTCGATTGCCTTGAGGAGTTCGGTGCGCAACATCGTGACGGCCGCAGCCAGCTTGGCCGGCTCCATCATGGACAGGTCCTGGGCGAGTGCGAGGTCCATGTTCTCGAGCACCGGCACGAGCGAGTTGGCGACCTGCACGACGCCCGAGTGATGCGCGCGGGCTTCGTTCTCGATCGATCGGCGCTGGATGTTCTGCGCCTCGGCAAGCGCGCGGAGGTAAGCATCATGCTTGCGGGCAAGTTCGTCCTGCAGGGCATCGATGCTGGGGGAAACCGGTTCGCCGTTGGCGGCATCGGGCTTGGGTTCGGTGGTGTCCATGCTCATGATCCCGTGAAGGTGTCCTTGATCTTGGCCCAGACGCTGCGCGAACCCTCATGCACGGGATCGCCCTCGATCGAGGCGAGTTCGGTGTAGAGCTCGCGTTGGCGCGGCGTGAGCTCCTCCGGCACGCGGATGGTGAAGCCGACCACGAGGTCGCCCCTGCGCGGCGAGCGCAGCGAGGGCAAGCCGCGGTCCGGAACGCGCACGAGTTCACCGTGCTGCGTGCCCGCAGGCACCTCGACCTCGACGGGGCCATCCAGCGACTCGATCTCGATGGTGGCGCCGAGTGCTGCCTGCGCGGGCGAGAGTTCGCGCGCCATGATGAGTTCGTTGGCGTGGCGCGTCAATGATTCGTGCTCGTTGACCCGGACGACCACATGGAGGTCACCGCGCTCGCCCTGGCCCATGGGGCTCGCTTCGGGCGGCGGGGGCTCGCCCTCGCCGGTGACGCGGATGACCTGGCCATCATCGATGCCTGCGGGGATCTTCACGCGCAGGCTGCGGCGCTTGCTGATGCGGCCCTGGCCGCGGCAGTCATCGCAGCGGTCGGTGATCACCGTGCCCCGGCCACGGCACGCGGGGCAGGTGTTGACCATGCGGAAGAGGCCACCGAGCCCGATCTGCTCGACCTGGCCGCGCCCACCGCAGCTGGTGCACTGCTTGGGCTTGGTGCCGGGCTTGGCGCCACCGCCACCACAGGTCGTGCAGACATCGAGCCGCGAGAACGCGACTTCGACGTCCTTGCCGATCAGCACGTCGGCCAACTCGATCTCGACCTGCTCTTCGAGGTCGTATCCGCGTGCCGGGCCGCGACGAGCGCGTTGCCGACCGCCGCCGAAGAGCTCAGCGAACATGTCCATGATGTCGTCCGGACGCATCCGGTTGAAGTCGTGGCCCGGCGTGCCACGAAGTCCCGCATGGCCGTGCTGGTCATAGCGCGCGCGCCGCTCGGGATCGCCGAGGACTTCATAGGCCTCGGCACAAGCCTTGAACTCAACTTCGGCCTGAGCATCGCCAGGGTTGCGATCGGGGTGCCACTTCATGGCGAGCCGCCGATACGAGCGCTTGATCTCGTCGCCGTTGGCGGCGCGCTCGACGCCGAGGACCTCGTAGTAGCAGCGTTCGACGGCCATGCTGGCTCCGATTCAGCCACCGACGACGGCGGCGATGGAACTGAAACGGGGGGCCGGGGCCACGCGGACCCAGGCCCCCCGAGACGCACACGTGATCAGTTGATGCCGCCCTCGACTGGGGCGGCGTCGTCCTTGAGCTCGGTCACGAGCACATCGGTCGTCAGCATGAGGCCAGCCACGCTTGCTGCATTGAGCAGCGCCGTGGTGGCGACCAGCGACGGGTCGATGATGCCGTTCTTGACGAGGTCGGTGAATTCGCCGGTACCGGCGTTGTAGCCGTAGCCACCCTGGCCGGTGAGCACCTTCTCGATCGTGACGTCGCCGTCCTGACCGGCGTTGGTCGCGATCTGCCAGCTCGGTGCGCGGAGCGCCTCGGCCACGATGTCGAAGCCGAAGGCCTCGTCGCCGTCAGCCTTCTTGCGCCCGGCCTTCACGGCCGTGATGGCGCGCAGGAACGCCACGCCGCCACCGGGCACGTAGCCCTCCTTGGCAGCCGCACGGGTCGCGTGCAGGGCGTCATCGACGCGGTCCTTCTTCTCCTTCATGGC
>SXGR01193832.1_pt1 | contig 17832 bp, 20 predicted proteins | sample 3174711 | NCBI WGS metagenome assembly SXGR01 (sample SAMN11356860, study PRJNA531348) | freshwater metagenome | isolation source: freshwater sample F1-60 | place: China: Fuxian Lake, Yuxi | collected 2017-12-25
TCGGAGTTGTTAAAAAGAGTGTACCAGTCCAAGTTTGAACACTTGAGCGAATTCCAGTAATAGGGAAAGTGAAGGGTCCAAGGGAGTCAGCGATATTAATTACTGATTGAACAACACGAAAGTCGGATCCTACCCCAGAAGACAAAACATTTGTAATACGTGAAAGAGTATTATCAAATTTAATAACATCGCCAGTAACTGGTGTTTTATAATCATTAACTACCATATCAATATTGGAGTTTTGGAAAGGTGCTTCAGGATATATCAGACCTGACCATGAAAACCCGCTTGACGAACCTAAGATAGAGTTTCTTTGTGGATAATTTAGCTGTGGGATATTGTATTTTGAATTGACAATTCGTGACATTTGAATATAAAAAGAAAAAAGTTTATTACCAGAGATAATAATAACTAAACCATGCTGGGGTATATTTAATTGAAATGCATTGTTCTCCATTTTTACACGTTAATGCCGAGTGTCTTTTTCGGTAAGAATCTCTTCTTACCGGATCATGATGATCTAAATGACTCCACAATCCTCCTCCAAGTGAAACAGGTACACTATCTTTATACTGCTGATAGTCTCTATGTCCAAATGAAACTTTTTTACCATCTTTTAAAATAGCTGTATATTTATATTTGCCACTTCCTTCAGTGAATCGAATTCCTTTGAGAGACATTTATATAAAAAATGAATAAATTTTGTCTTTTTAAAGGTTTTTAGTAATCCTTCTTTGTACAATGAGTTCCCCTTCAATTTCGACCGAGAAGTTAATTCAAACTCTTCAAGATTTGACAAGGGGCGCGGATGGTTTTCGGAAGATTGCCTTTACAAAGGCAATCGCTTCAGTCAAAACTTTCCCATGTACTCAAATCACACGAAAAGAATTAAATTCTCTTCCCGGAATTGGTAACGGAATTCTTTGTCGTTTTGATGAACTTGTTACTTCAGGTAATCTTACAGAACTTAAAGATCGTGAAGAGGAATTGAAAGTCATCGAGATCTTTGAAGGAATTTTTGGAGTTGGTCCTGTTTTGGCAAAGAAGTGGTATCAACAAGGATACAAAACTCTCGAAGACCTTCCAGTTGAATCCTTGACTTATGCGCAAACACTTGGGTTAAAATATTATCAAGATATTAACTCTCGTATTCCGCGTAATGAAATCGATGAAATCAACAACGAACTTACAGTTCTAGTTTCCACCTTTAACGTTAAACATAACTTGAATGTACGAGCAAAGATTTGTGGAAGTTATCTCCGAGGACGTGAAACAAGCGGAGATATTGACATCATTATTTCAGAGAAATTTAACCGTGAGTTTATCGATGTTTTTTTGGTAGAATCTGTGAAGTTGTTTCAATATGTTTTGGCAAAAGGTACGACTAAAGTTCTTACTCTTGGAGGAATGAAGGGTATCAAACGACGAATTGATCTGGAATTGGTTGAGAACGATGATTGGTCTTATGCTTTGTTATATTTCACAGGTTCGGCAAATTTTAACAAGCATATGCGCGGTATAGCTAAGGAAAAGGGCTACTTGCTAAATCAAGCTGGTCTTTTTTTCGGCGAGAATAAGATAGTTGTCGATGATGAAAGAGAGATATTCGAGTTTTTGGAAATGGAATATCTCACTCCTCATCAACGGGATGCTTACTAAAAGTGAATAATTAAATGCTCTTGAGCATTTAATAAAAATGTCTATTGGAATTCAAAAGTATACCGATTTGTCGATTGTCATTCGTGGTGACACTAAGGCACGATTGAATGATATTAAGTCTATTTCTGGAGCAAAGTTTGGCTATTTTGGAGGAGAACCTGGATGGATGTTCCCTGCTTCAATGGAAGCACAGGTGCGAAGAAGTTTAAATATTCCTGGGACAAGCTACGTTGATGGACCAAAGCCTTCTCAACGAAATGAGGGAATTCCTTACTCAGGTAAGCCAGTTCAGCAAGTTCAGCAACAGCAAGTTCAGCAACAGCAAGTTCAACCTTCAATTCGAGTTCAGCAACCAGTTCGTGGAGCACTTCGTGGACGAGCGCCAATTGATGATGAAGATTCTGAGGAAGAAACAAAGAGTGTTCAGTCTCTTCAGAGTGTTCAGTCTCTTCAGAGTACACCAAGTGATAAAGAAGAAACTCACAAGCAAGAAATCCAGTTTTTGAAGGAAAAACTTACTTCAATTGAGTTATTATGCAGTCAGATGTTAGTTATTTTGAAGTCGAAAGAGTCGAAAGAGTCCGAGGAAACCTCCGAAGATTCAACGGAAGTTTAACTCAGACATTTTCCAATTCGATAATCAGTAATACATTGACAGAATTTTTCAAAGCGAGAAAACGACATTTTATCTTGTACCATTTCTACTGAAGCTTTGAAACCATATTTAAGACGGTAGATACTCCAATACAAGATATGATGACCACACAGAGTCTTATCTTTATAATTAGCCTGTAATCCCTTCGGGGATACAAGCTCAAATTTTATACTTCTTTTAGTATACTTTTTTAATAGATCGCTAAACAAATTAGATATATTATTATTTAATTTACCTTGGTTATTTGAATTGGCTGGTTCATATCTTTCTATTTGAATAATACCATTTGAATTGATGTAAGATATAATTACATTGTAGTGATTATTGACCAAAAAATAATTTGTGTCATTATAAGAAGTGACTTCCTGTGATGTTACGTTTTCAATGTTATTTGCATCGCATGTATAAAAGATAATAGGAGAAATAATAATCTTTCCTTGTTCCATTTCAGATACCCATTTTTGGGTAATGTCAGGTAAATAACGATTTAAACTTGGTCGAAAACCAAAACTTTCTGAACGTCCACATATCCATAAAGGTATGGTTTTACTCACCATACGAAATGATTTTATAAGTTCTCCAACCATATCATCGATTTTATTTGTATCTATTTTTGGTACGTTAACTAAATTTGTATTTAATAAAGTCATGTCGTTTTTGATACGAGGAAAAAGTTGAAATATTCAAAAACAACAAGATATTAAGAAATGAGTATTCAATGTCTTGATTGTGGTTCCCTTATTATGAAGGGAGGATTTAAAACCCATCAAAAAACCGATAAATGTATTCGTATACAAGAATTCAATAAAAAATACCAATTTAAGTGTCGAAAATGCGGACTTTATCTCGAAAAACAATGGCATGCGGAATCTCATCATTGTGATGGTGTAAAAGTATATAATCCTGAAATCGAAGAATTAAAGTTAAGGTGTAAATTTTATGTAGAATTTATTTCTGCAATGGGAGTTAAATTAGATATTGATTGGGAAATGGTAAAAAATGGTACGTTTACTATTCCAATTCCTCCAAAAGTATATTTAAAATATAAGAGTGACGGCGAGACAGAAGAGAGTGATGAAAGCGATGAAAGCGAAAGCGATGAAAGTGATGAAAGCGAAAGCGAAAGCGATGAAACAGAAGTTCCGCCTACTCCACCTACTCCGATAATCAATTCTGTTCCACCACCTGTATCAAATGTTCCACCCATCCCTCATTCTGTTCCTCCCGTTCCTCACTCTGTTTCCCATATCATCGAAAAAGCCAATCATGACTTTTCTGAAGCTGAAACAAGTATTCAAGGATTAATTGCACTTCTCTTGAAAGGAAATCGAGAAAGTGCTGATGGAGAAGATAGGTATTACATTTTAGGAAATAAACTTGGAGAGTTTATTAACCGTGAATATCCTCGTCAAAGTGATAGTAAAATTGCAAATGTCTTTAAAGAGGTTCGAAAGTTGACAGATAAAATCTCAAATACAATTGATGAACGAGAACAATTTATTAATGGTCTTCACGATTCATTTTGTGGAAGTAATATTGTAACATATACCCTTCTAAATCTTGATATGTTAGATCAAAGTCTTCAATTAGATCCAACATCCCTTTTGAAAATGAAAGGAGTTGTACAGAATATAACATTAATGAATCTCAATGATATTGCAAAGTCATATAGCATTGTTTACGGTATGCTTCCAATTGAAGAATTTATTAATGCTATTCTTATTCATCCACTTTCACAGCGATATTGTTATGTTCATGAACAATTTTACCGAAAAGAAGAAGCAGGTTACACTGTTGACCCATGGATGCTTGATTTAACAGCTGTTTTAAGTAATTCAATTCTTGAAATTTGTGTTCCTCTTTTCAAGAAAGTATATAAATTGGTATATGGTAATAATGTCTATAGGGATGACTGGGATCTACAACCTTTTTTGAAGCAATTTAAGCAAGTTTACAAGAATATTGAAATTGCTTCTACAGTATTTGATTTGAATCATACTCTCCGAAAAGTAATTTGCCAATCAAAGGGAAATACTTTGGAAATTCAACCTATGAAAACTTCTCAGGTACGAAATGAAGAATGGGCGTTAATGTCTACACGAATTAATGCTGGTATTCCAGGGTTTGATATGAGCAATTTTTATGATATTCTATTCACTAACGATCCTTCAAGCAATTCTTCAAGTATGAGTGAAATTAGTTCTAAATGGTTAGAAAAATATTTAAAGAAATTAAAGTCTCTTTCTTCAGAGTATACGTCAAGTTCACGTTTTAGGGCACAAGTACAAGCAGAAATGGAACAGTATTGAAAGGCAGTATTGAAAGGCAGTATTGAAAGGCAGTATTAAATACTCTTGAGTATTTAATGATAGTACCTCTTTATTAACAAGAATTAAAATCGAGGTTGAGAACGAGCATTTCGCTGTAAAGATACAGAACTGAATGGCGTTGAGTGAGAAGATACAGTATATAAAACAGACCCAGTTCCAGCTGTGATTGTAGGAACTACTGTAATATTGTACTGAGGAAATCCAGGAACAGATACTCCGTTCGCACTTAGAGCTGTAATGACAGTACTACCACTCGCTCCTCCAGTTGTTGTATATCTTAGAGTATCACCTGTTGAAAACACACCGTTTAAAGATCGAACACTATAGGGGGCAGTAGAGTTAAGAATAGATCCAAAAGATCGAACATTCTCAGTAGTTCCTGGACGATTTCCTTGATAAACAATTGGAGTAGGTACAGCTGAGCTTAAACTTGGAGAAATACCAAGATTAAATAGATCTCCAGTTGATTGGACTACAGATGTGACAAAGAAACTTCCAGAAGCTCCACTTGAAAAGTATCTTACGATGTCACCAGTAGAAGGTGTGTTCGGTCCAATTCCCGGCACTGCAACTGCTGTTAAGCTCGATGCCCCAGAAGCTCCAGTAACTGTAGAAAACCCACACCATGTAGGTTCAGTAGAATATCGAACAAGACCTTTTTGAGCTATATTTTGAGAATTTACGCCACTGCGTGTAAGTTCATTAACATCAATAATACGAGACATTGGAGATTTTAATATACAGTGAAAAATTCAAAAACTTTATAAAAATGGATTAAATTAATAACTCGAAAGTCATTAATTTAAAGTGTGAGTTCTTTTTAGTTTTGAAGTTTTAAGGGGTGTGAGTTTTTAAGTTTTTAGAGTTTAAGGTGTAAGTGTGAGTTCTTTTTTATTTTTAGGGTTTAAGGTGCGAGTTTTAGGATTGAAGGTGTGAGTGTGAGTTTACTGTGTTTGAAATGAGACTCCAAGTTGAATCAAACGAGGAAAAAGAATAGCAAACTGATCTGACCGAAGGATCGCGTGAATTCCAGAGTTAGGGGAACTCTGGAAGAAGATCCCCATCTCGTTCAGTTGCTGAAACATCATGGCAAACTGTTCGGGGGAAAAATAAACATCTACATTGCGAGTGTTCACAACCACAGAAACCTCGTAGAACACCGGCTGAGGAACCGGCTGAGGAACTGTCTCGTACACCGGCTGAGGAACCGGCTGAGTGCAAGTTGGCACCTTGTTGTTTACGATCACAATGGGGTAGAAATCGTCATCTTCATCAGACGAGGAAGCCGACGACGAGGAAGCCGACGACGAGGAAGCCGACGACATTTCCTCATCATGCTTCTTGCACAAGATTGCCATGTAAGTCTCGTCCTCGATCATCTTGAAAGAACTTGCTGATGCAACGACAGCCGGAGGAGGGGGAACGACAACATCAAGTGGCCACGGCTTGTTTGTTCGCGACGTGTACGAAGAAGCATCTTCGCCGGTGTGAACAAACAAGCACGGCTTGGATGAGTTGAAGAATCGGCAGGTATGATCAAAGACACACTTCGGAACAGAAAGTTCACTCTTCAAATGTGCAAAGCCGCAGTTCTTAATAGGACAGTGCTTGCCCTTCATCGTGAACTGGCACATCTTGGTCTTTGCGTTGTGCTTGCTGATGATCTCCTTGTTACCAAGAGCCTGGAAAGCATCCGCACGAGCAACAAAGTTGGACATCGTGAGAGTTGAAGGAGAGTTGAAGGAGAGAGTTGAGAGTTGAAGGAGAGAGTTGAGAGTTGAGAGTTGAGAGTTGAGAGTTGAGAGTTGAAGGAGAGAGTTGAAGAAGAGAGTTGAGAGGGTGATTTTCCTTTCTAAAAAATTTTTAAAAGTCAATTTTTTTCCTACATAACAACTCATTCATTTTCTGTGAAATAAAGTTTAGATAAAATTTTTTGGCTTTCGCGACTGTACAATTCCCATTAAAGAATTTCTATAAGGTTTCGTAGAACTAGGTGTAGGGGTAGAAGTAGAACCAGAGGTTGAGGTCGAAGCAGTCTCATCTTGACTTTCAATATCTTTTGGAAGACTGTCATCATCTTCAGTAACCTTCTTTTTAGTCAAGGTTCCATAAAAACTTGTTTGAATTCGGTTAGGAAAAAAATTTGGATGAGGACGAGACATTTTTAGATTTTTTACGCGTCTTTAGGTTGTAAAAAGTGAGATAAACATTTGAGTTGACTATTGTAAAAATGTCTTGTATTACAAGTGAAATGAGTAGCAGTATGAGTAGCAGTATGAGTAGCAGTATGAGTAGCAGTATGAGTAGCAAGAGTGGTAAAATTATTTTAATTCTTAGCTGTATGTTTGCCGGTAAAACAGAAACATTGATTACTCATGCACGCAGGCATCTTCTTGCACGTCGAAATATTGTACTTATTAAATATTCTAAGGATACTCGTTATTCGATTAATGAAATTTGTTCACATAATCAAAATACTCTCCAAGCAACATTTTCATGTAGTGAACTCTCATCTATTTATGATAGTGATCAATTACAAAAAGCTGATGTGGTTTTGATTGACGAGATTCAATTCTTCACTGATGCTCCCGAAGTGTGCGAAATACTCGCAAATAGCGGTAAAATTGTTGTTGTAGCTGGTTTAAATGGAGATTATAAAAGGGAATCTTTTCCTGTAATTAGCAAGCTTATTCCCATTGTAGAAGAGATAATTAACTTATCTGCAGTATGTTCTATCTGTGGAGAAGATGCATATTTTACTAAACGAATTGTTACAGGTGATAGAATAGAATTAATTGGCGGAGCTGAAAGCTATCAACCACGATGTCGGAAGTGTTTTTGAAGACTGATACCACTATTCAATTAGGAATGACAACGAAAAAAGGTATATGTACAATACAATCAATAGTGTATTTGTAGTTAATTAGAATAATTAATACCTTAGGAGGTATTAAACCCATCTCTTTTTTATAATATTGTCTTGTTAAAATGTTAAGAATTTAATATGTCAAGAATTCAAAATCTTACACCGAGTTTTAACTCAACGGCTCCATGTTTTTTTATTAATCCGAGTCCTATGCTTATTCTTCCTGGACCATCAACTGGAGGAAGTTTGATAAACCCGACAGGAGCTACGGGAAGTACGGGACCTACAGGATCGACGGGATCGACAGGAAGTACAGGACCAACAGGTGCAACAGGAAGTACGGGACCTACAGGATCGACGGGACCTACAGGATCGACGGGACCTACAGGATCGACGGGACCTACAGGAAGTACGGGACCTACAGGATCGACGGGACCTACAGGAAGTACGGGACCTACAGGATCGACGGGACCTACAGGAAGTACGGGTGAGACGGGTCCTCAAGGACCTACAGGAGCACCTGGATCAGCTACTAATACGGGAGCTACAGGACCAACAGGTGCAACAGGATCGACGGGATCTACAGGACCTAAAGGTGAGACGGGTCCTCAAGGACCTACAGGAGCACCTGGATCAGCTACTAATACGGGAGCTACAGGACCAACAGGTCCTACGGGTGAGACGGGAGCTCAAGGAATTCAAGGAGTAACAGGACCTACAGGACCTACAGGAGCACCTGGATCAGCTACTAATACGGGAGCGACGGGACCTACAGGTCCTACAGGTCCTACAGGAAATACTGGAGCAAGCGGTGAATCTCCCCTTTTTTATTTAAATTCAAATCAGACATTTGGAGGTGCTACATCAACTCCGACAACAGCAGGGCATGAAATGATGGTGAAAGCGGTTCGCAATGGAAATGGACAAGTATGTCAAGTCGATGTTTCAATTTATCGTCAAGGTGGGATTCATTTTAATATGCCTACTCTAAATGCTCGAGGAAATCAAATTATCGCGACATTGCCAGTCGGGTATCGTCCTCTTTCAAATGCAAGAACTGTTGGATTTTCAGGAGTTGACAGTACTTGGGCTTCAAACAGTTCAAATTGGGGTGGTTTCACAGTTTTAACAAATGGAGAGATTTACCAATTTTGTAATGAAACAGCAACTATCACAACGCTTCAACCCGCTTTTGAACTTATTGCTGGAAAATTAACATATCGATTGAGTGGAAGTGGAGTGTACAATAGCGACGGAATTGTTTAATGACACTAACAACCTTTAGTGAAAAATGATTTCAAAAGAATTAACTAAGTGAGAATTTACCTTTCCTTCTCTTTCTTTTTTCTCTTCTCTTTCCTCTCCTTTTTCAAAATGTCTACTGAAACTCCAACTCTTTTCCCATTTTCGATCGGTCTTCCGTCTTGTTACTATTCTTTCCGCGAATCGAACGATAGCGAAGAAGTGAGGACAGAAACTTACAAGCACATCGCCTATCGAAACATCGCAGTGTTCAAACCCAATTCTGATATTCAGAAGCTTTTTTCAAAGGTTCATTTCGGACTTGGAACGGAATATATGATTGATGGAAACCATCGTTTTATGAAGGAGTGTTTTGAGGAAAAGAAGCCTGATCTTAACGGTCTTCCTCATATCATGACTCTTATTGTTACACGAGATCCTAAAACTTTGAAGGTAAATGGTAAGAATGTTTCTCAACACTTCAAGCAACGAATTACCAAGGGGTACGGTTCTCGGAGTAGTGAACCAGACATGACAGACACTGCAGTGTTTGTCCCACTTGAGTGTTCTTATGAATTTCTCCCAAGTTTTACTCGATTTACCATTTTTCCTGTTTACGGTGTTTACCAAGGATTGAAAGCTGAAAGGTGTCGCGGTGATGGTCAAATATTTCACAATCATGTCTTGAAGATTCTGGAGGATCTAGACGATGATTCAAAGAGTGATAGCGATGACGAAAGTGATAGCGACGACAGTGATAGCGATAGAAGCAACATTACAAATTTGACTGGATATTTCGATTGTTCCCAGCTATACCATCTTGATGTTCATCTTCAAAAAGATGAAGGTGAACGTTATCCTTATCCTTGTCTTTGGTGTATGGGCGGAAAATATCTCACATTTGAACCAATTTCATTGGTAGAATACACCGATAGAGATCAAAATCAAGTCAAGTGTAAGATGACCAGAGATATTGACATCCCTTTCGCAAGGAATTTGAAGATCAAGATTTTTTCACAGCGAGAAATCATCATCGAAAAAATGAAGGAATGTATCATCGATCACAAACGAAATACCGAGAAAGAATGGTTGACGGCAATTAAACTTGATCGTTCTCAAGAACTCGCTCAAGTAAGTGAACTTCCAGACCAGCCTTTTATGGTACCCCTCGAAGGAATTTACAAGACGTACACAAGTATCGAAGATCTCGTCAAGACTGATCGAGAGATGTATAACTTCTTGATGTCAAAAAACCGACACATCTCGGTTGTTCCATCCACTGTTGTCGCATTTCCTTTCAAGTATGATAACTTTGTCTACACTTTTGAAAATGGAGAATTTAAGCGCGGGTTTGCTCGAAAGTCTTACGACCTTTTCTCGATTTATATCGATCGAGATTTGTGTAGGATGAAGGGATTTTTTGTCGTGAATATGTGAATTAAGAATATAATACCTCTCGAGGTATTAAAAACACTTTACAAATCTACCTTAACATGCGGATAGCTAATATACTGAGTCCAAACAATATTGACCCGAGGATACGCACTCTTGATTTTCTCGAGAAACTCAGAGGAAAGTCTCAAGTGAGAGTTAATAACCAATTCTTCAAGATTCTTCAGTTTCTCAAGTGCCATTTCAATAATCTCTTCAGAAAGTACGTCTTTCGAAAAACTCAACTTCTTCAAGTTGTTTGACTCTTCAAGAGAGTTCAGGAAATATTCCAATACTACGTTTGACACATAGAAAAGATGTGCACTATCAAACTCTTCGATTTTTGAGATATCTACGCTATTCACAAGCTTTTCGAACTCTTCTTGTTGAGAAAAGCTAGTACAGATATAATCACTGAACTGCTTACTTCCAAGTCCTCCTTGATCTCCTCGACTCGTTGAGGAAACTTCTTTCTTTTCAACCATTCCAGTGTAAAACCATTGTTGAGGAATAACTTGAACCATTCGTGCAGGAAGTTCAATCGAAGGAGAGTCTTCGCTTGTCTTTCGAAGAGCAACAATAACTTCTCCACGATAGCTTGAATCGATGATTCCAACTCCATTTGCAAGAACATACCCACTCTTTGCCATACTGCTTCGAGCTACAAGCATGTACCACATCAAAGGAGGAGGTTCCAGAATGACTCCTGTAGTGTAGAAGTCAATACCATTTTCACTCTTAAGTTTCTTTACAAGGTGAAGATCAAACCCAGCATCGGAGTGATTTTTACGGTAAGGAGCGATCGCTTCCGGACATGCTAACTTATAAAAGGTACTTCCTCGAGGCATTCGAGCCAGGTATTCTTCACAAAAATCCCTCAAACTCGAAACGAGATCTACATCAGCGCCATTGTTTAGAAATGCGAAACAGAGCTCAGTTAAATTAGAACCAGACCAAGAAATCTTTTCTCCGTCAGACCACATCCCTTCTCCATGGTATGACTTTTCAAACCCTTGGAAAAGAAGTGTAGTATCTAGACTTTCAACTTCCGAAACACGAAATTCAATTCGATCTTCATGGATACAAGCATGTTCAGAAAGAATCCCCATAGTATACCTTACAGGGTTAGAACGAAAATACGGTTGATTGTAGGAACGAGACCAAGATGGGACAGACATTTTATATCTAACGAAGACTGTTTAAGTAAGTCAATTTTATCCTAAAGTGTAATGAAGTGTAATGAAGTGTAATGAAGTGTAATGAAGTATCTTAATTTTTTTCCCGAAGGAAATAAATTTATTCAGTGTAACGGGAACTAGAAGGGAAAAGGGATAAGCGGAGAAACAATCATCTGTTGAGGAATCTCCAAAGTTTGAAATGCTCTAACTCGAGTGACTGGAGATGGAAAGAGATCGTCAAAAGAAATAGATGGCAGATTTGAAAGAGGAGGAAGAGAAGGAAGAGAAGGAGGAGAAAAAGGGGAAGGAAGTGTGGGAAGAGGAGGAAGAGTGGGAAGAGACAGGGAAGACGAGTCGTGAAGAGGAGGAGGAAGGAGAGGAGAAGGGACTGCAAAATGGGTAGCATAGCATTCTCCGAAAGACGACAGAGACGACGACGGCAGAGACGACGACAGAGACGACGACGACAGAGACGACAGAGACGAAATGATGATTGGGACAATCTTCTTTGCAGATTTGACAAGATCAAGATCGAAAAGATCAGTCATGTGAACCCACTTTGCCGATTCAGGGAAAAGAGTGCGCGACTTCGCAAAGACCCATTGAAGATTTCCTGTGCAATGGGTCTTGAGGTAGACTGCTTCAAGTTCGACCTCAAGAGAAAGAAAAGCAGAAGCGAGATGATTCCCGCAAGGAAACTTGTACTTTTTGTTCGAAAGCTGAACAAGAATGTCGTTGTTATCATTGTGAACAACGACAGCAACACGCTTCAAGGGCATTTTGAAAGGAGAGTTGAAGAGTTGAAGAGTTGAAGAGAGGAAGAGAGGACGAGAGGAAGAGAGGAAGAGCGGAAGAGTTGAAGCGTTGAAGAGTTGAAGAGAGGAAGAGTTGAAGAGTTGAAGAAAGAAAGAAAAAGAGGCGATTTTACTGATGTTAAAAAATTTTAAAGTCAATTTTGACTTTAAAATAAACCTTCATTGTAAATCCTTTACGACAAAGTCTTATCGGAATATTTCTCGGAAGACTTCTTGTGACCGAAAGAATGGAAATTCTCTAGGTGCAAAGCCCATTCGTTTACTTTAAAATTTACAAGTTCGATTCCGTTTTCAAAAATACTTCGAGATCTTGAAGAGTTAAGTGTAGTTGTAACCAAAGCAGCACTTACAAAAGTAGGAAGGATGTAGATAATAACCATCCAGATAAAATATTCTAAGAGAGCGTCAGTACTGATAGAAGGCATTTTTATTTAATTGAACATACCTTCATATATTCAATTTTTAATGTTTAGTTAGCATAAGATAAAAAATTGACTTTACAAAAATTTTTGCTTGAAGAAAATACTTTCAAACTCTCTTTCAAACTCTCTTTCAAACTCTCTTTCAAACTCTCTTTCAAACTCTCTTTCAAACTCTCTCCAAAATGTCTTCAATTCGCGAAACTGACGAAAAGTTTTACGACGAGAATTACGAGCCAGAAACTCCTCCTGAAGATTCTGATGACGAACACTTTTCATGTCATGCTCGCTATGAACAGCGGATTTCTCGTATGAGGAAATCGCGTTCTGCCTTTTCAACTCTAATTTCTTCTGACAATGGTAACGACGAAAGTGACAACGACGGTGACAACGACGACAGTGACGACGACAGTGACGGTGACAACGACGACAGTGACGGTGACAACGACGACAGTGACGGTGACAACGACGACAGTGACGGTGATGATACCGAAGAAATTTCCATTGCTTACTCGCATACCAAAGACTCGACCGACTACTTTTCATTGGTCATTGATTCGCAGTGCACTGTTGACACTGTGAGAAAGTATATCAGTGAAAGTGTAACCCACGTTTACTTTTCTGGCACAGTTTTTATGGATATCCTCCAAGAGATCTCAGAGAAGTGTTCGAATTTGACACATCTTGTGTTTAACGGAGAAGTTCTGGAAGAAGGTATTCAACAAATTGCCAAGAAGTGCTCAAAGCTTGAATACTTGGTCGTGAGTTCTTCTATTTTGGATGAAACTCTCATCGATCTTGCGAATGGTTGTCCGAATTTGACACATTTTTACATCTACGATCAATTTGGTATCATTGAACTCACTGACGAGTCTGTTATCCAACTGACAAACAGATGCCCGAAGTTGAAGGTGTTTTCAGCTCCTTCATGTGAAAACCTTACGGACGCTTCACTCATTCATTTGGTAGAGACACATCCGAATTTGACCAATCTCAACATTTTGGGAAATGAAAATGTTACAAGCAAGCTTGCTCATGCCGTTGCAAAGAATTGTCCGAAGTTGAAGAAATTCATTGCTGATCACTGTCTCTTTAGCCATGATTCTCTTGTTGAAATTGCCGAAAAGTGCCGTGATCTTACAACGGTTTACCTATACGAGTGTCCAAACATCAACAATTCTTTGTTGATGACATTCGCTCGAAACTGCCCAAATCTTTATAAGATTGACATCTACAATCCTAGAGATCACAAAGATCCATCAGATGATGAAATGGAGGAAGTTGCTGAAATTCGAAAGTTGTGCAAGTATTTCGGTAACTTCCTAGATGAAGAGGAGTATTAATCTTTGTTTCTGTCCCTAATGAATAAATTTTCTTCGGAAAATTCAAAAACCCCTTTTAGAAATTTTCTCTCCGGAAAAATGAATTAGCACTTAATTTTAAAAATTTAAAGTAATTCTCTTCCCCTCTTTCCTTCCTTTCAAAATGTCCTCTCAATCCTCCCAGTCTTCCCAGTCCCCTCTTATTGCAACTTATCAAACTCTTATCGCTGAAATTGAATCAAAGAAGGAAGATTATGAGAATTGGCTTGAATTGTGCAACCTACTCGAACAATCTTCAATTGAAAATGAAGATATCGATGAACTTGTAGCTCATATCTATTCTGCAGATCGAAACAACGTAAACATTATCTACGGTTTTCGTATCGAATATACTGATGAGAATGGAACAGAAGTATCACAAGTCGTTAAGAATACTACATTTTTCCAACACGGAACTTATGTATCAGTTACACCTTTGTTTGGGTATGTAGAAATTTTTACCCAAATTGAAAACATCTTGAAGAATGATCTAATCGATCTAATTGAGATGCATAGGAATAATACCTTTTGAGGTATGCTTTTGCGTTCGTAAAATTGAAAAAGAAATCGACAGCTACAACCAGAACAAAAAAAGATCAATGTCATCTTCTGTAGCGCCTTATAGGTACACTCAGCGTACCTATCGTACTCAGCGTACCTATCGTACTCAACGTACCAACCGTAACTCAATTGAGTTGTGTGATGATGTCTTGCTTTATGCTTTGGAGTTCTTGCATCAAGATGAAATTGTACATTTTGGAAAGGTATGTCAAGAATTCAAGCGAATTTCAAAGTTAATTTACCATTTAAACTACTTCTTTGTTCATAATCCAAGTATGGCTATTCAAGCACAGCGACAACGTTCGCTAAAAGCCCTAGTTATTAACTGTGTTCGGGATAGTCAGTTATTTTTCACTACACTCCCAGAATATGTTTTTCTCGGACACTTTTCATCGCTTGGATTTTTGTCTACATACAACGGTATGTTTACAGGTTGTACTCGTGAATCAAGTTATCCAAAGGTAAAAACTTTGTTTATTGAAGAAGCTCATGTTTCAGTTGATTGGGGTATTTTTCCAAATCTTGAAGAACTTTTTATTGTTACTTCTCAGCATGATCTGAATATTGATACTTTGTGGAAGTGTCAAAAACTTCGTAAAGTTATTGTAAGTGTTAGCAGTAATCTTATTGAAATTAAGAGGAAGATTACTCAACTTCCTTGTTTAGAAGTACTTGCCATTTCAGGAGGATTGTCGAAGGGGAAATATACTACTTGTTCTCCGTATCTTAAGGTTTGTGTTCTTTGTTCGAAACCCAAAGAATACATTCAGGGTGTATATTATAAGTCAGATTATACAACTCAAGATGAGTTTCAACATCTTTTGCGTTTGCACCACAAGCCTCCCAAGATTATTACAAGTAACGTCAATAAAATGTATAACCATTCCCTGTGAAAGAATATCAAAGAATGTAAAGTCATCATCTTCGGATGAAACCAGACTTTTCTCCATATATCTGAACTTCGGTTCACATTACTAATTACATTATGGGCATGATAAAATAAAAGAGGATTATAAATATAACATTTTGTTTGTTGAGTAAGAAATATATCATAATGAATGTTTATAGGCGTCAGCCTATGAAGATCTAAAATTTCTAAATATAATCGCTTATGTATAATATAAGAGATTGTACCGTGATTATTGTTTCTTGTTTCATATACTTGAGGATATATAGTTTCTTGGCAATAATCCCATGGACGGAGAATATAACCTCCAACAAAGATAATACCCCAATCAGGGCATTTTTTCATGAACTGAGTTAAATTTTCATAGTCTTTTGGAGAATTAGCTGATGGGGTAGCAACTAAATTATCTTCTGCGATCCATAACATCTCTGCATCTGTATCTTTACCATGTTGAAAAATTTGAAGATGACTATCAATACATCCTTTCCAGCCTGGAGATTGTTTTTTAAATCGGTGAACCTTAACTTCAAAAGGATATTTGCTAAGTTCAAGGAGAGCTTTATTTTCTCTTTCAGGTGTTTCTTCAAGAGTAATTAAATGGATTGGTAACATTTTTATCTTGCTAGGGTTTTTAGATTATGAGTTCCATTGAAGCTACTCTTTTTTGGAAAAATACTTATTTTCGTATCACTTCCTCATCGTCCTCACTCAAGTCATCGCGGAGATCATAATACCTTTCGAGGTATAAACAAAAGTGAAATTTTTTAAAAAGAGTAAGGAAATTTTTACCTTTCTACTCTTTTACTCCCAACTCCCCAACTCTCTTTCAACTCCAAACTTTTACTCTAAAATGTCCATCGATAAGTATCGTCTTAAGTTCTCTGAAGAGTACTACGAGCAACTCATTGCTGACACTGACAAGCTTGTCGAACGGTTCCTCATCGAAAAGAAGACATACAGTGATGAAACTTTGAGTTTCGACGAACTCAAAGAAATGTTTGACGAGGTTCCAAACGATTACGTTCATTTCCTTACTATGAAGGTGCTTAACAGTGAAGATCGTGATGTTTCTCTTCCTCCTGTTGGATACATTTTGAAGTACACCACCGTTGAAGGAAAGATGATCGAAGAACAAATTCCAAATTTTACTCTATCAGTCCCGAACGGAGCGACCGAAATCACACTTACTCCAATTTGTGCTTATCTCGATATCCTTCGAGAAATCAGGGAAGAACTTGTTGAAGAGAAGGAATGGGTTCGCAATCACAAGGTGTGACGCGAATCACAAGAATATATCTATACCTTTGAGGTATAGATAAAACGTATTTGTACTACATTCTACTGTATTCTTTCGAATATTATCACCAAAGAATCTTTTTTTATATCCCGAAGGATATTATTCTTTACCATTCTAACCCCTAGCTTCAGACAACTCAAAATCAAACTCACCAACTAGAAAGCAAACATCATAATCGCAAATATGAACAGGAAGAGAACCCCTTTCTGTATATTGACCGTACTCAACACATTCTGATTCTGAAAGACAGTAAATTCCATCGGCAGGGTAGAAAAAATCCAAAAAATCATCTACTTCGCCGTTCAAACTGGAAATACATTCTGTCTTGATTATAAGTTTTTGTGTCGTCTTCGTTGATGCATAGTCATAAACTTGCTTGTCGACACCAGTTAGCATTGAAATATCATCATATCGCTTTGACAAAGGAACGAGGAGAAACCCTGCGGCATAGGTCTGATCAATGGATCGAAAACGTCGTTCGAGATCATGTTTTTCGATATCATCTCGAATCTCCTCAAGAAGCGCGATCGCAACATCAAGATTCCTTTGAGACGAAACCTTCCGGATACTCTTACATTCTGAAATATCTTCAAGAGATGATGTGTACCTGACAGTACCGTCAATACCAGTAACACAGTAAAACTCTCCAGACTGGTAGATGAACTCTTTATTCGAAGTGCTACTACTAAAACAGGGACTGTATACGACAAATGCATCAACAGCACTACCAACATATTTTTCAGTGTACATGTCAGTCATTCCGAGAATTTCAGCAATGCGTCGAACTGCTGAAAGATACATAGGAGAGAAGCTCAGAATCGTCGTCAAGTATGACAATTCCTTTCGAAGATTGTTGTTGTACTTTTCAGTCTCCTTTTTGACGTCATTCCAGCTAACCCCTTCTTCATCCGCGGGAGAAAAATGATTGATGTCAAACTGCTTAAAATGTTGAATCAAAGTATCAACAAAGTTCTTCTTTGATTCACAAGCCTTCAATTCAGACATTTTAAAGAGAGTGAAAGAGAGTGAAAGAGAGTGAAAGAGAGTGAAAGAGAGTGAAAGAGAGTGAAAGAGAGTGAAAGAGAGTGAAAGAGAGTGAAAGAGAGTGAAA
>SXGR01228771.1_pt1 | contig 17828 bp, 13 predicted proteins | sample 3174711 | NCBI WGS metagenome assembly SXGR01 (sample SAMN11356860, study PRJNA531348) | freshwater metagenome | isolation source: freshwater sample F1-60 | place: China: Fuxian Lake, Yuxi | collected 2017-12-25
GGACCGATCATCACGCCGGAGCTGGATGCGCGCATGGGAGGCAATATCCAGGGACCTTCCCTGATCAAGGTGCCGGATTGGGTCGAGGATCCACTTGGCAATTATTACCTGTATTTCGCCGACCATCGCGGCACCTATATTCGTCTTGCCTATGCCGATGCGATCACTGGTCCCTGGACTGTGCACTCCCCAGGCAGCCTGAAACTGGAAGATTCATTTTTTCCCACCACTTGTCCGCCCTGTGCCCTGAATGGCGGTGGCGGCGATGAAGCGCTCTATGCGCACATCGCCTCACCCGATGTGCATGTGCGCGAGGATCTCGGCCAGATCGTGATGTATATCCATGGCCGTGGAGAAGGCAGCCAATTTACACGGGTAGCGGTGTCTCGCGACGGTATCCATTTCCAGGGCAATGCAGAGGAATTGGGTCGGCCTTATTTTCGCGTAATAGAACACAGCAATTATTTCTATGCCATGTCCATGCCGGGATTCCTGTATCGCTCCCGCGATGGCTTGTCCAGTTTCGAGGAGGGCCCCCGGTTATTCACTCCCGACATGCGACACTCTGCACTGTTGATCCGCGATGGCCAACTCTATGTGTTCTTCACACAAAGAGGCGATGCACCGGAACGAATTTTACTTTCCACCATCGCGCTGACTGACGATTGGAACGAGTGGTCAGCCACCGCGCCAGTGGAGATATTGCGCCCGGAAACTGACTACGAAGGGGCCAATCTGCCCATTGAACCTTCCAGAGGTGGTTATATCGATGTGCGGGCCAACCAGTTGCGCGACCCAGCTATCTATCAGGAAGGAGATAAAACCTATTTGCTCTATTCCGTGGCTGGTGAGAGCGGAATCGCTCTGGCCGAGATTGTTTTCGCAGATCCCTGATTCATGCAATTGACGCAATCGTTTGCTGCGGGCGATTGGTTCAGATTTCGCGCTATTGCTAATGCCCAGGTTTCACAATGGGCGTTGCGCTGGCAATTTGATCGGCGCAGATCTGGCTGTCTTGCATGCTGTGCAGAATGCGCTGTGCATAATGATAGTAAAGAGGTAGCAAACAACAATGACAAACCATCGCCGTTTTCTGTGTCAGGTTTTTCTGATGTTTCTGGTTATGCTGGCGCCACTGCACATGTTTGCCGCTGATAGCGATGCGGTGGCAGGTGCGCGGCAAGCGCTCGAAGATTTTCTGGTTGACTGGAACCGCTCCGATCTTGCCGCGATTCAGGAGCATCTGAGTTTCCCGCATGTCACTCATGGCGCGGCGGGCATTCTGGTGATAGCTCAAAGTTCGGGCGATTTCGTGCAGGACTTCGCTGAATTGCAGAATCAAGGTTGGCGACGTTCGACCTTTGACAATTTTGCAGTGCTTCAAGTCTCTGCGAACAAAGTGAACTTCCTGGTTGATTTCACTCGCTATGATGCAAGCGACAAGATCATGTCAACCAGCCAGGTGTTTTATGTTGTCACCCTGCAGGACGACGGTTGGGGCATGCAGTACCGATCCGGAGGTGCGGCCGCAGGGCAAGTCACCGAGGCAGAGCTCGATCTTGTCGAGTTGGAAGCGACCTCGGCGCTTTACCGGTTTTTCGATGCATTCAATGCCGCGGATGCCGAGGCATTGTTTGCCAGCAACCATGTAAATCAAGTGATGTTGGCGGTGAGCACGTTCACACACAATCAGGACAGGTCTGGTGCTCTCATTAATCCCGACTTCGCACAAATGCGTGCAGCGGAAAATTGGAGTCACAGTGTGCCGGAAAGTATCGAGGCCATATCCGTGATGCCGGACAAGGTGATTTTCCAGCTCGAGTTCGAGCGCTTCAACAGGGACGGGGAGAAGTACGCGATTGTTCCGGCCACCTGGGTCTTTACGAAAATAGCTGGCAAGTGGGGCATCCAGTTTCGTTCGTTGATGATGCCGCGAGAGGGTGGATTGTCGAGTCCTGCTTTTAATAACTGAGAGTCAAATTCAGCATGATGCTGCTCACGTTCTATTTGACCTGCTTTTTCAATTTCTCTACGGATCTTCAGCTGGGCACAAATCAATTCATCGATCGAGCAGACCTTTAGCGAGTGTCACAGATACCAGCTGCCATAATATGCTCGCGATGCTGTAGTGTGTTTTTACGTTCCGTGTGGTTAACTTGGCTTTACCTTCTGGATGAGGAGCTATCCCTGGTTACCTCTCACGCATAATCAAGTCCCATCCATATAAGGTCTTATCTACAACTATAAGGAGACGCCAATTGAAACAGCGAACTCTGGTTTATTTCAGCGCCCTCATACTCACCGCCTGTGGTGGTGAATCCGATAGCGTGAATACGGGCAGTAATGCAGTTAGTGATACCGTCAGCGATGCAGTAGCTGACTCTGGCGCGGCAACATCCGCCGCCCCTGCAGAGACTGCAGCGGCCCAACCTGCAGAGACAGTGCCGCCTCCGCCCCCGCTTAGCCAGATGACGATGCCGAACGATATTTTCACCGCGCAGCCTGGAAAGAATGCGACGCGCACTGCCTTGTTTGGTGATTTGCACGTACACACGTCCTATTCCTACGATGCCTTTGCTTTTGGCACCCTGGCGACACCTTATGATGCCTATCGTTACGCGCTCGGTGAAACTATCAAGAATCCGGCCGGCTTCGATATGACCATTCGAGTGCCGCTGGATTTTTACGCGGTGACGGATCATGGGGAGTTTCTGGGTGTATCCAGACAGGTTGCAGACCCGACGACCGAAATCAGCAAGTTGCTGCAACTGGCGTACATGCAAAATCTGAATGCTCCGGAAAAACAAGTACCCGGTGGCACGCCGGAACGGACCCAGGCATTCCGGGAATTTGCTCCCGACACATTGCGCCTGATTGCCAATGGCACCGTTACCCAGGACTTCGTCGATGACATCACGCGCGATGCCTGGGCAGATACCATTGCTGCGGCCGAACAATATAACAAGCCAGGCGAGTTCACGACCTTCGTCGGGTATGAATACACCGCGACAGCCGACGATCGCGGCAATCTGCATCGCAATGTGATCTTTCGTGATGCCGACAAATTGCCCGCCGTACCGTTCTCTCGACTGCACAGCCGGAATCCGGAAGCATTGTGGGACTGGATGGATGGCTTGCGCGCCGAAGGAGTTGAGTCGTTAGCCATTCCGCACAATTCAAACGGCTCCAACGGGCAGATGTTCACGCTGGTTGACTGGGCGGGCAATCCTCTCGATGACTCCTATGCAGAGCAGCGCACCCGTAATGAGCCGCTCATTGAAATCACCCAGATCAAGGGCACCTCAGAAACGCACCCGATGTTATCAGACACTGATGAGTGGGCAGATTTTGAAATCATGCCCTATCGTATTGCCACCAATTTGTATTCTGAACCCTCAGGCAGCTATGCGCGTGAAGCATTGTTGAATGGTTTGGCGCAGGAAGACAAAGGTGTGAAGAATCCTTTTGATTTCGGTTTTGTTGGTGCGTCGGATACTCATATGGCAGCGATGCCTGATGATGAAACCGACTTCTACGGCAAGAGGGGGCTGCTGGATGCCAACCCGCAACTGCAGGGCGCAGTGCCGTTAAGTCCTGAAGCAGGCGCACAATTGCTCGAGACCTCACCGGAATTGGCCAGGGAATTTGATGCAGGCATTTATAACACCGCGGGACCAATTACCTGGGCTGCGTCTGGAATTGCCGGTGTCTGGGCCGAGGAGAACACGCGGGAATCCATCTACAACGCGTTTCGCCGCAAGGAAACCTTTGCTACCACTGGCACGCGCATCAAGGTGCGCTTTTTCGGTGGGTATGGATTCACTGACAGCACACTGGCTGCACCCGATATGCTTGAAACCGCCTACCGCGATGGTGTGCCAATGGGTTCGGACCTGTTGCCGGCGGCTGACAGTGTTCCGAGCTTTATTGCATGGGCCACCCAAGATGCTCTCAGCGCTCCGTTGCAAAGATTGCAAATCGTCAAGGGTTGGACTGTTGCTGGTGAACCCCATGAGAAGGTATTCGACGTCGCGTGTTCAGACGGACTGGCTGTGGACCCGCAAACCCATCGCTGCCCTGACAATGGCGCCAGTGTGAATCTTCAGGACTGCTCCATCTCCACAGGTGTGGGTGCCGCAGAGTTGAAAACCGTGTGGACCGATCCTGAATTCGATCCCGCCGTTCGCGCATTTTATTATGTGCGTGTGCTCGAGAATCCGACCTGTCGCTGGTCAACCTGGGATGCGATCAAAGAGGGATTTCCGCCGCGTCCAGACTTTCCGGCAACAATTCAGGAGCGTGCCTACACATCCCCCATATGGTTCAGACCTGCCACCGGCTGATTATGCAGCTCATGAAGAGCCATCTGTTCTGGTTCGTTGTGCTGGGCGCGCTGATTTTTGTGGTTGATGAGCGGATGTCTGACCCGCTTGATACGATCGTCGTGGACGCTGCGCTTGAGCGCAATGTGGCAGCGCTCTGGGCTGCTCAAGTACAGCGTGAACCCACCGCCGCTGAACTCGCAAGCCTCGTTCAAGACTGGGTAGCTGAGGAAATCTGGTACCGGGAGTCCATGCGGCTGAATCTGGCCGAAGGCGATGAAATCATCCGCCGGCGCATGATCCAGAAGATGCAGTTTATCACCGAGCAGGAAGCCGTAATCACACCGACCGAAGCAGAACTGCGTGCGTATCATCAGGCCAATCAATCCCGATACGAACTCCCCTCTACTACCTCTTTCGAGCATTTGCAATTCCTGTCCCGTGACACTGCAATCTCTGCATTGAGTGCCGGTGCATCGCCAGAGGCGATGGCGCAGTCATCCATGCTGAGCCGGGTGAATGTGCGCCAGTCGCCTCGCGAAGTGGCGAGTACATTTGGGCCGGAATTCAGCCGTTCACTGGGTATGTTAGAGGTAGCCGAAAACTGGCAGGGGCCGATCCAGAGCAACTTCGGCTGGCATCTGGTCAAGGTGCTGGAATTGAACGCGCCTGCCATCGTGCCTTTTGAAGACATTCGCACTGAGCTTGGTGCTGATTATCTCTACGACGCCAGACTGAAGGCGCAGCAAGACTTCATTGATCAGGTTCGACCAAACTATGACATCGTGCGCTAGGCTGACTAGAACGTGTGTTAGTCTTTTCGCGCTGCTGTGGCTCGTTACCGGACAAAGTTTTGCGCATGAAATGCGGCCGGCATTTGTCCAGCTTGTCGAAACAGCTACCGGGATCGACGCTACGCTGCGGCAACCCCTTGTCGCCGGGTTTCGACCTGATCTGGCTCTGGATGTTGCAGGGTGCCGTGTTGCAACCGAGACTATCAGTCAGCGCCAGGAAGGCACCCTGATCCAGATCTGGACAGAGGTATGTGAGCAGGGGCTCACGCAATCTTCCTTGTCTATTCGAAACCTGTATCCAGGCGTCAGCGAAGTGCTGGTGAGCGTCACTCTGCTGGACGGTAGGGTGCAGCGCTTCGTGGTTCGACCAGACAATCCAGTAGTGAATCTGGGTGGGGCCGATGCTCCGCTGCTGCCAGCATATCTCCAGTTGGGAATCGAGCATTTGCTGAAGGGGTTGGACCATGTGTTGTTTGTTATCGCATTGATGGTATTGATAACAGACAAGTGGAAGCTGGTTGCCACCATTACTGCATTCACCATTGCGCATTCTATAACCCTAGCACTTTCAACATTTGATTTGCTGCAGATCTCGCAATCCGCAGTAGAGGCGTTGATTGCGCTCAGTCTGCTGTTTATGGCCGTGGAGATGTCAAGCAAAGCGCCCGCATTGACTTCCAGCTATCCTTGGGTAATTGCGTTCGGATTCGGACTCATACATGGCCTCGGATTCGCCGGTGTGCTGCGTGAAGTGGGTTTGCCGGATGATTCCGCCCTGTGGGCCTTGTTGCTGTTTAACCTTGGTCTTGAAGTGGGGCAACTCTTGGTGGTTGCCGCATGCCTGCTTCTGGGTGTACTGACTCGTCATTGGCGACAGAATCCATTCGCTGCATCTGGCATCGGATTGGGTAATTTATTGCCGGCGTATCTCATCGGCCCGATCTCCGTTTGGTGGCTGCTGCAGAGATTGCCGGTGGTGAGCCAGTAATATCCGCAGTCTAATGCGGATCTCGATGCGGCCACGTGTGGGGCCTTCCAGCCTATTTTTGAGGGGGGGGGGAGGAGCATTGCCAACTTTGTTCGATAGAGCATACACTCGCAATGCAGGGTGCCTTAAAGAGAGCTCAAGAAATTAAATAAATGCAACGGAGGAAGCTATGAATTCCCACAAGAAAAAACTACGCTCCAGAAACAAGTCTGAAGACAAAGCCCAGATTCTTGCCCGTATGGGAGCCATGTTCCTCGCTTCTACAGTCGCAGTGCCAGCGCTGGCACAACAACAGACCGCAGAAGACGATGATGCCATCGAAGAAGTTGTCGTCACCGGTTCCTACATCAGGCGCGATAACTTCGATTCCTTTTCTCCGGTCAGCGTCATCAGCGTGGAGGATATTCAGCAGGCAGGCACGACGAACACGGCTGACCTCATCTTCAACCTGCCGCAAAACGTGGGCACCGAAGTGCTGGCCAACCCCGGTGCTTCGGGCTCCAGTTCTTCGAGTCTGCGCACTGGTGGCAGTTCCCAGGGCGGCATCGGCCTTGCCAATCTGCGTGGTCTCGGACCACGCGCCACGATGAATCTCCTGGATGGTCACCGTCTGGCATTCGGCGACGCCAACTTCTCTTATCCACAGATCGCCATTGAGCGCATCGAGGTATTGCTGGATGGCGCCTCTGCACTGTATGGCTCCGAGGCTGTTGCTGGTGTCGTCAACTACATCCCGGCCAAACGCTTCGATGGCTTCAAAGTACAGTTCGAGCGCAAGGATCAGCTGGATGTCTCGGCTCCCGATGACAAATTCGCACTGTTGATGGGCCAGGAGGCGGAACGCAGCAATTTCCTGTTTGCTGTGGAGTACCGCAATCGCGAACGCCTCGAGCAGCGCGATTTCTCCAAATACTATAACAAGAGTTATAACGAAGCCTTCGCAGCGACTGGCTTTCCGGGCTCTGCCTTTCTGCCGCGCCGGAACGCCACTGGCGCCATCACAGCAAACCTCCAGCGCCCAACTGACCGCCGGATTGATCCCGGCTGCGGTGCCACATTCATGAACCCGGGACTCACGGACATCACGGATAACTACCAGACGCGCTGGGGTACACCCTCAACAACCGGGCAGACCTGCGGCACCAACTTCGGCCAGATTCTCGACTGGAACTCCGAGCTTGAGCAGCTGCACGGTTACGCGCGGTTCGAGTATGAACTCACCGATAACATCACCTTTGACACTGACGTGATTTTCGGTCGCCAGGACTTCAACACGCGCTCGACTCCGGGCCCGCTTGTCGCCAATGACCTGCTGCCCGTACCCGGCGATCTGGCCGGCAACCCTTACCGCGCCTTCACGGATGCCAATTTCAATGGCACGATCGATACGGGTGAGCGCCTGCTGTTTGCACGCGACACTTGCAATTTCGTTGACTGCGCGCGAGGTGATGGCTTTCCTGATCGCGATGCGAACGGCGACGGTATTGCCGATCCCATCGCACAAGGCAAGTTCGGCTTTCCGGTGCTGTTGCCTTCTGCCACCGCAGACGCCAATGGAAACGGCATCCCAGATCGGTTCGATGCCGCTTCCGGCGTTGCCTTCAACGAGGATGTCACGCTGACCGCGTGGTCACCGTTTGGTAAAAACTCCTCTGGGCGACCCGATGGCATGAATGCTGACGGCAGTATCGATCGCGCCCGGGTTACCGACAACCTGCGCATCGGTGCCGGTTTCGTCGTCGAAATTCCTGACACCAGCTGGAGAGTTGATGCGCATGCTATCTGGGCGCAGCGCGAACAGAACTACGCGCTGGCTTTCGGATCGGTCGCCAATTTCTCGACACCACAACTGACTGCGGCCTTTGCCTGCGTCAATCCCGCGGATATGGCAGCAGGGCGCTGCATGCAATTCAATCCGTTCTCAACCAGCCAGTTTGACATAGTCAACCGCGTTCCCACGGGCAACGCAACTTCGCCCACATCACTTGCTTTCAACACGCGCGAAGAGGCCAACGCCATATTCACGTTCAATGACGACATTACACTGAGCACGAACAAGCTGCTGGATATCGTCGTCACGGGTGATTTGTTCGAATTACCCGCGGGTACGCTGGCTATGGCAGCCGGGTACAACTATCGCCGATTCGAGTCTGTGACCAAGCCAAACCAGCTGAACTCCACATCGACCAACACCTGTGGTACCGCCATTCAGGCACAGGATGCCTATCTGGAGGCACATGATGTATTTGCGGAGTTTTCGGTTCCAATATTCGAAAACGATTTTCTGGGACGCCTGGAGGCGAGTCTCGCAGCACGCTACACCGACAATGAGGGCAGTGCCAGGCTCGGACTGCAAACGGACGCTGCGTTCGATGACACAGTGACAAAAGTCGGCCTGCTCTGGCAGCCACTGGAATGGGTGTCTCTGCGCGCAACCTATGGTGAGGGCTTCGTGGTTCCGGAAATAGCGGACCTGTTTCAGGGTGCGCGCGAGGCGCAGCGCAACGTCGCTGACGCCACTTGCAGTGTGATATTGCCAGTGGTGATCCCGGCGCCGACAGACACGAGCATCCAGCCAGTCTGCAATTACACACCGCCAGTGGCACCCGCGACAGTGCCGACTGTAGCTGCGGCGAATCTGCAGACAGAAATAATTTCCGGCAACCCGCAGCTCGAACCGGAATCGTCCGAGTCTTACAACTACGGCATCACCTTTTCGCTGCTCGAGGGTGACCTCGTTCTGCAGGCTGACTACTTCACGGTTGATTATGAAAACGTGATTTTCTCGCTGACATCGGGGCTCATCGCCAGTGATGAAACCACGCGATTCCAGGCCTTCTATGTCGGACGTTGTGGAGCCGAACCGACCACTGGACCTGGCTCGGCTACGCAGGTCGCGTGTGCCACTCAGGCACGCAGAGACTGGATCACAGGTGGTGGTCAGTCCGCACGGATCACCCGCCAAGCAGACCCGGTTTCGGGTCTGCCGATAGGCCCCGTGGAAAGCGTGTTGGGAGACTTTGTCAATGTGCTGACACAGGAGGTAACTGCTACCGATGTGATGGCTTCCTATCGCTTCAGCGCGCAGGACCTGCCATGGATTGGCGGCGACTGGGGCAACTTCAATGCGCGGTTGCAGGGCACCTACATGGAAACCTACCTGTTCCAGATCAATCCGTCCTCGTTGCCGATTCAGGGCGTTGGCAAGCGTAATGATGAGACGGGTGCCACCCAGATTCCTGCTGTGCCACGCTGGCGCGGCCTGGCTTCGTTGGGATGGAACAACGGCAACCACATTGCACGCATGTCAGGTCGCTATCATGACGCCATTACGGACTTCAACGTGGTTGGCGATATTCGGGCAGCAAACCTGCAGGGCTACATCCCCTCAGCCACTTACTGGGACCTGTACTACCAGTACAACCTGGGCGACAGATTTGGATTGGGCGATACTGAAATCAGTCTCAACCTGTCCAACGTGTTTAACAAACAACCCTCGGCGATTGAGGACGATGGTGGTATCGATACCAACCTCGACAATCCTCTGGGTCGGCTCCTGACGTTGCGCGTCTCCCATACTTTTTAAGCGCGCTCCCTGCTACAACCCCGCCGCACCGTTTCGGTGTGGCGGGGATTTTCCATTCGGAATGTCAGACATCAAGCCATTGCGTAGCCGCTCGGTTGTTTATTGCTGACAACGAGAGCAGGATTGCTTTTGCAAAGACGCGGGCGCTTGTCGTAACACAATTACTTTTGTGCAACATCAACCTTTAGTAACGGGTTAGCAAATAGTATCGAGTTGACAACACAGCTTTTTGCCATCCGGTCAATTCCAAACACAATCACGCGAGGATTATCCAGATGCAGAGAAGGCAATTTGTCAAAGCCATCGGCGGGCTCGCCGCATGCGCCGGATCGCGTCAGTTGTTTGGAGCCGAAGAACCTTATGGTGCAGTAATTCCCGGCGAGGAAACCTGGAGCGAGTCGCTCATGCTCCTGCACTTTGACGAAGCACTCAGTAATGGCATCAGTGTGCGTGTATCCCGATACCCCGACAAAAATGTCACCTGGGTATGGTGTCATGTGCTATTTGAAGGCCGGATGTATTCTTTTACCGAGCGCCGGCTATCTTGCGCGCCAACTCATAACACTGGAGATCTGGCGACTGGTCTTTACGAATCTGCAGGCGCTGGCATCAGCTTCGTCCGCAGCGGTCCGGTCACGCAGCTGGAGAGCATGCAGCTATCCATCCAAAACTTGTGTCACGCCGGAGGGTCGGACCAGGATGGCCCGGGTGAGATACCAGTTGTTATCGAGGCAGTGTTTCATCCTGTCTCACTCAAGGGCAATCCACGCCCGGGTCGTTCGGAGTGGACCGGCAACGCCGACATTCAAATCTCGGTAGGTGGCAGACGCCAGCGCCTCACCGGGATTGCCAAGGCCCATGAACAGACCCAGACCGCTGCGCGATTCGATGTGCCGTTTACCTATGCGATGACCTGGAGCGAAACGGCGTCTTTCATCGCCACGGCGTCATCTGAACGACGAAACGGCAATCTGGAAATAGGAGGCGTTGATCATGCAGTGAGTCTGTTTGCGCCCGGCGCGCCAGGCGCGGTGCGACGATTCAGGGTGGTTCTGGACTCGGGCGAGACCCTGACAGGCACTGCCACCCGTGTCACTCGTTACGACGTACCGGTCTTTGACCGCATGTGGAACGGCAACATCGTGCGGGTGGAACTGGGAGACCATAGGTTGATTGGCATGATGAATGACTGGCGACCGGAAGCTAACAGTTTCGATAACGTGTGACGTTTAGCAATAAACCAAACTTTGAACCAGCAACTGGTGCGGTCGTGGGCGGTTGCGCCAGCGAATATCGAAAGCGAAAAACACAAACGGCAATTGCCAGATTCTGACACTTGATTCAAGACTCTCTGCAACCGGGCAAAAACAGCCAGCGGACCACTCGTGCGCCTTTTACTTGTTAAGGCAAAATCCTTCTCTGCATTTCTACCGAGATTAAGGTGTTGGCTCAATACGCAGCAAGGCACCAGCATTCGCTGAGTTTCGCAGTCCTGGCAGACTCTGCCAAAATTCTGGTATCGCCGCACAATCCATCCGGCCCGGTATCCACAGCCGCCTCGATTGCCATCTGCGCAGCCATGCCGAATTTCAGTATCCTCGAGTATCAGTTAGGTGAGGCCAGCTGGCGCGGCACCCTGATCGAACCCGCTGAAACATTCATCAATGGTGCGATCGCCGTGAATGATCGCCCGGGAATCGGCATTACATTGAATGAGGCAGTGCTTGCTCAGTACTTGATAAATTGAAGTGAAGCACACTGGTGTCCTCAACCAGTCAATTGCCACCAGAGCAGCGTCACGCCAAGACTCGCCAGCAAGCCGCCTGCCATCACCGCGAGAAAAAAGCCCTTTTTAGCCAGATTGGATCCCTTATAGGCAAGGTAAGACTTGCTGATTGTGTTGCCCAACAGAATCAGGAAGAACAACTGCAGCAATTGAGCATCGTCGCGCTGCAAAGACCACTCGGTCATCACGGATGCAAGGATCGCATGTGCTTCAAAAAGTGACACAATCAAGGTGCTGATGCCCGGAGGCAAACCGAGTTCGCTACCCGCGAAGCGCATGACAGAAATAATAACCAGAATCAAAAGGGAAAATTTGGCGACATTTTTCCAGATGATCGGGTGATCATTCAGCAAATCGATATCAAGGTTGCTATCGCCGACCGGATTGCTGGCAAAGCGCGAGCGGTTGCTGGTGCTGACATAGAGAATGGCGGTGGCAAAGACGAGCAATTGCGTGATAAACGGCAGGTAATAAACCAGAGACAGGTTGTCACTCAGAAAAAATACAATGAACAGACACTCGATGAGCATCGCACACAGGGCGAATAACAGAGTGAGCAAGAGCTCGCGTTCGCTGGTTGAGGCGAATTTCCTGTCGTTTAGTGTCTGCAGAAACACGGCGGTGCTGGAGATGAATCCACCCAAGAATCCCTGCAACTGAAACCGGCTGCTCTTCGCCAGCAAATGAAAGCTGAAAAAACTGAACAATTCCAGACTCGCAACCAAAGGCACAATCTTCAGCAATGGCACGTAGGCTGCGGCCACGAACAGCAATCCCAACACCGCCATGTCAAACCAGATATGCCAGTGCTGGAAGTGATAAGTTAGAGGTGTGTTATGCTCCATTGCGAAATTTCTCAAACAGGATGTCGGTAGTTTTCAGACAACTAGCACGCAGATCCAGTGTAACCGCTGCGCCAGAAACCAATGCCAGCAACGTGAATTGTGCCATCAGTGGATTGATTATTGTTGCTTCCAGTCAAGCAAATATCTGATTAATCGGCCCCCCTTTGTTGAACACATTCATTCATACTTCAATTTCCAGCAACGAATCGACACCGCGATTTTCAGAGATTGGGTATGCGCGGCAGAGGCGGATATCCCCTGGCATTCCCTGATGTTCTACCCTGGCACTAGTCTTTCAAATTCAGTCAATACGCGTATATTCTGGAATTGCTGTGCAGCTCCTGGGGTAATGAGATGAATACGGTAAGACTAGCCACTTGCAAGTACGTTATGCACTTAGTGTTAATACTGCCGCTTGCCGCTCTATTTCTGGCGCAAGCCCACCGTGCCGACGCGGCAATTCCCAATATCGTTCGTTTTCTTGATCTATGTCCCCACAACGATCCGGTGTATGCGCAGCTACGCGCTGACTTCCGTATTTTGCGGAATCGGGTTCCGGTTGGCCAGGTCACCTGCACGGAGCCGGTTTCGGGGATGGCGGGATCACAAATAACAGAAGAACTGCAGTTGCTGCAGACATTGCGGGTTCTTTATTACATGGATCGCGGGCGTGGGCCCTATTTGCCATGGACGCAATCTACTTTATATGACTGGATGAAGAGCAAAATCGCGGGGTTCAACATAGACGATTTTGATAGCAATTTCCGTTGTTGCTCACTGATTGACGGTGGTTACTATGTTACCTTGCTGAAATTCAGTCCCTCTCCTGAAGCAGCGCGCTCAATTTGGGTAAAATGGAATGCACTGACCAATTTTATTGGACTGCTAGGACATGAGGTGCGTCACCGCGATGGTTTTTCGCACGATTCGCTATGCGGAATTTCCAATGGTTGCGACCTGACGTACAACGAATCAAACCTGTCAGCGTACGCAATCCAGTATTGGCTCGGACAGAGCATGTTGTCTGGTTTTATAAACGTCGGTATGGGGTGCGTGGACTCAGCGACCAGATCAAGTATGGCGTCCAGCATGCTTCAAGCCACAAATGTTATCGTCACTCGTTTTTCACAAAATAAGCCGCCTTCACTCACCATGCCGGTGCAGCCAGGGGGCGCTTGTCAGGAGATAAACAGAAGCAACTGCTTTTTTAACTGGTTGGAAATCGCCTATCAGTCACTATTTGGTGCCTATGGTGCTGCGACAGCCACTATTGACCCCTATACCTATCGCCACTATGCAAACACGAATACTTATATCGCTACCTCAACGGCTGATCGCGCCTACTATCTGGGGCCGTTGTCTGGAAACGCCGTCATGGATATAGGATCACTGACAGAATTGAGTGCGAGAGCCGCCTGCAATTAGTCGGAAGGTATCTCTACACAGATGAAAGTGGGCTGTCTGGAAATACAGAAGTGCAATGTGGATTAACGGTATTATTTTACTTCGTTGTTCCACTATCATCTTGCCCCGTGTTTTATTCTTCTGTTGGCATCACCGCAGTTTCTGCTCTACACTTTGAAGCCATAGACAAAATACAGGGAGCGTATGATGGCTATGATTACAACATTTGATACGCATAAGTATGTGCGCCGCCTGGAAGCGGCTGGTGTACCGCTCAATCAAGCGGAAATACAGGCAGAAGTGCTAACTGAGGCATTCAACGTGAACCTGGAATCGTTAGTCACCAAGGACTACCAGAGCGCGCGCTTCGCAGAGCAGAAAGCCTATATCGACTGCCTCTTCGCAGAGATGAAAGCCTATATCGACATCCGCATTGCCGAGCAGGACATGCGCTGGGAGAAACGCTTCGTGCAACTGGAAGCCAAAGTCGACAGCAATCACCGTGTTTTTATCTGGACACAGGCCATCATCATGGCTGCTGTAATCCTTCCTTATCTGGAACGGCTTATGGCGCTTTAAGTTTTTTCTCGGGTGCGCTTACTTCAACCTGACCAGTACCGAGCCCGCGTTGCGCGGCTCGGTTTCAAAATCTTTGATGTCCCCGCGAAATTCCAGATCGCGCAGCACCAGCAATACTTCTTCACGTATCAGTCCCGAGCCGACAACAAGGCGAATACACATCGCCACACCTTTGCGAGCCGATTCAATTTCTCGGTGCATTTTTGCCAGGGCTTCGCGAACAGTCTCCCCATGATGCGCAATGTCTACAGTGACTGTGGAGCCATCGTGCTGAAGCTGCAGCGCATTGTCACACTTTGGACAATTGTGCATATCGCCACTCACGCGCATGCCACAATTAAGGCAATTCTGCTGCATCGTTGTTGCTCACCACCTTGTTGATACAGGACCCTATTGGTACAGGATCTTATTGGTACAGGATCTTATTGGTACAGGACCTTATTGATTGAGGGCTCTATTGAAAGAGAACTCTACGGGCACAGGCCCATATTGGAAATGTCAGGCTATGCTTTCACCATCTCACAGCACTGACTGATTGCGATGGTCGCCAATCTTGGGGCGTACCACATTCTTCAACGGAATCTGCATGCCGCCCGTGGTTTCGAGCCAGTCGTAGATTTCGTTGGCATAGCCCAAGATGCGCTCCTGATGTTCAGGCGCATCGATCAGATTCTGCATCTCATTGGGGTCTGCCTCGAGATCGTAGAACTCATTGGTGTCCCACACGCCGTGGTAACGAATGTATTTGTAGCGTTCAGTGCGAATGCCAAACATGGTTGGCGTCTGCGGAAAATCCAGCTCCCAGTAATATTCATAGAAGATGCGGTCGCGCCAGGGCGTCACTTGCCGGCTCAGCAGCGGCACCATCGACGCGCCGTGCATATGCGATGGCATGCGCAGACCGGCGGCTTCCAGAATCGTGGGTGCGATATCGATGTTCTGCACTAGTGCGTTGATCGGTGGGCCGCCTTCCAGTTGTGCGGGCCAGCGCACGAGCAGTGGCACCTTGGCGGATTCTTCGTAAAAATGCCGTTTGTCGATCAGGCCGTGTTCGCCGAAGGAAAAGCCGTTGTCACCCATGTAGATCACCAGCGTGTCTTCGGCGAGACCATTAGCATCCAGATATTCCAGAATGGCACCGACACTGTCGTCGATGGCGAGCAGGGTTTCCGTGTAGCGCTGGAAGAATTCCTCGAAATCAATCTCGCCGTGGTACATATAATCCACACCGTGCCAGGACTCGCGCTGCTGTTTCACCCAATCCGGAATGCGCCGATCGCCATAATAGTCGCGGCCACCCAAGGGTGCGTTGTCAGCATCACCAGTCGGCAATGCAGGAATCCCGTAGTCTGGCGTGTTGAAGCTTGGCGGATAGACGACGGGTTCTACCTCGTAATGGCCGTCATGGCGCTCCGCCGGTTCAAATTGCGAGTGCACGGCTTTGTGCGACAGGTACATAAAGAAGGGCTGGTCCGGCGCGCGCTTGTCCAGCCAGTCGACAGCATGCTCGGTCAACAGGTCGGTGATGTAAGTGGTTTCATCGTAGGTGGTGTGTTCGCCATTGATATTGAGCGTGGGTCCGTAATAAACCCCCTGGCCACGAAAACTTTCCCAGTGATCAAACCCCGGCTGCGGATCGTCGCTGTGATTGCCCATGTGCCACTTGCCGAAGTAGCTGGTCTGGTAGCCCGCGGCTTGCAGGTATTCGGGAAAGAAGGTGAGGTTGCCCGGGTCCGGCGCCGCATTGTCGATTACTGTGTGGGTATGGGAATAGAGACCGGTGAGAATCGAAGCCCGCGACGGCGAACACAGCGACGTGGTGACATAGGCATTGGGGAAGTACGCGCCCTCGCGTGCCAGCCGGTCCAGGTTCGGTGTTTCCAGCCACGGCACCTTGCCGGTAAAACCCATGAAATCAAAACGGTGATCGTCGGAGAGTATGTAGATAATGTTTTTCGGCGAAGCGCCGGCCAGCGGCTCCAGCTCCAGGGGATTCTGTTCGTCGGTGCAGGCTGCCAGAGAGGCGGCGAGCAAGCAGGGTGGCAGCAATGAAGAGATGCGCATAGTGGCTTACCTTGGGTGTTCTTGAGGAGCGATCAGAGGGAGAGCATACCGGAAGGCATCTGCAGTGAACAGGCAACTGCCCGTCGCGACAAGCCGGGACACCAGTAGCATAACAACTTGTCAGGGAAATTCGGTTGCGTCGTCAAATAGGGGGCGATTCCGATTTAGTTTCAGGCCAATTATTTTTCGATAACCGCAAAATAAGTCCAGCCCTCAGCGACTTCTTTAGAATCTTTCATTCAGCCTAACAACTTAACTGGGGAATTCGGTCAAGTTGTTAAGCTGTGGATGTCTCCTTTGGTTCAGTCCTGTGGTTCAAACGGCCAGTTTAAACCACCGATTCAAACCACCGATTCAATCCACTAGTTCAAACCACCGATTCAAAAAAACAGTCCCTCCGTCACTCTTGTTCAAAGATATTGATCAGTGCATAAGTGATGGAAGCATTCTCTGGAGTCAGGATCTGATGCCATGACTTGGCTGGCACATGCAGGATGTCGCCCTTGGTCACAGGAAACTCCTGATAGCCTTCCAGTTGCGGCCGTTGCTGTTCCGGCGGCAGTCCGCTGATCCAGTTCACCCGCTCGCCGCCAATGCGCACCACTCCGGCGCCATCCAGAATCACATACATGTCCCACTTGGTCTCGTGGATCTCCGGCTGGGTATAGCCAGTGCGATGGACGATGGACATGCTGTGGGGCCGGTAGTCCGCCTCTTCGAGTTGCCGTGCATAAATGAAGCCGGTATCCCAGATACCTTTGCCGTCCACCAAACCCTGCTGCAATTCACTTTTGATACGGGCCACCGCGGCAGCATCCCACAGCAGGTATTCCGAGGGGCGCGGCGCGTTGGTGACTCCGCCAAACGTATCCTGGGCAAGGCTAACCATCGGCAAGCTCAGGGATGAAAGGCCGACGCTGACTACGAAAAGCAGAGAGTTTGAAACACGCATGAGTACCTCCAAGGGGGTTATTGGCTTGGTCGTTCTTCGAGGAGCTGCGGACGCGCCTCTGTTTCTGTCAAAATTGTCTTGAACTCTTCCAGTACACCATCCACCTCGACCACGTCGGCGGGTTCATGGGAGTGGTCAGACAAATAAGGAGAGATTCATTTTTAAGCTAACCGGATTTCGCTATCGGGAAACCAGATCCTGCCCCAATCTACTTCTTTATGTTCCGTCATTCAACAAGACCACTTAAAGGGGGAGACTAAATAGACGCCTGGCGCGAACGCAATAATCCACTTGATAGATACCCTGTGGAGAGGTTGTGCAACACCAAGGTGGTGTATAGTAACCACGCTCTTCCAGCCCGATTTCAGAAATTGAAGGCTAACCATCACACCCAGAGGATTACGCCCGTGTCCAGATCATTACTGCTCTTGTTAGCTATCCCAGTATCAGGTTTCACTCAGACCGAATGCACGCTAGATGCATTGCCGGATCTGCCAGATGTTCGCTA
>SXGR01267397.1_pt1 | contig 17817 bp, 17 predicted proteins | sample 3174711 | NCBI WGS metagenome assembly SXGR01 (sample SAMN11356860, study PRJNA531348) | freshwater metagenome | isolation source: freshwater sample F1-60 | place: China: Fuxian Lake, Yuxi | collected 2017-12-25
CCGCAAGGCACTAGAAGAAGCACTGGCTGTTTTGGAAGGAGTCAACTACGGTCTTGCCTTTAGCAGTGGCGTGGCAGCTACCGATGCTGTGATCAAATTATTATCTGCAGGAGACGAGGTAGTGTGCGTTAATGACATGTATGGAGGAACGTATCGGCAGTTTACAAAAATCTTTCAGCGCCTGGGTATCACTTTTCACATGGTAAATACTACAGATGCTGCCAATGTTGCTAAAGCCATTACTCCTAAGACAAAACTGATTTGGCTGGAGACACCCACTAACCCGTTGATGAATATCAGCGACATTGAAGCAATTGCCGGCCTTGCCAAACAACATGAAATTTTACTGGCAGTAGATAACACGTTTGCCTCCCCTGCTTTACAACAACCGCTATTACTAGGAGCAGATATTGTCATGCATTCCGCTACCAAATACCTGGGTGGACATAGTGATGTGATTCAAGGTGCCTTAGTGATAAAAGATAAATCGCTACATGATCAATTACACTTTATTCAAAAAAGTAGTGGTGCAGTTCCAGGTCCGATGGATTGTTTCTTGGTATTACGTGGTATCAAAACACTTGGCTTACGCATGAAAGCACATTGTGAGAACGGAGAAAAGGTTGCGAATTGGCTGGCGGCACATCCAAAAGTGAAAAAAGTTTATTGGCCTGGGTTCACCAGTCATCCCAATCACCTTATTGCTAAAAAACAAATGAGTGGATATGGGGGAATGATCTCCTTTGAATTGGCTAGCGATTCGGTAGAGGAAACTAAAAGAGTATTATCAACAACGCGTCTGTTTTCATTAGCAGAAAGTTTAGGAGGAGTTGAATCATTGATCAATCATCCCGCTACCATGACACACGCCTCAATTCCCCGCGAGGAGCGTATTAAAAATGGTTTATCAGATACCTTGATTCGCTTATCAGTGGGTATTGAAGATGCAGATGATTTGATAGCAGATTTGGCGCAAGCGATTGGGTGAATGGATCAACAACTGCTTTACAAATTGCTGGAAGAAAAACTCAAGCAATACAACCATCCTGACTTTATCTCCACTGATCCTATTTCAATCCCACATCGATTTACATTAAAACAGGATATTGAAATAGCCGGCTTCTTTGCGGCTATTTTTGCCTGGGGTAATCGAACTACCATTCTTAAAAAGTGTGAAGACTTAATAAACCGAATGGATGCAGCGCCCTTTGCATTTATCCAAGAACACCAAGCGGTGGATCTTAAACGATTTTTATCATTCAAGCATCGAACCTTTCAGCCCATCGATATTCTTTATTGTATTGAATTTTTGAAACACCATTATCAGCACTACACAAGTTTGGAGGCTGCATTTTGTTTACAGCAGCAGGATATGGAAAGTAGGTTAAATGCATTTCATGCATACTTTTTCTCTTTACCCGACGCACCCGAAAGAACGCGTAAACATATTCCTGCTCCTGCAAGAGGATCTACCTGCAAACGATTGAATATGTTTCTTCGTTGGATGGTTCGAAAAGATCAATGCGGCGTAGACTTTGGTATTTGGAAAAAAATAAACCCCTCTACCTTAATTTGTCCGGTAGATGTGCATGTGGCACGCGTTGCACGTTCACTCGGCTTAATTAATAGAAAACAAACCGATTGGCAAACAGCAGTGGAACTAACTAAAGCACTTGCAAATTTTGATTCGGCTGATCCTGTAAAATATGATCTGGCCTTATTTAGTTTAGGTGTACATGAACAGTCTCGAATGCTCAAGACTTCTTTTCAAACATCAAAGCGTTGACCCTTTCCTGATCCTCTTGTTCCTTGTGTAAGTCAAACATGGTTCCAAAAATATGATCCCAAAGGGTAGAACTCACTCCAAAACCCTGATGTTCATTTTTATAATGATGCAAGTGATGATTTCTCCAGAGTGGTTTCATCCATTTAAAAGGGGGATTCCAAGCGTGGATGGCATAGTGCATAGATCCATACAATAGATAGCCCAAAACAAATCCAGGAAAGAACATAAATACATAGGACCCCATGCTAAGACGTATCAGTAAAAAAAGCGTAGTAGCAATCAGCAAACTGGGAAGGGGAGGCATAAATAATCGCTGACGATCCCGTGGATAATGATGATGATTACCATGTAGTGTATACACAAATTTTGTAGAACGAGGTGTCTTGGGAATCCAATGGAAAAGAAAACGATGTGCCACATACTCAAATAATGACCAAAACAGTAGTCCCGCTATAAATACCAATGTAATAGTAAGCAGGTTAAATCCAAGGATGCTGCCTGAACGGAAGAGAAAATAAACGATAATAGGCAAATACATCCCCCAGATAACCAGCGGGTGTGATTTGGTGAGCGCCTCCATAAATGGATTTTCAAAAAGTCGCACTTGCCCTTTATTATGTATTTTTTCAAATTTCATGACGCAAAGATAATGCGGTTTTCATTGGAAGAAATGAGCACGGTCATTGCAACATCATTAACTTCGCCATACGAATATTTCACCCATGAGATTGTTGAGCTACTATAAGGAGGACCGCGAACAGTTGGGCGTGCTGATCAACGGCATTGTCTACGATATGGAGCAGCTGCACCCGGATTTGCCCAATAGCATGAATTTATTGCTCAATTTTTGGGACGATTATTTTCCCGTAGCACAGGCCGGAGAAGCACTCATTAAGGAGGGACAACGCTCCTTGAGCGGCGGCCAGCCTATAGAAAGCTTACGACTAATGGCCCCCGTTCCTTTTCCCTCCTCTTGCAGGGACGGCTATGCTTTTCGCCAACACGTGGCAGCTGCCCGTCGTAATCGAAAAGTGGACATGATCCCCCAGTTTGATGAATACCCCATCTTCTATTTCACCAACCATCATAGTATACAAGGGCCCGGACCTATTCGTTGCATGCCCGACCATTTTGAAAAATTGGATTTTGAGCTAGAAGCTGCGATTGTAATTAGCAAACACGGAAGAAATATTCGTGCTGCCGAAGCAGATCAACATATTGCCGGGTTGATGATTATGAATGATATGAGTGCACGCACCTTACAGATGGAAGAGATGCTGTTAAACCTGGGCCCGGCAAAGGGTAAAGATTTTTCGACAGTGATAGGTCCATGGTTGGTTACGTTGGACGAACTGGAGCCATGTATTACTGCCCCGAAAACTAATCATCTGGGACTGAGCTGGAATCTACCCATGACCTGCAAGGTGAATGGCGTGCAAGTCAGCGCTGGTAATTTGGGAGATATGGATTGGACCTTTGCCGAAATTATAGAGAGAGCCTCTTACGGAGTTGACCTGTACCCCGGCGATGTGATTGGTAGCGGAACGGTGGGTACCGGCTGTTTTTTAGAACTGAATGGCACAGGTAAACTTAATGACCCCAATTATAAAGAACAATGGTTGCAACCAGGCGATATAGTGGAGATGGAGATCGAAAAACTGGGAACATTAACCAACACCATCGTAAGAGAAGAAGAGGACTGGAGTATTTTGAAAAATAAAAAAACAGCACAGCTTTAAATGCTTTTTGATTTTTCAAAGCTTAGTCCGGCGGACAGACAGTATTACCTGCAAAATGCAGTAGCCCCAAGACCTATTTGTTTTGCGTCTACGATTGATCAGGAAGGAAATGTCAATCTAAGTCCTTTTAGTTTTTTCAATGTATTTTCTTCAAACCCTCCCATTGTAATTTTTTCTCCGGCACGACGTGTAAGAGATAATACAACAAAACATACTTTGGAAAATGTATGGGCGGTTCCGGAAGTAGCCATAAACATGGTTACAATAGATATGGTGCAACAACAGTCGCTAGCGAGTTGTGAGTTTCCCCGTGAGGTAAGTGAATTTGAAAAGGCAGGATTTACTCCTGTTCCTGCCACCCGAATCAAGCCGCCATTGGTAAAAGAAAGTAAAATACAATTGGAGTGTAAGGTTCTTGAAGTGAAACCACTGGGGAATGAAGGAGGCGCAGGTAATTTGGTGATCTGCGAGGTTCTTTGCATGCACATTAATGATGCACTATTGGACACTAATAAAAAAATGGACCCCCGTCAACTACCCCTGGTAGCCAGACTGGGAGGAGATTGGTATACGGTTGTCAACGAACAGAATTTATTTCAGGTCCCCAAACCCAATACTGCGCTTGGAATGGGAATAGACGCCTTACCGGTTGCCGTTCGTACTAGCCAAATCTTAACCGGAAACGATCTGGGCCAGCTGGCTAATTTTACGAGTATACCTCCCGTTGACCCGGGTTTTCAAGATGACCACTTAAAACAGATTATCCAGTACTTTTCTGTAAATCCGGACGAAATGGAAAAGGAAATTCACCGTTATGCGAGCCAATTGCTGACCCAAGGAGAGGCGGCCGCAGCCTGGCAAGTACTGCTTTCCTCAGTAGTTTCTTGATTTACAATAAATTAAATCCAAATTTCGCTTAAATATTATCAGGGCAGATCTGCTAAAGTTTAGGGAAACTAAAATATCTTTGCGCGCAACAGCTTAAGTAGTAAATGCTTAACTTAGGTTGCCGTTTTAGCTGAACCAAAAAAAATGATATGAAAAAATTGTTTTTCCTGTTCGCCCTGCTTACCCCCTTTGCTTTACTAGCCCAAAAAACTATGGTGGGTGTAACAGGCGGTATCACCATGGGCAACCAATATGGAACCAAAGGTGGTGCGTTGATTAAAGATGATCAAAAAATCGGCTATACACTAGGATTAGTAATGGAAACTCCTATTGCAAAAAGCAATTTTAGTTTTCAGCCTGGTTTGTTCTATGCCCAAAAGGGAAGAATTGAAAATGTTAGCTTCAAAGAAAAGCGTCATTGGAGTCTTCGATATGCTGAACTACAAGCCAATGTACTTTACAATTTAAAGTGCGATAAAGGAGGCACTTTCTTTGCGGGAGGTGGTCCAACTTTAGCAGCAGACCTACCTTCATTTGTTGAAACACGTTTATTGGATACAGATCCAACTTCTCCAACTAGCAATGATTTTGTAGCAAGCGGAGATCGCAGCGTAAACTTTGGTACACAAGCCGCTTCTGATTTTAAAGGTCCAGATTGGGGTGTAAATATGACTATTGGCTACCGCACTAAAGCAGGTTGGTCAATTGGATACAATTACACGATTGGATTGCGTAACATCATGCCTGTGGTGTCAGGTAATGACGGTGTTCGTAATCACTTCATGGGTCTTCGTATCAGCTACTGGGTAAAGAATAAATAATTTTTCCCGCTTTGCGGGATACTCGAAAGCCTCCTGCATGGGAGGCTTTCGCATTGATACCCGAATCGAAACAAATAACTTTGCGCGCGAAACAGTAGAAATAAATGTATATGATTGATCTGCAACTTTCAGAACAGGAACAATTAAGACGCGAAAAACTCGCTGAACTAATTATGATGGGTGTTGAACCCTACCCCGCTCCCTCATATCCTGTCAATATTTTCTCCACAGATATCAAAGAAAAAGTTAGTGATCAAAACATCAGTGAATTTACAGACTGTTGTGTGGCAGGTCGCATCATGAGTGTCCGGGATATGGGTAAAGCCAATTTTGCGGTACTACAAGATGGTAAGGGAAGAATCCAAGTATACATCAAGCGCGATGATATCTGTCCTGGCGAGGATAAATCACTCTATGATGTGATTTGGAAAAAGCTATTGGATATTGGTGACTTCATTGGAGTCAAAGGATATATGTTTCGTACTAAAACAGGAGAACTCACTATTCATGTAAAAGAATTCACGCTGCTTAGTAAAGCATTACGCCCGCTTCCCATTGTAAAAGAGGCAGAAGGACAAACCTTTGATGCTGTCACAGATCCTGAATTCAAGTATCGTCAACGGTATGCAGATTTAATTATCAATCCCGCTGTCAAAGAGACCTTTATCAAGCGTACTAAACTAATCAACTCTATTCGTATATTTTTGAATGAACAGGGTGCGTTGGAAGTAGACACTCCGGTTTTACAAAGCATTCCCGGTGGTGCAGCCGCTCGTCCATTTATCACACATCACAATGCGCTAGATATTCCGCTTTACCTGCGTATTGCCAATGAACTTTATTTGAAACGGTTGATTGTGGGTGGATTTGATTGGGTTTATGAATTCAGTCGCAACTTCCGTAACGAGGGAATGGATCGCACGCATAATCCTGAGTTTACTATTCTTGAATTTTATACCGCCTACAAGGATTATTTCTGGATGATGGAAACCACCGAGCAGTTGCTGGAAAAAGCAGCACTCGATGTTTGTGAGACTACGGATGTAACTGTAGGTGATAAAACTATTTCTTTCAAAGCTCCCTTCAAACGCATCAGCATCTTTGATGCAATTCAGGAGCATACTGGCTTTGATATTAGTCAGATGAATGAGGAGCAACTACGCTCCGTATGTAAGCAATTACATATTCAGGTGGACAATACCATGGGTAAAGGCAAACTGATTGATGCCATCTTTGGTGAAAAATGTGAGAAGCATTATATCCAACCCACGTTTATTATTGACTACCCCGTAGAAATGAGTCCGCTTACCAAAAAGCATCGCGATAAACAAGGACTCGTAGAGCGCTTTGAGTTAATGATCAATGGAAAAGAAATTGCCAATGCTTATAGTGAGTTAAACGACCCCATAGACCAACGGGAGCGTTTCGAAGAACAGGTTCGCCTGGCTGAACGTGGCGATGATGAAGCCATGTTTATTGATCAGGACTTCTTACGCGCACTCGAATATGGAATGCCTCCTACTGCGGGTATTGGTTTTGGTATTGATCGTATCTGTATGCTGTTAACTAATAATCCTTCGATACAAGACGTATTACTGTTTCCACAGATGAGACCGGAAAAGAAATTTTCTGAAGGAGAAGAGTCGGCTGAGCAGGAATAATTGCAACGTGGCAATTAGTTCACTCCACAAATAGATCGGTGTAAAGTTCAGCGCCGGGGACCACTGAATAAGGTGCTAGGTCAGTGATGCCTTCTGCAGCTAATACTTGTTCATCTAGGAAGAGATTCCCCGTGCAAGTAGCCGAAGGTTTACTAAGAATATAAAAAGCAGCATCGGCAAGGATCTCTGGCCTGCGGCTCATATTCGCGAGCGCCTGACCTCCTAATAAATTTCTTACAGCAGCCGTATCAATGGTAGTACGTGGCCATAATGCATTAGCAGCAATTCCCTCTTTTTTGAATTCCCGCGCCCAGCCAATGGTCAGCAAACTCATATCATATTTACTAACGGTATAAGCCACATGGTGGGCAAACCATTTTGGATCAAGATTCAAGGGAGGAGACAGAGTAAGAATATGTGGATTATTGCCTTTGCGTAAAAAAGGGATACAGGCTTTAGTAACTAAAAACGTTCCTCGTACATTGATTGTATACATCAAATCAAACCGCTTCGATTCTGTTTGTTCCGTTGGTGTTAAAGAAATTGCTGAAGCATTATTAATGAGGATATCGATCCCCCCAAATTTTTCTACTGCTTTATCAATAACATTTTGGATTTGATCTTCGAAACGAATATCACAGGGAACCGCTAAGGCTTTACCACCCGCAGCTTCCATTTCTGCAGCAGCGGTATAAATAGTACCGCCAAGTTTTGGATTCTCCTCTACACTTTTGGCAGCAATCACAATATTGGCTGCTTCACGTGCAAAGCGAAGTCCCATCGCTTTACCAATACCACGCGTAGCACCTGTGATCAGTATTGTTTTGCCTGCAAAAGACATAGTCAACTCAATTAATATTCTGGAAGAATAGGTTTAGTACCAGTGATCGTATCAATACGATTCATTACTTCAGGGGTAAGTAAGTCCAAAACATCCAGCGATTTCAAATTCTCTATCAATTGTTCTTTGCGTGTTGCTCCCAAAATAGCCGTGGTAACAGTCGGATTTTTTACACACCATGCAATACTCAATGCAGGCAAGGTAACACCCAACTCGGAGGCTAATTGACCCAACGATTGTACTGCATTGAGTACTTTATCTTGCATCCAGCGATCCTTGAGCCATTCAAATCCTTTGATTCCAAAACGGCTATCTTCAGGTACGCCTTTATTATACTTGCCTGTAAGCATACCGGATGCCAACGGACTCCAAATAGTGGTACCAAGTCCTACAGTTTTATAGACCATCAAAAATTCGTTCTCAATTTTGTTGCGCTCAAACAAATTGTATTGCGGCTGCTCAACTGTAGGACCAATCAAATGATGTTGTTGCGCAATACGATGTGCCTCCATAATTTCAACTCCACTCCACTCACTCGTTCCCCAGTATAAAATTTTCCCCTGCATAATTAAGTTATGCATAGTCCATACCACTTCTTCAATGGGTACATTCTTATCGGGTCTGTGACAGAAATATAAATCGAGATAATCCGTTTGTAAACGCTGTAAAGCTTCATGGCAAGCTTCCGTAATATGTTTGCGACTCAGTCCATGTTGGTTGGGCTTATTCTCTTTGCCACGCCAACCCCAAAAGACTTTTGAAGAAACGGTATAAGAAGTACGGTCCCAATTTTTTTTCCTCAGGACACGACCCATCATTTTTTCACTTTCGCCTAGGGCATAGACTTCGGCGTTATCAAAAAAGTTGACGCCATTATCATATGCGATACCCATTAATTCGTCAGCGATGCCGTCATCAATTTGTTTGTGAAAACTGACCCAGCTTCCAAAGGAAAGGACGCTTAATTGCAGACCGGTACGGCCCATGTTACGATATTGCATAGTGATCAAAATTGAGAACTGTAAAGGTAGTTCTTATTGGCTCTTGGGAGCATCCACCAATCCAGTTGTGGACTTAAAAGTGATTCGTTTTAAATCCTGCGTAGCTTCCAAGCCCTGTCCCCCTAAAATCTGTTGGCCGGGACTACGATAGCTGGCATACTTATCAGTATAAAAAAGCTTTGTGTTCTGATCCCACCAGAGTTCTGGCGACAATAACGTATCACCTTTTACAGTGATCACCACCACACTATCTCGTAAATATACTTTATTGAGATTTTCATAATAGATCCCAAACCGCGCATCCAAACGGGTTTCAATTTTGGCGCTATCATTATAAAAATCACAATGCAGTGTTCGAGGAAAGGTCATTTGGATGGTATCCCCCGCCTCTTTGACCATAAAGGGAGATTTAATTCGGGCCTTCAGCTTCCCCTCCTGACTGATTGTACTCAATATATCAGTGGCTTCCTCTTTGAGCCGTAATTGCTTGGTCCAATTAGTCAAAACACGATCATCGTTCTCACATGCAGAGAGTAATAAAATAAAAAAAGCCGATAGGGCTGTCCGGATGGACTTAATCATATTGACGCTTGATAAACCAAATATCACTCAGTGAGAACCCAAGTGTAAAACGGAATAAATTATCCTGCAACAGGTTTTGTTTATTGCCTCGCTTGATATACTCCAATGCTACATTGACAAAAGTGATCTGGTTAGGAGCCTGGCGGCTGATAGAAATAGGAAGACCGGCTCCAAAACTTGCACCGAACCGGGGTGTACTTTGATTTAAGCGGACATAGTCAGGCCCTACAAAAAATCCAAAACGATAATTGACATTTGTAAAATAACTGCGGCGAGGTACCGGAGTAATTTGTGCTCCTACACGAATCTCCCAAGTATCCTGGATTGAATCAGCTTTTCCAAAAAAACGATAATCGCTCCAAGCTTGTCTGTTGTAATCTGCACCAATCATCCATCCGCCTTCCTTATTTGGAATAGCATACTTCTGCCATACGAATCCCACAGTGTAGGAAGCTGGTAATTCCAATTTACCTTTACGACCCCGAATATCAGAAACACTGTCGAGACGAACCTCTCCCTGTCCCTGGTCGTAATAGAAAGTTTCACGTAGTATATCCTGTTCAGCATTGATTTCCTGTCCTAAATTTCCATACGCCCCTAATGTAAGGGTCATGCTTTTATTCAATGGAATCTGATATTGCAAACCTGCACTGGCTTGTAGTTTTCCAAAAGTTGTTTTGGATTGGAAATTAGCTTGATAATAAGTAACCGAATCGTTGATCAGACTTCTGCGTGTACTGTAATCTTTTTTACCAAATAAATATCCCGTATTAAAACCAATACTAAATTTTTCTTCCAACCCAAACTTCTCTCGGCTGAAAAAGGAAAGTCCTGTTCCCATGGAAGCCATATAAGAGCCACCATCTCCCCGGTAACGGGTAATTGAACTATCAATAGCAGCCCCAGTTATAGGATCGCTCAGTCGTTCGTTCTTATCAATACGATAACTGATTCGGGAAACGGGACGTAAGCCAAAACTCATTCCCCAACCTTTACGAAGAGGCAACCCTACTTGCATGTAAGAAAAAACTGCATTGCTGGCTTTAAAACTCTTAGCAAAAGAAGGATCTCTTAACGTACGATTATCTACGTTCACTCCCATATCTAAAATGGCACGACCGGAGCTTAGCTTCTTTGATTTTTTTTCCTTCCAGGCCTGAAAAGATGAAAAAGAAGCCGGATTATTAAAGTTGACAGACAATTGATCGGTATAGCCTGCAGTTATACCTCCCATACCTCTGTTATTAATATTGGTAGTTGAAGTCAAATCTCCAATCCCATAACGTGAGTAAGGAGAATTATCCTGCGCAAAAGCTGAGGTAATTAATACCGATATAAATAAGACGGCTAAGCCGAATGACTTGTATAACAAATTGATACTGTTAGGAATTATTGACTTCGCTGATGGCATAGAGCCCCTTATAGATTAAATCAGGGTCCGCAAATATCCTGTTTTTACAGTGGGCAGCCAAATAGGGCAGATCCCCCCCGGTTAATAGCACGTTAAAGTTCTCATAACGAGCACTGTACGCATCAATAAATCCATCTATTTCAAAGGCCATACCCTTGATTACGCCCGATAAAATGTTTGTATTGGTGTCGTAGCCAATCAAGGGGGTATCCGCATCAGGTTTAACCAGGGGCAGTAAAGCAGTATAGTGCTGGAGAGACTTTAAGCGCATCTCAAGGCCTGGAGAAATGCCACCACCTAAAAATGCATGCTGAGCGCTAATAAAATTATAAGTGATGCATGACCCCAAGGCAATAACCAAGGTATGCTTATTGGGATAATAATGAACGGCTGCGGCTGCAATAGCTAAACGATCGGCACCAATGGTTTCAGGTTTACCTACTGGAGTAGTGAACGCCAGGCGCGTTTGATGGTTGAGTTTATGAAATTGAGTGCGTTGCCCCAGCACATCTTCCAATGCGGGATTATGATTTACCACGGAAGAAAGAATGGATTTTACTGGCTTATACTCTATGATTAGTTTTTCTATCGTATCGGTATTATCGTCGGTAAGTGTAAGCGCTTCGCGCAAAGTGGCATTTTCAAAAACAGCTACTTTACGACGGGTATTACCAAAATCAAAGCATAGGGTTACTGCCATGGCGCAAAGTTATCCTTTTTGCAAAGAGTCAAACCAATTCAGTGCAGTGGTCACACTCTGGTCCCAATTAAATTTTTCCAAAAGTTGGAATCGACTTTTTTCTGCTAGTTGAATACGCAGCGCTTTGTTATCAAACAGTGTAGTTAGTGCTGTAATAATTGCAGTGGTGTTCTCCGTAGAGATTAAGAGGGCTGTTTCATTTGCCTTGGTATAATCAGCATGCCCTCCTATGTCTGTACAAACAACAGCACATCCACATGCCATCGCTTCCGCTGGAGGTAAAGCCCAGCCTTCCCCTAAGGAGGCAGAAAGAAAAATTGCATGTTGATTGTAAAGAGCTGCCAGATTAGTAGGCTTTTGATAATACTGCACCCACTCCGGTAAAGAAGCAGGACGCGGATATACACCAAAAAAACTAAAGTGTAAGCCAGGATATTGGGCGCGTAAAGGCTCGAGTGCAGCTAGTATATAACGGGTGCCTTTTCTGGACTCTTCAGAGTATAGTGCAAGCACTGAAAAATTATCACGTAAAGCTGGTTCAACTGTTTGCGTAAATCGACTTGTATCGATGGCATTGGGTAATAATTGAACGCTTCGTCCCGATTCCTTCTCTACCAAAACACGAAGCCAATTAGAAATAGCTGCATGCTGCAGCGGTAAACGATAGGAGGATTTTACTAAGTCCTCTTGCCCAGTCCAAGTTTCGTAGTCTTGCACCAGATTTACGGGTACTCCTTTACGGGGCGAAAGTTTAGCTAGTGCATAAGCAGTTTGCCACCAAGTAGAAAATAGAATATCGCCATCAGGAAAAAATGAGTCGCTGAATTCGTCAACAATCTTTGAAGTGACCCGATTATCCAGCGAAAACCAGGCAGGACGTGCCGCACCTCTGATTACAAAAATCAATCGCTTCCACCATAAGGGAGAACGCATTTTTTTAAAAGGTCGACGTAAAGAATGCAATACAGTCACCTGATGCCCAAGTGCTGCAAAGCGATTGGCATATTCATACATCACCCGTGCGCCACCAACAGGCTTAGTAACAGGAAAAGGAAGAAGAACGGTGATGCGCAATTTTTAAAATAGATTTGTAGCTACGGCAATTTAGTAAACCTTTTATTAGTTGCTGAATTAATATGAAAGAACCCCAATCCGTTGCTACTGAGTTACCAGCTGTAACCGTGGTACTTTGTACCTACAACGGAGAAAAATATATAGATCAACAGCTACACTCCATCCGAAATCAAACGTATAAAAATTTGTTGATCCTGATTTCGGACGATGCTTCTAGCGATAGAACCTGGGAGCTGCTAAAAATTCACGCGGCAGCTGACCCCCGAATCCAGTTACACCAAAATTCAAACAATCAAGGCTACAATCAGAATTTTAGTCAAAGCTGTGAACGCGTGACTACGCCACTACTTGCATTTGCGGATCAGGATGACTTATGGCATGAAGAAAAAACTGAACGACTGGTTCTTGCGCTGGGAAAAAACTCACCCTTGATCTATTGCGATTCACGCCCATTTACGGGCGATAACCCCAAAACCACAGCTCCAAAATCACTTTATCAGCGATTTGAAGGAAACAACATTCTTTGCCTCTGTTTATTTAACACCGTGAATGGCCATGCGATTCTGGCGCGTACCGATTTTATTAAAGAGACACTCCCTTTCCCTTCTCAATTATTTTATGATTGGTACATAGCTGGCAGGGCAGCCCTGGAAGGTGGTGTACAATATTTACCAGCATTGTTGGTATATCAACGTATGCACACTTCAAATGCATCCGTGTTTGGAGAAAAAACCGGACAAAAAAAGACAAAGCTATTACACATGGCGGCAGTGAGAGAACATTGTAAAGTATTTGCTGAAAGTCCAGGTATACAGGAAAGATCGCTTGCGCTTTTACAACAATGGATTGCTTGCCTGGACAGCTTGATCAATCAACGAAAAGCATGGCCAGCCTTTATCTTCATGATGCAACACCGAAAAGATTTGTTTTTTTATAAGAAAAGAAAAATCGGATGGCCTTCCCATTTTAAACACGCCATTCGTTTGATAAAAACCCATTTACAATATAACTAAACTAGCGTTGTTGTAATTGCACGGGGTGCTGATTGATTTGTTGCTGAATTTTCGCAAACAAAGTAGGCACCCCATGCAATCGTTTACTACCCGCTAATTTTCGTAACTCCCTTCGACTTTTTATTACTCCCGGGATCAACTTTAAAAAATTAATATAAGATAGGAGTGGGGTAAACCGAAGTGTGAGCAATCGAAATAGCAATTCTAGTTTTAATTGCAAGAACCAGCTCAGCAAATAAAGTCCATCTAAATGAATGGCATGCAGCAAATACTTGTTGCGATTATAAATTCGATTGACCTGCTTTTTTCTCTCAGGTGAACCAATGGTAGAAGAAGTGCGGTGTGCACAGATGGCTTTGTGTTCGTAATAATTACTAAACCCCAGGCGCCAAGCTCGTAAGGAGAGCTCTGTATCTTCTACATAAAAGGGAGAGAATAATTCATTAAAACCACCCAGCTCCAGGAATAATTTTCGATTGATAAACGCGTTTGCCCCAGCGCTATAAAAACAAGGAAAGGCAAAAGTTGTAGGAGAAGTTTGCTCAGGAACAAAATCATAACTGGTTTTAATCTTTGCCCCCTGAAATACCGGATACTTTCCACCGTCTTGAATTTGATCATTATCCCACCCAACAATACGACCACTTACACTGAACAGCCCTGTTTGCTGGCAATAAGGAAGCAGGAATTGAAAATAGGTTGGCATCAACTTCACATCACTATTCATCAGTAATACCCAGCTATAACTAGCAGCACGTATACCGGCATTAGCTGTTTTAGAAAATCCCCCATTGGTTTGTAGTTGTTTGATCTGTACCTGAGGGAACTCTCGATTTAGCATCACTATTGACTGATCGGTGGAAGCATCATCAGCCACTATAATTTCATAAGGAATGCCTGTTGCAGATAATGCATGAATAGCAGGGGGAAGTATTTGAGGTAATAATTGTTCCCCATTATAATTTGGGATAACCAGCGATATGCCGTCGATTGATTGCACGGGTTAAAATTAATGCTATCCCGCTTACCTTTACAAAGAAGGATTATTCTGCATGCAGTGGGAATCACAATTAGAAAAAATTAAGGCGGGAGACAGAAAAGCGCTGGCTCGCTTAATTTCTGTTATTGAGAACGAACAGGAAGGGTATACCTCCTTGCTCGAGAATCTACCCATGGGGGCCAAGCCTGTGTTTGGTATTACCGGACCTCCCGGCGCAGGGAAAAGTACTTTGGTAGATAAATTGATCGGGAAAGCCGTCGAAGATGGAAAGAAAGTTGCAGTCTTATGCGTAGATCCTTCATCCCCTTTTCATCAAGGCGCTATTTTGGGTGATCGCATTCGGATGTCCTCCTGGTATATTCATCCCGATGTTTACATTCGCTCACTCGCCTCCCGCGGATCACTGGGAGGATTGCATCCCAAAATCATTGAAATCTGTGAACTATTACAACAAGGAGATTTTGACTGGATCATAATAGAAACAGTTGGGGTTGGACAAAGTGAAATTGAAATTGCAGGACTCGCGGATGTAACAGCAGTTGTGTTGGTGCCGGAGGGGGGCGACGAAATTCAGACTATGAAAGCCGGCCTGATGGAGATTGCAGATTTGTTTGTGGTTAATAAAGCCGACCGTCCAGATGCAGCACGGTATTTGAATCATTTAAAACTGATGCTAGCCCCCGTGTATGCACGTAGTGAAAAAGAAATTCCCATTTTACAGACTACCGCTACTGCCAACGAAGGAATTGCGCAATTATACCAGACGCTGCAAGATGTAGCTTCATCACAAAAGCAAGACGACAAAAGAAATATTGTGCTGGCTGAAAAAGCGTATCGCCTGATTGAATCAAAAAGACTACAAGATATTGACCGATCTAAATTGGCTGCAGCAATAAAAACAGAAAGAGAGCGGGGTAATTTTAATCTTTATCGCTTTGTAGCAAAATATTGATCAGCCTTGCTGATTGTTCTTCCACCACCGATATCCGATATATCCGATAATAGCAAAAGGAGCAAAGGCCAGGTATAGAATCCCCGTATTCATTCCTTCGGCAGGTCCTTCTCCAAGCTGTTGCGCTGTTTTAGTACAAATAGAGCACTGTGCTTGAACAGCCACTTGTACCAATAAAAGGATCGACAACAATAAACTTCTCATTTCACTACAAAATTAGAAAAGCTTAGGATGCTTCTGCCTCCATTCTTTTTTGAACTTTTTTACGCTCTTCTTCGTTCAATAACAACTTACGCATACGAATAAAGTTGGGTGTTACTTCAATACACTCATCATGCTGGATATATTCCATACACTCCTCCAACGTCATTAATGTTTTAGGTGCGATTCGTGTAGCATCGTCACTACCGCTGGCGCGGTGGTTCGTCAACTTTTTTGCTTCGGTAACATTCACCACTAGATCACCTGGCTTAATATGTTCTGCCACAATCTGCCCAGCATATACATCCTCACCGGGCTCAATAAAGAAGGTGCCACGGTCTTGTAGTTTATCAATGGAATAACCGGTAGAGCGCTCTTGAAATTTAGAGATCAATACTCCATTATTTCTTCCGGGGATTGGACCTTTCCAAGGTTTGTATTCGCTAAAACGATGTGCCATTACTGCTTCACCAGTGGTGGCAGTCAACATTTGTGTACGTAAACCAATCAATCCACGAGAGGGAATATCAAATTCCAAGTGTTGCATTTCGCCCTTGGTTTCCATGACCAACATCTCCCCTTTTCTACGGCTCACCAGGTCGATTACTTTAGAAGCAAACTCTTGTGGCACATCTACTACCAGCACCTCATAGGGTTCGCATTTCCTTCCATCCACTTCTTTTACAATTACCTGAGGCTGGCCTACTGTTAATTCATAGCCCTCACGACGCATGGTTTCAATGAGAATTCCCAAATGGAGGATGCCTCTTCCATAAACCAGAAAGCTATCTCCCTCGTCTGTATCGTGTACACGAAGTGCCAGATTTTTTTCAATCTCCTTCATCAAGCGATCACGCAAGTGACGAGACGTCACAAACTTTCCATCCTTACCAAAAAAGGGAGAATTATTGATGGAGAACAACATGTTCATCGTAGGTTCATCCACACTAATCACAGGTAGCGCCTCCGGATTTTCTGCATCAGCAATAGTATCTCCAATATTGAAATCTTCAATTCCTACCACCGCACACAAATCACCAGCAACCACCTCTGTAACTTTTTTCTTTCCCATTCCTTCGAACACATATAATTCCTTTACACGGGTCTTGCGGATAGTTCCATCCCCTTGTACTAAGGCAATAGGTTGATTTTCTCGAATACTACCGCGACCTACTTTACCAATAGCAATTCGACCTAAAAATGAAGAATAGTCAAGCGATGTGATCTGTAATTGCAGCGTACCTTCGCTTACTTTAGGTGCAGGAACATATTTCAAGATTCCATCCATTAAAGGAAAAATATTATCAGTTTGCTCTAGTGAATCATTGAACCATCCATTTTTACCGCTTCCATAATAGGTTGGGAAATGTAACTGTTCTTCCGTCGCATCTAAATTGAAGAACAATTCAAATACAGCATCATGTACCTCATCCGGTCTACAATTGGGCTTATCCACTTTATTGATTAGAACAATGGGATGCAGGTTTAGCTGTAAAGCCTTTTGCAAAACAAAACGTGTTTGAGGCATAGGCCCTTCAAAGGCATCTACCAATAGGATTACCCCATCTGCCATTTTAAGCACACGCTCTACCTCACCTCCAAAGTCGGCGTGACCGGGGGTATCGATTACATTGATCTTAACGTCCTTATACATAACGGCCGCATTCTTACTAAATATGGTAATTCCACGCTCACGCTCCAGATCATTACTATCCATGATCAGCTCACCCGTTTCCTGATTATCCCGAAAAACCTTGGTGGCATGCAAAATTTTGTCCACCAGGGTAGTTTTTCCGTGGTCAACGTGGGCGATGATAGCAATGTTTCTAATATTCATGAAGGCTTGTTAAAGACGCGCAAAGGTAGCTCATTTCCTGGCAATAAAGGGTTAATTTTAAGTGTAAATCACAGGTATGAAGCCCTTTAAAATAGTAGGTCTTGTTCTAGGTATACTAGCCATCGTTTATTTAGCAGGCCCCCGACCTGCCAAATCCGTGTATCTTTTAACACTTCCAACGGTACCCACGCAAGCCGATTCACTGGAAAGCTATATACAACAGCAGGAAAGCAAACAACCATTAAAGCCTGGCAATGAGGCGCGTATTGTTTGGAATAACGACTCATTAAAAAATCAAACGGAATTTGCC
>SXGR01039714.1_pt1 | contig 17815 bp, 17 predicted proteins | sample 3174711 | NCBI WGS metagenome assembly SXGR01 (sample SAMN11356860, study PRJNA531348) | freshwater metagenome | isolation source: freshwater sample F1-60 | place: China: Fuxian Lake, Yuxi | collected 2017-12-25
CCCTGCGTCCAGAGGAACTCCGACAGGCGCCGCAGCGTGATGCCCGCCTGCACCGTGACGGTGCCGGCCTCGCGATCGACCCGGAGCACCCGGTCCAGGTCCCGGAGGTCGACGAGGACCGCGTCGCTCAACGCCAACCCGGTGAACGAGTGTCCGGACCCCACGGCCTTCACCCGGTACCCGCGCTCGGCGGCCGCCGCCACGATGCGGGCGAGCTCACCCTCGCTCGACGGCGCCAGCACCTCGGCCAGGCACCGTTGGTTCCCGGCCCAGTTCGACCACCAGCGCCGGGGTCGCGTCGTGCGCCCGGACGCGCCGAGGGCCCCCTCGCGGGGGCCCTCGAGATCACGCTGGAGGGCCCCCTCACGGGGGCCCTCGAGGTCGGATCGGGCGGGGATCACCGGTTCTGCAGCGCCTCGATGAGCTTGGGCAGGACCTTGTTCACATCGCCCACGATCCCCAGGTCGGCCACCGAGAAGATCGGGGCCTCCGGGTCCTTGTTGCTGGCGATGATGTTCTTGGAGCCCTTCATGCCCACCAGGTGCTGGGTAGCACCGGAGATGCCGGCGGCGATGTACACGTTCGGCTTCACGACCTTGCCGGTCTGGCCGACCTGGTCCGAGTAGGGCACCCAGCCGGCGTCGACGATCGCCCGGGATGCGCCCGGCGCAGCGCTCAGCGCCTTGGCCAGATCCTCGACCATCTGGAAGTTGCCGCTCTCGCCCAGGCCACGTCCACCCGAGACGACGACGTCGGCGTCGTCGAGGGACGGTCCCGTCTGCTCCTCCACGAACCGGTTGGTGACCACCGCCGCGCCCGTGGCGCCCAGGTCACCGACGTCCAGGCTCGACACGGCCGCCGGAGCGCCGCCCGACTCCTCGGCGGCGAAGGACTTGGGTCGGACGAGGAAGATGTCGGGCGAGTCACCCGTGAACTTCGTGACGACGTTGGTCGAACCGCCGAAGATGGGCTCCACACCGCCGAGCGAACCGCCGGCGTCCACCACGTCCACGACGTTGGTGATCACCGGGGCGTCGAGCTTCACCGACAGCCGACCGGCGACGTCACGCCCGTCGTAGCTGGTGGCGATGAACACAGCGTCGGGACCGTTGCCCGCCGCCACCGCGCCGGCGATGGCCGACGCCACGGCGGGGCCGACGAGCTTGCCATCGGTGCCGTCCACCTGGTGGACGGCCGTGGCGCCGTGGGCACCGACCGGGCCGGCCACGTCGGCGGCCGCCACGCTCACGCACTCCACGGTGCCGGCCAGCTCGCGGGCCTTGGTCAGCATCTCAAGGGTCGTGTTCGACACCTTGCCGTCAGCAGCCTCGGCGAACACCCAGATCTTGGAAACCGTCATCGCTCAGTCCTCTTCTCTCGGTAACCGGTCTCAGATGACCTTCAACTCGGACAGGAAGTCCACGACCTTCTGGAAGCCTTCGCCGTCGTCCTCGACGATCGTGCCGGCCTCACGGGCCTCGGCCTCGGCGACGTCGACGATCTCCTGGCCGGCGCCGGCCCAACCCACCTGCGAGGCGTCGAGGCCGAGGTCGGCCACCGTCACCTGGTCGAGCGGCTTGGACTTGGCGGCCATGATCCCCTTGAACGAGGGGTAGCGGGGCTCGACCACGCCGGCGGTCACCGAGACCACGGCGGGCAACGGGCACTCGACGTCGTCGTAGCCCGCCTCCGTCTGGCGCTGCACCTTGACGGTGGTGCCGTCGACGGCGATCGACTTGGCGAAGGTGACCGACGGCAGGCCCATCAGCTCGGCGATCTGCTCGGGCACCGTGCCCGTGTAGCCGTCCGAGGACTCGGTGGCCGTCAGCACGAGGTCGGCCTGGCCCGCACGCTCGATCGCCTTGGTGAGCACCTTGGCGGTGGTCAGCGCATCACTGCCCTTGAGCGCATCGTCGGACACGAGCACCGCCTTGGCCGCGCCCATGGCGAGCGCCGTGCGCAACCCGCCCTGTTCGCTGTTCGGCGCCATCGACACGAGCGTCACCTCGCCGCCACCAGCGGCGTCGACGAGTTGCAGCGCCATCTCCACGCCGTAGCTGTCGGACTCGTCCAGGATCAGCTTGCCGCTCCGGACGAGCGTCTTCGACTCCGGGTCGAGGGCGCCGGGATCGGCGGGGTCGGGGATCTGCTTCACGCACACGACAACGTTCATGCGTCGCAGTCTGCCGCGGCCTACGGGTCGGCAACAAACGCAGTGCCGACCAGCGCGCTCAGCGCTGCGGCATCCACCGGCGCACCGAAGTGGAAACCCTGGCCGCGGGTGCACCCGAGCTGCCTGACGGCCTCGAGCTGCGACCGGCTCTCGATCCCCTCGGCCACGACCATCAGGTCCAGCGACCTGGCGAGTTGGACCACGGCGGCCACGATCGCGGCGTCCACCGGATCGTCGGCGGCGCCCAGGACGAACGACCGGTCGACCTTGACGACGTCGATCGGGAAGTCACGGATGCGACTCAGACTGGAGTAGCCCGTCCCGAAGTCGTCGAGCGCCAGCCGCACCCCTGCCCGCCGCAGCTCCTGGACCGACTCGGCGAGGTCGCCGACGACCTGGATCAGCACCGACTCCGTGATCTCGACGCACAGTCGACGAGGGTCGACGCCCGCCGCCCTGAGGCTCTGGAGGATCGTCCGGGCCGCATCCGGGTGCGCGAGCTGTCGACCGGAGAGGTTGACCATGACGACGAAGTCCGGGTCGATCCGGGTCCACTCGCCGAGGCGGACGCAGGCCACGGCGACGACGACCTCGCCGAGCGGGACCATCAGGCCGGGCTCCTCGGCCCCCTCGAGGAACGCATCGGGCGTGAGCAGCGCCGGGAGCGTGTCCCGGATCCGGGCCAGGGCCTCGGCACCGACGACCCGGCCGGTGGCCAGGTCCACGACGGGCTGGAACATCACGGCGACCCTGTCCTCGCGGAGCGAGTCCTCGAGGAGCTGCCAGACCTCCACGCGGAGCCGGTCACGGCGGCGCATGTCGTCGTCGTAGGCCGCCCACCTGTTCCGGCCAGACGCCTTGGCCACGTACATGGCGGCGTCCGCGCGCTGGACGACCTCGTCGGCGGTGAGGCCCGACTCGTCCACCCCGACGGTCACCAACCCCATGCTCACGTTGATCGCGAGGCGCAGACCTCCGCTCTCGACCCGATCGCCGAGCGAGCCCATGAGCGCATCGACCCGGGCCCGGGCCGTGTCGTGGTCCGCGACCTCGAGGACCACGACGAACTCGTCGCCCCCCACCCGGGCCACGAGCTCGCCCGGACGGGCGGCCAGACGGAGGCGGCGGGCGACCTCGACGAGCAGGCGGTCGCCGGCATCGTGACCGAGCGCGTCGTTGACCTCCTTGAAGTAGTCGAGGTCGACGAAGACCACGGCGATCGATCGCTCGCGGGTGAGCGAACGCAGGGACTCGTCGAGCGAGGCGAACAGTCGTCGCCGATTCGCGGCGCCCGTCAGCGGGTCCCGGTTCGCCGTCCGTTCCAGCCGCTCCTCGGCCGCCCGTCGCGAGGTGTCGTCGAGCGCCATGACGATGGTCCCGGTCCGCCGCCCGTGGTCGTCGAACTGCGGGGTGGCGGCGAACGACAACCACCTCCGGGACCCGGTCCGGGTCCCGACCCAGACCCCGTCGGGCAGGGCTCCATCGTCAGGGCCCATCGTCGCCCAGCGGCCGAGGAGCCGCGACCTCGTCGCCGGACCCAGGGTCGACGCCCAGCCGTCGCCCTCGGGGTCCCGGTCACCGAGCTCGACGAGCGAGGCCCAGGTCGCATTGGCGAAGGTGCAGCGGCCGGCGTCGTCGAGGTGGATCAGACCGAAGGGCGCACCGGCCGCCAGTTCCCGGAACCGTTCGGCCCGGGTCGACTCGGCCTGCTCCATCCGGGCCAGGTAGGCGTCGGCGTGACGGTCCACCAGCTGTTGGATGAGCAGCTGATCCGGCTCGTCGAACGGTTCGCGGCCGTCCAGCCGTCGGATCACCACGACGCCGCCCCGGGCATCGCTCAGCCGGGCCCACGGGACGACGAGGACCGAGATCGGATTCGCGGCCGGCACGTCGTCGGGCAGGTCGAGGCCGATGTGACCGGCGAACGCCCTCGACGGACCCTCGGTGACGAGGATCGTCTCACCGTCGTCCATGGCCGCCCGCAGACGAGGCAGCGCCCCGCTCGTCCGGCCCAGCCGGTCGAACCCCGCGAGGAGCCACTCGGCTGCGTCGCCGTCCCCGTCCCGAGCCCGAACCACCTCGACCCTGCCGTCGGGCGCCTCCCTGGTGAGCAGGCAGAGGTCGGCGAACTCGGCGACGATCAGGTCGGCGAGCGAGTCGAGGATCCCGTCCGGCGTGGCGACGAGCTGCAGGTCGGCGGTCACCCGGTCGACCACCTGCAGCGACCGGGTGAACTCCGACAACGCCTGGAGCGACCGCTCCGCACCGACGGAGGCGCCGACGAGCGCCGTGATGTCGCTGTTGAAGCAGACGAACAGGTCCGGGCGGCCGTCGGTGTCCCGGAGCACCAGGCCACGAGAGCGGAACCACACCCAGTCGCCCGATCGGTGGCGGTAGCGGATCTCGACGTCGTAGGGCCGATCGGGATCTGCGAGGTGGGCCTCGAACGCCTCCCGGGCCCGGTCCGCCTGGTCCGGGTCGACCCGGTCCCAGAGCACCCAGGCCGAGGCGACCGACGGGTCGAAACCCAACAGGCCGCGGAACCGATCACTGACCCAGACCCGGTTGCGTACCCGCAGGTCCCACACGAAGACGCCGCCGTCGGCGGCAGCGTCGAGGAAGTGGACCAGGTTCTCGGCCGAACCGATGCGCCTCGCCAGGTGCGCAGCCAGGTCGTCGACGCCGCCCGAGACCTCGTCGGCAGTCCCTCCGACAGGCTCGGGGGGCGAGTACGGAGGGGGTCGCGGTGCGTCCCGGTCGGTCATCTCACCCACCCGTCGACCCCAGTGCCGACCGGGCGGCTCCGGGCGTGTTCGTGATGACCCCGTCGACCCCCAGGTCGGCGAGGGCGAGGACCCGGTCCAGGTCGTCGACGGTCCAGGTGTTGATCACCAGTCCCAGGTTTCGGCACCGGTCGACGAACGCGGCGTCGACGAACGGTTCCCAGGGGTGCACGGCCCCGTGCCCGGCGTCCGCCGCCCGGTCGACCGCCCCCGGGTCCGCCCGCAGATCGCCGAGCAGTGCCCCCGTGGGGAGGTCGGGGCGCACCTCGAGCACCCGGGCGAGCGTGGCGTGGTCGAAACTCGAGACGATCACGTCGTCGCCGAGTCGGTCGCGCTGCCGCACGGCCAGCAGGTCCACGACGGCATCGGCCGGATCGACGGACCAGGTCACGTGCTCCCCTCCCAGGTCGGCCGGATCGTTCTTGATCTCGACGTTGACGCGGATCCCGGCACAGGCGTCGAGCGCCGCATTCAGGTCGCAGGTGCCGGGCGGCGCCTCCGCCAGCGTCACGTCCCAGACCGTTCGCCCATCGCGATACCACGCATCGTGGTGAACGATGAGCTCACCTGCGGCGTTGAGACGGACGTCGAGCTCCACCCCGTCCGCACCCTGCTCGAGCGCCCCCTCGAAGGCCTCCAGCGTGTTCTCGGGGAAGTCCGCCGACGCCCCACGGTGGGCGTAGACGAGCGGACGGCGGCTGTGTGACATCTGGGTGAAACTTTCCCTTTACACGGTGAGTGGTCGGCGGTAGCTTGACTTCGTTCACGGATTCACAAGTTCCCAGCCCGCCGGAGACGGCAGCGGGAAACCCGTGGTTCCGAGATCATGCACCACAGACGCACTCGTGGGCCGTTCGCGGTCCACCTTCGACGGAGACGACGACCACCGTGGCACTCACCTCGACTCGCAGCCTCGACCTCGCCAGCGACAACTGGCGTGACCAGTCCGCCTGCCGGGACACCGATCCCACCCTCTTCTTCCCCGTCGGGACCACCGGGGCGGCCCTCGACCAGATCGCCTCGGCCAAGGCGGTCTGCGAGACCTGTGCGGCCAAGACGCCGTGTCTCGAGTTCGCCCTGAGCACCAACCAGGACTCGGGCGTCTGGGGCGGCACCTCCGAGGAGGAGCGCCGCAAGCTCCGCCGGGCGTGGGTGGCCCGTCAGCGCGCTGCCGCCGCTGCGGTCTGACACCACGGCTGCGGCCTGAGGGCGACGCCGGGACCCGCAGCGTCCAGGTCTCAGAGACCGACCGACCGGCCCGGCGGCACCGACCGACGCTCGTCCTCGCTCGCCGGTGACGAGGCGACCGGCACCACGACGCAGACCCGGGTTCCACGGCGACCTGGGGGTCCTCCCGCCTCGTCGAAGGTGATCGACCCCTGCAGCTCGTCCACCAGGCCCCGCACGATCGTCAGTCCGAGCGAGTTCGAGGTCGCCGGTTCCACCTCGACCCCCGGCCCGATCCCGTCGTCGACCACGACCAGCTCGAGCTCCGCCGGCCGGCGCCGCAGCTGGACCTCGACCCGGCCCCGCTCCCGCTCGCCGAGGGTCCCGGCCGGATACGCATGGTCCATGGCGTTCTGCAGGAGCTCGGTCGTGACGACCGCCAGCGAGGTCGCCTCGGGAGACGGGAGCCGACCGCCGTCGCCGACGAGCACGAAGTCCACCCCCGACTCGGGCGAGGAGAGCCCCTCCTCCACCGTGCGGACGAGCGGCCGGACGACCTCGCCGAAGTCCACGTCGTCACCCGAGGAGCGCGACAGCGTCTCGTGGACCAGTGCGATCGACCGGATCCGCCGGACCGACTCGTCGATCGCCGCCTTGGCGGACGGCTCACTCAGCCGCCGTCCCTGCAACCTGAGGAGCGACGAGATCGTCTGCAGGTTGTTCTTGACCCGGTGGTGGATCTCCTTGATGGTCGCGTCCTTCGAGACCAGCTCGCGGTCCCGGAGCCGGACCTCGGTCACGTCACGGACCAGCACGACGGCCCCGAGGACCCGGCCCTCGCCGACGAGCGGGAGACAGCGGAGCACGATCGTCGCCCCGTTGCGCTCCACCTCCTCGACGGTCGGACGGGAGTTGAAGAACGCCCGGTAGGTCGCGCTGGTCTCGGCCCCGAGCCCGGCGAGGTGCTCACCCTGGATCCGGCGGGTGATCCCGAGCCGACGGAGGGCCGAGACGGCGTTGGGGGACGCGAAGGAGATGCGACCGTCGCCGTCGAGGACGAACACGCCGTCGCCGACACGCGGACCGCCGGTGGACACGACCTCCTCGTCGGCGAACGGGAACGTCCCCTCCGACACCATGCGGGCGAGCTGGTCGAAGACCCGCTGGTACTGCGCCGCCAGGTCGCTGGCCCCGGCCTGCAGGTCGAGCGACGCCTCCCTCGCCATCACCGCCACCGGCCGGCCGTCGTGGAGGACCGGCACCGCCGTCACCCGCACGTCCTCGCCGGCCAGGTTGGAGGTGACCTCGCCACTCACCACGACACCCTCGGCCAGGGCCCGGGCGACGATCGGCCGCTGGTCGGCGTCCACGATCCGACCGACGACGTCCTCGGCGAGCAGCGTCTGGGCGGTGTTCGGGCGCACGTGGTTGGCGACGAGGAGCCGGCCCGGACCGTCGTCGGTCGCCGGCAGGGGGACGTACAACAACAGGTCCGAGAACGCGAAGTCCGCCAGCAGGTCCCAGGCCGCCACCAGTCGGCGCAGGTGCCGGGACGTCCCGGCGTCCACCGGCGGCACCACGATGGCCACGTGCTCGGCGGTGAAGTCGCCGTCGTCGTCGAGGGGCAGGTCCCGCGCCGCCGCCAGGTCACCCTGCGGCCCCGGGCCGGCGAACCTCGGTTCCTCGCTCACCCCCACAGCCTCGCACCCAGGTCCAGGAGCCCGCGCAGCGAGTGGATGTCGGCGTCGAACGCCGGCACCGACAGGCACAGGTCCGGGACCGACGAGAGCTCCGCCCGCTGCTCGGCCTCGCGGCGGGCGACGATCTGGTAGTCGAGGTAGCTCTGCCCGACCTGCGCCAGCACGTGCGCCAGGCGGGCGGCGTCCTCACCCAGGTCCAGGTCGCCGGCGACGGCCTCGGCCAGGGCGGGGGCGTCGTGGGTCAGCGACCGGGCCACCTCGGTCGATCCCCGGTCCAGCAGCAGGTCCGGGAGCACCTTGTTCAACACGAGCGCGCCCACGTGGTAGCCGCGGTCGTGGAGGAGGTCCAGGAAGAACGCCGCCTCGCGTGAGGGAGCGACCTCCAGCGTCGAGACGACCAGGAACGTGGTCTGCGGACCACCCAACAGCGTCGTCACGGCGCGCGCCCGCTCGACGAACCCGTCGTACATGGTCTGGAAGAGGACGAAGAACTCAGCGATGTCCTCCAGGAACTGGGTGCCCAGGATCCGGTCCGCCACCGAGTAGAAGGGCCGGGACGCGAGGCTGACGATGCGCGACCGGTACGGCGTGATGAGCCACCGCAGCAACGGCGACGAGAAGAAGTCCGCCATCCGGTCGGGGGCGTCCAGGAAGTCGATCGCGTTCCGGGTCGGTGGCGTGTCCACGACGACGAGGTCGTAGCGACCGGAGGAGTGGATCTCGTAGAGCCGTTCCATGGCCACGTAGTCGTGGCTCTGGACGAACTTGCCCGTGATGTTCTGGTAGAGCGGGTTGGCCAGGATGGCGTCGCGGGTGGTTGCGTCGGGAGCGTGCTGGGTGACGAGGTCGTCCCAGGACTGCTTGGTGTCGAGCATGGCCGCCCAGAGCTCGCCCTCGGGCCGGCGACCGACCTCGGCGAAGGCCTCGGGAGCCACCCGGGTCTCCACGTTGCCGAACTCGGCGAGGCCGAGCGCGCTCGCCAGCCGCTTGGCCGGGTCGACGGTGAGCACGAGGACCTTGGCGTCCAGGTGCAGCGCCGCGGTCGCCGCGAGTGCGGCCGCCGTCGTCGTCTTGCCGACGCCGCCGGAGCCGGTGGAGACCACCACCTCCTTGGCCGAGCAGAGCCCCTCGAGTCCGTCGGACACCGTCAGTACCCCAGCTCGTCGCCGATGGCGTCGGCGAGCACCGATGTGGCCCGGACACCGTGCGAACGGTGGAACAGGTAGGGCAGGTACAGGAGGTCCACGTCCTCGCCCAGGCCCTCGCGCAGTCGGGTCAGGTGCGGGACCCGGCTGCGACGCATCCGGACCGCCAGGTCCGCACCCGCCAGCACGTCGTCGACGGGGGCACCGACCCGTCGCTCGAGCGCAGCGGCGCCCTCGGGGGTGCGGAGTCGGTCGAAGAGCAGCTCCTCCCCCTTCGAGAACAACTCGGGCAGGACCCGGTTGACGATCACGGAGGCGACGTCGATCTCGGTCTCGTCGCGCAGTCGACCGATCAGCTCGAGCGTCTCGGAGGTCGGCATCTCCTCGGGCACCGTCACGACCACCACCCCGGTCGTGTCGGCGTCGGTCAGCAGGTCGATCATCCAGTCGGTCTGCGACCGGACCAGACCGACCTTGACCAGGTCGTTGATCGCCACCGGCGAGGCGAGCTGCCCCACCACGTGCCCGGTCGCCGACGCGTCCACGACGACCAGGTCGTAGTGCCGTTCACGGACCTCGTAGGCCAGCTTGCCGACCGTCAGGATCTCCTTGACACCGGGCGCCGCGTTCGCCACGAAGTCGAAGGTCCGCGCCACCGGACCCAGCCGGGCGACGAACGGCACCCGGAGGTTCAGCCGCATGTACTCCCGGAGCGACTCCTCGGTGTCCATCGCCATGGCGAACAGGTCCGCCCGGACCTCGGTCGGCTCGAACCGCAGCGGACCCACCCCGACGGCGTCGGCCAGGTTGCCCTTGGCGTCGACCTCGCAGACCAGGGTCCGCTGACCGCGGCTCGCGGCCAGCCAGCCGATCGCCGAGGCCACCGAGGTCTTGCCCACGCCCCCCTTGCCGGTGACGAAGAGCAGCCGGCGGTCGAGCAGGCCGAGCGACGAACGACTCACCTCCGCACCGTCAGCCCGGCCGGTTCGTCCGTGTCGCCGTCAGGCCGAGAAACCGAAGGCCCGGCTCTCGTCGCCCGCGCCCAGCTCGACGTACGCGATCTTGTCGGCGGGCACGCCGACCTCCCGACCCTTCCGGTCGGTGAGCCAGAGCACCCCGTCGCCGGAGGAGATGGCGGCCTCGACACGCGAGCGCACCTCGGCCCGGTCGGCGTCGTCCTCGAGCTGCACCTCGAGCTCCTTCACCGAGTAGGTCACGCCGATGCGAACGTCCACGTTGCTGACTCCTGAGTCGGTCGACCCGTGCCACGGGAGGTGGACGCGGGGACCCGCATGCTAGTGATCGGGTGTGGATCCGTCGACGCAGGACCGGGAGCCGCACCCGAGCGGCACGGATCACCAGCCCCGGATCGACCTCGGTGCCGGCCACGCTCCACTCGAACGGGCGGTGCGGTTCGGCGAGGCGATCGGGGCCCGCGTCTGGCTCCAGCGCGAGGACGTCGGCACGCTCGGCGGCGGGGGCAACAAGCTCCGCAAGCTGGAGTTCCTGCTCGGCGACGCCCTGGACCGGGGTTGCGACACCGTCGTCACCTTCGGGGCGCTGCAGTCCAACCACGCCCGGCAGACCGCAGCCGCCTGCGCCCGGATCGGCCTGCACTGCGAAGTCGTCCTGACCCGGGCCGTGCCCCGGACAGGCGAGGCCTTCGAGCGGAGCGGCAACGTCCTCCTCGACCGGCTCTTCGGTGCCCGACTCACGATCGTCGACCGTGACGACACCGAACTCGACCGGGCGGTCGCCGGGCTGCGGGAACGGCTCCGGGCCGAGGGTCGGCGGGCGGTCTGGATCCCGCCGGGCGGCTCCGACGCCACCGGAACGCTCGGCTGGGTGCGTGGTGGTGTGGACCTCGCCGGGCGGCTCGACGACGTCGGGATCGACCGGGCGACCATCGTCGTGGCGGTCTCCACCGGGGGGACGGTCGCCGGGCTCAGCCTGGGACTGGCCCGGTCCGGCCGACACGACCGGGTGCTCGGCGTGTGCGTCTACCGTCCTCGGGAGCAGACCGCCGAGATCGTCGAGCAGTTGATGCGGGACACCGCCGAGCGGCTCGCGCCAGGACGTCACCGCGGTGACGCTCCTGGGGCGGTCGGACCGGCACCGGACCTCACCGACGAGTTCCTCGGTGCGGGTTACGGACTGCCCACCCCCGACATGCGGGCCGCAGTCGAACTGCTCGCCCGCACCGAGGGGATCGCCGCCGACCCGGTGTACTCCGGCAAGGCGCTCGCTGCGGTCGTCGACGGCTGCCGGCACGGCGGACCGGGGTGGCACGACGGCGACGATGCTCCGGTGGTGGTCGTCCTGACCGGGGGTGGGCCGGGCCTGTACGCGTACCCCGACGTCTTCGGGGCCGAACTGACCGAGGGCTGAGGGCCCGGCGACCTCAGCCCGGAACGACGACGATCCGGCCGGCGCCGTGCTCGCTCACGAGCAACGAGCCGTCCCGGCCCCGGAGCAGGCTGTGCGGCCCGTCGAGGCCGACGACGATCGGTTCGGGTTCGCCCCCACCCCGGGCGACCCGGACCACGTCGCCCTCGGCGAACAGGGCGACCGCCCAGCCGTCGGCGACCGGCGCCACCCCCGACGGCGTGGAACCGGGGGCGAAGCGGGCCACGGGTTCCACCACACCGGGACACACCGGGACCGGCCGACACTCCGGCCATCCCAGGTCGACCGGCTCCGCCCCGGGAGCCGGCGCCGGCAGCTCGACGAGCAGATCGGGCGGCGGCACGGCCGCGTCGCCGATCTCGGTGACGGCGAGCAGGCCGTCGTCGAAGGCCGTGGCGTACGCGTTCTTGGCGCCGGTGGCGATCACCTCAGTGCGCACCGCGCCGGGCGGGACCGCATCCGGCTCGGTCGCCCGCAGGGTGCCGCTGCCGGGGGCGCCGTCGCCGCCCGTGACCGCCCAGAGGACCCGTCCGTCCGGAGCCACGGTCAGCGTGCCCTGACTCCGGCCGTTGCCGACCAGACCGGAGACGACCTGGCTCAGCGGACCGACCGGGGCGCCGGGCCCCGCCCAGTCGGCCACCGACAGGGCGGTCGCCTCCATGACCCACAGACGTCCGGGCGTCACGGCGACACCCGTCGGGACGTCCAGGCCGTCGAGGAGCACCTGCTGCGGGGACCCTCCCACAGCGAGCACCACCTGGCCGGTGCCGGCGCCCTCGTCGCCGGCGAGCTGGGCGACCAGGAACGAGCCGTCATCCAGCTCGACGAACTGCGTCGGCCGGTCGAGGCCGGTGACGACAGCCGTTGCATCCGACGACGCACCGGGGGTCGACATCCCGGAGGTCGGTTCGCCGCACGCGGCGGTGGCGGCCACCACGACGGTGACCGCCACCCACTTCCACGCCCTGCGGGGGACCCGACCCCGGCCGCTGCCGTTCAGCACGGCTGGAGTCTGCCGCCCCGTCGAGGCTCAGTCGTCGTCGCCGCCCCGGCCCGAGTCGTCCGACCCGGAGTCGTCGCCGCCGCGACCCCGACCGGAGTCGTCCGAACCCGAGTCGTCGCCGCCCCGGCCCCGGCCCGAGTCGTCAGCACCGGAGTCATCGGCACCACCGCCGGACCCGGACGACGGAGCCGATCCCGACGAGGCGCCGCCCGAGGACCCGCTCGGTGCGGAACCGGACCCCTGCCCGGGGGCGTCGTCGCCGCCGCGACCCCGGCCCCGGCGACCCGACTCATCCGAACCAGAGTCATCCGAACCCGAGTCATCGGAACCGGAGTCGTCAGAACCGGAGTCATCGGGGCGGCCGCCGGACTCCTCGAGCCGCCGGTCACGGACCCGGACCCGGAGCTGGCCGTCCTCGTACTCGGCCTGGACGTCGATCCGGCCACCGAACGCATCGAAGAACTTGAGGTGCACCTCACCGGGCTCGCTCGGGTCGTCATCGGGCTGGACGGTGTACCCGGGGAGCGCCGTCACCGAGACGACCGTCGGGACCGGCCCGTCCACGACGACCACCTGACCGACACCCGGCACGTCGATCACCCGGGTCGGCGGTGCCGGCACGGTGGGCGGGGCCAGGGTGGTCTCGGTGGTGGAGGTCGTCGACTCGGGGACCGTCACCTCGGTCGTCGACGTGGTCGACTCCGGTGAGTCGTCGAGGATGCCGGGGAGTCCCCCGACGGCGCCGGCTGCGGTCAGGCCGCCGACCAGCACCCCGGCGAGCGCCACCGTGGCGACGGCGCCCACCCCCGCCCGCTGCAGCACCCGGCGCGACCTCCCGCCGGCCGGCTGAGCCTGCACCTCGTCGTCCCGTCGATCGTCCATGTCACACCCGCTTCCCCCGGGACCAGCCCGGTCACCACCGGGAGGTTCCCGGCTCGAACGGGAAGGACACGCCGGAGCGGCCCGGAAGGTTTGGGGCCCGGCGGATTTCTTCGGGGGCGCTCCGACCGGCCGCCGGCTCAGTCGTCCTCGGAGCCACCCCGGCCCCGGCCTCGGCCCTGCCCGGAGTCGTCGGAGCCACTGTCGGAACCGCCGCCACCCGAACCGCTCGAGTCGTCGGAGTCGTCAGAACCGCCGCCACCCGAACCACCCGAATCATCCGAGCCGCCGCCACCCGAACCGCTCGAGCCGCCCGAATCGTCGGAACCACCGCCACCCGAACCACCCGAGCCTGATCCACCCGAGGACGAAACGCCGGACGACGAATCGTCTCCCGCGACCGCCGGGCCGCCGGTGGCGCCGGGTACGGGCACGGGCACGGGCGGCGGCGGGGGCGGGGGCGCGATCGTCGTCGGAACGGCCGGGGGCGCCGTGGTGGGCACGGTGGCGAGCGTGGTGGGCGTCGTCGGCACGCCGTCGTCCGCCGGGCCGAGGTCCACCTGCTGGGTCGGCCCACCGAGGGCGAACGCACCGGCGGCGAGGAGCAGGAGCACCGCCACCGACGCGGTGGCGCCGATCGTCGCCCGGCGCCGGCGGCGAGCGGCCTCGAACCGACCCATCAGGGTGTCGAGCTGATCGGCGACGGCGGCATCGGTGCTCGGGCCGAGCGGTTCGCCGAGCCGGCTCCTGAGGAGGTCGTCGAAGGCTGCGTCATCGCTCATGGGTTCACTCCGTCGTGCGGTGTCCAGATGGTGCGGAGCCGCTCACGAGCCTGGTGCAGGTGGTACTTCACCGCACCCTCGCTCAGCTCCATGGTGACAGCGACCTCGGCGACCGACAGGTCGTCGAGGTAGAAGAGCGCCACGACAGCGCGTTGCTGCGGGCTCAGGGACGCGACCGCGTCGACGAGCGACCGGTCGCCGATCTCGGGCAGTTCCGTGGTCGTCGGCGCGACCGATGCCAGCCGTTCGACCGCCCGGTCCCGCCGTCGCAGTCGCCGGCCCCCGTCGATCGCCCGGTTGATCGCGACCCGCCGGACCCACCCGGCCGGGTCGTCGAGCCGGGACACCCGGCGCCAGCGGACGAACGCGCGCTCGAAGGCGTCGGCCACGCAGTCGGCGGCGGCCTCGGTGTCGCCGCGGCACACCAGCGTCAGACTGCGCACGAGCCGCGGGTACGCCTCGAGGAAGACGTCCTCGAAGGCGGCGCCGTTCCCCGGGCGGGGAACCGGTGCGACGGGGAGCACCCCGGTGTCGTGATCGGTCATGGACATCGCCATGGTGACACGACGGACCGGCCCGAGAGGTTTGGGGTCCCGCAGGATTCCTTCCCCGGGTCCCGGATGGCGGGACCGCTACAGGATCCTGAGCTCCGGGTTGGTCCGTCGGGTGGGCGCCAGTTCGACGGCCAGCCGCTCGGCGACGGCCCGGAACGCCTGCGAGGCCTCGGCCTCGGGGTCCACCGCCGTGATGGGTCGGCCCCCGTCGCCGCCCTCGCGGAGCGCCGGGACGAGCGGCACCTGGCCCAGCAGCGGGACGTCGAGCCGCTCGGCGAGCTGCTGGCCGCCACCGGCACCGAACAGCTCGTAGCGGACCCCGTCGTCGCCGGTGAACCAGGACATGTTCTCGACCACGCCGACCACGTCGAGGTTCACCTTCGCCGCCATGGTCCCGGCCCGCTGGGCGACCCGCTGGGCGGCCGGCTGCGGGGTGGTGACGACCAGGACCTGCGCCCGCGGCAGGAACTGCGACAGCGAGATCGAGATGTCGCCCGTGCCCGGGGGCAGGTCGACGAGCAGGAAGTCCGGCTCGTCCCAGAACACATCGGTCAGGAACTGCTCGAGCGCCTTGTGGAGCATCGGCCCACGCCAGATCACCGGCTGGTCCTCCTCCACGAAGAACCCCATCGAGATGCAGCGGACCCCGTAGGCCTCGGGCGGGACGATCATCTGGTCGATCAGCACCGGCGCCCGGTCGACCCCGAGCATCGCCGGGATGGAGAACCCCCACACGTCGGCGTCCACGACGGCGACGCTGGATCCACGCTGAGCGAGCGCCACGGCCAGGTTCGTGGTGACCGACGACTTCCCCACGCCGCCCTTGCCGGAGGCCACGAGGATCACCCGGGTGCGGGATCCGGGCTCGGCGAAGGGGATGGTCCGACCCTCGGCGTGGCCGTGCGCCTGGTGCGAACCGGCGGTCGAGGCCGGATCACCGTGGAGCCGCTGGCGCAGAGCAGCCCGCTCCTCGTCGGTCATCGAGGTGAAGTCGACCTCCACCGCCTCGACCCCGTGGAGCTCGATCAGCGCGCCGGTCACGAGCGACTGGATCTCGGCCTTCAGCGGGCAGCCGGGGATCGTCAGCGCCACCTGGACCCGCACGAGCGGGAGGTCGACGACCACGTCCCGGACCATGTCCAGTTCGACGATGGAGCGGTGGAGCTCCGGGTCCTCGATGGGTCGCAGGGCGTCGATCACGTCGTCTCGGGTGGTGGTCACGTCACGGAGCATCGCCCCGGGCAGTGCCGAACGGCAAGCCGCGCGCTCCGACCCGGGCTGAGGCCCGCTCCGACCCGGGCAACGGCCGCTCCGACCCGGGCTGGGGCCCGGCGGTACGCTGCGAAGGTGACGTCGTTGAGCCCGACCGACTTCTCGTCGGCCGTGACCGCCATCACCTCGGCCTTCGGCGACCCGACCCGCCGTGAGATCTACCTGTTCGCCCACGGGTCCGAGGACGGTGTGACCGCCTCCGAGGTGGCCGAGCACTTCGACCTGCACGCCAACGTCGCCCGGCACCACCTCGACAAGCTGGCCGCCGGCGGATACCTGGAGGTCTCGACCGAGCGGCCGGCCGGCGGAGCCGGCAGGCCCTCCAAGCGCTACCGGACGGGAACCGACGAGGTGAGCCTCGACGTGCCCGTCCGCCACGATGAGGTGCTGCTCGAGCTGCTGGGCCGGGCGCTCGCCGCACTCGGACCCGAGCGGGCGACCGAGCTCGCCGAGCAGGTCGGTGAGGAGTACGGACGGACCATGGCCGAGACCGCCGGGCAGTCCGGCACCAGGTCGTTCCGGGCGGCGCTGCACACCGTGGCCGACGCGCTCACGGCGCACGGATTCGCCGCCCACGCCGAGAAGGACGGCACGGACCTGCGGATCGTCACCGAGCACTGTCCGTTCGGCGAGGCCGCCGTGGAGCACCCGGTGATCTGCGCTGTCGACCGCGGCATGGTCAAGGGCATGCTCGAGACGCTCTACGGCGAGACGAGCGTCGAGGTGACGGCGTCGCGCCCCGCCGGGGCGGCCAACTGCGTCACCGACGTCGCCGACTGAGGTGCCGGTGGGCGAGCCGTCGCCACCCGACGGGCGGGTGTACCTGGACCACGCCTCGACCTCCCCGGTGCGGCCGGCGGCGCGGCGTGCGGTGATCGAGTGGCTCGACGGCCCCGGCGTCGCCGGCGACCCGGGCCGGATCCACCACGACGGCCTGCGCAGCCGGGTGGCCCTGGAGCAGGCCCGCGAGCAGGTCGCCGACTGGCTCGGGTGCCGCCCCCGCTCGATCGTGTTCACCTCGGGTGCCACCGAGTCGATCGCCGCCGCCACCTGGGGCGCCCGGGAGCGCGACCCGGTCCGCCGCCACGTGGTGCTGGGGGCCGTCGAGCACTCGGCGGTCCGCCAGTGGGCGGAACGGGGACCGCACACCGTCGTGGGCGTCGACCGCACCGGCCGGGTGGACGTCGACGAGCTGCTCGGGGCCGTGCGTGACGACACGGCCCTGGTCCACCTGCAGTGGGGCAACCACGAGGTCGGCACCCTGCAACCGGTCCACGAGGTCGTCGCCGCCTGCCGGGAGCGTGGCGTCCTGGTCCACATCGATGCGGCGCAGGCCGCCGCCCACACCGCGCTGCAGCTCGGCGACCTGGGGGCCGATCTGGTGTCGATCTCGGGCCACAAGGTCGGCGGGCCGGCGGGGACGGGGGTCCTGGCGGTCCGGACCGGGCTGCGGGTCCCACCGCTGCTCGTCGGCGGCGACCAGGAGCGGGCCCGACGGGCCGGCATGGAGAACGTCCCGGCGCTCGTCGGACTGGGTGCTGCGGCCGCCGACCTCACCGAGTCCGGCGCCGAGCTCGCCGACGTGGCCCGCCGCCGGACCGGGAGGATCCGGGACTGGGCGGCGCGGACCGACGGTGTCGAGGTGCTGGGCGCCGATGCCGACGGTGCCCTCCCCCACCTGGTCTGCCTCGGTATCGCCGACGTCGAGCCCCAACCCGTGCTCCTGGGACTCGACGCCAGGGGTGTGTCGGTCCACTCCGGCTCGTCCTGTTCCTCGGAGTCGCTCGAGCCCTCACCGGTCCTCGCCGCCATGGGCGTCGACGCCGAGCGGTCGCTGCGGATCTCGGTGGGCTGGTCCACGGCCGACGACGACGTCGAGCGCTTCCTCGGCGCCACCGCGGCCGTGCTCGACGAGCTCCGTTCGCTGCGGGCCTGAACAACCGGGACGCCA